>SDBV01010162.1_pt1 | contig 12375 bp, 8 predicted proteins | sample 2277081 | NCBI WGS metagenome assembly SDBV01 (sample SAMN10402039, study PRJNA504765) | marine sediment metagenome | isolation source: marine sediment core GS10_PC15, 223 cmbsf | place: Arctic Ocean: Southern Knipovich Ridge | collected 2010 | reverse complement strand
CTGCTCCCAAAGCAGGTGCAAAATATTAGCTTATCATAATAAGCTAAGACTATCTCATTTCAGGAAAGTTGGCTTGTTATAAAAAAAGAAAGGATTTGCGTGCAAATTGCGTGCAAATCCTTTTTCAAAAGCTCTGAATCTCAGTCGGGGTGAGAAGACAATCTTAATGCCTTACTAAGCTGATTATCAGCGTAAATAATTCCACCACATTTAGATATATTTAATATTATTCCACCATATATAGTTAGTTAAGTGCTTATTATTCTTATATTTGAGTGTAGTTTATAATACTTGCCAAATATTCCACCAAATGGACAATTTTAAAGTCAGGTTAATGGCACGTAACCGAGCCAACAAAGCAAGACTTACCAAAGTTGAAGTAGAAGTAATGCGGTATGTTTATGCAGGTATTGGCAAAGAAAGGAGATTTGTAGACACAAATATTAGAATCTTTCCAAGGAATTGGAATCAGAAAACACAGAAGATTGGTAGTAAAGAACCGAACCAAGTAGATAAGCAACAGCGAATTAACACCATATACGGTGCTGTATTGAACTTTGTAACAAGTAATGGTGAAGTTATACCAGATATAGATGGGTTAAACATTGATAGTTTAAAATCGTTTTTCCCGCAAATGCGAGTAAGTAGGAAAACATTGGTAAACTATATTGATGACTATTACAAGTTCCGAGTAAACCAGAACACCAAGAAAGGTACAACCAAAGAATTCATGACAATAAAGAATAGGGTAGAAGCATTTGACACTCATAATAAGAAGAAAACATATTTTGAAAACATTAACCTATTATGGAGTAATGATTTTGAAAACTATTGCAGAAACACCAAAAAATACAGTGATGGAACGATTGAAAAAAGTTACACGATTTTGTACACTGTATTGAACTACTATTACCAATTACGTGATGAAATGCAGATAGAACTATCCAATAAATTCACATACGATGGTTTTAAGCGTGGTGAGAAATCAATAAACGAAGCCAACCCGCTTACTATGACACAACTAATGACACTATACAAACACACATTTGAAAAAGACCACCTTATTACCACAAAGAAAATGATATTGATACAGTGCTTTACTGGGGTTAGATTTGATGATATAAAACGTTTAAGACCTTCACACTTTGAAAATGATGGTTTTTTAAAGTTTAAACCAATGAAAACCGAACATCATAAAAAAATAGAAGTACTTCAACCACTGAATGAATTCGCTAAAGGATTGTTGAGTGAAGTTGGTTATGACACAAGTATATATAAACTTCAGAATCAACCTTACAACCGCAATATTAAAGATATATTCGATATACTAAGATTGAAGTACCCAGACCTGAAATATAAGACCTACACCAGCCATAATTTCAGAGATACTTTTATAAGCAATGCAGTACAGGCACGTATCAATTGGAAAAGTATACTAAAATGGGTGGGACAGACCAGTTACCAGATAATGGACAGGTATATTCACCTAACTCCAGAATTTGAAAAAAATGAAATGCAAAAGATGTTCAAGTATATAGTAGTTGATGATAAGATACATTACTACAATGAAAGATAAAGTCTGGTGGAACAGCAATAAAAAAATAGTTACTGTCATCACTCTGCACCATAATTAGCCAACACAATTCACAAGTTATTCCATTTCTTCTGTTATAACCAATACGTTTTTCATTGACCGTATGTAAAAAATGATTGTGAGATAGTTCCTATCTTAGGGAATTAGAAAAGTCCAACTGCAAAATAATATTTACAATCATATAACCACATAGACTCAATGAGTGAAGACCATAAGAAACAGTTGAACCAGCAACTCTGGAATATCGCAAACACCCTTCGGGGAAAAATGGATGCAGATGAGTTCAGGGATTATATTCTGGGATTCATTTTTTACAAGTACCTATCAGAGAAAATGAAAATCTATGCCGATGAAATACTGAAGGAAGACAAGATGGTATATTTGGACATCAAAGAAAACACCGATGATGGGAAACAGTATCTGGAAGCCGTTAGGGAAGAGTCACTGGAAAAGCTCGGTTATTTTCTAAAGCCATCGGAATTGTTTGGTCAAGTGGCAAAACGTGGTAATGGTAATGGCAAATCTGAAAGCAAATTCATTATCGAAGACCTTGATGTTATTCTGAATAACATCCAACTAAGTACGATGGGAACCGAGAGTGAAGATGACTTTGACCATCTTTTTGAGGACTTGGACTTGAACAGTACTAAGCTGGGTAAAACCGTTGACCAACGAAACGAAGTCATTGCCAAAGTACTATCGCATCTCGACAAAATTGATTTCCAATTGGAACACTCGGAACTCGATGTGCTGGGTGACGCATATGAATACCTGATTGGGCAGTTTGCCAGTGGTGCTGGCAAAAAGGCTGGTGAGTTTTACACCCCGCAACAAGCATCTAAGATTCTTGCACGTATCGTAACGCTGGGTAAAACCAGAATCAAATCAGCATACGACCCGACAGCAGGGTCTGGTTCGTTAATCCTGAGATTGGGCAAGGAATGTGAAGTACTTAATTTCTACGGTCAGGAACTCAACCGTACCACCTACAACCTGTGCAGAATGAATATGATTCTTCACGGAGTACATTATTCCAAATTTGATATCCGTCTTGAAGACACCCTTGAATATCCTCAGCATAACAAGTTAGATGCAGAAGCCGTGGTTGCGAATCCACCGTTTTCCGCAAATTGGAGTGCCAACCAGTTATTCATGACAGATGACCGTTTTAGTGAGTACGGAAAACTTGCACCCAGTTCCAAAGCCGATTTCGCCTTCATTCAACATATGATATATCATCTGGCAGAGAATGGCACTATGGCTGTTATAATGCCTCATGGAGTGCTTTTTAGGGGTGCAGCAGAAGGGCACATCAGAAAGTACCTAATCGATGAAAAAAACTATCTGGATGCAGTTATCGGACTACCAGCAAACATCTTCTTTGGCACTGGTATTCCAACATGTATCTTGGTGTTTAAAAAGTGTCGTGAGCAACCCAATGATATTTTGTTTATTGATGCCAGTCAACATTTCGAGAAGGTCAAGACCCAAAATCACCTTCGAGATGAAGATGTTGACCGAATTGTAGAAACCTATGCCAGAAGAAAGACCATTGACAAGTACAGCTACCTTGCAGGTCTCGATGAGGTCAGGGAGAATGACTACAACCTGAACATCCCTCGATATGTCGACACGTTTGAAGACGAGGAACCAGTTGATATAGTTGAAGTAGCAAGCGAACTGGTTACAATGGAAGCCGATATGAAAACAACAGATGATGCCATTGCGGGTTTCTGCAAAGAGTTAAATATCCCAACACCGTTTTAATTCATGGCAGAGCATAAGAACATACCAGAATTACGGTTCGCTGAATTTGAAGGTAATTGGATTGAAAAGAAAATGGGAGAAGTGTTTATTAACAGTAGAAAAAAAGGAGATAACACTCTACCAATATATTCTGTATCTCAAGAACTTGGTTTGATTCCAAGAGAATCATTGGAACGTAGCATACAGAAAGATGCAGATTCAGAACTAAATCTTGCTGTTAACCAAAATGATTTAGTATACAATATGATGCGGATGTGGCAAGGTGCTTTCGGAATTGCGAAAATAGATTGTATGGTGAGTCCAGCATATATTGTCTTAAAACCTAATAATAAAGAATTTGCACAGTTCTATTCCTACTTGTTATCGAAAAGAAGAAGCCAATATCTATTTTGGGCATATTCATATGGTTTAACAAATGACCGTCTTAGACTATATTTTAAGGATTTTGCCAGTATAAAAAGAAGTGCTCCCATTTTAATTGAACAACAAAAAATCGCATCCTTTTTCACCGCCATTGACCAGAAAATATCCCAACTCAAGCAAAAGAAAAGCCTGCTGGCACATTACAAAAAAGGGGTGATGCAAAAAATCTTCTTTCAGAAAATCAGGTTTAAAGATGATAATGGACGGGAGTTTCCAAATTGGGAGAAGAAGAAAATTAAAGATTTGGCAGAAATTAAATATGGAAAAGACCAAAAACAAATTTCCTGTGAAAATGGCAAGTATCCGATATTAGGTACTGGAGGTGAAATGGGTAGAACAAATGACTTTCTCACAGATAAACCATCAGTGCTAATTGGAAGGAAGGGCACAATTGATAAACCCAGATATATGGATTCACCATTTTGGACTGTCGATACATTATTTTATACAGACGTATTTGCTAATACAAATCCTAAATGGTTATACTATAAATTCGAAGCTATTAATTGGTATTTATATAATGAAGCATCGGGAGTTCCAAGTTTGAGTAGTTCAACTATTTACACGATACCAATTAATCTCCCCATTCTTCCAGAGCAAATCAAAATCGCTAATTTCCTATCAGCCATTGATGATAAAATTAAACAGACCAAGACCCAAATTGAAAATGCTCAGGTCTGGAAAAAAGGAATGTTGCAACAGATGTTCGTATGAGTAATTATTTCCACTCGAATAACAGATAAATTAAAAAATGAAACTATATCACTATACAAAATTTAGAACTGCTGCAACAAGAATACTACCATATAAGGAACTTAGGTTCAATTCAATTGAACATGCAAATGACCCAACTGAAAACCTATTACATCTAACTAACTATGTTGATGCAATTTACCCTAACACAGATTCTTTTGACTTTTTGAAAGCAATACATTTCCAAAATGAATGGCAGTTTCTTTCGTTCTCAATTGATAATAAAAACAATGGTGTTTTTACAAAAGGTAATGAACTGCATAGAATGTGGGCACTATATGGAGAGAATAATTCTGGTATTTGTCTTGAAATCGATTACAACAAATTCATATCCGAGAATCAGAAATTGATTGAAATGTATTCTTCTAATGATGATGTCGTTGATTATAATGACCATGCATTGAGAGCGATGCCACGGAGTCCAATTGGAAAAAAGAGTAATCCAGATATTCCTCCTTCTGCTGTAAATACCAATGATGTAAGTCAAAACGCATTGAGTGAGACGGAAATCAATAGCAGATTCTTCACAAAAAACACTGATTGGCGAGGCGAAGCAGAATATAGATTTATTGCATACAATAACAATAATGATGGACTGCTATTTTCAATTAAGAATTCATTGGAGAGGGTTTATCTGGGAGTAGGATTCTCAAGGTACTTCGTGCCTTCTATTTTAGAATCAATTTCTTCAGATATAGTTCGTTGCATGACCCTTGACATATCTGGTAATTATGAAATAAAAGACCTGCCTCACAATAATAAAAAATAGACTTTCTTATGTCACGCCAACCCGAATTAATATTAGAAGAAAAACTGATTCAGCAACTAACTGAACTCGGCTATGGTTTAGTGTATCTGAAAAATGAATCCGAGGTTGTCGCCAACCTCAATACCCAACTTGAAAAGCATAACAACATCCAATTCTCGGACACCGAGTTTGAAAAAGTCCTGAACATCCTTAGCAAGGGGTCGGTCTTTGAAAAAGCTAAGACCCTCAGAGCCAGACAGCATATCATCAGGGATAACGGAGACAACCTGTATTTCGAATTCCTGAATACCGAACACTGGTGTCAAAACCAGTATCAGGTAACACATCAGGTCAGCATCGAGGGTAAATACAAGAACCGATATGATGTCACGTTGCTGATTAACGGCTTGCCACTGGTTCAAATCGAGTTAAAACGCAGAGGTCTTGAACTCAAAGAAGCGTTTAATCAGATTAACCGATACCAGCGACATTCATTTGGTGCGAGTCAGGCTTTGTTTCAATACGTTCAGATATTCGTAATCAGTAATGGCGTCAACACGAAATACTATGCGAATAACCGCAACCAGTCATTTAAGCAGACCTTCTTCTGGACAGACATCAAGAACAACAGACTTACCAATATCCTGAACGGCTTCACTACGGATTTCCTTGAACCCTGCCACATCAGCAAAATGATATGTAAGTATGTGGTACTGAATGAAGCCTATAAAATCTTAATGGTATTGAGACCCTATCAGTATTACGCAGTGGAAGCACTTGTGGATAGGGTTAAGAACAGCCGTAAGAATGGTTATGTCTGGCACACCACTGGCAGTGGAAAGACGCTAACCAGTTTCAAAGCAAGCCAGATTATAACTGGGTTGCCGAAGATAGCAAAGGTGATATTCTGCGTTGACCGAAAAGATTTGGATTACCAAACCAACAAGGAGTTTAACGCTTTCTCCAAGGGCAGTGTTGACGGAACTGATAACACCAGACAACTGGTGAAGCAGTTCGGTGATGACACCAAACTCATTGTAACCACCATCCAAAAGCTAAATACGGCAATCAGCAAGAGGCATTATCTGGAAAAAATGAAGAAGATACAGGATGAACGTATCGTGTTTATCTTCGATGAGTGCCATCGCTCACAGTTCGGAGAGACCCATCAACGCATTACCAACTTCTTCAAGAACATTCAGATGTTCGGCTTCACCGGAACGCCAATCTTTGCTGAAAATGCTGTTAAAAACGAGTTGGGAAAGCGAACCACAAAGGAACTGTTTGGAGAGTGTCTGCATAAATATGTTATTACAGATGCCATCCGGGACGAGAATGTACTGAAGTTCTCCATTGAGTATGTCGGCAAGTATATGAACCGGAATAGTGCTACTGAAATCGATATACAGGTTGAGGATATTGATGTAGAAGAATTAATGGAAAGTCCAGAACGTCTGGAAAAAATCAGTGACTACATCATTGCGTATCACGACAAGAAAACCCATAGCAAGCAGTTCACCGGGATGTTCTGTGTGAGTAGCGTGGCTACCCTTATTAGGTACTATGAAATCTTTCAGAAGAAGAAGGACGAGGGTAAACACGATTTAAGAGTAGCTACGATTTTCAGTTACACCGCCAACGAAGACGATGCTGATGCCGATGGTTTTATTCCTGAAGAACTGCTGATGGCTGCTGAACCCGAATTAGCATACAGGAACTCTCATACACGGGAAAAATTGGATGACTTCATCAGTGATTACAACCAGATGTTTGGGTCAGCTTTCAGCACCAAGGACTCCCAGAGTTTCACGAACTACTACAACGATATCAGCAAGAAGGTCAAGGAACGGAAAGTCGATTTGTTGCTGGTTGTGAATATGTTCTTAACGGGGTTCGATAGTCCTGCACTCAATACCCTGTATGTTGACAAGAATCTCAGGTATCATGGCTTGATACAGGCTTATTCCCGCACCAACAGAATACTTAATGAGTTGAAGTCACAGGGCAACATCGTTGCCTTCCGAAACCTTAAGGATGCCACCGATGAAGCCATAACGCTTTTCAGCAACAAGGATGCTATTGATGTTATCATTATGCAACCCTTTGAGGATTACGTCAGGGCATTTAATCTGGCTTACGACAGGCTTCTGACCATTGCTCCCAGTGTTGATAGCGTAAATGAACTGGAAACCGAAGAACAAGAACTGGCATTCATTAAGGCATTCCGAGACCTAATGCGTGTCAAGAACATTCTGACCTCGTTTTCCGACTTCAATTGGGACGACTTGGACATGGATGAGCAGGAGTTTGAGGACTACAAGTCCAAATACCTTGACCTTCACGATAAGGTCAGGTCAGACCATTCAAAGGAGAAGGTCAGCATATTGGATGACGTGGATTTCGAACTGGAATTGATTCACCGGGATGAAATCAATGTGGCATATATCATCCAGTTACTCGTCAGGCTCAAAGCCAACCAGAAAAAGGAAGCCGAGCAGGTCGAAAAGGAAATCCAGAACCTCCTTAACACCGAGACCCAGCTAAGAAGCAAGAAGGAACTCATCGAACGGTTTATCCGAGAGAATCTTCCCGTTATTAAGTCCACGGAAGACATACCTGATGAATTCGAGAAGTTCTGGAGTGCTGAGCAACACAAAGCCTTTCAGGAACTCGTAAAGGCAGAGAACCTCAGCATGGAGCGTACGCAAGCACTTATCGAGAACTACCTGTACTCCGAGAAGGAACCAATGCGTGATGACATCTTGGAGTTGCTTCTGGGCGACAGACCGACTCTGCTGCAAAGAAAAACTATCGGAGACCGGATTCTGATGAAAATAGTTGGTTTCGTTGATACCTTTATTAATGGGTTAACAGGAAGTTAGATGCTTTTACTTAAAGTAATACATTAGGTAAAACAACACATTTAACAACAATAGCTCTAAATAAGACCTGATGGCAATAGTTATGACGACCTAATGTTAAGAGATAGCGCAACACAACACGCTTCTCTATGTGGATGTGGTTCAGTGCCTATAATATGGTTTAGGTCTTATTAAACACAAGGGTTAGGTCAATAATATGTGTAAGCAAACCAAAGAAAGATAATGGTTAAGAGAAAGGGTAGTAGAAAAGAACATGTGAAAGCAGAGTACCTACCTGCAAAGCTAGTTAGGAGGCTACAGGAGCACATCTTTGATAATAACAAGTATCAGTACCCCACAAAGAATAACTTCCTTGCTTGTGTATCTATCATATACTATCATCAAGTCACAAATGGTATTGGCTTAGACAACTATGTTCCACTGGGTAGCAATTATTGGAAAACCGTATTTAACACGAATTACTATCCAAGCATAATAGAACCATTGCTTGAAGAACACGGCATTATCCAAAGCCGGGATTATGGTTACCGTACATACCCAAAAACTGATGTTAATCCCCACAGAGGCAAACAAGATGGATTGGTTGGTATCCGGTATAGAATAAATCCAGACCTGCTTGATGACCAATTTGAGTCCATTCATTACATCAATAAGAGACGGGTTCTTACAGTAGAAGAACGAGTGTTTGCAGGTGATATGGAATTCATGATTGCTGACATACCTGATTTAGATTACCGGATTTCAATAGACCATGAGAAAGTCAGTAATTGGGTGGATACCAATGCCGGAATAATATGTGATGAATTCCTAAAAACTGATTATATCCAAGCCATTCCTGATAACCTGAAAATCGAGTGCCGGGAACTGATTGAGGTAGCGGGAAACTGGTCATATAATCCTCAGTACAGAAGTATTGGCAGCGCAAAGCTGGTGGCTGAAACACGGGGCAAGGAATTGTTTTACTTCAATGACAGTTTTTTTATTGCCGACATCAAGGAATTCATGGCGCAACGCATTGAGTCCCTGAAGTACCATTACAAGCAACAGATTTCGAAAATCGGTAGGCTTCCCATTGAAGAAAAACGCAATCCCGTAACACTCCGACTATACAGTAGTCTCACTAACTTCCCCAGTAAGGTTTTGCAGTTCGTTAATATCAATAACAAGACCGTGGTTCAACTCGACCTCAGAACATCTCAGTTCCTGTTATTTGCAAACCTCCTGAACACCTATGTGAACCACGGGGAACAGGGATTATTAAAGCATTTCAACGCAGACAGAACCACAACATATCTAAAGAAACTCGCAGGGATTCTAAAACAACACCAAAACCAGTTGCCTGAAGTCGGTGTTGATTTCAATGATAGCGATTCTGGGCAGTTCAGTTCATCTGATGTCACGGCTTTCATACGGGATGTTTTCTTTGCGGACTTTTACGATGTGATTCAACACGAACTCGGTTTACAAGACCGATTACTGGCTAAGCACGTGATGTTCAGGCTGCTGTTTAAGAAAACCAATAGACCTGATGCCCTACTGAGTAAACTAAGCCAACGTTATCCCGTTGTGATGAGCATCATTGCAGAGTTCAAAAAACGGCATGGAGGTAAACAAACCAAAAAGAACAGGGACAAAGATGATGAACATGAATCCAACTTCTCGGTTTTTCTGTCTTGTGTGGAGGGAGAAATATTCGTTGACAACATACTGAAAAAACTACGTGAAGAGGGCATTCCTTGTTTTACCCGTCATGATTCGGTTGTTGTAGCCAGTGGTCATGAAGACAGGTCAGAGGCAGTTGCAAAGCAGGTATTCAAAGATTTTGGTTTCAGGTATAATCACAGGATTGATGACAAATTCTTGGAAGTAGCAGACCCGGATGAACTTGAGTACAGCGATTACATGCAATGGCTAATTGATGAAAACGAATTATATCAGGACTACTATGTTCAAGACACTCTGGAAGAACCTGAAGACGAACCATTAGAAAATGATGATATCATGGATGAAGAACACCAAGAAACAATCAATCGGTTAATCGAAATAGGGACGAAAGACACTTATGCCGAACTAATTGATGCCGTATTCATGGAGGAAATATCCCAACTACCGTTTTTAAACCAAGACCAGCAGAACGTGTTACTGGATGAGGTTAATAACATTAACTATGGCATGCCTATTTTTCAGCAGGAGACTGATGAGCTATTAAGACATATTATCTTTCGCTTTGCTTGATATCCGGTTTCATCAAGGCTTAAAAACGCTAAGTCCAGCATGATTTCTGGTGGGCAAGCCGAAAATGTAGTCCTCACAAGGAAAGCAGCGATATGAAAATTAGAAAATTTTAGCCGGGATTAGGTTTTATTTTGTTTCGGTCCTGCTGCATGCGAGTTTCAGCAATATGACAGTACTCTTTAACTACCTCACTTGCGATAAAATTTCTACCTAATTGTTGGGCGACTTTAGCAACGGTTCCCGAACCAAGAAAAGGGTCGTAGATAAGGTCATTGGGTGCACTCCAGCTAATTATATGGTCATGAACTAATGGTTCGATAAAGGAAGCTGGATGTAGATATGCAATATCATCTGTGCCACTGAAGCCTTTCCCCGTGGTGTATTTCCAAATATTTGTTCTGGGACTGAACTCAGGAATTGGTTTGAATTTTTTCTTTGCCACGAGTTTATCATCTTTATTCCTATCGGTTTTCATTGAAGCAAAATTTGTGGTTCCAGCCCATTTATTAGCCTTGTCACAGATGAGATTGACTGTCTTTGGGGAGTTTTTAGACAGTACAAACATATAATCAAAATGTTGGCTGTACCTAACGCCATTTCTCGGTGCTGGGTAAGTAGTGGCTGCTTTCTCGAAAATCATCGTGTCGTGCAATTTTAATCCTATGCGCTGAAAATATATAGCTTGTTTAAAAGCGGTTCCCGATTCCGAGCCACGTTTTACTCCATCTCCCACCACCCAGACAATAACGCCTCCGGGTTTCAGGACACGTGTTAACTCAATGGCAATTTTCTCGAATTCGAATCGGTTGTTGCCGTTATATTTTCTGACATCATCATAGGGTGGGCTTGTTACGACTAAATCGACAAATTCATCGGGCATGTGATTCATTGTGACAAGACAATCTTCATTCCAAATTTTGTTCAATAATACGTCAACGGACCGTGACCGAACCGTCTTACGCTGGCTGAGACCGGGTAGCACCTTTTTGCTGCCATTTCTTCTGGTTGGAACATCATATACCAGATATTCGTACCCCTTGAAGTGCCCGTTCTTATTCCTTAAGGCAATTGTATGGATATAGCGATGTTTTACAAGTTCTTCAAAAGCCGTGTTAAGAGCAAAATACCCCTCCTTGAAGTATTTAGGAAGGTCTTTCTTGCTGATGCTATGATTTTTTGGAAGAGAAAGGAGGAAAGCCAGTACACTTTTTGAGTTGGCAGATAGCTTGGGACTGCTCAATACTTTTGTAGGAACTGCGGAATATTGGTAATAAGAGCTTAGATTCTTAATGTTTCCCGATGACATGACCTGTGATTTGAATTTTCAAAGACAATCTGACTTATGGTAATAAAGATAGCGCAGGGAAACGCCAATAATGATTTAACTTATCAGCAAGTTTTAAGACAAGTGACGCTCTGAATCCCTGACAGCCATATTTCTAATCAATCACTGACAGTAGCTCAGACACCGAAATCTCATAGAAGTCTGCAAGGATAAAGAGTGAACCCAGTGTGATGTTCTTGCCAGTCTCGGCTCTGATAAGTGTGTTGCGATGCAATTCGATTTCCTGACTGACTTCTTCTTGGGTCATGCCTTCACTGAATCGAAATTCTTTTAAATGCTGACCTAATAATTCGTTACGTGAATCAAGTCTCTTTTGATGGTATGGAATCGGTTCTGACTTCATGGGTGTTTTAATATAAATACCCAATTAAATGTATTTCACCCAGTACAATAAATTATATGTCCACCAATCCCTTAACCCAGTGTCAATGTTCCATATCCCAGTATAAATCCTGATTTTCGTTCCGAAATGCTGATGGTAAAATGTTTGGGATGCTTATGTAAACGCTAATTCCAGCATATTTTAAAGCGTAGAGGTCGGATAACCGTGCCTACACGCATATCCCCGACATCGAAATAAGAAATATTTAGCGGAAATTAGGATTTCTCCATGTCCTTGAAGAAATCA
>SDBV01010161.1_pt1 | contig 12375 bp, 9 predicted proteins | sample 2277081 | NCBI WGS metagenome assembly SDBV01 (sample SAMN10402039, study PRJNA504765) | marine sediment metagenome | isolation source: marine sediment core GS10_PC15, 223 cmbsf | place: Arctic Ocean: Southern Knipovich Ridge | collected 2010 | reverse complement strand
CACATGTGCGAGAATGGCGACACTTTATGCGCGCGGAAAGCTGGGCCTGAACCGGCCCTTCCGACACGCAGGAATTCTTGGCACGGTCTTCACGGGCGAATTGATTCGCGAAGTCGATATCGGTTCTCCCTACCCGGCCGTCGTGCCCACGCTCAGCGGACGGGCGTGGATCACCGGCACCGCCGACTACGTGCTCGATCCGGAAGATCCCTTCCCGGAAGGTTTTACCGTGGGAGATATCTGGGGCGGGACCGTCTGACGGTCGTGCATGGCTCGAACGTAAGCGATCAGGTCGGACAGATCTTGCGGCGTCAAATCCTGCTCGAGGCCGTCGGGCATCAGCGATTTGCCGCTACTGGCTAGTTCATCGATGTCCTTTCGCAAGACCGTCTGCTGTTTGCCTTCCTCCATCGCCAGCGTAAGGCTGCTGCCGGTCTCGGCGGTCAGCATCCCGGACAGGCTGAACCCGTCGACCGTGATGATGATGTAATTGAGGTATTTGGCCTCAACCGCCTGGCTGGGATCCAAGATGGACGTCAACAGCGCGGCGGGTTCGGTGTTGGTCAGCGAGGTGAGGCTGGGACCGACGTCATAACCCGCTTCGCCGTGCTTGTGGCACGTCGCGCACTTCTTCTCAAAGGTGATTGCGCCCCGCTTCGCATCACCTTGCATTTTCAGGGCCGAGCGATACTTGTCGACTGCCCGCTTGCGATCTGCGGTGGTTGTCGTGGCGAGTAGTTTCTTCAGGCGCGTAAGGAGCACCTTATCGCGAGTCGCCAACAATCGCTGGCGCGCCGAAGCGTCGAGATCGGCCGCCGAGACGACACCCATCTGCATTCGATCCAGCAGCATCTCGATCCATTGCCGACGGCCGGACAATGCGGACAGAATCTGCCCGCGCAACGACGGACCGTGAGACTTCCAACCGGCCAGCATGAGCCTCGCAATCTCCCCGTCCGGCCGCTTCGCTGCGTGTGCCACAATCGCTTGCTGGAGGTTGGCGGGCGTCTGAGGAACCAACAGCCGCTGGAGCTTCTCCACGTCGGCCTGCATACTCTGCGGCGAACGCAAGAGAAGCGATACGGCCGAAACACGAATCGGTTCCGGCGCGGAAGCGTCGCCCACCAAGGAGCGTGCCTGCTCGATCACCCGGTCCAGTCTTCCGCGAGTGGAGATCGCCAGGTGCTCGTGGATGCTCCATCGGCGTCTCGAAAGCGTATCGAGGGTTGTTGCCAGGGCGTCCAGTTGCCACGCTTCGTATCGCTCGTCTCTGGGCGTCAGGACTCGATCGAAGACGGCGGCGATCGTCTCGCGATCGCCGACGGCCGCGGCTTGTGCGAAAAGCAGGGTGAGCAGATCGCGCGAAATGCGAGAGTCCTTCCGAGCGGACAACGCCGCATCCAGGGCATCCGCGATGTTGCGGTGACTTAGGGAACTCATCACGGCCGCCGTGATGAAAGGATCATCGGCATCAGCGATCGCCAACCCGGCCAAACAGCGACCCACGTGCGGCTCGTCGAACTCGCCAAGGGAACACGCCAGTTGCAGGCGGACTTTCGCGTCGGCGTCGCTGCGCAGACGCGCCAGAAGCGCGAGGTTCACTTTGCTGTGTTCGGACAATCGAACGGCATGGCGGCGAACGGCCGGATGCTCGTCCGACAACGCTGCCTCGACCAGCTCGCGGGGCAATGCATCGATACCGTCCAACGTGCAAAGGGCATGCAGTCGGGCGAGCGGATTCCGGCTGGCACTCGCCATCTCCTTCAACGCGTCGACGAGCTGGGCGCCTGCTTTCGGCGTGCCCGCTGCCTCCCGGACCAGCAGTTGCTGCGCCGTGTCGCGTTGCCAGCCGTTGGGACTCTCCAGCGTAGCCACCAGTTGCTCGGTCGTCATCGCGTCTAGTGGCCGGGTTTTCCGGGGAGGCCGCTTGGTCGGATAGATGCGATAGATTCGGCCTCGGTCGTCACCGTCGCGGTAGAACGGCCTCAGTTCGTCTCGGCCGGCTTGGGGTAGCCACTGCGGGTGTTCGATCATGTAGCGGTACATGTCCACGACCCACAAGGCGCCGTCCGGTCCCGTTCGCACCATGACGGGCCGGCACCAACGATCTTCGGAAGCAAAGAAATCGATCTCGCCCTCGGACGGATCGCGCTCGAATCGAAAACTGACGCCGTCCTCGATGATCCGGTTGTGTTGCACGAGATTGTGAACCGGCTCGCAGGTGAACGCGTCCTGGACGAAGGGAGCGTCCCGTAAATCGCCTGAGAACTTTTGTTGATGTGTCCTATGGGCGAACAGCAAATCGTCGCGATAGATCATGGCCGAACAGGCCGAAGTGAAACATCCGGAATGCTGAAAACTGTGAAAACGCTTCTGCGGTTGTTTGGCCGGATAGACCGGCGGATTCAAGGGCGTCACGATTTGGTGACGGGGGTCGGCAGGAGCAAAGTTGGGATTTCGGCGGATGTAACGATCGGCCAAAACGTAATGCCAAAGGGGACGACTGTTCTGAACGCCGAACCAGTTTCCCCAGTCATCGCGGTTGCGGCCGAACTGGGATGGACCGCTCTGGGGATCGAGCAAGCCTTCGTCCGGACGAATGCGAATATCGCGGCTGCCGACGGTGATCTTCTGCCCGGTCACCGTGGAAGTGATCCGACTGTCCTTGCCGTAGCCGCCGTGATGGGCGCCGCTGGCGCAGTGTATCCAATTATCCAGGCCCCAACGCAAACCGTTGATGCGAAGTTGCTGGTTCCCCTCGAGGAAACCTTCAAACAGAGTTTGTCGGACGTCGGCTTTGCCGTCGCCGTCGGTGTCTTCCGCGTAGAAGATTTCCGGTGCCGCCGCGATCAACACTCCCTGGTTCCACGCCATCACACCGTTGGGGAAATTCACGCCGTCGAGAAACACCACCGAACGGTCAAAGCGGCCGTCGCCGGTGGTGTCTTCGAGGAAGCGGATGCGGCCGCCGGGTTTTCCTTTACCATCGATGCCTTCCGGATAATCGGCCATTTCCACGACCCACAGCTTCCCGTCAGGTCCCCAGTCGATGGCCACGGGGTCCAGCACCAGTGGTTCGGCTGCGACCAATTCGATCGAGAAACCGCTGGGTACATGGATCGACTCCAAGGCTTGCTCGGGCGAGAGGGGATCTGAGTCTCTGGCGGCCGTAATATCGACCGTATTCGCTCCGGCCCGGAGACCGTGAGGTTTGTCGGCGCCCTGCGCTGCCGAAGCAACCGCGACCCCCACCAGCCACAACGCCGTGCCCCTGATCAACGGATTGAATGAGGAAAACATGATGCAACCACGACACCGCAACTGATAGGCATGTTGGTCGTCACTATGACCCCGACTCTACCATGAAAGGGGGCCAACGGCAATGATTTGCCGCGTTTGTCTGACATCGATGGCCTGGCTTCCCGGATGGCTGTATACTCCAGAAGTCGTCAGGTTGTGCTGGGTTGTTTTGCCCTGAGCAACATCGGTTTGCCAGGGCCGGACGCTGATTCATCGAGCCCTCGCGGGAAATCCCGACCTGAGTGCTGATCTTTTGACCTATGTCCGCCGAAAAAACCGACGCCATTGTGCTGCGTACCGTCGAGTTCAGCGAGACCAGCTTGGTGGTCACGCTGTTTACTCGCGAGCTTGGGAAAATAGGCGCTTTAGCGAAAGGGGGCAGACGCCTCAAAGGGCCTTTCGAGTCTGCTCTTGACGTGCTGGCCCTCTGTCGAATAGTGTTGCTCCACAAATCGTCCGAAGCGCTGGACTTGTTGACCGAGGCGAAGCTCCTGCGGCGGTTTCGCCCGGCCGGCCGGGACCTGTTCGGTCTCTACGCCGGCTACTACGTCGCCGAGTTGCTTGGCGAACTGACCGACGATTGCGACCCTCATCCGGAACTGTTCGATTTGGCCGACGAGACCTTGCAAGCCCTGGCCGCCGGGGAGGCCGTTTCCCGGCGGGTGGTCCGGTTCGAGTTGGGCGCGTTGAGACTGTTGGGACACATTCCGTCCTTGGATCGCTGCGTCGAGTGTTCCACGCCGGTGGCCCCGGCCGGACGCGTGGCGTTCGGACACCTCGACGGCGGCGTGCTTTGCGGGCGTTGTCGGCCGGGAAAGAAACAAGTCGTCTACGTCAGCGGCGGCGCACTGCGGACCATGGCACAACTGGCCGATCCCGACCGTGAGACCTGGAAACGAATCAAGATCGACCCCCGCACCCTGGGGGAAACACGCGGCGTGCTGAACCACTATCTGACCAACCTGCTGGGCCGAAAACCTCGCCTGCACCACTACCTGGGCCTGCTCTGGAACTGACTCTTCTCTGCCACCACCGCCAAGGACAAGGATGTCCCGTATGTTGAACCAGGGATTGCGACTCTTGCTCTTCTTCGCAGGCATCTTTGCAGCAGCCGGCGGTTGCGCCGGAGTCCCCACGCCGCCGTCGCAGACGGCAACCTCGCCACCGGCGCCGGGCACCGATTCGCGGGTCGTGCCGGCTTCGGCCACCGAACCGATCGCGTCTTCGCCGGCGGATTCCACCGCGGCCGGCAAGCCGGCCGAAGACGACCAAGGTGACGACGGCTTCGAGCTGTCGGACCTGGCCCCGGAAAACCTCTGGAAGAACGCCAAGGAGGCAGCCGGTCTTGGGCCCAACGAAGAAGCCGCCCGGACGTCGTTGGAGGAGGGCAAAGCGCTCTACCAGGAGAAAAAGTACTCCGGGGCGGCCGACAAGTTCAAGGCGGCGGCCAAGCGGTGGCCCGAGTCGGTGCTGGAGGAGGACGCCCAATTCCTGCTGGCCGAGAGCTATTTCTTCGCCGACCGGTATCCCGACGCCCAGGACGGTTACGACAATCTGCTGACGAAGTACGACAATTCGCGATATCTGGACACGGCGGTGAAGCGGCTGTTCGGCATCGGCCAGTACTGGGAGAAGCTGGAGCAAGCCAACCCGCACTGGCCGGTCACGCCCAACTTCATCGACAAGGAGCGGCCCTGGTTCGACACCTTCGGCAACGCGTTGAAGTGTTACGAGACGGTGCGGCTGAAGGACCCCACCGGTCCGCTGGCCGACGACAGCGTGATGGCCACGGCCAACGCCTACTTCCGCCATGGCCGTTTCGAGGACGCCGCCTTCCACTACGATACGCTGCGCACGGAGTATCCCAACAGCGAGCACCAGGCCAAGGCCCATCTGCTGGGACTGCAAGCCAAGTTGGAGGTGTACCAGGGAGCCAGCTACGACCGCACGCCCTTGGACGAGGCCGACAAGATCGCCAAGCAGGCGCTGACCCAATTCCCGGCCGAGCTCGGCGGCGATCGGCAACGCGTGGCCGAGACGCGCGATAAGATCATCGAGCAACAGGCCGAACGGGATTGGACCATGGCCCAATACTACGACAACAAGAAGCAGTTCGGCGCCGCCCGATTCTATTACGGGGAACTGATCCGGGAGTATCCGCTGAGCCAGACCGCCCGCAAAGCGCGGCAGCGGCTGGAAGCCATCCGCGACCGGCCGGACAACCCGCCCAGTCGGGTCAAGTGGTTGACCGACCTGTTTCCGGAAGATGACTGATGACCTGGACGCGAGCCACGCTGGTGCTGCTGCTGAGTTGCCTGGCCGGCTGCGCGGGCTACCAGATCGGCAACCGGACGCTCTACCCGATGCACATCCGCACGGTTTACGTGCCGATATTCGAGTCGATCAGTTTCCGCCGCAACCTGGGCGAGCGGCTGACCGAGGCGGTGATGAAAGAGATCGAACTGAAGACCCCGTACCGGGTCACCGGCAGCCCCGACGCCGACAGCACGTTGTTCGGCCGGATCACCGGCGAGACCAAACGCCAGTTGTTCGCCGCCCGCAGCGGGGATCCTCGCGAATTGCAGGTCAATCTTCACGTCCAAGTGGCCTGGGTCGACCATCGGGGCGACGTGATCCGCAGCGCGGAGCCGATCCCCTTGCCGTCCGAGTTCACCGCCGTCAACGGCACCGCCAACCTGGTCCCCGAGGTCGGCCAGTCGGTGGCCACCTCCCACCAGCAGGCCATCCACCGTGTGGCCGAGCAGATCGTGGCCCTGATGGAAGCGCCCTGGTAGGAGTCAGGAGTCAGGGGTCAGGGATCAGGGGTCAGGGGTCAGGGATCAGGGATCAGGGATCAGGGATCAGGGGTCAGGGGTCAGGGATCAGGGGTCAGGGGTCAGGGGGGCAGCCTGCGCTAAATAGTTTCTGTTGCGGAAAGTGTCGTTGTAGGACGTTTGCCGTTTAGCCGCCGCGGCCACGCGGTGTGATTTCCCGGCGTGGCCGCCGGGGCTAAACAATCGAGATTGCCGGAATGCCATTTAGATTCCGATTCATTCCCGGAGGCATTGTCTGCACGCTCACTCCGGTGGTACACTCTTGGCAATGGACGTCGCCGAATGCCCACCCGCCGATCGTTGGAAGCTCCGCACCCGCACACTGACGGTGGGTAAGATCCCGTTGCTGATGGGCATTATCAACGTCACGCCCGACAGCTTTTCCGACGGCGGACAGTTCTTCGATCCGACGGCGGCCGTTGAGCACGCCCTGCGATTGGCGGCCGAGGGCGCCGATCTGTTGGACGTCGGCGGCCAGAGCACCCGGCCGGGGTCCGAGCCGATCGACGCCGACGAGGAACTCCGCCGCGTGATGCCGGTGATCGGCCGGCTGTGCGAGCAGACCTCGCTGCCGGTCTCGATCGACACGTCCAAGGCGGCCGTGGCCCGAGAGGCCGTGGCGGCCGGGGCGGAAGTGGTCAACGACGTGACGGCCCTGCTCGGCGGCGTCGACATGCTGCCGCTGGCGGTTCAGACCGGCTGTGGCGTGTGCGCGATGCACATGCAGGGGACGCCTCGGGCGATGCAGCGCCGTCCGAGCTACGAGAACGTGGTCGAGGACCTGCTGAAGTATCTCGGCGGCCGCCGCGATGCACTGACCGCCGCCGGCGTCGAAGCGTGTCGGATCGCGTTGGACCCGGGCATCGGGTTCGGCAAGACCACCGGACACAATTTGGCGCTGCTGAGCAACGCCCGGCGTTTGCACGCGTTGGGCTGCCCGGTGTTGATCGGCCATTCGCGCAAGCGTTTCATCGGCGAGGTGCTCCACGACAGCACGGCCGACCGCACCGCCGGCACGATCGGCGTAGCCTTGTCGCTGGCCCGGCAAGGCGTACAGATCCTCCGCGTCCACGACGTGGCCCCCGTTCGCCAGGCGTTGCTGCTATCGGAGGCAACCCGTCCGCACGAGAGCGACTCGCTTGCATGAATGCCTGCCCCGGCGAAGTCAACTAGTCGATTTTCGGAACGTCGCGATCGACGGCTCGTTCGGACAGAATTTGCTTGTGTTGACGGCCGTTCGCCTTGCAGAGTATAGGGAAATCCTGGTCAATGTGTACCAGGCACCAAGAGCGAGGTTGGTCCAGTGCAATCACGGCGTCGCCGATGGTTGCACACTCTTTGCAGGTTACCCACTTTTCCTTGCCCTTCAACTTGGCAAGGTTCTTGCCTGCTTTGGTCTCTTCAACGCGATCCGCTTGCAATAGCCGGGCACCTTTGCCGGACTTGTTCAGGCCTAGAAACGCGTTTACCGGGCAGTCGTCCACCACGCCCACTGAACGGAGGAACGTGCGAAGGTCATCAAACAAGTTGTTGAAATCGACTTTCAGTTCCTTCCCACCGATCTTGCATTTGCAGGAATTTGACGTGCGACGTGCAAACTTCCGGTCAAACTTCCTGAGTTTCCCGATCGCCAATCGAGCAAACTCCTTGGCCATGTCGCGGCCACTGTGGACGCTCCCTTTCTCCCGCAACATTTCGGCAAACAAGTAGTTTTGCGTCTTCACGTCGCGAATGCTGAAATCCTGATTCAAGTAGTGCATCGCCGACGGCAAGTCCTGGAAATGATCGATGTTGAATGCGATCCTGATGCACTCCCGGATCCAGCGGCGGATGAATTCCTTCCGAATGTAGACCGACGTATAGAACTGGCCGTCGCCCACGGCGTCCGTGAAATGCCGGCAATGGGCAGGAGTGGATTCAGCCAACGCAACGGGCACGGCCGAAGTCTCAATCAGGTATTTCTTCTTCGCCATGTTGCCACGGGAAACCCACCGTCGGGTCCAAATTCAGATCGAGGAGCTTGTCCATTGCCCGATCCGCGTGCTCTGGGGTGACGTCATCTTGATTTGCTTTGGCAAGATGGTTGAGAATGTCAACGACGGAGCGACGGACCTGGTTTTCCCGATAACGTTGCCAACCTGTGTTCAACAGCGTGTCTCGCAGTTGCCGCAATATCTCGCAGCTATTGCCCTCGTGCTTAGGATCCGCGTCTTGCTCGGCATCCGACAGGGTCTGGATCAACTTGCGCAGCTCCTGCAACGCTTCATGAGTCCAGACCGCGAAATCGTCGCTGTCGACGTGTTTGTCCAATTCGGTGACAAGCCTCGCAATCTTGGCGGCCCCCCGCCGCCGAACCGTTGCCAGATACGCTGGCGATCTCAAGGCCCTCTTTCCCGAAAAGAGGACGTGAGACTTGAACTCCACTTTGGCTGGTGGGGACTCCGGATCAATGTCTACCGTTGTCTCCTCAACTCGGTCTTCGAGTTCTGTGCCAAACTCGTGGTAGACCTCGCGTTTTACGATCAACGCACTCTTGGCCGCAGTATCCCCTAGGGGGGTCCCGATGGGAGTGTCGGTGGTTGGCGACGACGGATTTGCCATACTAGCGCCTCTCCTTGATCGGCTGAGAACACAATCGCTCAACGCATGCGCTGGCGAGTTGCTCCGCAGCAGCCAAAGACCCTTTCGCAAAGCTGTCCAGAGTCTCGGCCCCCACATCGCGTTGAAAAAGGTCAACGTCGAAGTAGAAGCAATCGTTTCTGGTGAGGCCCTCGTGGAATTCCTTTACCGTTGTATCCAGAAACTTGTCGTTGCGGAACTGATCGAGATTATTGGTCTTGAAAAATGTCGTAGAGATCTGCTCCTTATTCATGCCGGACAGAAGGAGCACATATTCGAAATCGCCTTTAGTGCCGTGAATCTGCACCAGCGGATCGTTTGGCTCCCCGCACGCGGCCTGCAATTCCTCTATCGGCACGAGAAAGCTGCCAAACATGAGTTGGCTGAGTTCGGCGTGCGACATCTCCATGGGAAGGTACGCCTGGACCTTGAACCCGATTCTCTTGCAAGTCTCCACTCCGATTGCTCGCAACACGCTTTTCGTGAGGGCAACGTGCTCATCGAGTCGATCTCGCCATACCGAGAATCCCAGCGTTTGCCAGGCGACTCGCTGAAAGCCCAGAGTCATCAGGACCCGATCGTCCGGCCACCGGAAGCCGTAGTGGGACGGGATACTTGCGGTGACTCGCTGTGGCTTGTGCTCGGCGTAGATCTTCTCCGCGGCTTCCGCCAGCTTGACACCGAAATGCGGCTCAAAATCGGCCGCAAAGAATGTGCAAACTCGGTCAGCGTGCTTGCTCAACATGGCCAATTCAAAGCCTGACGGAGGAAGGTCTAGACAACATCATCAATTAAGTATATACGATTCCTCGGCAGTACAGGAAGCACGCCTTCCACATTTGCATAAGTCTATTGGTGACACGGCGTTACGTTGCCTCAGCTCTGGCGATCGATCCAGTGGGCGTTTCCCCCGCGTGTCTGAAACAGCAGCGCGTCCGCGAGACACCGTACTTTTTTCGCCGCAATCGTCAAAATCAGCGCCCGCTTGGGGTCTGGGTTTGGGCCGGCCTATTCGGGGGGCTTATCTGGTTTTCAGCTATTCCCGGGGCTGCAACACGGAGTGACAGGCTGTCGGCAGGGTTGCGAATCCACCTTCCGCCACGGCTGAAGACGTGGGTGTAGATCATCGTCGTCTTGACATCCTTGGGGCCGAGAAGTGACGTACAAAGAGGGCCACCCGCGAACTTTGGAGTGCGACGACTTGTCGTCGCTTTCTTTTTCCCTCGTATTTCGATGTTCTTCGAAGATCGTCGACGTTTCGATCCTACACCTGAAAACGACTCTCGATGTTTTGGATAACTTTGGCAAATCCGCCATATTGAAAGAGAAAGCGACGACAAGTCGCCGCACTCCAAAGCTCGCGGCTGCCTGCTACGGATGGTCCACGACCGGTTCGATCTGAAAATACTTCTGTGGAGGAGCCATCACCTGGTAGAAGTCCACGGTGGCTCGCCACTCGCCGAGCCCCGCTTCGCTGACGCGGTAATGACGCTCGCGGATCGTGCGGCCGTCCGGCGTCTGGTACTGGCGGTAGCGTGCCCAGACGTACTCGGCCAATTCCAGCCGGCCCAACATGCGGTAGACCAGCGGCATCTTCATCGGCACCCCCCGGAAATCCAACTCCTCTTGGATCTGCCGGCTGCTGCGTTCGCCCTCGAAGAGGATATTGACCACCAACGCCTGCAACGGCGTCATCTGCGGTAAACTCATCTCGCTCTCCCGTAGTCCATTTAGGATCGTGCGAGAAATTAGCGTCGGATGAAACGATTGGGTGGCTGGGGTCGAGCGCAGCGAGCCCCCAGTTGTCTGGCGAAAGAACTGGGGGCTCGCTGCGCTCGACCCCAGCCACCCGGACACTTATTTCTCGAACGATCCTTACCATCAGGTTAAGTGCCCTCGGGTCTCAGCGCACTAGACCATCGGGTCGCCGGGCAAATGCCCTCGGGTCAGGAGGTAGGTACCCCATGGTCAGTAGGTACGTCCCTGTCGGATAATCGCCCAAAAAGCCCTTTCGACAGCCCGGCTTCAACGCGCAACTCGTTGCCACGCAAGGACTTCGGCGACAGATCACGCCACCGGAGCCCCCCTCAGAAAAACTCGCTTGGCCATAAGCTGTTTCACAGTAACACCTTACGCATGGCGACCCGTGCTCTGATCGGCCGAATTGCCGGCCGTGAAACAAATGTACGACCGCCCCGATGACCACCGTAACGTCTTTCATAATAGCATGTTACACCAAGTGTTCAAGGTTGGTTTTTGGCCACTGAAAGGGTGCGGAGATTCGCCAACCATCCATCCAGTAGAATGCGTCCGGTTCATCGGTCCTGACACGACCACCCCACTAATCTCCGTTGACACACATGCCCATCTAACGGATACTTGTTGGGCGGCCTGCGGCGCTGCTTCTCGTCTAGCCGCAATCCCCCCCCGTTGTGAAAATCACTGTGACCGAAGGGTCTCACTGTGGCAGTTGGTGATATGAGTGACGTGCGCGAATATTGCTTGGACGTGGCCCAACGTGCGGCCCGGGCGGCTGGCGAGTTGGCCCGGGTGACCGGGGCGCAAAAACGGCAGTGGCTGCGTGGCGGTGCCGGACTACTGAGAGAACGCTCGGCGGCGTTGAACGCCGCCAACCGGCTAGACATCGACGCTGGGCCGGGGTTCGGATTGACCGAGGCCCAGATCGACCGGTTGCGGTTGACCCCCGAGCGGATCGCATCGATGGCCGCCGCCTTGGAAGAGGTGGCCGCCTTGCCGGAGCCTATCGGCGAGGTGATTTCCTCGTCGATCCGCCCCAATGGCCTGGAGGTTCAGAAGGTTCGCGTGCCGTTGGGGGTGATTTTCTTCATCTACGAATCGCGACCCAACGTGACCGCCGACGCCGCGGCGTTGTGTGTCAAAAGCGGCAATGCCGTGATCCTGCGGGGCGGCAAGGAAGCTGCGCACAGCAACGCCGCGATTGCCGCGGTCCTGGCCCGGGCGGCCGACGAGGCCGGATTGCCCGGCGACGCCGTTCAATTGGTGGCCACCACCGACCGCGCGGCCGTGGGACATTTCCTGCGGATGCCCGAGCATATCGACGTGGCGATCCCCCGCGGCGGCGAAAGCCTGATCCGGCGGGTCAGCCAGGAGGCCCGTATGCCGGTGATCAAACACTACGCCGGCAACTGCCACGTCTACGTCGACCGTGCGGCCGACGCCGACCTGGCCCTACGGCTGGTAGTCAACTCCAAGTGCCAGCGGATGGGAGTGTGCAACGCGGCCGAGTCGTTGGTGGTCCATGCGGAGGTGGCCGCGGCGCTGCTGCCGCCGATCGCCGCGGCGCTGTTGGCGCGGGGCGTGGAGATCCGCGGCGACTCGCCCACCAGAAAGGTCTTACCCGAGGCCGTCGAGGCAACCGAAGACGATTACGCGACGGAGTATCTGGGGCCGGTGATTTCGGTGAAGGTAGTCGATTCGCTCGACGAGGCGATCGAGCACGTCAACCGTTACAGTTCGGCCCACACGGAGTTGATCGTTACGAAGGACCTGGGCGCGGCCCGGCAATTCGCCGCCCGGATCGACTCCGCGGCGGTGATGATCAACGCCAGCACGCGACTTCACGACGGCGGCGTGTTCGGCC
>SDBV01010160.1_pt1 | contig 12375 bp, 8 predicted proteins | sample 2277081 | NCBI WGS metagenome assembly SDBV01 (sample SAMN10402039, study PRJNA504765) | marine sediment metagenome | isolation source: marine sediment core GS10_PC15, 223 cmbsf | place: Arctic Ocean: Southern Knipovich Ridge | collected 2010 | reverse complement strand
GCAGGCATCGCACTGAACGCCGTCTTCTTTATCGATACCCTCGGCAAAGGCCGCCTTCTCAGCATCGTATCCCGTGACATGGCAGCGCACGCATTCGGGCGATTCGGCTGCCGCTGTGGTCAGCCCCGCCGCCGTGGCGTATTCCTTCGCCGCATCCGAGCTCAAGGTCTCAAACGCCTTCGCGTGCTTCATCTCCGACCACTTCTTCCACTGTTCGCCTTCTTTACTCTTGTTGTGGCACATTTTGCATTTTGAATTGCTTGAAAACGTGGCGTCTTCTCCCGCCGCGCAAACGCCTGCAAGTAATCCAGCCGCAAAGACCACCGCCCCGAGTACAGCCCCAAATTGCCGAATGTTCATTACGCATACCCCTTTCCCTGATATTTCCCGTTTTTGCATATCGCCTGCGAGCGCCCTGCGGGCGGCCCGCCGTAAAGCCGTTGTTGCGTTGCGCCCCCTCTGGTGCGAGACTGAGTCAGCCCTACCAAGTCCACCATCTGACCGAGACGGAATCTTGAGCCCAACGGTTTCAATTTTAGCATAGCATAATCTGTGCCGCAAGCTTGGCGGCATGGGGCGATGGCGCCTTCGGGATCTGCGAGGCGATGGGCATTCGGACGGGGTCTGGACGGCCTCGACTGGACACTAGCGCTCAGAGCAGAAGTGCTCAGTGAGTGCCGGTTTGAGGCATGTCTATTCGTGAAATACGGGCTAATTAGGCTCGATCGGAGACTGCTAGAATTCACCGATTGTGCTGGAATACTTGCCCAGAATTTGTCGTACTCGCTATAATACTATGTAACTAATCACAAGATATTTGCATATGTTTCCAAAAGATGTGGTAAGATACGAAGATTGTTGTGCTTGGGATCTTGTCGAACGCCACCTCACCTCCAGGTGAGGGGCTATATGTGTGCATTCTGTGCCGACACGTGGGGACGTATAAACTGGATGACCGTCCAAATAACAGGAGGGGAAGATCAATGAAAATGAGATGTTTGGCTGAATTGGGAGCGGTAGCGGTACTGGTAGTGCTCATCGCAGGGGCGACAGGTTGCTCGTCCGGGTCTTCGGGTGCAGGTGGCCCCCCGGGAGGCGGTGGCGGCCTGTCAGCAACTCTGCTCGCTAATGCCGTCGCCCTGGATGCCTACGGCACTCCTGACGGCGCCCTGACCTTCGCAGAGGCGAATAGCGATCCCGCCATAGTGGCGGTGACCCAGGCGGAATTTGATGTAATTGACGCCAGCAACGCTGGTTCCACCACCGACGGCTTTCTGAGCCTAAGCGAACTGGTCAGCGATGTGGGCGGCGCGGTAGTGACAGGCGACACCCAGAACGGTGGACAGTTGTACGACAAGTTCTGGACCGTAATCGGCGTTGCGGCAACTGAGCCGGCCACCGACCATACCATCTGGGCCACGCAGACCGAGGGCAACGCACGGACTGGCTCCGACACCTGGCGCTGCAAAGAGTGCCATGGCTGGGATTACAAGGGTGTGGCCGGCGCTTACGCCCCAGGCAGCAGCCATGCCACCGGCTTTAAGGGCATCTTCACGCTCGTCACGGCCACTACGGATTTCGAGGTCTTCGACTTGATCAAGACCGACCACGAGTATGGCGTCGCTGGCTTGACAGATCCCGAAATTCTCGACCTGACCGATTTCGTAGGGAACCCCGCTCTGGTTGATACGGACAACATCATTGTTGCGGGCGCGTTCAACGGCACTGCCGCCACGGGACAAGTCCTATACGACACCACTAGGACATGCGCATTGTGCCACGGTGCGACCGGGCTGAACATGCCGCCGGTGGGCGGCACCAACGACTATTTCGCTGATTATCCCGGCCTGCTGGCCGTCGACAACCCGCAGGAATTCCAGCACAAGATCAACTACGGACAGCCTGGTCCGGGGGCCATGGCTTTCGCTGCGGCCCTGACAGAGACGGAGACGAGCGACCTCGGCGCGTACGCCCAGACACTGCCGGACATGCTGGCGCTGCCGGGCGGCACGCTTGACGTTATCAATGGCGGCCGGTTGTATGACAAATGGTGGGCGGACGCAGGGGACACTCCACCGGCTACTGACCATCCCTTCTGGGCTGACCAGACCGCCAGTCCGCCCAACGCGCGGACCGGCCCCGACACCTGGCGCTGCAAAGAATGCCATGGCTGGGACTACAAAGGTGCGGCCGGCGCTTACGAAGTCGGTGTTAGCAGCCATGCTACTGGCTTCGCGGGCATCTTTGGGACCACCCAGACACTTCAGGAGGTCTACAACACGATCTGGACGGATCATCAGTTAGGCAACAAGATGACCGATGCCGATATACAGGACGCGGCCGAGTTCGTAGTGAACGGCCAGCTCGATGTGGACACCATCATTGACGGCGCGGGCCTGTTCATTGGCGATGGCACCCCTGGCGGCGCGGGAAGTATCGTGTATGACACTACCAGACCCCTAGCGTGCTCGAGCTGCCACGGTGCGGACGGGCTGATGCTGCCGCCGTTAGGCAGCACGGATACCGGGTTCGATGCCTTCCCGGGCTTCTTGTCCAACGACAACCCACAGGAGTTCCAGCATAAGGCCAACTACGGACATCCTGGTTCGTCTATGGATTTTGCTTCAACTCTGACGGTGGCGGAGACAGGTGACCTCGGCGCCTTTTCCCAGACGCTGCCAGTGGCACGGTAGAATCAGAAAACTAGGCTAGATCTCGGGCATTAGATATAGACCAGCCTGAGAGACTGAAGATTGAAACGTTTGGGCCGGGAGGCTGTCACGCAGCCTCCCGGCCTTCTTTATTGGAGTTGGGGAGCCAAAACGAAAACCAACCCGATCATGACACTTGACTTTTTGTGTCCGCATGGGGATACTGGGAAATGAGGGGTCCAATTTCTGGAATCGGTAGCGTGCATCCTGTGCGCCCATGCGGAAGTAGAACTGAAAATGAGACGGTGGCCGATGAGGTTTTACGTTAGTAACACGTGTGCAGTAAGTTACCGGTGTGGCGTTGTTCTAGTTTCCGCAATTCTCGCTGCCGGTTTTTTTGTGCCGGATGCATGTGCGGAAGAAACGGAGACTGGGCCCGGCCATACCTGGAGCGATTGGTTTTCCGGCGAGCTACGGCTTGGTTTGGACGCCGGACGCTCTTCTCGCGACGGCGACATCGAGCTCGATCAGGTACTCCGCCTGAACATCGATCCCCCGGAACATGAGAGGATTCATCTTCGAACGACGCTATGGACCCTTGAGGACCTTGACGGCCACGAGGACCCAAGCAGTATATTCCGAACGCTGAACGATTCTAGAGACACAGCAGTGCAGGCGCGCGTGATGAGTCTGTACCTGCAAGTCGATGACATCGGCGGCGATTCCGCGTTGCGCCTGGGCCGCCAGCGCATTACCGAGGGCATCGTCTACAACCGGGTCGACGGCGTCTTCTACAAGTGGCGGAACCCGAGGTGGACTTTGTATGGGTTCGCGGGCGCGCGCGCAACCGTCTACACGGACGCGCATAAGGACCTTCGGTCGGGCGGCGGTGTCTCCGTGCGGCTGCCTACGAGGACGCGCTTGGCGGTCGACCTCTTCTATGGCGACGACGAAAGCAGGCGTTTCAATACAACCCCCATCTTTAGCTCCATCACGTCGGTTTCGGTTACCCAGCGCTTTGCGAATACCCACTCTGCCTACGCCCGCGGGACGTGGAACGGCGACGACTTCGACGAGCTGAGGCTGGCGGCGCAAGGCTTCTTCCCGGGCAGCGAAATCGTGTACAACGTCTCCTATCACAACCAACTGAGCGCCGTCGCCGAACGCGTGAACGAAGTGAACGAGTTCTTTCATCTGTTGGGAGAATTCAACGAGTTTCAGGACTTTAGCGTGGTTGTGGACGTCCCCATAACCGAGCATTTCGGAGTGGGCGCCGAGGCGCAGTTCCACGATGCAGAGAACAGCGGCATTGCCACCTTTAACCGGGACTTCCAGCGCTACGGCGTGTCCCTGGATTTCTTCGAGATCGCGCAGCATTACGACGCGAGTCTTATCTTTGATTATTGGGATGCGGACGATGGCGAGGGGCAATGGACGATCACCGGTGAAGTTTCGCGCGAATGGGAGCGCACAAAGGCGTCGATAGGCGTCGATTACGACCGCTTCGAGGACAGAGTGACAAACTACGATCCTGCGGCTACGCCGCCTGTTTTCGTTGTCGACACTCACGACGACATTTATTCGTTCTACGTCCGCCTGAAGCACGACTTTAATGAGAACCATACAGTCCGCGCGCGCGCGCTGTTCGAAGATGATAGCGGACCCGATTCGCCCTATTGGTATCTGCGCGCCGAGTATACGATACGGTTTTAGAGATCGAGGAGGCTTGTTTACATGAGGCGGTATAAGACACAGACCAAAGTGATTCTGGGCGTGGCGGTCGCGTGTACGCTCCTGGTCGCTTGTACCACCTTGCGTGATATCTGGCGGCCCAAGCCCAATCGCGGTATCGGAATGAACCACGCGGTGCATGTGGAAGAGGGAATGGAGTGCACGGACTGTCACGAGTTCAGCCCTGGGGAGAGGGTGGCGTTTGCCGGACACGACACCTGTTCCATGTGCCATGAGATTCCTGAGGACGGCGTTGCCGACGCCTCGTGCGTCTTCTGCCATACCCGAGACGACCATTCCGTATGGCCAAAGCGCGTAGTGCTTACAGCGGAAAGCAAATTTGACCACACCGTCCACATTTCCGCGGAAGTCGCTTGCGACCAGTGCCATACCGATCCCGACGTGGGCGCGTTTAAGACGGGAGACCTGATGCCCATCTGCACGAGCTGCCACGAGGAACGGGGAGCGGCGTTTGCATCCATAGCGAAGTCGGATGTGAGCGCGCAGGACTTTGGCACAAACGAATGCGCCGTGTGCCATCGCGACATACGGTTAGACACCGTGCCCCTGCGCCGCCAAGGGGCCCGTCTCGCGCACGATTCAGCGCAGGTCTGGGAGAGCATTCACGGGGCGGAGTCGGTCGTCGATCCCCGTTTCTGCCAACGCTGTCACGATGAGCAAGACGACTGTGCGGCCTGCCACCGTGTAAACAAACCGGCAAGCCATACGCCGGCGTGGCAACGAAAGATGCATGGGCTTCAGGCGACGTGGGACAGGCAGAGCTGTAGCGTTTGCCACGAAGAAGACTCGTGTATCAGATGCCACCAAAACACCCAGCCGAGGTCGCACCGGGGATCGTTCCAGGGGCCCCAGAGCACCCATTGCGTGCAGTGTCACTTCCCGCCGGAGAACAACTGTACGATCTGTCACGAAAGTATCGAGCATAGCTCGGCGCCGCCCAGTCCACACACGGGTGGGGGAGCGCCCGCCGATTGCCTGCTATGCCACGATGTCGTTCCAGGCGACGCGCCGCACTTCACAAATATCACCGTGGGCAGCTGCACCGTCTGCCACGAATGATGGGGCCAGCCCTTACCGGCTAGTCGTCATCTTCATCGTCTTCATCGTCGCTGACGAAGCGTTTGATGAAATCGGTGCAGAATTCACCCTTCAGAAAATCGGGATCGTCCATGATCTCGAGGTGAAGGGGGATTGTGGTCTTCAGGGGATCGAGATCGAATTCCGCTAAGGCCCGTTTCATGATACGGATCGCGCCCTCGCGGGTGAGGTCGAAGGCGATGAGTTTTGCGACGAGTGAATCGTAGTAGATCGGCAGCGCATAGCCCTGATAGAGATGGGTGTCCACGCGGACGCCGTATCCCGCTGGAGCGTGGAAGGAAGCGACGGTGCCCGGCGACGGCATGAAACCGCGCGCCGGATCTTCGGCGTTTATCCGGCATTCGATTGCCCAACCCCTAAGGTTGAGGTCCTCGAAGGCGTAGTCGATCCGTTTGCCGGCGGCGATGTCGATCTGCTCTCGCACCAGATCGATCCCTGTTGTGAGTTCGGTGACGGGATGCTCGACCTGGATGCGCGCATTGACCTCCATGAAATAGAAATTGTCGTCTTTGTCCACGAGAAATTCGACGGTCCCGGCGTTGACGTAGTCCACGGCGCGCGCCGCGGCGATAGCGGCGTCTCCCATGGCCTTCCTGAGTTCCGGCGTAAGCCTGGGAGAGGGCGATTCCTCGATGAGCTTCTGAAACCGCCGTTGTATGCTGCATTCGCGTTCGCCGAGGTGGGCGATGTTCCCGTGGGTGTCGGCAATAATCTGGAATTCGATGTGACGGGGCTCGACGATATATTTCTCGATGTACAATTCATCGTTTGCGAAGGCGGCGCCGGCCTCCATCTTTGCGACGGGGAATTCCTCGAGTAGGACTTCCTCGGTGGGACAGACCCGGATGCCGCGTCCGCCGCCCCCACCGGAGGCCTTGACCATGACGGGGTAGCCGATATCGGCGGACAGGCGTTTGGCCTCTTCAAGGTCGGTTACGGCGCCGGGACTGCTGGGAATCACCGGGACGCCCGCTTTCTCCATGATCCGCTTGCCGGTGATCTTGTCTCCCGCCAGGCGCAGGTTCTCGGGCGTCGGCCCAATGAAGACCAGGCCCTGCTCTTGACAGGCCTTGGCAAAGGCTTCGTTTTCGGCCAGGTAGCCATAGCCCGGGTGGACGGCATCGGCGCCGGTCTCCTTTGCGGCCGCGAGGATATTTTCGATACTCAGATAGCTCTTCGCACTGATGGCGGGGCCGATGCATACGGTCTCATCGGCCAGCTTGAGGTGCAGGGATTCGGCATCGGCCTCCGAATAGACGCCGACACACTTGATGTCCATTTCCTTGCAGGCCCGGACCACCCTCAGCGCAATTTCGCCTCTGTTCGCTACCAGAATCTTCTTGAACACTTTATGTGAGACCCTTCATTTTGCTTAACATGAGGAAATGTGTACGAAGACCAATCGCAGACCCTAGAAGTCCGGCAGGATAGCAGGATAACAGGGCGAATGCTCAGGACATCCGCATCCGATCCATCCTGTTATCCTGTCAAAAAGGACACTGACACATCGCCGAATCAGCAAGAATGTGCACTCAGCTTAGGTCGGCGGCGCGGTATGGTTCTTCGCCCGTGCCGGCAGTTTCTCGCTCTTGTTCCGGGTCATCTCCAAGGCCACGATGATCTTCTTGCGGGTATCTTTCGGCAGAATCAGCTCGTCGATCACCTGCGCCGTCCATGTGTGTCCCACGTCGAATGCGTCGACCTTTTCCCGGGAGCGGTCCATGTAGGCTTCATATGCGTCGTCTTCGATTCCCTTGCCATAGACTTCGCGATAGTCGAGCGTGGACGCTTCGATGCCGAACTGGGCGATGGGCCAGGCGTAGGCGAAATCGGCGCCCATGCTTTTCAGGCCGCCCATGATCATGCTGCCGGCGTCGGCGTAGCATTCGCGAATGACGACGCTGATCTTCGGCACGGTCGTCGTCGCGTAGACGTCGGTGATCTTGCCGTAATGTCTCAGCAACCCTATCGATTCCTGTTCTTCACCCGGTACGACCGGCGGCGTGTCGATAAGGTTTATCAGAGGCAGGTTGTAGGCATCTACAACCTGTAGAAAGCGGTAATACTTGTCGCAGGCGTTAATCTCAAGAATCGAGCCCGGGTGCATGGGATTGTTCGCCACCAGCCCGACGGACTGGCCATTGAAGCGGCAGAAGCACGTGATCAGCTGCTTGGCATACCCATCCTTGATCTCCAGGAATTCGCCCTCATCGACGATCTCCTTGATCACGTCATGCATATCGTAAGTCTTGCTAAGGTCGTCCGGGACCAGATCGTTCAGCGCTTCCGTCTCCCGATCCGGATCGTCGTTCGTGTCCCAGCGCGGCGGCTTTTCCCTATAGTTGCTCGGGAGATACCTGAGCAATTCGCGGCAATACTGAATCGTCTCCTCATCGTCCTTCCCGACCATCTCCGCCGAACCGCTGAGCTCCATATGGTAATCGGCGCTACCGATATTCTGGCTGATGACCTCCGACGTGGCCGCTTGGGTCTGGCGCGGGCCGCCGATCCACATGTTGGCCGACACGCGGCTCATGAGGATAAAATCGCAGAGCGTCGGCAGATACGCACCGCCCGCGATACACGGCCCCATGAGGACCGTGATCTGGGGGATGTTGCCCGAATAGAGCGATTCGAGCCTGAACTGCCAGTCCATGCCGACACCGCCGACGTCGCTGTACCCCAGCCGCCCGCCGGAGGAGTCCAGGAGGTTGACCATCGGGATTCCCCACTTGGCCGCCATCATCAGCGACTTCGCATACTTGAACCCGTGCTGAGAAGCGGTGGATCCGCCGAGCACCGTAAAGTCGCTGGCGTAGACCATGACCAAGCGGCCGTGGACCCGGACAGTCCCGACAATTGCGCCGTCGCATGGCGCAAGCGCGACGCGGCCGTCCATACGCGCGCCGGTCGTCCCCACACAGGACCCGTTTTCATCGAAGGTCCCGGGGTCGGCGAACACATCGATCCGTTCCCTGGCGGTGAGTTTTCCCCGGCCATGCTGTCTTTCGATATGCTGGATACCGCCGCCCAGAAGGTTCTTCTCCTGGATTTCATGGTACCGCGCGATTGCTTCTTCCATCCGTTTTGCCATATTCCTCATCCTTCCTAACGGGGCGACACCAGGTTCAGCCAGAGTCGCCGAGCAAATTGTTTGCGTTCACGAAGTTGGCGGCCTTTCGCCGGCAGCCACAGCCTTGCCGCTCTAGGCGGGTTTGACGAAGCGCTTTTTCTCCGGCTGTTCCTCGCGTTTATTGACCATGGCCCTGAGGGACCTCACGACGTAGGAACGGGTATCCCGGGGATCGATAACTTCGTTGACGGTATACATGCTGTTGAACGTTCTTGCCGAGTTCATGACGTTGAACCCCGCTTTCAGAGGGGCAAGGTAGCCTGCGTACACCTCGTCATAATTGCCCTCTTCCTTTGCCTTGGCCAGTTCCTTGTGAAAGACCGCCTGCACGATCTGCTCAGGACCCGTGGGCGCGAACTCGACCGTCGGCCAGCCATAGATAAAGTCCGGTCCCATCTTGCTGCAGCCCATGGTGATATTCGATCCGCCGTAAGACCGCCGGAGCACCAGGCTCACCTTCGGGTTGGTCAGATGAGAGTACCCGTGCAAATTCTTTGCGCCGTGCCGGATAACGCCCATCCGCTCCCACCTGTCGCCGGGGGGATAGGCCGGGGTATCGGACATAGTCACCAACGGGATATTGAAGGCATCGAGAAACATGAGGAACTTGTCGTATTTGTCCGACGAATCCGGCTCCATGATGCCGCCGAGCTCGTCCGGGTTGCTTGCGGCGATCCCCGTCACCATCCCGTCAAAGCGCGCAAACCCGATGATCAGGTTGGCGGCAAAGTCTTCCTTCAGTTCGCAGAAGTCGCCGTTGTCGACGATCAGCTCGATGATCTCGTGCATGTCGTAGGTGAACTTGTCATTCTCGGGCATCACGTCGAGCAGGGCCTCTTCCCTTCGGAACGGATCGTCGTCCGATTCGATTGCGATGGGCTTCTCCCAGCAGTTCTGCGGGACAAACTCCAGTACGCGCTTGGCCATATCGATGGCGTCTTCATCGCTTTCTGCGATCAAGTCGCACTGGCCGCTCTTTTCCATATGAAAAGTGGCCGTGCCTGCTTCTTCGGACTCGATATCGCCACCGAGCCACAGAAAGCCGGTCTCTTCATTCATGATCAGAATGTCGGACAGCGCGGGGATCTGCGCCAGGGGTCCCGTGCAGGGGCCCAAGAGCAGCGTAATCTGGGGGATAACTCCAGAGTAAAGACAGTAGTTTCTCACGAGCCGGCCGATGCCGTCGAGACCCGTATAGCCGCCCTTAAAACCGATCCGCGATCCGGCCGAATCGATTATGCCGATCAGCGGCAGTTGTTCCTGGCCCGCTATCTGGATCAGTTCCGCGATCTTCCACGCCCCTTGGTCGCCGATGGCGCCGGACATCACGGTGAAGTCCATCGAATAGACCATCACCTGCCGGCCGTTCACCTTGGCCATTCCCATGACCACGCCGTCTCCGGGACCCGCCTTGGGTGTCTTCATCCTGTGGCCGTAAGGGTTGCGAACCAGCGATCCCAGCTCCTCGAAGCTTCCGGGATCGGCCAACAGGTCGATCCGCTCCCTGGCAGTGAGCTTGCCGAGGCTATGCTGCACCTCGATGCGCTCCTCGCCGCCACCTGCAAGACTCTCTTCGCTTAACTCTTTCAGCCGGTTAAGATAGCCATCCATCCATTTTCCCATAATCGGATTCTCACTTGTTGATGCTTCGTTTCAGAGTATCAGGACTCAATTACAAACATGAGATCGTTGTCCAACAAAGGCGTTTCATTCTCCGCGACGATTTCAACGATCTTGCCGGCAGCAGGCGCTTTGACCTTCTGAAACACCTTCATGGTCTCTAGGAGTGCCAGGACCTGCTTCTTTTTCACCTCATCGCCCACTTCCACATAAATGGGTTCATCCGGTCCGGGTCTTCGATAAAAGAGACCGGCCATCTTCGCCCTCACCTCAACGCGTTTTCCACTCATTCTCTTCTCCATGCCATGGCAACTAATATCATTTGGAAAGACCTGAACTCGCTGGCATCATTGTACTTACAGCATTGGCTGTTTGGGTCCATCGATGCCCAGCCCGGTCGAGCTTGCCTGCTCCGGCCTAAATCAGGGCCCTATCAACGGGACCCTCAGAATTGGGTCGAATGCCTGAGCATACGCGATCAACCACGACCAAGAAAAGTTGATGGATGTCTTCGGGTTGAGGGGGCGGGCGCGGGCCATGTCCAATTGGACGCCGGCCCGCTGTAACGGGCGAAATGCCGGCTAGACAAGGGCCCTTCGGAAGCGCGCATTCTGCCCGCGCGCGTGTTTGACTCGCGCCATCGAATCTGGTTCAATCGAGAAAGTTGGGTCTAGCTGTCATGATCCAAACCACGCGTTTCGTTCTTGTAGCAGCCGCGGGCGGGGCAAATGGGAAATCCCGCGAGCAAAGAGGATTCGGATGACTTCGACTGAAGCGGCAAAGACAGAGAAGCCGGCGAAGCGCGAACTTGACCTGTCGGTGAGCGCGAAGGACCGGGAGATTCTCCGGGGCCTGGCGGGGCGGGTGGCTGTGTTGGCCGCGCGGCCCATCGAGGCGGAGAAGCGGGAGCTGTGGTACCGGCATAACGCGCTCGAAGAAACGCGCCCGGTGATCTTCTGCGATCCTGAGAACGGCTGGGGCGAGATCTTTCGGCCTGGCACGCTGGAGTGTGAGGGGAGGCTGGCCGCACGCTGGGAGTTGACGCTTCGTAAGGAGGTGTTCTGGGGGGAGTCGATGGGCGACGACCGGGTGGTCGAGCCGTTCTTTCGGTTAAACCATGTTGCGAAGCGGGGCGGCTGGGGTATGCAGACGCGGCTAATCGGCGGCGGGGACGGGGGCGCGTACACGTGGGAAGCGCCGCTCAAGACCTATGACGATCTGGGCAAGCTCCGGTATCCCACGGTCGAGGTCGACCATGAGGCGACGGCGGGTCTAGTCGCGGCGGCCGAGGAGGTGTTGGGCGACTTGTTGGAGGTGCAGTTGCGCGGGTATTGGTGGTGGTCGCTGGGACTGACTCAGATCGTTGCGTTTCTGCGCGGGCTCGAACAGATGATGCTGGACATGTGCCTTGAGCCGGACGGTCTGAAGGCCTTGATGGCGTTTCTGCGCGACGGGACGATGGCGCAGATGGATTACCTTGAGGCGGAGGGTCTGCTGAGCCTGAATAACGACGGAACCTACGTGGGTTCGGGTGGCTTTGGGTATTCGCGGGAGTTGCCACAGGAGGGCTTTGACCTGGAGCACGTGCGTCTGCGCGACATGTGGGGGCACTCGGAAAGCCAGGAGACGACGGCCGTGTCGCCGGAGCAATTTGCGGAGTTCGTCTACCCGTATCAGCGCCCGATGTTGGAGCGCTTCGGTCTGAATTGCTACGGCTGTTGCGAACCGTTGCATTCGCGCTGGGACGTGATCAAGGACACGCCGGGGCTGCGGCGCGTGTCGGTGTCGCCGTGGTGCGATTTGGAGATGATGGCGGGGCAGCTTGGGGCGGATTTCGTGTATTCGATGAAGCCGAACCCGGCGGCGTTGGCGACACCCACGATTGACAAGGCGGCCATTCGGAAGGAGCTTCGCCGGGCCTTCGAGATTACCCAGGGCTGCCGGGTGGAAGTGATCATGAAAGACAACCACACGATCGGCGGCAATCAGGACCATGTCACCGAGTGGTGCCGCATCGCAAGGGAAGAGGCGGACGCGGCGTACGGGGGCTGACCCGCCCAGTCGCCCCGGGGAGCCTACACGCGGGCGGCTGAATCGAGGGCCTGGGCAATCGCGCGGATG
>SDBV01010159.1_pt1 | contig 12376 bp, 8 predicted proteins | sample 2277081 | NCBI WGS metagenome assembly SDBV01 (sample SAMN10402039, study PRJNA504765) | marine sediment metagenome | isolation source: marine sediment core GS10_PC15, 223 cmbsf | place: Arctic Ocean: Southern Knipovich Ridge | collected 2010 | reverse complement strand
GGATGTGAATCTCAACCTGGTTCTGGTTGTCGTCGGCGGTTGAGTAAACCTTGGACTTGTTCACCGGAATAGTACTGTTACGCTCGATCACGACATCGGCCACCCCGCCCAGCGTCTCGACACCAAGCGAGAGTGGAGTGACGTCGAGCAGCAACATGTCCTTGACGTCGCCCGCCAGAACACCCGCCTGCACGGCGGCACCGATCGCAACCACCTCGTCGGGGTTGACGCCCTTGTTGGGCTCTTTGCCGAAGAGGTCCGTCACGAGCTTCTGCACCATTGGAATCCGCGTCGATCCACCAACCAGGATTACCTCGTCGATGTCCTTCGCCTCGAGGCCGGCATCCTTGATCGCCTGGCGAGAAGGCGCCAGGGTTCGCTCCACGAGCGGCTCGATCATCTTTTCGAACTTCGACCGCGATAAACGCAGGGTGAGATGCTTCGGCCCGGAAGCATCGGCGGTGATGAACGGCAGGTTGATGTCGGTTTCCATGGTGGAGGAAAGCTCCATCTTGGCTTTCTCCGCCGCCTCTTTGAGACGTTGGACCGCCATCCGGTCTTTCGACAGGTCGACGCCCTGGTCCTTTTTGAACTCCTCTTCCATCCACTCGATCACGACCTGGTCCAGGTCATCTCCACCAAGGTGAGTGTCTCCGTTGGTCGACTTCACCTCCACCACCCCGGAGCCCACCTCGAGAATCGAAATGTCGAAGGTGCCGCCGCCGAAATCGAAGACGGCGATGGTCTCGTCCTCTTTCTTGTCGAGCCCGTAGGCCAGCGCAGCCGCCGTCGGCTCATTGACCAGGCGCAGCACCTCGAGGCCGGCGATTTGGCCGGCATCCTTTGTAGCCTGCCTCTGCGCGTCGTTGAAGTAGGCAGGGACCGTGATCACGGCCTGCTCCACCGGAGCGCCGAGATAATCTTCAGCTGCCGCCTTGAGCTTCTGCAGAACTATCGCCGAGATCTCGGGCGGCGAGTACAGCTTGTCTTCGATCTCGATGCGCGCGCTGTCATTCTCGCCCTTGACGACCTTGAACGGGATCGTCTTGATCTCTTCGACCACTTCATCGTATCGCCGGCCCATGAACCGCTTGATGGACGACACGGTGTTTTCGGGGTTGGTGACAGCCTGCCGTTTGGCAACCTGGCCGACCAGCCGTTCCCCACTGTTTGAAAAACCTACGACCGAGGGGGTGGTGCGGTTCCCCTCCTGATTCGGGATCACGGTGGGTTTTCCACCCTCCATGGCGGCCACCACCGAGTTAGTGGTGCCGAGATCTATTCCAATGACATTGGACATGCTTAATTCCTCCTCAACTTTCGATCTGGAAAATTAATATAGAACCTGAGTCACTTCTTGTCAAGTTCTTTTTCATTGAACCTGGATTTTCCTGTGTTCTATCGCGAATAGATACCGTCGACACGGCGCCAGCCCGGCCTTCTCACCGGGATTTTAGCGACCGCGGCGAAAGGGTAGTCAGTATTGGGTTTTCGCGAATCGGGTGAGGTAGGCGTCATCGCACGACGTTGCGCCGGCCTCGTCGCACCGCCAGCGCGTGGCTCAGGGAATCAGCACCACCCCGGGGCCAGTCGAGCGTTCAACCCTCCCACCACCTGGTTCCCAGGCCAGGTAACGCGTCAGGATCAGACTCTGGATCGGCTGTCCGCTACCGTCAGATCCTGTGACCAGGAGCTTGCCACCACGGGTCACCAGTCGGTAGGGCCGTCCCCAGGGATCCAGGGGAATGCGTCCCGGTGATTCCGCGGCAAGCTGATCCGCGTCTTCGGGATAGGTACCGTTCAGAAGGAAATAGGCCTCGGCCTGACGCGCAACCCGATCGAGACTGATCCATGAGAGGCTCTGCAGCACATAGCGGTTCCAGAAATCGTCGCGCAGCGTAAACCCCGGGTTGATCGGATTCCTGGGTATGATCATGAGGGAGAAGCCGAGCAGCACGAGAAAAGGCACCGCAAGCCACGGCAACGAGGCAACGCTCCACCGCGGCGGCTTGATCGACTCGACACCCCGCCGCATCTCGCGTGCGATTTCCTCCTGCGTTGCCTCTCGGATCAACCCCCTGTCGAGGAGCTCGGTGATCGCCTTGCAAGTTTCGAACTCAATCAGCGTGCTCTCGAAAATGATCTCAGCCACCGAATCGGCGCCGTTGAACAGCGGGTACACCGCCATCTGATTGTCGGTGATCTGATGATCTGGAAGCGCTTCGGGCACCGACCTCTCATCGCCGCTGAAGTTGAACTCGAGATCACTCATGAAGTCGTCGCCCGACTCCACAACCTCGAGGTTTCGCACCGGATCCACCTTACGGAACACCACATCGCGGTCCGGAATGCGCTGATCGATGAACGGCCATTCGTCGGTCATCCGCGCGCCTTCCATGATGATGGAGTCGGCGGCCATCGGTTGCAGCAAGTCCCGGTCGTAGTCGATGTCGGTTTCCTGCGAAAAGTGGTACTCGCCATCCGACCACCGAAATACCCGGTAAACAATCTGAAGGATTTGCTGCTGGAGCGCCACCCGCACCGTCTCCACCGGCACGACGTGATGATCTATGAGAATCCGCCCGAGCCGTTGCAGCGTCTCCTCCTGGCGCCGGAGCGCGCCGTCGAGCTCCGCCTGGCTCACCTCTCCCCGCTTGAGCAAAATGAGACCAATCATGTCCTCGGTGTGCTGGTTGAGGGTGGAGGCGCCGACGATGCATCCTTCCTGGAACGACACCGTCACCAGATTCTCGTCGGTGCGAAGGGTCAGAACTCCCGTCTTTCGCTGCAGCGAGATCAACTGCAGAATATCGGCGAACGAGAAGTCCCGGAGTGTGCCTTCGAGCGCCATACCGTTACCTCCGGCTCCAGGCGGACATGCCCGACCGCAAGGCCAGCAACCCGTACAGCGCCAGGAATGCGATTTCGAGACTCCGCGATGCGGCAAGCCCCTCGATCCGGGGTACGAACATCGGCACCCAGATCAAGGCTCCGGTCAGAAAGAAGGATGCCAGAAAACCAACGGTCATTCCCCGCAGGACTTTGCCGTCCAACAGATCGCTGCTGCCCGGTACCACGAACCCACCAACCCGGCGGGCCAGGGAAGTCCACCGTTCCCAGGTCTTGATCTGGGCCAACTTGGCCGTCTGCTGTTCGATGGAAACGACATCCCGTTTTTGGAACACGGAAACGCACTGAGGACAATGAACGGTGCTCTCGCCGAAGCCCGACTCGAGCCGGTACAGTTTTCCGCACTTCGTGCACTCGCGGGCCGAGGGAAAGGCCCGCAAACGATAGAGCAGAATCACCAACCCCACACACCCTCCAATCGCGAAAACCAGAGAGAGAGGCGACGCCAATTGTTTGATTGGAGTCAGCGAAAACCGGGGCCGCCCGACAGTCAGTTTCTGATCCGGAGTCATTTCTGCATACAACCGCTCCACGTTCCCACTGCCAAGCTGCGGGTATCGAATCCGTGGATCCAGCCCCCGAAGGCCTTTCTGGCCAGATCCCCGACCCGCAATCTCGCGTGCTTTGGCGCGCGCAATATCACCCTCCTGAAATTGCCGGCTGAGATCAAATGCCAAGGACAAATTGTTGTAGGCGAATGCGTTCTCCTCTTTCTCGAGCGCCTGGTTATAGAGCTGGATCGCTCGCTTGGTGTTCCCCTCCTCCATTTCGAGGTTGGCAACGAAGATCAGCGGCCGCGCCCAATCCGGATCAAGGAGAATCGTCTTTTGAAACTGCACCTTGGCGAGCACGGGCTCGCCATGCATTCGAAGAAGTTCGCCCAGGATCAGGTGGTACGACGCGAGGTCTTCGAGCTCAGTCTCGACGTTCGAAAACTCCCGCAAAATCGAGAAATCTACTTGGCGCTCGTCAAGGACCGTGCCGACACGAGTCGTGAGCGGCGGGTATTGAAGCGCGTCCGCCTGCACCCACGCAAGCGTTGGAGCCACAAAAGCCAACACCATGCACGCTGCGAACGCCCAAATCCTCAGCGGTTGGCTCAAGTACGCCCAGCACATTGCAAATAGATATACGACCAACCATACCGGCCCGAGGCCCGCGAACAACGGCAGCATGAGAACAACGACCGCAAACACCCACGCGTTGGCGGGATGGAACAACCTGCCGCCGAGCTGGCGCAGGTCGAAAACCAGCGTTCGGATGTGGCGGAGGATCACCATGACCATCATGGCGAACAGGACGAGCGCCAACGAGAACACGATCCAGAGTGTCAACCAAACGCCAACAATGCGACGAGATGGCTCGTACTTGAAAAGGGCGATCCAACCCCTGAGGTAGTTACTGACCGCAGCCGTCCAGGACCCCCGTTCCCGATCCCATCTCGCTTCGAGAAAGTAAATCGGCGGGTACTGGGGATCCAACCGCTTGGCGGACCGAAGGGCTGTCTCACCGTCGGCTCCCGGGTTGGCCTCGGCCCAAACAACCAGCGCACCGGCAAAGGCGGTCATCCGGCGGATTTCGAGTTCGGCAGCCTGCTCCTCGAGCAGCCCGATGGCCCGTTCCATTGCCGGAGTATTGCCGGCCACAAGACTCTCCTGAATTTCCTGCCAAGTGTCCAGTACATTGGCGTGCGCGAGGCTCGAGGCCGCCATGGCCATGATGAGTGCAGGCAAATACCGCCGCATCATCACGCTTTCTGCAGGAACTCTGATCGAAGTCGGAAGACGACTGCGGAGAGCGCTTTGGCTTCTTCTGCCGACAGGTTTCCCTTGCTCTTCTCTTCAATCACGCCGAGGTAGTCGATCAGCCGTCTGGCCTCCGCGGGCTGTGCGGGCAGATCCTCCGCTCCGACGAGCATCAGCTCCGACTGCTGTGCCAGCATCGCGATCAGCTCGAGGAACAGCGGCGAGGTCTCGACGTCGGTCCTCGGTGGTGGAGGAGTCTGATCATCGGCCACGTGCGCAGCCGGGGTTTGGGACCTTTTCTCCCCGAGATCGGCGGTTTTTTTCTCGTCGACCCTCTGCCGAGATGCGCCGGAATCCTCACGCGGGTCGCCCGCCGCCGTGAATTTTCGGCGGTCGATAACCTTGATCGGACGCGGCGGCGAATTCTTCTCCTCCACCGACCTTCCCCTCAGCCCCGGTCTACACTTCCCGAAGATCCCATTACCTCAGTGCCCTTCGCCGCCCCCGTCACGCAAACCGGTGAGAAGGACGGGCTGATATTCCCGCTCCAAGAATACTACCCAGCCTTGCCATCTCGATCAAGGAAAACTGAGTGAACTGCGCTTTCCCCTCAGGAGTTTCCGGATGGGAACGGGCTAGCCCCGTTCAGGACCGAAATGCCGGCTTACGTTTTTCGAGAAAGGCAGATGTTCCTTCTCTCATCTGCTCGCTTGCCGCTCCGATGCCGAAGAGCGCAGCTTCGAGAAGACATGCATCCTCGAACGGGAGATCGAGCCCATGATTCACCGCCTCGATACAGTGGCTGACCGCGAGCGGTCCGTTTGCCAGAATTCTTCCCAGCAGCTCATCCACTGTCGCAGCGAGGTCGCCCCGGTCGCACAGAGAGTTGACCAGACCAATGCGTTCCGCCTCTTCCGCACTCACGTTGCGCCCGGTCAAAAGGATTTCCAGACCGCGACCTTTACCCACCAACCGCGGCAGGCGCTGGGTTCCCGCATATCCCGGAATCAGTCCCAGCTTGACCTCCGGTTGACCGAAGACCGCATTGCGCGTCGCAACCCGAAGGTGGCACGCCATCGCGAGCTCGCACCCTCCTCCAAGGGCGAAGCCGTTGACCGCTGCCACCACCGGCTTCCCGAGATTCTCGATGCGGTCAAAGACCGCCTGTCCGCGACGGGAGAACGCCTTCGCCTCCTCCGGGCCCAGGGTGGCGAGCTCACCGATGTCCGCACCCGCGACGAAGGCCTTGTCGCCCGCCCCGGTAATAACAACTGCGAGAACGGCCTCGTCGCGGTCGGCCTCGGTGATCGCAAGGTCCAGCTCGGAGATGGTCATCTGGTTCAGAGCGTTCAGCTTGTCGGGTCGGTTCACGATGATCCACAGCGCTTGGTCTCGTTTTTCGACGAGCAGGTTCTCGTAGCTCATGAACACCTCCGCATGACGGTTAGCCCGCAGTAGACACGCCGGTGAAAATGCCGGTTTAGAAGAATCTCCTCTTGACGAATATCACGTCTCCCGGAAGGATCGCCGGATCGGACATTCGACCCTTTCGAATCTGGGATAGATCGAAGCTGAGGATCTGTTTTTCTCCTCCCTCGTCGCGGTGAATCTCGATTGCCTGCGATGCGAACTTGTCGACCCCGCCGGCCCGCGAGATCGCCTGCATGAGGGTCAATCCGAGAGAAATCTCGTACTGACCGGTACGGGCCACCTCACCCGAGATGAAGAAAATCTTTTTGGCCGACACGAAGATGACGTCGCCGGCCTTCAGGAGGACGTCTCGACCAACCTCTCCCGTGAGGAGCTTGGCTGTGGGAAAGTCCATGGGAGGGGGGGCGCCTTCGCCGTCCCCGCGAGCGGTCCGCCGCAGCTCGAGCACCGGTCCCGCAGAGGGCTTCAAACCGCCGGCAGTGGCCAGGAGCTCGGTCAGGGTCATCCGGCCCTCGAGATAATAGGTGCCCGGTTTCTGTACCTCGCCGAGCAACGTCACCGGCTGCGAAGCGAACACAGCGACGTCGACCTTGATCTGGACGTCGACGTAGTAATCCCTTTCAAGCAGCAACTCCAGGAGGTCGCCCACCTCAGCCGGCGTCTTTCCCGCCACCGTTACCGTACCTACCAGTGGGTATGCGATGGCTCCATTTGCATTGATCGTGAACTTGCCGGAGATTTCTTCTTCCTGATAGACCTCGACCTCGATGACGTCACCAACGCCCAGCGTGTAACCGCCGCCTTCCGGCGCCGCACCTTGCGCGAACGCCAGTATCGGAAGACATATGACGGCGATCGGGAACATACGGAAAAGTAACCTCATCCACATGGGCGCACCGTAGCACAACGAGTTTCGAAAGGTCGCGAATGCCGCACCTCGGCACCTCCCCGATTTGCCGTTCGGTGCCCGCCTTCAACGGCCAAAAACCCCTATTCCCTTCGATTTTCGAGGAGAGTCCGGCCTCCGTATCCCGACAATCTGTCGAACGGCGAACGAAAGACTTGCCATCCTGCGGCGAATTGTGCAGAATGAATGAATGGTCATTCACCATTTCGCTGCACCGGCCCTGAGTACCCGGGTACGGCTTCATTATCTGGAATCCAAGAGGACACGATAGGTGGACGAATCGGGAGGTTGATCCATGGGAACTGAAATTCGTAAGGCCGCGGTGCTCGGCGCCGGTGTGATGGGTTCGGGCATTGCCGCCCATCTCGCCAACGCCGGCATTCCAGTGCTGCTGCTGGACATCGTTCCGCCCGAGCTCACTGCAGAGGACGAGAAGAAGGGTCTCACCAGGGACGACCCACCCTTCCGCAACAAGTTCTCGGCAGCCGGGCTTGAAGGCATCAAAAAATCGAAGCCCGCCGCCCTCTACTCCAAACGGTTCCTGCCGCTGATCGAGATCGGGAACTTCGAGGACGACTGGGACAAGCTCGCTGACTGCGACTGGATCGTCGAGGTGGTGGTCGAACGGCTGGATATCAAGCAGAAGGTCTTCGCCCGGGTCGACGAGATCCGGAAGCCGGGAAGCATCATCTCCTCGAACACCTCGGGGCTGTCCATCGCCGGCATGACAGAGGGCCGGTCCGAAGATTTCAAGCGACACTTCCTGGTCACCCACTTCTTCAACCCGGTTCGCTACATGCGCCTGCTCGAGCTTGTCGTCGGCGAGGAAACGCTGCCCGAGGTGTTGGCTTTCTTCGCAGATTTCGGCAGCTTCCGGCTCGGCAAGGGAATCGTTTTCGCAAAGGACACTCCCAATTTCATCGGCAATCGAATCGGCACCTTCGGTATCACCGCGACGATCAACGCGATGATGGAGATGGACTACCAGGTCGACGAGGTAGACGCCATCACGGGTCCGGCCATGGGCCATCCCGGCAGCGCCTCTTTCGGTACGGTGGACCTGGTCGGGCTCGACGTCCTCGCCCATGTCATCAACACCATTGCCGAGGGCTGCCCCGATGACGAACAGGTCGAGATCTTCAAGGTCCCGGACTTTGTCCAGAGCATGATCTCGGCCGGATCCCTCGGCCGCAAGACCAGGGACAAGGGTGGTTTCTATCGAATCCAAAAAGAAGATGACGGGTCCAAGACCAAACTGGTCATCGACTGGAAAACCGGTGAATACCGACCCAAGGAGCGGCCCGACATCCCGTCACTGAAACAGGCCAAGAAGACGCATAATGTGAAGCAGCGCCTACGCGACCTGGTGTTCGCGGACGACCGCGGCGGCGCTTTCGCCTGGCGGCTGATGCGCGATACATTCGCTTACAGCTCGACACGCTTCGGCGAAATCTCGGACTCCATCGTCGACATCGACAACGCCCTGCGGTGGGGATACAACTGGCAGCTCGGCCCCTTCGAGGCATGGGACGTTCTCGGCGTAAAAAAAGTCGTCGAACGCATGCAGGCCGAGGGAGTCAAGCCCGCGCCGTGGGTCACCGAGATGCTGGCCGCCAGCCACGAGAGCTTCTTCATCGAGTCGGCCAACGGACGCCAATACTACGATCCGGCAACCAAAACCTACCTCGACGAGCCGCGACACGAGACATTCCTCCTCCTCGGGGAGATCAAACGAGACGAAAAGAAGGTCATCCTTTCCAACAAGAGCGCTTCATTGCTAGACATCGGCGAAGGGATTGCGTGCGTTGAGTTCCACTCAGCCCTGCAACCGCGAATGAACCCCGTCGACGACGACATCATGGAGATCATGACCAAGGGCCTCGAGATCGCCGAACGCGACTTCCGCGGCCTCGTGATCCACCACCAGGGAGAGAACTTCTCGGTCGGCGCCAACCTCCTGATGGTCCTCGAGGGCATCCATGCCAACCAATGGGCGGCCATCGACGAGATGATCCGGCTCTTCCAGAACATGACCAGAAAACTCCTCAAGGCACAGATACCGGTGGTCACCGCGCCCTTCGGTTTCACCTTCGGCGGCGGCTGCGAGATCACCATGGGCGGTGACCGCGTATGCGCCGCAGCCGAGACCTACATGGGTCTGGTCGAGGTCGGCGTCGGTGTGATCCCGGCTGGTGGAGGCTGTTGGGCCATGCTCGAACGGGTGCTCGAGGGTGTCGACGAACCCGTGCTGTCAAACCTCCCTTTCATCAGGATCGCATTCGAAAACATCGGCATGGCCAAGGTCGCGACCTCGGGCGAGGAGGCTCGGGACCGCAAGTTCCTGCGCCCATCAGACAAGGTTGAAATCAACCCCGACCGACAATTGTGGACCGCCAGGAGCATGGCCGTCGCGATGGCCGAGGAGGGGTACACTCCACCCCTGCCCAAGAAGCTCAACCTCCCCGGCAGGGAGGGAATGGCGACCTTTGAGATGATGCTCCACAACATGAAGCTGACCCACTGGATCTCGTCCCACGATGAGAAGATCGCAGGCCACCTCGCCCATATTCTCACCGGTGGCGACACCACCATCAATGACCCGGTGGACGAGCAGACCATTCTTGACCTCGAGCGCGAGGCCTTCCTCTCGCTGTGCGGCGAACCCAAGACCCAGGATCGAATTTCGTACATGCTGGTCAACAACAAGCCGCTGCGGAACTGAAGGGGGTAATGACCATGAGAGAAGCAGTCATCGTTTCCCGCGCCCGCACGGCCATCGGCCGGGCCAAGAAGGGCAGCCTGCGTGACACATGGCCCGTGTATTTTACGTCGAAGATGATCGAGGGCCTCGTCGAGCGCACACCAGGGCTCGAAAAGAAGATGGTGGACGACATCGTCCTCGGATGCGCGATGCCGGAAGGCGAGCAGGGGATGAATATGGCGCGGCTTATCGGCTTCGCCGCCGACTTCCCAAACTCTGTGCCGGCAATGACCGTCAACCGATTCTGTTCCTCAGGATCACAGACCATCGCCCTCGCAGCCGATACAATTCGTGCCGGCAACGGCGACATCATCATCGCCGGCGGCGTCGAGTCGATGTCGATGGTGCCGATGGGCGGCAACAAGCCCGTCGCCTATCCCGGGCTGATGGAGACCCTGCCCAACGCCTACGCAGCCATGGGCACCACGGCCGAGATCGTGGCCAAGCGCTTCGGTATCACCCGCGAGATGCAGGACGAGTTCGCCTACCAGTCGAACATGAAAGCCTCGGCGGCGATCGAGTCCGGAAAGTTTGCCGACGAGATCGTGCCCCTCGATGTCCGCGTGCGCGAGAACGGGAGCTGGCGCGAGTTCGTCTTCGACATCGACGAGGGGCCGCGCGCCGACACGACGGTCGAGAAGCTGGCCAAGCTCAAGCCGGTCTTCGATCCTAAGGGAACGGTCACCGCCGGCAACGCCTCGCAGATCAACGACGGCGCCGGCGCGGTCGTGATCATGGGCGACGACACCGCCAAGAAAATGGGTCTCGAGCCCATTGCGTACGTCCGCTTCTGGGCGGCCGGCGGCGTCGACCCCGACATCATGGGTATCGGTCCCACGGTCGCCGTGCCCAAGCTCCTCGATCGCGCCGGGCTGACCCTCGACGACATCGACCTCATCGAAATCAACGAGGCCTTCGCCAGCCAGTCCGTCTACTGCGTCAACGAGCTCGGGCTCGATCCCGACAAGACCAACGTCAACGGCGGCGCCATCGCCACCGGCCATCCCCTCGGCGCCACCGGCGCGATCCTGACCGTCAAGATCCTCGGCGAACTCCACCGGCGCAATGCCAAGCGGGGCATTGTCACCATGTGTATCGGCGGCGGGATGGGCTTCGCCTACCTGCTCGAGATGGCATAATCACCACCCAACTGGAACGAAGAGACCCGGCCCAACGGCCGGGTTTTTTTTGTGGCGAAACACAGGTGCGAATTCGGAATTCGGAATTCGGAATTCGGAATGCCATCCAACCGCCCGGTGCGTCTGTGGGAGGGTGGGCGGATATTCCTAATCCCTGATTCTTGATTCTTTCGGGAATCCAGTGAGAAAACGGGCTGGCGAGCGGAAATTCCGAATTCCGAATTCCGAATTCCGAATTCTATTTGAGTCTTTTCTCTATATTGCGCAGAATCTGCATCGAGACCGAACGGTCGCCGAGCTTGCCGACCTTGATCTTGATGGAGGTGCTGTCGGAACCGGTTCCCTTGAGGTTGACGGTCACCTTGGTGCCGACCGCCATCCGCGCGGTGATCTTACCCTTGAGCTTGTCGACCATGCTGTCGATGCCGACCAGCTCGAGGTCCTCGAGGGTGGCGAGGGTAGCGTTGGTCACCTCGGGCATGGTCCCTTCAAGAACCGCTCGCATGACCCCTTCGCCCTTTCGGTAGGAGACATCCGTTCCATCCGGAGTCACCACCGACGACTTGCAACCCACGAGCAATCCCACGCAGACCATCACGAGCAATATCTTCTTCATGGGGAGCACCCTACCCGCTCGATGAAAAAAAGTCGAGAGGGGAACAGGTTCTTTCGTACCCGTACCCGTCCCCGTGCCCATTCCCGATGATCGGTGTCACACCGATGCCGGGTTTTCGGGCACGGGTACGGGTACGGGTACGGGAACGACTGGGGTCGGCCATCTTGTCCCCCACCCCGTTCAGAGGTACTCTCCCGCCGGAGGTGCCAGATGGCGGGAAGCATCGCAGTTCGTCGTGAGACCAAGAGTCCGTGGGAGAAGCGATCGCCCGTGACGCCCGATCTCGCGCGAAAACTAGTGACCCAGGCCAATCTCGAAATCCTGGTGCAGCCGTCCGCTCGGCGGGTCTTTCACGACAAGGAGTATGTCCGTGCCGGCGCCACGATGTCCGAGAGCCTGTCCGAAACGCAGGTCGTCCTCGGGGTCAAGGAGATCCCCCCGGAGCTCCTGCTGCCCGGTACGGCCTACGTCTTTTTCTCACACGTCGTAAAGGGTCAGCCTTACAACATGCCGATGCTGCAGCAGATGCTTAATCTCGGATGCACCCTCATCGATTATGAAAAGATTTGCGACGAGTCCGGGCACAGGCTCATTTTTTTTGGTCGGTTCGCAGGCCTCGCCGGGATGATCGACACCCTGTGGGCATTGGGTCGCCGTCTTGAAACCGAGGGGTTCACGACACCTCTGGCCGAAATCGAACCCGCCCACACCTATGACAGCTTGCACGAGGCCAAGCTCGCCATTCGCGCCGTCGGCGAGCGGATCGCTTCCAATGGTTTGCCGACAGAGCTGCTTCCCATGACCTTCGGTATCGCCGGTTACGGAAATGTGGCGAGCGGGGTGCGCGAGATCCTGGCTGAGCTGCCG
>SDBV01010158.1_pt1 | contig 12376 bp, 11 predicted proteins | sample 2277081 | NCBI WGS metagenome assembly SDBV01 (sample SAMN10402039, study PRJNA504765) | marine sediment metagenome | isolation source: marine sediment core GS10_PC15, 223 cmbsf | place: Arctic Ocean: Southern Knipovich Ridge | collected 2010 | reverse complement strand
CGCTGCTAAGAGATGGGATGTCTGTAGCTTTAGACCTTATTTCAACAATTGGGGCGTAAACAGATCTGGAAAGTTATTAGACTTGTTATATTTGGGGCATTATTAGTTATAGACTGTTACAAGCCTTATGAAACATGCCGATATTTGATTGGGTTTTATGAGATTGATTTTTAAATGAAACACATGTTACGGTATAGACAGGAGCGAATGGATGAGAAGCAAACTTTTGAAGAATCTTATTGAGAGTAAATTAGAAAACTTTTCCCCTGGTTATAAGAAGCTGTCACACTATCTAATGGAAAATGGAGACGAAGCAGTATTCTTGACAGTACGGGAAATTGCAAAAAAGCTTTCTGTAAGCGAGGCTATGGTGGTGAGATTCGCCCAGGATATCGGTTATACAGGTTTCCAGGCACTACAGGATGCAATGCAAATGGAGTTCCGGGAATGGATCAACATGGTCTCTCAGATGAACGGCACCATTCGAGAAACGGCAGGCGAATCGAATATATACAATAAAGTAACAATGATGGAGATAGAATATCTGAAAAGGTCGATTGATGATATCCCCGAAAAAAATATGGAGCAGGCAGTAAATTTGCTTTCCAGGGCACACAGGGTATTTCTTTTTGCTCAGGGTTCCAGCCGGAGCCTTGCAGATATTTTAGAGTTCCGTCTTTTAAGGCTGGGAATCTTGGTGGAAAGGATTGATGGTGCAGGTAGATATCTTTTTGATAGGCTGGCTCTTATGGAAAAGAAAGATATTCTTATTTTGATTGAATTTGTAAAACCGACAAGGGATATGAAAATTGCACTGGAAATTGCCGAAGAAAAAAAGTGTAAAACTATTCTAATAACGGATATTATTCTGTTAAAAAGAAATTCAGAGAATTTAGTCAGGCTCGCGGCTCGAAGGGGACCGGTGAAAATGTTCCATTCTGTTATTGTACCCATGAATATTGTAAACACCCTGATTATTGGTACGGCAATAAAGACGCAAAGTCGAGCCAAAATGAGTTTAGAACGCCTGGATTCGATGCTACAGAAGTACCGTTATGCGAAATTGGATTTGCCGAAAGACTGGGAACAGGAACGTATGGATAATATAAGTTAGGTTTGAAAATATCAAGCAAGTCCTTACTGAACGTATACTAACCATTTGGAAGAATCATTACTTTTTTCACGCTTTCTTCCCCTCTTTCAATAAGTTCAATCCCATGCCCTAACTCTTCAAGAGGAAGCCTGTGTGAAATAAGATCGTTTACCTTGATTCTTTCAAAAGTCAATAGCTTAACAGCCTGGTAAGAATTCCTGACAGAAGTGAAAGAAGATATAATATTTAAACCTTTTTTGAATAATTTAAAAGGCTCGATCTGCATCAGCTTTCCTGAATGGGGAACTCCAAAAAAAAGAATTGATCCTCCACTTCTTGCAAAATCTATTGCTTTACTCATTACCTCGATACTACCCGTAGCATCTATAACAGTGTCGTAATAATCCTGCTTAAGTTCAGCCAAGTTACTAAAACTAATATCAGCTCCTGACTTTTCCGCAAATAAAGCTCTTGATTTATTTCTTTCGACTACCGTCACCTCTGCGGCACCCTTAATTCTGACTGTCTGCAATATCAATATTCCGATTGGGCCGGCCCCGAGTATTAATACACGATCTGCGATTGTTATTTTAGCTCGATCAATTCCGTGCAGAACGCAGGAAAGAGGTTCAACAAAGGCACCATGTTCAAAGGGAATATTAGATATGCTGAATACTAATTTTTCAGGAACCGTAACATATTGAGCCATTGCTCCTGATTTTGTTACACCTATTGCCTGCCAGTTTGAACAGAAATTCTGCCGGTTATTCAGGCAGTTATAGCAGTTATCACAGGAAATGTTTGGCTCAACAGCAACTCTGTCCCCGACCTTGTGCCTTGTTATATTATTACCTGTTTCTTCTATAATTCCTGAAAATTCGTGCCCTGGAATAATGGGGTAATTGCCCATATAGCTGCCTCGAAAGATATGAATATCAGTTCCGCATATTCCGGATGCCATGACTCGGATAAGAACTTCGCCTTGCGAATGTTTCGGCCTGGGTATATCAACATAAGCAATCTGAAAAGGTTTAATAATTTCTACGGCTTTCATGCTTTATCCCTTATCGTAAATTGTGAAAGAGGAACCGGTTTTCTCCGGCAATAGTAAACCAAGGAATTCTGCTGACCTGGAGATAGCAATGTCATAACCTCCTTATAGCCGGCACCGATATACCTTACATCATGGGCATCTGATCCAAATGAATAGGTCAGTTCAAAATCAGAGGCCCACTTTAGAATCTCGGGACATGGCATGATCTTGGAAAAATCCTTTCTTAGCCCACTGGAATTGACATCAAGACAAATCTGTTTCTTTTCCAGGAGCGCAAGCAGATTCATGATTGTATCCTTATGTTTTTCCGGGCAATATGTACCGGTGAACTGGCCGAAACGTACCGGATCAATCAGCCAGCGGAAGAAATCTAAATGAGCGATTGAATCAAACAGACCGCTTATAACCGCTTCCTGAGTCAATTCCAATGCCTCAATTACAATTCTGTCGAAAGATTTGCCTTTAATCAGTTGCGTATAGCCTGGTGTATGCATATGGATAGAACCCATGATGAAATCAAAGGAATAAATGTTGATCATACGTTCCATGTAATCCATGATCTCAGGATGGTAGTCCACCTCAAGTCCCAGCATTATTTGCATTGATGGGAACTCTTCTCGCAACTCGATTGCGGAGGTTATATATTCTTCAAGTTCGGCTTCTGTCATTCCGTGTTTGCCGAAACCGGCAGGAAGAGGACAGTGTTCGGTAAAAGTGATTATTTTGAATCCCAGCTCTTCTGCCCTCTTAACGTACCGGTGCATACCATTTTTCGATGGATGGTATTCAAAGGGGTGTAGATGGTTATCGGCTTTTACTGAACCTGTTTCCATCACAAATTACCTTACAATTGCTAATCCCTATGAGACATCCAAAATTCCTGGATCTGTATTACTCTGTCCCAGGCAAAGCCCACATCGTGTGTCCAATTGGAGAGTTCTTCAAGAGGGATGGTGCCCTTAGGGATAGGGTAACCATTTATTGGCGCATAATCGCCTGGCATAAACCACGGCACTCTCCCCTGTAGTAGCCAGGCACTCTCATTTTTATCGTAGGGCGGTTCCAGGTTTTTACGGATATGGCTTCTGCGTTTCCCATCATCCAGGCTGATAAAAAGCTTGGCGGTATTAGGGTGTGGTGCGGATCGGCAGATGGCAAGATAACGCAGAGCTGTCTGCGTTTCGAAGGGATCTATACCGGAGGCAACGGCAAGCACAGTACCCTTGGTTTCATTATAACGAATCTTTGCATAGCCGGTAAAGCTAATTGGCGGATTCTCCTCACCCGCTGAGCCGACACCCTCTGCTACATTGCCGCCCGACTTCATTAATACTAAATCATTTTTTAACAGCCGGTAAATGTACTCATACTCGGCATTAGGGATACCTGCAGAAAGCACCAGTTTCCCATACTTGCGCTCATACGCAGCTTTTAAATCATAAGAATGTGTTACATTGTTACAGAGATCTGTATGAAATGCGAGATCTCCCCCTGGATTCTTGAAAAGTACCTTACCTTTCCACTCAGGTCTGGTCAGGTCCCATTGATTATCGATGGGGGGCCCTTCAGGATAGGCTTCTGCATTGTAGAAAACGATGCGACCTTCCAAGCTGTGTACGAATCGTGGGGTCTTATGTTCTTGAGGTATACTCTCCGCTAGTGGTTCAAGCATAAAATTGTATATTAACCCTTCAGGCAGCATGCAATCGTAAGCCTCTACTTCTACACCGTAATTTTCTACAAAAGTTTGTGCAACCTTAAGTATCCTGGAGGGGCAACCGTATATAACCACCTTCCCCACTTCTTTCGCCCTGGCTTCGATTTGAGCCCAATCCTGACTGTCAGGAGTATACCTGCCTAGTTGAACCCTATTTCGCCAGGCATCAAGTTCCTGGTCCAATGGCTCCGCTTCTTTTGTAGCATTTTTTATCTAATGTAATAGAAATTACATTAGATAAATTTATGGTAACATATGTTTTATTTTTTGTAAAGTGAATATTGACAGGAAATAAAATAAATGTTACACTCATGACAACCATTGAATAATTTGCTACAATGGCTGGATTTCAGTAGCGGAAGGGGGGTGATTAATAAAAATATTTTTATTCAATGGAAATAATGTCGAAAAAAAATTCATTTATTAAGGAGAAGAGAAAATGGCTGCAAAGAGAATAAAGTTATCAATTTCAAGTGGAATTTTGCTTTTTCTAATTTTTCCTCTCATTCTGGCAGGAGCGGCAGGACAAGCAGAAGTTAAGGAAGAAGGGGTACAGGGTGAATACAGCGGTACGAAAATACGTATCCTGGCTATTCCACATCCTGCCTCTGATGCAATGAGAGCAATGACCCCGGAATTTGAAAAGGCAACCGGGATTACGGTAGAATGGGAGTTGGTAGGAAGCAGTGATATAATGTCAAAACAGTTTTTGGCACAAACTGCACAAGATGTTCCATATGATGTTTATATGGCCAAAGGAGTTTATTTACCGGAATACGAAATTAGGAACGTACTCGCCGACTTAAGTGGTTATCTTAATGATCCTAAGCTGACACCTCCCGAATATGACTATGAAGATTTGATTTACGCCTACAGAGAGGGCCTGGGTACTTTTAACGATCATGTCAGGGGTATCCCTATAGCCGGTGAAAGTTTCTTCATTTCCTATCGAAAGGATCTATTTGAAAAATATGGAAAGCAGGCTCCAGACACCACAGAAGATCTTTTGGAACTAGCTAAATTTTTCCATGAACGCGAACCAGGTCTTTATGGTATCTCTATGAGAGCCGAAACCGGGCGTACCTTTGCTCTAGCCTGGGACCTGTTTACAGCCGGTTTTGGCGGGGCCATCATAGATCAACAGACATGGGAGGTTAAAATCAATACTCCGGAGACAATACAGTCACTGAAGTATTTTCTCGAGCTGCTAAAATATGCTCCTCCCGATATCGAAACCTACAGTTGGGATGCAGCAATATCTGCCTTCGCAGCAGGAAAGACAGCCATGTGGTATGATGCAACCTCCTTGCAGCCCTGGATAGTTGACCCGGAGAAATCAAAAGTGGTTGGTAAAGTCGCATATGCTCCACCTCCGCTTGCTCCCAAGGGTCGATTCGGACCTGTTGGCGGATGGGTACTTAGCATTCCTGAACTAGCAAAGAATAAGGAAGCTGGTTGGGCTTTTATTTCCTGGATGACCTCTAGAACCAACGCTAAAAAGTATGTCGCCAACGGTGGTGTTCCCAACAGGAACTCGAATCTAGATGACCCCGAATTAATAGCCAAAGATCCCAATTTTATAAAAGCATTGAAGGATAGTCTCGAGGCATCAGGAAATTTAATTAAACTAGGACAGAGATGGGTGCCGGCAACTACTGAAGCTAAACCGATACACAAAATAGCCGGATACTATGGTGGACAGGCATTGCTGGGAAAAATGAGCGCCGAAGAGGCTTGTGCAGCAGCGGTTCCGGAATTAGAAGAAATTCGAGCTAAGATATTACAAACTAAGTACTAATTTCGCGGTATACTATTAACCGATTACGATTTTCTAATAAATGGATGGATGTAGCTTTGGTTACATCCATCCATAAAGAAAATACGTAACTATTCAGCTGTTTTAAGAGAGGTGTATAAAAAAATATACAGACAGGCTTTTCATAAACTCTTTCATATATTTAAGGCATAGGAGGAAAAGGCAAAGAGCCAAAAAAGCTGACACAAGAGCAAGTCTTTGCTCTGTATAAAGCAGGCCCAGACGCTATTTATTCCCTAATTGAGTACTTGCAAGAAACCAATCAGCAATTACTCGAACGGCTGCAAGAGATAGAACGGCAGCTAAAGATGAACAGTCACAACAGTAGCAAATCGCAATCCAGTGATGGGATGAAAAAATTTCCGAAAGTGCGAAACCCCACGGGTAGAAAGCCAGGCGGGCAAAAAAGTCATGAATGAAAAACACTACCGATGAGTGGCTAAGCCGGACAAGGTCAAGGTCCATAAGGTTTAAGTGCTGTGGAAACTGTTCGAACTCTTTGAAAGACAAGTAAGCTACAGGGTATGATCGGCGGCAAGTATTTGACACCCCCCCCCCCGATCAAGGTAGAGATGACCTAGCATCGAGCAGAAATCAAAGAATGCGATGCGGGTGGGGCCGTGACCACTGCTTAAGTTTCCAGAGGATATTACCCACAAAGTTCAGTATGGGCCTCGGCTGAAAGCGAATGCAGTATATATCAAGAACTACGCGCTTCTGTCCTATGATAGAGCAGCGGAACTTTTACAGGATTTGTTTGGCGTTCCGCTGAGCGCCGGCACGCTGGTCAATATTGACCGAGAGACTGGCAAGCGATTAGAAGAGGTGAATGAGAGGATCAAAGAAGCCATCCCTGATTCGCCGATCGTACACTTTGATGAAACCGGTATGAGGATTTCCGGTAAACTACACTGGCTGCATGGAGCCGGAACGGAGATCCTTACCTATTATCTGCCGCATGAAAAGCGGGGGAGCATGGCCTTTGATGATATCGGAATACTTCCGTATTATGGAGGCCGGGCGATTCATGATGGGTGGAGCAGATATTTCAACTACAGCTGTGAGCATGGGTTATGTAATGCCCATCATCTTCGAGAGTTGACTGCTGCCCATGAACAATATGAGCAGCCATGGGCCCAGCAGCTGATCGATTTTCTCCTGGAGGTGAAGAACAAGAGGGAGAAGAGCAAGGGTAAAAGGTTCGCCGCGGAAACGTTTCAAGTATTTGAGCAAAGATATCGACGGATCCCTGAGATGGGCATGGAAGCCAATTCCCTGCCGGCCGAAAAGTCTGGGAAGAAAAAACGGGGGCGAAAGAAAAAGAGTAAGGTGCGGAATCTCTTAGAACGGCTGCAGCAACAACAGGAGGCGGTGCCGGCATTCATGTGCGATTTCTCAGTACTCTTTGATAACAATCTGGGAGAACGGGATATTCGAATGATGAAGGTGCAGCAGAAAATATCTGGAACCTTTCTGAAGCTTCGAAGGGGCAATGACGTTCTTTAAGATAAGAAGCTACATCTCCACATCGAAAAAACAGGGATTGAATGTCATATCATGCCTTCAGGACGTTTTAGCTGGAAAGCATTTGCTACCACAAATATGCAAAGAAACAGCTGAATAGTTACGAAAATACTTAAAATATATAAAGAGGGTAGACTTAATGACAGCACAACTACAGAGAATTTTATCTGATCGAACCAGATAGGGGATACATGGAAATGATGAATAAATCACTGAGAGAGTTGATGAAAAGATTTTATCCTTATGCCTGGACTCTGCCCTCTTTGTTGGTCATCCTGATTTTGTCATTGGTACCGGTAATTCTTCTTATCTATATCAGCTTCACTTCTTTTGAATTAGGCTACCCCTGGGATCAGAAGGATTTTATTGGGCTGGGAAATTATCTCAGGCTATTTTCGGGAAAAGAGGTGGAATTTTGGCCTTCGATAAGACTAAGTGTTATCGTTTTGCTATCCACGGTGGCTGGCACCCTCCTTTTCGGTTTAGGGGTGGCTACATTATTTAATAGAAAGATCAGATTCGAGTACCTTTTTACTGCCATGTTATTAATGCCGATAGCTGTAAACCCGGCTATCGCCGGATTAATGTGGAGACTGATGTTAAGCTATGATTTTGGGATTATCAATGTTCTTGTCGAACAGATTGTAGGATATAAAGTAGTCTGGCTAGGACAGTCATTTGCGTTGTATGCAGTAATGATAGTAATGATATGGATGCGTACTCCTCTGTCGGCTTTAATGCTTTTAGCTGGCTTGCAAGGCATAGCTCTGGAATCAATTGAAGCAGGTAAAGTCGAGGGAGCTTCAGCCATTCAAATCTTTATACATATAATTTTACCGCAGATAAAGACTGTAATTATTATTACATGTCTTTTTCAAGCAATACTTGCTCTTCAGACATTCGGCCCCATATTTACTTTGACCAGAGGAGGCCCGGGAATAGCGACTAATATTCTTTCTTTATTTGTACACAGAACCGGATTTCAATTTAACATGCTGGCAATTGCGGCAACGGGGGCCAGCATCCTTGTGGGAATAACGATTATACTATCTTTATTTATGTTGAGATTAAGAAGGGTAAGGTAAAAGGGATATGATTCATTCAAGAAGCGTATATTCGTCAAAAAAAAGATTTAAGAAAGTTCTGATATATATTTTAATTCTGATTGTCTCAATTAACTTCGCGTTTCCGATCATCTTTATGACTATAACCTCATTTAAAACGAGAAATCTGCTGTATGAACCGGCCAAGGTGATCTTTAAGCCCACGATTGCTAATTACCAGGTGGCAATTACCAAATACAATTTGCTCAAGTATTTAAAAGACAGCGCTATTGTTTCCAGTCTAAATGTCATGCTTTGTCTCATTATTGGGGTGGGTGCTGCCTATGCGCTGGCGAGATTCTCTTTCCGAGGCAAACCACTCATCACCTTCGGCATTTTGTCATCCCGTATATTCCCGTCTATTGCTCTTGTAATTCCTTTTTATGTAATAGGATTGACATTTCGCTTATTGGACACCTATACCATACTCATAATAGTTTTTCTTGTTTTTAATTTGCCTTTCATGGTTCTAATGATGAGAAGTTTTTTTGAAAATGTTCCCCAGGAAATCGAAGAAGCTGCCATGCTCGATGGCTGTACTCGCGTGGGGGCTTTAGTGAGATGTGTGCTGCCTCAAGTAAAAACGGGAATATTTGCAACCAGCATAATATCGTTTATGTTTTCTTGGAATGAATTTACCTATGCTCTTTTCCTGACCTCCATAAGAACGAAGATGATTTCTACGGCAGTTATATTTTTCAAAACCGAAAGGGGCATTCTCTGGGGAGAGGTGTCTGCCCTTGGTGTTATAGCCATCGCTCCGGTTCTTCTACTCTGCATCATTACTCAAAAGTTTATGGTTAAGGGCTTGACCATGGGAGCCGGAGGAAGAAGGCAAAACAATCACTCGGCTTAAGAAGGCTGATTCGTTTGATTTAATTGATCAGTTCTCCAAGGCATTTCTGATCTTCATTTTATCCATTTTTTCACTTCCCCTCTTCCACCGGTCAACCGCCTTTCCATCCGGCTGCCGCCCTGCATTTCGGTTTCACTAGAAAACTCCTAACCGCTTCCAGTTTGCGCTATCCCGCTTACCGAAAGCGTTAACGAGAGAATTGTGGATCGGGAGGCATCTTTCACGAATCGGCTGGGGATATCAGTTAAGGACGTTCGGCGACGTCCTGTCGCCTCTCTTTACAATAAACAACAAAATCAGGTCGTCTTTTCTCTGAGTATTTGAAATAGATCTCTTCGGTCAAGCTGGGCAAGGGCAATTTCCAGGGTTCCTGTTCGGTATTGGTGAGGCCGCAAAACTTCTTGGAATTTAGACCTTGTTCCATAAACACCTGGATATAAGCGTGAAAAAAAATGGCATTTCCGGCGAAAGTCGCCTAATGTTCCGTTAGCCGATATATGGGGCGTTGCATAACTATTTAAAGGGTATAAAATATTTCCTTAGTGGGCAATTGATGGAAATATGATAGTCATCCGATCTAGATTGAAGATCAAAGTAGTGAAAGGCTTAATTCGTGAAGCTTCCAAATGCAGACCACGCGCTGATTGAACCTGAGAAGCTTCACGATTATCTTCTTTCGTCTACACATCCGATAGGACGATTCAAATCTAGTTTCTTCACTAAGCTCGGGTATTCCAAAGAACAGTGGCCACACCTTGAAGCCGATCTACTACAACTTGCTGCCACCGGGGAAGCTGATCCTGGACAGATTACAGAATATGGTCAAAAGTATGAAGTCCGTGGTATAATGAAGGGCTCCTCAGGTAGAGTGGAGGAAATAATAAGCGTCTGGATTATACTAACAGGTGAAAACATACCAAGGTTTGTTACGGCCTTCACAGGAGGCAAAGGATGAAATATAAGGTTCTTGACACAATCGTTTTAATGACTGAGCTCCCTGAATATAAACTGCGAAAGGGTGATCTTGGAGCGGTGGTTCACGTATACGAACCCGACGGATTGGAGTTAGAGTTCATGACCGCTTCAGGAAGGACCGAGGCTCTTGTCACACTCAAGATCGACAACGTGCGTTCAGTTTTCGACAACGATCTGGTGGCGGTGCGCTCTTTCAATCGATCTGCTTAAAGGATATCGATTCTTTGTACATCGTGTACCCGGATAACGCAGTTTAGAGTACAATGTCGCCCGGCTAAGAAGCCGGATGAAACCACTCTGCGATGGAGGTCCGAAGATAGGGAGGAAAATCCAGATTCTCGATACGACCCTGCGCGACGGAAATAAATTGCCTTTTGTCATGCTTAATGCCAGGGACCGTTTGAGATTGCCCGGCAGCTTGCCCGGTTGGGCGTTGATATCATTGATGCAGGCTATCCGGTTTCTTCGAAAGAGGACCGGGAGAGTGTGGCCCTTATCGCCGGGGAAGTGGAAGGACCCTATATCTCCGCTTTGAGCGGGGCCCTTGATCTCGATATTGAAGAAGCACTCAGGAGTCTGGAAAAGAGCAATAGACCTTGCCTGCACATTTTTTTACCCATTTCCCCGCTTTTTCTCTCCAGGATCTTGAAAAAAAAGCAAGGAAGAAACCTTAAAAATGATAGAGCACACAGTCCGGCTGGGAGCAAGGACCGGCGTAGAGATTCAATTTTCCTTATGCGAAATAGGGGAAACGGAGTGGGAGTTTATGCTGGAGGCCGGCCGCACCACCTGCGCAGCCGGAGCAGATTTATAAAACCTCGAGCCTGGTCAGCCGTATTACCGGCATCCAACCCCATCCTAATAAGCCGATCATCGGCAAGAGCGCCTTTCTGGAATCCGGGAGCTCACATGCCAGGAACTCATTGAACGAAAGGCTGAAAAACCTTTTCCGGGATGAAACCATAGGCAGGCAGGCAGGCTGATTCGTTTTTCGGGGACCAGGATTTGAGTATCGACGGATTCAAGCGGCAGCTTGACAACCTGGAAATTTATTTACAGGGAATCAATCTCGAAAAGGTCTACCACCTATACCTTTCCCAGGCTAAAAGAAAGAAGTCCGTTCATATATCCGAAGTCCTGGCCATGGTGGAGGATGCCCGCCTGGAAGAAAAGGCCCCTATGCCCTGATCTCTTTTAACGTGATGACCGGATCGAGTTCCGTGCCGGTTGGAATTGTAGAGCTGTAAAAGGATGACAGGATCTATCTCCAGTCCTCCCACGGCACCGGAACTAGCGATGCTCTCTGCCGGGCCGTGGACAAGGCGGTCGGACTTAAACCGCAGCTCATCCTTTATTCGGTAGACAGTATTACTGAAAGGTTAGATGCGCGCGCCGAGGTGACCGTTACCCTTTCCTATTCGGGCAAGCGTTTTCATGGACACTTCGGGAGCCCGGATGTGGTGGAGGCTAGGACTACCCTGCGGGCATCTACGACCTGCGGGCACCTACGGTACCCTAGCGGGCATGAAGACGCCCCCTCCGGGGACGAAGACACCCCCTCCGGGGACGAAGACGCCTGCGGGCCTACCTGGATGCGATCAACCGGATAGAGGTCTTCAGATCGGCCGGTGTCGAGGGGGAATTCTAGGTGGACGGAGAGTACTTCTGGGAGTGAGTTTTTCTTAGAAGTATCGCCCTGAAGCCCCTTTTTTTCCTGCTCTTCACCATCCGGAAGAGACTTTTGTCTGGCAGGAGGCGATTGGCGAATACGCTTTTGGTAACGATGAGGAGAAATCCATTTTCGGCCAGGCGCCCGGCGCATTGGGATAGAATTGTTTCCGGCCAGGCCGTCCCCGGATCCGGGTCGGGAAAGATTACCTGGGCCTGAAAGGAGTCCTGTAAAAAGTCGAGTACCGGAGCATGACAAATATCGATTCCGGTCGCCGGGACCCCGTTGTAGATCAGGTTTTTCCTGGTGGCTTCGAGCTGAAGCAGATCTCTTCCGGCCAGGACAAAGTGGATAGCCTTATAGTCCGCTCTTTTGCTCACCATCACGGGGATATGGCCCTGGCCGGGGTTCCAGAACAGGACCCGACCTTTGAGTGAAATATCAAGAAGCAGCTCCATGGCCAGGTGAGTTTCATAGCCCAGGGTATCGAAGTCGGGAAGGTTATAAACCGTGTTTAAAGCATATGAGGCGCCGGTCGTCTGAAAAGAGACCCTGCTCCTGATGTAGGG
>SDBV01010157.1_pt1 | contig 12377 bp, 32 predicted proteins | sample 2277081 | NCBI WGS metagenome assembly SDBV01 (sample SAMN10402039, study PRJNA504765) | marine sediment metagenome | isolation source: marine sediment core GS10_PC15, 223 cmbsf | place: Arctic Ocean: Southern Knipovich Ridge | collected 2010 | reverse complement strand
TCATTATTTTTTGAGGTAATAGTTTTGCAGATTTCATATTTAATTCTACATCACCCCCATTCCCAATTAATAAGAAATCGTATTGTTCTCTTAGTGTTCTGAATTCTCCTTCAACATCCAATACAATAGACATCACTTTATTACTAGACTCTTCTAATATTTTCCTTACAGCATAAGATTTTCCACCACCCGAATTAGCACAAATTAAAGCTCTTGAATCTATAAATGTTGGAAGTTTTATTTTTAAATTTTTATCTTTGAATATATTTATTTCCATTTTAATTTTGGAGGGAGAAAAGGAGGTCTGCCTTAAACTCCCATATTTTTATAGAAAAAGATATTCTTAAAAGAGTGTAATAATTCAATAGTTACAAATCAATGCTTAATTCCGTGTCTTTTATCATGGCATTTCCTACAAAGAAACCTTAGATTTTTTGAGTTATGATTTCCACCCCAAGATTGTTATTTTATGTGGTCTATTGTCAGATTCTCTTTTGTTCCACACCATTCACATTTTAATTTCTTCTTCTGGCTTCTCCAAGATTGTTTCCTTCTCCTTGCCAGTTCTTTTCTTCTTTGTTTTTGTTTTGGTGTGAGTGTCATTTTTTAAATATTCTCCAAAAAATATTCTTTTTTTCTTTTGGTTGTAAATTATTTCTTATTTGTTTTAGTGTTTCAGACATATCATCAAGAACCTTCTGGTGTTTTTGAATATTTGTTTTATCTAATACTTGGGTTTCGGCAATCTTATTAAATGTCTCTAAAATGAAATTGGGTGTAACTTTAAATCCTGTTTCTTTATTATTATTCCACCATTTCTGCATAGGGATATTTGTTTGAAATGCTTTTTTACCTATATTTTCTAATTCTCCCCCTTCTCCTAAAGAATCATCAATAAGCAACCATTCACCATTTTCATCACTAATTCTGATTATATTCCCTCTTTTATTTTCCTGTATAGCTAAGTCGTTCTTTATTAAGGAATAATGCTCCTTTTGAAAATGTATCTTGGATGGTTGTAATAATGTTCCTAATTTGCGATTTAAAGCCCCCACAATCGCCTTTATCTCCTGAAATGCTAAATACCTTGATTCTTTTGCATCTAATCCATAATAAGACATTTTTGACTTATCAAATATCCTCAAATGGTTGTTACAAAGCCAGATATTCCTACCTAATACTTTTATTCTGGGGGTTGTTTTTAACGCTCCTACTAATTTGAAATGAATGTTTTTTTCTTGTAATACTTGAATCCTTTTATTCCAATCTTTAATTTCTTTTGAAAAATAAACATTCCAGATATAAGCATGACCTCTTGAAATATCTTTACTTAGAATTTTATCATACTTAGTGAGATTTTTACTCCTTTCTGTGAGTTCATACCAACCTCTATCGTTGTTATAGATATATCCATTTTTCTTTAACTCCCGAAGGTAATAGTTTAAATTTTGTTTAGAAATGTTTAGTTTTTTTCGTATTTTTGTAAGATTGGTTGAGATTCTAAGTGCGTTCAGGATTGGTAAGTAAAAATTATTTTTCCCAGTCATTTTTTTACTTGTTATTATTCTTTTTTGTTTATTTTTACATTTATTATTGGGTAATTTTTGTGTATATCTCTATGGCATTTTTTACACAATAAAACAAGATTATTGACTTCATGGATTGGCTCTATACTGAAGGGAATTTTATGGTGAACTTGTTTTCCTTTATTATTACATTTTACACATTTCCCATTATATTTTGAATAAATTTCTGCAAATAGTTCTCTTGGAATTTCTCTACTTACTTTTGAGATGGGTCTTCCTTCAGGTAATAGATTTTTCTTTGATAATAAAAAATCCTTAAGATTTCTAATATCACCTTGAAAATTAATAGATGTATCTACCCTACAATAATCGTAATCCTTAATTTTTCTTATATCTGTTTTAACCTTTAATTCTTCCATTGCTCTTTTAAGAATATCTTTTATTTAAAGAATTGGTTTAATTACGAAATGGTAAATTAGAACCCTTCCTCTCTAACTCGTTCCATGTAAGCATCATCACTCAAAGGGATATATTCTTTTCCAATCTTATAAACCTTGTAAAGTCCAATAGCTACTACGATTGGAACTGCCATCTTAACGATTTTTGTTAGTTTCATTTTAATAAGGGTCTCTATAACATTTTATGGGAATATAATATATAACAAACCAAAAAATAAGTAATGAAAGAATTGAAACCAAGATAACAGTCAACATAGTTGGTTCTGGAACTTGTTGGCAGATTTCATGGCTTCCTTTTATAAATAAATCTTTAAATCTCATTTTTTACCCCCTTGTCCGAACTCTTCTTTCGTTCTTCCAACCATGTTTTCTTACTTGAATTGGGAGAACTTCCAATATGGACTTCAGTTTCAACTTGTCTTTTCATCCATCCTTTTACTTTCATTTCTTCACATACTTTTTCTATAATCTTGTTCTGTCTATCCATAGGAAGATAATATCTCATAAACCAATCTGGAATTTTAGTTTCTCCTTTCTTCATAAGAATATCAAAATCTGCTGATGGATTTGCTTCTTTGTATTGTCTTCTATAAATCTCAAACACAATTTCTGTAAATTTCTCCCTTATTGTCATTTCGTGCTATCCCTCTTTTTCTTGTTTGAACTTCTCCACTCCTTCATTAATTTATCAGTAAAATCATCTATTTGTTTATGGCAACCCTTATCCATATCTACCTCTGGCTTTGCTCTAAAAACATATTTTCTCCAACCCCCTCTCCAATGAATAATTCCTATTTTCTGATAGAGAGAATGATTCCTTACTTCGTATTTATGTAATTTATGACCTTTTTCTAAAGGAAGTTTCTCAAACTCTAAATGATTTGATGAACCTGTTGAACCCATCTTAAAAAATATCCCCACCTAATCCCCCATACCTCATCTTCAGATACTCGTAATGAATCATATAAGGTTGGACTATTTCTTCTCCATGAACACTCTGAACAGCATCTATTACACAGAGAAATCTACCCTCTTCGTTTGGAAATCCAGAAGGAAAACTATCGTCTAATCTTTCAACAGCAAAATCCATTACTGTTTCAAGTGTTTTTCTTGTTTGTGTTTTCATTTTCTCACCCACCAATCCGTATTCATAAAACTTATCCTGTTCAAAGGAAAAATCTTTCTAACAGCTTTTACAACACCACAATTAGATTTCTTACTTTCATCACATAAATAATAATCATGCCCTCCTAAGATTCCACCCTTCTTTATCTTGAGAAAATATAATTCAATATCTTTCTTAACATATTCGTATTGGTGGTTTCCATCTATATAAACAAAGTCCAGAGAATTGTCTTTAAAATCATTAATAGCAACTTCTGAAAATCTCCTTATAAATTTAATCTTATCCTCATACTTCTTTAAGACTTTAATTGCTATATTTCTCTTTTCTTCTAAAACTTGTTGAGATTTATTTTGGTTTTCATTATATTCTTCATAATTTGTATATGCCATATAAGGGTCTATCAAATATAATTTCTTTATTGGAAGGTTCTCTAACATATCTAAAGCATTCCAACCATCTAATACCCCTATTTCTATACCAACAAGATTTTTCTTTTTACTTTCTTTAAGGAATCTTGTAAAGGGTCTGGGATTATATAATTCTAAGTTCAAACCAAAAGGCATTAAAATCTTTCTCATTAAGAATCTTTTCATATCCCTGCCTCGTTATATAATTTAATTGTTTGTTTTTTATCTTCAATCATTTCGTCTATTAAATGATGACAAAGTTCATTCTCAATATAAACAATACTTTCTTTAATCTTCTCTAATTTTGGAACATCCCTCTCGCATGATGCCTTGTGTTGTTGGCACTTACTCAAATAAATATTCAATCTCCACAATTCTTTATCTTGTGGTTTCGTAAACTTCCAACTCTTAATGTTCTCTTCGGCGATTTGTATTTCTTTTTTCATTTTAAAGGGATTGGTTTATCATCTCTATGGAAATCAAAACCACAATCAGGACATTTATAATTATTATTTTTTATTATTTTCTTAGTTTTGTAGTCCTTACATTTTGGGCAATATCTCATTCTTCGTTGCACACTATATTTTGTTGTTTTCATTTTAATTAAATGCCCCTATTATTATTGCTATTATTACTACTATTAAAATTATTGTTCCTGCTAATCCTATACTAATCCATATTGGACTTAAGACCCATAACCAAGACCAGTTTATGACCCCTGTAAGTTTTAATGCAATAAATAATATAGTTAAAGCCCCTACAAATCCCATTCCCCCTGAATTGTAATTAATCTCACTCATTTTCTTTTTACTAAGTCTGTTCCTTCTATCTGGACTTTGAATTTATTTAGTTCTTGATTATCTAAACACATCTGATAAAAATAATTTAATACTCTTTCTTTGTCTTCAAAATCTTGTATTTCTATTATTACTTTCATAGTCTTCTTGAACACCTCCAGAACATTGTTAATTTTCCTGTGATGGGGCAAATAGCTCTATGGTGTAATCTTACAACTCCCTTCTTTCTTAATTCGTTTGTTCTTGGAACTATGGAGTTAATTGGTAAATTTGCTATTTCGGAAATTCTGGTATTGTTTATTGGCTGGTGCTTCCTAATAATTTTATAGACTTCTCTTTGTCTTTCTCCTAAACTTTCTAATATATCAGCAAAAGCTATTAGACTTGTCATTTGTGTTTTTCTCTTTGGTTTTTTCATTCTTTTCTCCTATTTTTTTGAATATAATAAATAAAAAAATAAAAAATTGTTCTACAAAATCTACTTAGATGCTTTTGTAAAAGCACCAAGTTCTTTGTTAATCTCCTTAAGGTCTCCACTCAATTTTTCCTTGCTTTCTTCTGCTGTATCTTTCCTTGAGTAAATCCCTCTTAAGATATTTTTGGCATCTTCCTTCTGCTTATCAAGTCTCTCTTCATCTATCTCTTTAACTGCTTCGGAAATTGCTTTCTTATCAAACTTTGTTATATCTCCCATTTTGTTTTTTTGTTTTGTGATGGGTTCTATTAATTCTACTTCCTGTTTATACTCCCCACTACCATCATAAACATTAAATACTTCTCCACTATCTGACTTCACTGACAAGTAACTATGTCCAGAACATTCATCTATAATTACCCCACATTCATTTTTATGACGAGAAGCATCACCACATGCATTATCTAAAACTCTAACCCTATCACCTACCTTAAATTCCATCTTTTTCACCCCCTTCTAACTCTTTTACTAAATCTTCAGCATAATTCTCATCCTTCTTTTTCTTATAGGTCATCTTGAATCCTGTCTCTGGAAGTTTTAGGAAGTCTTCTTCTAATTTCTGAAGGTCTTTTACACTTTCTTGTTCTGCCATTTGGTTAAAGTTTAATCCTGTCATTTTTCATAAACCTCTTCGTCATTAAGTAATCTCATAAGTTGATTTATCTTCTTCTTGAATAAAGAATATTCTTTCTTATGTTTGATAAAATTATCTCCAATAATAGCAATATCCCTTACTACCTCATCATAAGCAGTATTTTCATCTTTCTCCATTTTTATTTTCCTTATATTGAATGTCATCTTCTCCCCCCGAAAAGACCACCAAGTAAATCAGACAAGGGATTTTCTTGTGGTGATTCATATTTTAATAAAATTATTTCCTTATTTGGTTTTGCGAGAGACCCTATATTAATTTCGTTTTCACATAAAAAGAATTTTATTCTTGTGTAAGTTTTTCCATCCCTTCCTGTATAACTTCCTGTTGCTTTTCCTACAAAGAGTTTTGAATCTTCAATCTCAAGATATTTTCTTCCATTTACTTTTTTTATTTTCATTTTTTCTTATCTAAAAGTTTAAGTGGATTATAATGAAGCCAGATACACAAATTTATAGCAATACAAAACATATTGAATATGATTGCTCCTATAATGCCTTCACTAAAAAGAAACTTTTCTATATACCAAAAAGCTTTGAAGGGGGATAATAAATCAATCATTTTTTCTTCTCCATAGATTCTTCAATATCAACAACATCTCCTTCCTTAAGGTCAAAGTCCTTTACATCTGAAGACTCAAGTTTTATTACCCAAGTGTTTCCGTATTTTTTTATTGTTCTTTTTCTCATTTTATTTTTTGATGTTCTAAATTTAATTTCATCTCTTTCCTATATATCCTTCTCTGCCAATCTGTTGTAAAGTCATCTGTGAATAACCACCATCCACCAAACCATTCATGATATTCCCAACCCATACCTCTCATTTTAATCCCAACCTCTTTATTAGTTCTTCTAAATCCACAAATTCAAAACTCTTCCAAGTATAAATAGGACAATTAACACAAATCAAACATCTTCCCCCATGCTTATCTAATTGATGGGGCATGTGTGATTTCTTTGAACAGCCACATTGACAAAACTCATCTTTTACTATCTTAGTTTCTTTCATTACTTTGACGACTTCTTTATTTCTTTCGGTGATGGTTCTGTCTATTGTTTCTTGAAGCCAACTATATCCTGCTTGGTTTTTACCATATTTAAAAAGCAGATTCATTTCTCTTAAAAGTTCTTCTCTTATGTTTGTCATTTTTTCTTCTCCTTAAAAAACTTCTTTAATTTCCCCTTATCTGATTCTTCTTTCTTAATCTGGTCTTTGAATAATTTCATATCAATCAATCCTTCAACCCCTTCTCTAACAAGTGAATGTAGAATCTCTGGTTTCAAAGCATCAACTTCCCAAGATGTGTTTCCGAACTGGGCAATGTAATTTTTTGCTCTTGGGTCTGTAATCTTTGCAGGGTTTGGTGGTGGAGCATATTGTTTGACTTGTTCTGTTGTCAATCCTATTTGTCTTATTTCAACTTGTTCATCAAATAATTTACAGGCATACATTTTTGCAAAGTTAGGAAACAAATCTCCATCTTCATCCATTATAAACTCATTTTGTCTTTTTTCTTTTTCATCACTATATTCAAGATACTCTTCTTCAAGTTCTCCCCTTAAGGAACTTACATCATCAGTCCCATTTCCATTATTAGCCATACATTTTTCATGCCATAGTTCATGTAACTCATCAGAATTAATCAGGAACTCTCTTGTCCTATCAGTAATATCTCTAATCATATCAAGTCCAGAAGGGTCATGGTCTCCAAGATAAAGAATCACAACTTTCTTTCCTTCTGCTACCTTCTCTACAAATCTTTCATAAGCATCGTGCATGGCGGTGCAGGAACTATATCCCCTATTCACCATGAGGTTAATATGATAGTGATGAGTGATTCTTTTTAGAACTCCACTCAAAGCATCTTTCTCTACCCAGAGTTCAATATAAACATCCTGTCCATCTTGTCTGTTTAATCTGTATTGGTTTATGGTATCTTGAATGGCATCTTCAATATCATCTACTGAATAAGGAATATTAGGAACTCTGATTCTATCTTCTATTGCATCCCAATCAACAACCCCAGCCATTCTTCCTTTGACAAGAAGTGTGCTTAACTTGGCATATTCTTTCTGTTCGTTTGGAATAATGTCTCTGGAAACAAGTTGATAATAAAGCTGTCTTAATGTTAAGACATATCCATCTCTTGCATATTCCTTAATTATAGAATTGATAACTTCAAGTTGTTCTTGGTTCTTTTTATTCAGTCTTAGTTTTTCTGTGAATTCTTCTTTCATTTTACTACCTTCCATTTAGAATCACTTCCTACAAAAAAACTTCCCTTAATTAGGTGTCCATTTTCATCTCTATATTTATTATTAAAATTATTAAAAGTTTTTTCTTCCTTTTCAGAAAGTTTTCCCCTACAACTCTTTACTGAAAGGATACCCATTATTTTAGTTTCTATTTCTTGTATTGTTTCCATTTTACCAACTAAGACCCTCATGTTTAATTACCTTTAATTGAACATCCTTATTTTCAAGGTCTATTTCTTTTAATTGTTTAGGGTCTTTTCCCTCTAGAATCTTCTTCCATTCTGTAAAGGTTGCATTGGTAGGGTTGCCATATTTTCCTTTAACTTTGAGTTCTTTTTCAGTATTATAAATATAACTAAATGGAATGGTTGTGTCTCCAGCATGTTCCCCCGCCCTTCTATAACTAAATCCAACACACTTTAATCCATAGAAAGCGAACCATTCAGTATAAGAAAACTTATTAAAAACCCTAAAGATTTGTATTCCGTTTTGGAGTTTCTTTTTCTCTGATGTTTCAGCACCATAAAGTCTTTCGGACAAGAAATTTAATCTTGCTTCAAAAGATTTGGAATCATATTCTCCACTAACTAATGCCTTATTGTATTTTATCTTCTGTCCCAAATTCCCAGATTTTCTCCCTAATTCGTAAACCTTATTTTGGGTATCTGATTTTTGTTTACTAATAGAATCTCTCTTATCTTTAAAAGGTTTAGATAATTCTTTAAGTTTCTTTTCAGTTTCTTCAACTGCCTTCCCCCAATCTTCCCCATTCTTTTCTTCTTCCTTTTCAAGGTCTTTAATCTTAGAATTTGATGTTACGATTGATTTTTCAATCTCTTCTCTTTCCTTAACTAATTGTTCCTTTTTTTCCATATAAACTATTGTAAATTATTGTTTATATATCTTTCTAACCTCTTTAAAGGGACAAAGGAACTGGTGTCATTACTTCTTAGTTACTTCTTTTTTGAATTCTTCGTTTATATATTTCCTAAGCAGTTTTCCTATCAAATAAAGAACAACAAGTATGGCAAATATCCAGAACATATATTGAAGGACTTTCCAGAAGAAAACAGAATCTTTAGAGAATAATTTGATAAGCCAGAACACTAAACCACCAAGACCGATATAGAATAAATAGAGAAAGATAAGTGTCCACTCAAAATAAATTATGTTGTCTTTGTAAGTGATTGGGGAGTGTTGCTGGAAAAAGGTTTTTGGATATTTTCGATAAAAAGGAAAGAGGTCTCTAAACTTTAGTTCGGTTAAAGCATCTACTTTTCTTTGTGCTATGAATCCTTGTGCTTGGTGATGTTCAATTTCGTGCTTTATAATCTTCTGCCTTAATCCTTCAAATTGTGGTTCATCTAACCTCTCATTAATCTCAATTCTCTCTGGGTTAGAATAATAGTTTGCTATACCCCAGTCTGTTTTGATAATATCTACCATTAATTACTTCTTAGAAATTTTTTTGCGAACAAACCTTACCCCAAGTGTCGAACTCGAACCGCCAGAACCCCCGCCACAACCCAAGTCAGCACAACCCGAGCCAGCACAGAACCACGCAACATAATTATTCTTTCTACTTAAATTAAAAGGTTGTTGAATAAAGAAATCATCTTCACTCGAACTTCCATCCATCTTAAGTTCTTTAGCATATTTAGAATTAGCCAACCAAATACATTGTTCTGCCGTCAATAATTCTTTCTCTCTTTTAGACAATTCTAATTTATCCCAAGATTTATTTTTATCATGAACTTCAATCTCTACAGAAATCTTTAATTCAGGAATATCTAACCAACCCTTAGAATCTTCTTTTATATATCTCTCTCCTTCAAATTCTATAATGTTTTCACTTATTTGTTTTAATTTATTTTTTGGCATTTTTTCCTTCCTCTTTGAATTCCGTAATCATTCTCCTGATAATTTTGGGCTTGTTCATCTTCCACTTTTTAGAGAAGGTTTCTATTTTCTTCTCTTCGTTTTCATCAAAATCTATTTGTGTTAGAGCCATCTTATTGTTTCCCCTTAGAAATTTTTTTGCGAACAAACCTTACCCCAAGTGCCGAATTCGAATCGCCAGAACCCCTGCCACAACCCAAGCCAGCATAATCCGAGTCAGCACAGAACCTCGCAACATAATTATTTTCCTTAGAAATATTATCGGGATTCTGGACAAACTCCCATGTATCTAATAAGTTTAATAGGTCTCTGTATTTAGAATTTCTAAGCCATTGGATTTGTTCATAAGTTGGTATTGATTCTCCTTTGCTTAAATCTTTTTCACATTCTGCATAAGTCTTATCCTTATGATGTATTTTTGTTTGAACTTCAATTTTTAATTCAGAAATATATAGCCATTTAGTTTTATCAGTTTCTTTTTTTAATTGTCCCCTAAGTTCTTTTAACTTCTTTTCTGTTTCCTCTATTTTTTGCTGTGTTGATTTCATAATAATAATTATAATAATAAGTATATAAATATGTGTAACTACGCTACAATGAGTTCTTTTTGGATTGAATCAATGATTTTCTTCCTGAAATTATAAGTGTTAGCAAACTTGGAATACCCAACCCAACCTTGTAAAAAACTTTCTAACTTTTCTTTTTCAATTTTTCCTTCCCTATACAATCTAATATTTTTCTTAAGTTTATTCAAAAAATAGTTTATATTTCTCTTTCTTAATAACTTATAATGATAAAATATTCTGTAACCTAAAAAAGTTATTCCATTTCTTAGCGGGTAAATTTCTGATTTATCTGGATGTAATCCTAATCTAAGATTTTTAAGATATTTAATTATTTTGGTTAGATATTCTTCTAAGACTTTTTTATCTTTATTCAGAATTACAAAGTCGTCTACATATCTAATATAATATTTTGCCTTCAATCTATGTTTTATAAAATAATCAAGTCTGTTTAGATAAACATTTGCGAAGAATTGGGAAGTATAATTTCCTAATGGAACACCCTGTCCTTTTATTTTTGTATCAAAATTATCTAAAATAACTTTTATTAAATTTATGAAATCTTCATCCTTTATGTTTTTGCTTAGAATACTAATTAATATTTTATGATTCATTGTAGCAAAATAATGTTTAATATCTGCCTTCAAAACAAAACCTCTTATTGAATTGTTATTAAATGGTTTCTTGACTTTTCTTCCATTAGAAGATACTTTTCTTAAAAAATATTCAAATCTTTTTATAGCTTCATGAGTTCCTTTATTTTTCCTACTTGCAAAAGAATCATAAATAAATCTCTTTTCTAAAATTGGTTTAAGAATATTGATTATTGCATGGTGAACTATTCTGTCCCTAAAAATTGAAGCATGAATTATTCTTGATTTTGGGTCACGCACTATAAATTTCTTTAGTCTATGTGGTTTATAAATCCTATTTTTAAGTTCATTTTGTAATAATTTTAAATTTTTATTGAGGTTTGATTCAAAATCAATAACATAATCTTTCTTTGATTTTCCTTTTCTCGCTTTTTTAAATGCTAAAATTAGATTTTCAGTTGAGTGTATTTTTTTATATAAATTATTATATGTTTTCATAATAATGATGCCCTGAAGGGCTATTTCAAGTGTTGAATTCGAATTGTCAGAATTCCTGTTACAATTCAAGTTAGCATAATCCGAGTTAGCATAGAACCTCGCAACACTTATAGCATCTTCATTCAATTCCACCATAGTTTTAGTTTTCACTCTTGAATTACCCAATTTCATGTCATTGCTACCAACTATCACTATTGTATTTTATGGCAATAAGGCACTATGAAAATGCGTGTAGCCCTCTTAGGGCTTTTATAAAAGTAAAAATTAATTTATAAAGAAGGGGGTTGTTTTAGGGATTTACCTTTTCTTCTTCTTTTTATAACTCATCTTCTTCTTAGCTTTTTTCTTTGATTTCCTTTTCATTTGTATTGTCTCCTAATTTAATTGTTCCCACAAGAGATATTTACTTCCAACTTTTGTGAGCAGGTATTTGTTAGGTTTAGAAAACATTAGATTCTTTCTCTTTCTTTTTGAAAGGTCTGGATGTTCTAATTGTCTTGCTCTATTTAAAAGAAATTCATTATTTGAATTGTTTACATACTCATCAGCAGAATTCGTATTAGAAAAATAAAGGTTCATGCAGACATATCCTTTTGGTTTTTTGCATTTTACATATTTCATGTTTCATTTTTTGTCAGGGGTTATGGCATATTCCACATTTTTTTATCCCAATACTTTTCATTAAATTCTAATCCTGTCATGGGGCTTTTTTTAGGAGTATATTTTTTCTTTGATTTTTTCTTTGATTTTTTCTTTGGCATTTTAATATGAACCATAGACCATGTATTTACTTTCGTGTCCACCCATGTATCTTGCTTTCCAATATTCTTTAAGCTTTTTATCTTTCATTCTTGGAGTATAATAATCAACAATCACAAATCTTTGTTTTGGATTCATACTTCTTTTAGACCATTTAATCCATCTTCTTAATTCAGTTAAACTATTTCCTGCTCTTACAGGATAATACTTTCTTCTATCTGGAATTTTTGTTTGAACTTTAGTTTTCATTTTAAAATGGTTCTGTATTATCTAAGAAAGACTTTCCATTCTTCTTAGTTGGTTTCTCTTCTAAAGCTTCACCCATCTTTTCTGCACCCCACATAAGAACACCTAAAGTTATTAATCCCC
>SDBV01010156.1_pt1 | contig 12381 bp, 10 predicted proteins | sample 2277081 | NCBI WGS metagenome assembly SDBV01 (sample SAMN10402039, study PRJNA504765) | marine sediment metagenome | isolation source: marine sediment core GS10_PC15, 223 cmbsf | place: Arctic Ocean: Southern Knipovich Ridge | collected 2010 | reverse complement strand
TCGAACCCACTGTTGAATACCCTCAGAACTATATTTGATTGTAGTCCAATTTATAAAACTTGCCTGATTAGTCCATCCGGTAATATATAAATTACCGTTATTATCAAGAGTTAAAGCAACCGGCCAATCAGCCATATGTAAAGGCCCGTCGTAATTATTGATCCATTTAATATTTCCTTCAGTATCATACTTAATAATAACCCAGTCAATACCTGCTCCAATATTACTAATTCCTATTATGTAAATATTTCCTGAAGACTTATCAACTATCAGTCCAGAAGCCCGATCTAACTGATTAGCCGGGCAATTATATTTTTGCACCCATTCTTCATTTCCCGATTTGTCATATTTTATAGTGACAATATCCTCACTACTCTCATAATCATAACTTGTTCCTGTTATATAAATATTTTTAAAAAAATCGATATCAATAGCCATATCATATAGAGAATCCGGCCCATTATATTTTGCCACCCATTCCTCGTTAACATTTGTTAATGTCAGATAAACAGGGCTTTCATATATCCATTCTCTGATTGTTTTAAATTCAGTATCCTGCAAAGCAAAACCGCTTTTAGTTGCAAAGCTGTATAAAGCAGTAGTATCTAACCGTAATAATTCAAAATAGTCGTAAACAAATTTACCGGTTGTATAAGTAATAACAGGTGTTACAGAAGTAACTATGTTCATATCTTGATCAAGTAATAAAAGTGTATCATTTACAACAGGTATTCCACCACAATCGGGGTTTTCGTATAGTGTTCCGTATATTGTCAGACTATCGGGGGTAGTAGGAAATATTATTTCATCTTCAAATAATATTACTGAATCTATTAATGCCACTATAATCCTTGATAATGCACCTGTTTTATAAATGTAATTTTCTGCTAAATCTCGTATTATTTGTTCCTGTTCAGGAGATAATTCGTAAAATGTTTTGCCTGAAATGCGCAAGTCTGTCATAATGTTATAGTAAATATTGAAATATATATCTTCATCGTTCTCCTGAGGTAATTGACCAAGCAATTCTTTTGCCTCATTATATTGTCCTGAGCGCAGATATGCAAGAATTAGCTGTTTTTGTGAGCTAATATCTTCTTTAGTTTCAAAATAGGCAATTATGCTGTCTATTCCATTTACAATAGTTGTATCGTGCAGGTATCGGCGTATAAGCTCATTTTCATACAAACCTTTTTGAGTTAAATTATAAGAAATTTCACTATTAAGCTCTTCTCTTGCAGATGTGCCTGTCTGGGCATTATTAATTTCGTTTCTGATGCCTTTGGGCAATGGAGGAGTGCAATTATTCAGGGCATACAACACAGTATCAGTTACAGGTGAGTTAGCAATAACAATCTGGTTTATATGACCCGGTGGTAAGGGAGATGGTTTATCATTGATAGCTGCAAGTAATACGGAATCTGATAAATAAGGCGATGCAGCAATAAGAGCATTTTTTACTTGCCCGTGTGGTTCATCCTGATAAATCATATCCTGTAAACCCTGTGTATCGCCGCCATCTATCATATTCCTTAGCATATCTGCTTCAATTACAAATTCTTCTATTTGAGCTATTAATAGGATAGCGCTTATTACTCCAATAGTAGAATCACTTGAAGGACAAGCTGTTTCACTATCAAAATCAATGCCTGTATCGTGTTTAGATACACTTGATGAATAACATTCAGGAGTAGTTTCACTATTAATATGATGATAATATAATATGTTAGAACAAGTTACACACTTGTAAATATCATTATTACTTGTAGCACAGGTATGACTATAGGTATTTCCTGCCGGTGAATCGTCAGAACCCTGATAAGGACTAATTCCCGGCCCTTCGGTTATTGCTATATCATATAAATTATCTATGTATTCATTACATATAAACTGTAAACCAAAAGGAGGCCACCAATGAGGGGATTTATTTACTCCTCGGATAATATTTGCAGAAGGTAAATTGTTAAAATAATTTTTATAAATAACATTTGCATAACGTCCTGAATTATTAACAACCAAACCTGCTATTTCACCGGTGTATTGAGTGGTAAAAGTATTTTCTTCTACTTTATAGCCGGTACACTCATATAAATATATACCATACGCTTCATCTTCACCATATATGCCTGTTCCCTGTGCTTCTCCTATTTCAAATGAATTATTAGTAATTATAGAATTGTCTGTTCCTTCAAGAAATATACCGTGTAAATTATTAATAAACTCTGAATTTTTTATAGCTATACTATTTATATCACATACACCTAAATCACATATTCCATAAAATAAGTTTTCAAAACGATTTCGTACAGTATATACTTCAGGACAGGGTCCATATGGGATGAACATTCCTGTACAAAATGAATTTACGGTGTAACTGGCACATACGCTAAATATTCCAATCCATATATTATCATATTGATAAAGCTCAGGAACAGTAAATGTATTTCCTAAAATATTAACTCCATATATATCAAATAAATAAATAAAATGAGGATAATCATCAACAGATACATAAAAATCTTCTGTTATTTCAAAAGTGCAGTTTTTTATATAGCTTTTACTATTGAAACTATTATAATCTGTTAATTCAATAGCCGTTACATTGTTCCTTAAGGTACAATTTCTTGCTATTATTATGCCACCATCACTAGAATATACACCACAAACTGCATTTTCAATTACTGCACCGTTTTTTATTTCTAAATAGCCCTGGTTGCTTATAGGATCCTGACTTAATTGATGGTTGCCCCGGACTATTATGCCTTGCCAGATACCACTGCAACTTGTTAGATAACCACCATCTATAATAAGCTTGCCACCACTTTCTACTATTATTTTACCATATCCTAAAGCTTTTACAGTTGCGCCGGGCTGAATATAGACAGTGCCTCCTTCTTTGATTATTAGCTGAGAACCATTATTAATTTCAAATGTACTATTTGGTTCAAGAATAAGTACACTTTTATTATCTACTATTACTGTTGAGTTATTTTGTAATGTAAATTCAGAACCATCAGTGCAAGTGAATAGAGTTGGCGATGAAAATAATCCTGAAGCTGGGTCCCTATCTTTTTTGTTTGGGGTTAAATTTTCATCTATTAGAATTGTATTACCTGTTAGCAAATTGACTTTTTCCTGCATAACAATATCACCTGTCCATCTTACATTATTGTTTACATCATAATCATCCCATACAATATCTACTTGATATGTTCCATCACCTAAATCATTCATTGATATTTTTAGCCCTGTTAAATAAATTTTCCTGTTGTTTCTGTCAGGTGTTTGAGAAGTTATATTTCCACTATATTGAGAAACATAATATGTAACTATATTAGATGAAGAAGGATTTGTTCCAATAGAAAGCTCTGTATTATCAACAAATGCATCCATATCATCTCCTAAATGAGAGAGGCTATCACTATACTGTATATTATCGTAATACTTTGTCCATACCATTTGACCATTAGAGCCTGATAAAGAATTAGTTGAACTTGTTATATTAACAAAATGAGTTTCTTGGTCATTATAACCAGATAAGGGATTAGGCAGGTAACGTAACTCTGTAGGAGCATTACCATAACCTACACAACCAATATATTCATAAGGTATATATTGAAAATCCCAGTTTCCTTCTGCACTAATAATTCTTAAATTATCTGTTTCATTAGAAGGATAAACTTCATTATAACTACCTGTTAAAATATCTTTACCAACCTGTATATATGCGTATATTCCCGCTTTTCCTGATGGTCTGCAGATAGCAGTATTGGAATATTGCAAAAAATCAAGTTTGTTATTATTACCAACCTGATGATTTTCTAACCAAATATATTGATTTGAAGCATTTGCATCTTTATACGGTAATTTTATTCTAATTACATCTCCTGTGGTAACGAAGTCTCGTAAAATAAAAGTTTTATTGCCATCCGCTTTTTCTATATCAGATTCTACATTATTTGTAGCAATATAATAAGAGGTTGTATTATAAACAGGGCTTTTCCAATGCATTCTCCATCTTTCATATCCATTACATGATACTAAACCTGAATTTGCTCCGCCCATTAAACCATAACCCCCTTGTAGCCCCATAAAAGTAGAATAATAGTAGTCTTGTGTCCAATAGTGGTTACCACCTGAAGTATGGAAAGCATTAGAACCAAATAAAGAATGAGATAATTCATGTACATGTATTTCTTTTGGTTTTAATGATATATCTTTATTACTAACTCCTTGAATAGAACCTACATTTATAAAGTACTCTACTCCATTAATTAATATATTATTTGATACAATATAATAACTAATATAACCCCCTCTACCCCAGCCAGAAGCACCTAAATTACCATAATTGTAATTTCTAAAAAATATTTGCGTGAAATCAATTATATAATCAGAATTATTGTCATAGTCATTTCCATCATTATGTCCATATATTGGGCTTAATCCTCCATTATTATTAATATATTCTATAACTTTGGAAATAACGTTTCCAAATGAAATGTATCCATCTGGGTTATCTGGGGTTAAATATGACTGATTAATATCAACTACAACAAAATCACCTAAAATAATTAAATTACCAAAAGAAGATTCATAATATAATCTTGTTTGTGTTCCGTTTACACTATTTGCATCTATAAATTCTAAATCTAATACATCTGTTAAATAAACCGGTGGATTATTATTAATACTATTTGGTGTTCCCGGGTCCCAAATGCTATTTAGTACATTAATAGGGTCTCTTGTTGGATTTTGATCATAATGTATATTTATAAATATATTTAATGTTCTGTAAGTGTCATAAGGTGATAAACCATACCCTTCCCAGCTATTATACACAGTTTTATCTGGTGGGTAATTAGGGAGTTCAATATATTCAAAATCATAAGGTTGTAAACCAATATAATTCTGAGCTTTAACATTATAGCATATAAGAATACTAAACGAATAAAAAAATAGAAATGCTAACTTCAGTTTTTTCATAATTTTATAAATTTTGATTTGTAAATAATATTATTTTGTTTATCTAAAAGATTAATAAAATATATGCCAGGTATTAGATACCTAACATTTATTTCTTTTTTATTATAATTCATATCACTTATTATATAACCATATATATTATAAATAATAATTCTCTCAATTTTATATTTATTTGTACCTTTAATATATATGTAGCTATTTGTTATATTTGGGTATATTATTAAATTATTTTTATTAATTAAATCAATATTAATATACATGAAGTTTATATTAATACTATAGTACATAATATTTTCGCAACAAATTGTATCAAAAAGGCCAGGATTATAATTTATATCGTACATACCTGAATTATATATTTCTGAACCATTCGTGTCAATAATACTCCTACACCATCCATTCATATCATGATTATAAATAGTACTTGGTGTATCAAAATAATCACAAAAGCATCCTGCTGTCTCTAAACTGTCACTATAAATATTAGGAATATTAGAAATAAAACCATTTCTGTAAATACTTATATTAGAAATAACAGGATAAACAGCATTATAAAATTTTATATCAAAAGAATGGGGATAAATATTAAAATAATCTCCTTGTCCACATACGAAATCACCATATCTAATATCTTTTTTTAGATAAGTGTTATAAAGTAAAACATCTGAAGGACTATCACCAACTACTCCAGAATCTAATATTACTCTAGCAGAAAAAGTTGATGGTGGAATTGAAACCATCTGTATTTCACCAAAAGCTGTATCAATACCTAATGAAACAATTGCCTCACAAGAATTGTAATAACAAGTATCATCATAAAATCCTACTATAACAGAATCTTCTGAGCCTGTTGCGTCTTTAAAGTTTATTTTAAGATATTCACTTGGTTCTTGTGCTATTGCATTTAAGCAATTTAAAACAATTAAACATTTAATCAAAATTATTTTTTTCATGATTATTTATTTTTTATTTAACAATATTAAAATTAATTAATTCCCAAGTTTTATTATTAGTAAATATATATTTAGTAATACCTATATTTTTAGTTATATAATATTCATTTATAAAAATTGGGGTATCTATTGGTATTTCACGAATAATATGAACTGTATTATAAAAAGTATCAACAGGTGTTACTAAAAAATTTGTATCTGCTATGGTCCTGTTAGTATCAAATAAAAAAATTTCACCAACAGAAAAAGGATAAAAAAATACTTGTTCGCCTAAACTAAATATAAACATAGTTGAAGCAGAAGATTCATTAATTAACCATTTATTAGGATTTATTAAGGAACTACTATACCAATATAATTTACCCTCATAAAATGTATTCTCATAAGTAATATTATAAAACATTTTGCAAGGTATATTACCATCATCATATTCTTCATAATAAGCATCATAATAAACAACCCGAACAGTATCATAAATTCCTGTTGTATCTTTTAATTGATAAACCCACCAGGTGCCTTCTTTAAAAAACCAATAATCTAAATATTCCTGTGGTGCATTGAGGACATCTTTACATTTTTTAAATTTATCTTCTTTGCAATTAGAGGATAAACAAAAAAGTGAAACTATAATTAGAAAATAAAAATAATTTTTCAATTCGTAAATCTTAAATCGTAAATCTAAAATCTTAAATAATATTAATCCTGAGGCGGATAGATAGAATTCAATTATTCATCTATTCTTTCTCCACCTGCAAAAAACTAAGCTCTAATGGTGTTTTTCTTCCAAAGATTTTAACAATAACTTTTAATTTTTTTTTCTCATTATTCACATCTTCAATAACTCCTGAAAAGCTATTGAAAGGACCATCAATTACCTTAACAGGTTCGCCGACATAATAAGGGAACTTCAATTCTTCTTCGCCTTCAGCTCTTTCATCAACTTTTCCTAAAATTCTGTTTACTTCGTTCGTTCTTAAAGGGATTGGCTCTCCATCTTTATTACCGAGAAAGCCAATAACTCCTGTAATTTTTTTAATTATATGTATTATTTCACCCTCAATGGTGCCTTCAATTAATATGTATCCGGGAAAAAAATTTCTTTCTTTACTGATTTTTTTTCCGCCTATAATCTGATATACCTTTTCAGAAGGAATTAAGACTTGAGAAATATATTCCTGTAGATTTAAACGCGAAATTTCATTTTCAATATATTCTTTTACTTTTTTCTCTTTACCGCCCATAGCCCTGATAACATACCATTTTTTTTCTTCTTCTCCCATTTTTTTTATTAAATTATTTCTAAGATTTTCTAATTTAACGATTTTTCAAGTGCTTAGTAAAACATACTATAGATAAAGTTCATCAAATTACTAAAAGTAGTATCCATCAAATAAATGATAAATGCAATAATTAAAGAAGCAATACCTACGATAATAGAACTGCTTTGCAAATCGGACCATGAGGGCCACGAAACTTTATGAATTAATTCATTATATACGTCTTGAAAATATAGTTTAATTTTCAGCATAAAACACTATATTGCTTATTCAATTGTTTGTATCGGAATTTAAATGTTATCTCTTCCCACACATAAAATTATGTGCGGGACAAAGGGCGCAAAGTTTAATTTTAATTAATCAAAGTTAGATTTTATTTTTCCGCCAGAGGCGGATCTGCCTCAGGTATGATAATTTTGTGCGACTTAAACGCTCATACCTAATTATTTATTTAGCACGGGAGGAGGGACTCGAACCCCCGACCTTTGGTTTTGGAGACCACTGCTACCACCAACTGAGCTACACCCGTAAAAAAGAACGATTGATGATTGTCAATAGTCAACTAAATTAGTGTTTGTTCATAAAGTCAAAACTTATACTAAATATTATCCGCCAAAGGCGGAAAAATCACAAATTACAAGCACCAAATAACAAATAAATCACAATGTTCAATCCCGCACACAATTTGTGTGCGGGACGGTCATTTGATAATTGATATTTGGAAATTATTTGTAATTTGTTATTTATATTTTGGTGCTTTAATTGAAATTAATCATTACTTTGATGAACAGACAGTGGTTAGTCTTCTAAAATTTCAATTACTTGTCCTGCACCTACTGTTCTACCCCCTTCGCGAATAGCAAAGCGAACACCTTTATCAATTGCAACAGGAGTAATTAAATGTACCTCAATTGTAACATTATCTCCGGGTATAACCATTTCGGTTCCTTTGGGTAAAGTGATTTCACCAGTTACATCAAGTGTTCTTATAAAGAATTGAGGACGATAGCTACTATGGAATGGTGTATGGCGTCCTCCTTCATTTTTTTTCAATACATAAATTTCAGCTTTAAATTTTGTATGAGGATTAATAGAACCTGGTTTTGAAATTACCATACCTCTTTTAACTTCCTCTTTATCAATACCTCTGAGCAATATTCCGACATTATCGCCCGCCATACCTTCATCAAGGATTTTTCTAAACATTTCAACTCCTGTACATACTGATTTTTTTGCTTGTGCTCCTAAGCCAATCAGAGTTACAGGATCGCCCGTATGTATAATACCGGTTTCAATTCTGCCGGTAGCAACAGTACCACGACCAGTAATTGAGAAAACGTCTTCAACTGGTAAGAGGAAGGGTTTGTCAACATCACGTTTTGGCACTGGGATATAGCTATCAACTGCGTCAAGTAATTTCATTACATTTTCGACCTCTTTTTCTTCTCCCTTCATAGCGCCTAATGCAGAGCCAAGAATTATAGGAGTATTTTCGCCATCAAATTCATAAAATTCAAGTAATTCTCTTACTTCCATTTCAATCAGCTCTAATATCTCGGGGTCATCAACCATATCAACTTTATTGAGGAAGACGACAATTTTAGGTACATTTACCTGGCGAGCTAAAAGAATGTGTTCTCTTGTTTGAGGCATAGGGCCATCGTCGGCAGCAACAACAAGAATTGCACCGTCCATTTGTGCTGCGCCGGTAACCATATTCTTAACATAGTCGGCATGCCCTGGACAGTCAACATGTGCATAATGACGTTTTTCAGTTTCATACTCAATATGAGCAGTATTAATAGTGATACCCCTTTCTTTTTCTTCTGGTGCATTATCAATTGAATCAAAATCTCTTCCTTTTGCCAGACCTTTTTTTTCTAAAATAAAAGTAATAGCAGAAGTTAAGGTAGTTTTACCATGATCAACATGACCAATAGTACCAATATTAACATGTGGTTTTGTTCTATCATATTTTTCTTTTGCCATGATTTTAATAATTTATATAGATTTATATTAAAAAAAAATACTTTACCAAAGCAGAGCCAATGACGGGCTTTGAACCCGTGACCTCTTCCTTACCAAGGAAGCGCTCTACCCCTGAGCTACAATGGCCAGAAAGAGCGGGAAACGAGATTCGGACTCGCGACCCTCAGCTTGGAAAGCTGATGCTCTACCAACTGAGCTATTCCCGCATATAATTGATTATTGTTTATTTTTTTAAAATTTAGATAATATTACTTAATGTATTACCACTTAAATAATCAATATTCAATTTCAAGTGGGGGGAGTAGGACTCGAACCTACGAAGGCATAAGCCAACAGATTTACAGTCTGCCCCAGTTGACCGCTTTGGTATCCCCCCAAGCAAGAGCCGATGGAGAGATTCGAACTCACGGCCTGCTGATTACAAATCAGCTGCTCTGACCAGCTGAGCTACATCGGCAAAGTTTCAAAGAACCATTTCCCGATACCTCGGGGTAAAAAAATAGGGTGCAAATATATATATTATTATTTATAAAAAAAAATTTCACCGTATAAAAATAAAATTACTTTCCCCGCTGTTTTTCTTTATATTTTTTTAGCTGTCTGCGTAAAGCCTCAACAGCCATATCGGCAGCCTCTTCAAAAGTTCTGCTTTGTTTTTTTGCAAACAAATCGTTTCCTCGTATTTCTAATTTTATTTCTGTTACTTTATTTTCAAGATTCTGAGAATTTACTATTCTTAAAAATACTTCTGCGCTGATAATGTCATCATAAAAAAGATTTAATTTGTTAATCTTTCTTTCAATAAAATCTTCAAGTTCTTTATCAGCATCAAAACGTATTGAATGAATTTTAATAGTCATACATTATTCCTCCATAAATTACATTGTTTGTTAATAAATTAAAAATAATCTCTATGTAAATATCATCAGTCAGCTTACGGATTGTAAATAATTTGGTGAACAAATAAAAAAAACCAACCTCAAACTTCAGAGGGTGTGTGAAAACACAAATTTTAATCACGTCATTGCGAGCGTTATCGAAGCAATCTCCTGTTTATAAAAAGATTGCTTCAGTCGTTCCTCCTTCGCAATGACGAATTAATCCATTTTCACACAGTCTCTTCAAACATAATCTCAATTATTTATGCTCTTGGGTGAGCTTGTTTATATATTTTTTTAAGTTTTTCAAATGTATTATGCGTATAAATCTGAGTAGCCGAAAGATTTGCGTGTCCTAATAATTCTTTAATTGCATTCAAATCAGCTCCTTTATTTAATATATGAGTTGCAAAAGTATGTCGTAATATATGAGGGCTTTTTTTCTCAATAGTTGTAACAAAATGAAGATATTTATTAACAACCCTGTAAACTAGTTTTTCATATATTTTATTTCCTTTTTTTGTCAAAAAGAAATAATTATTTTTTTGCAAATTTAATGATTTATTTTTTTTCTCAACATATTCATCAATGCTTTTTTTTAAGTTTTTACTGAAAGGAATAATTCTTTCTTTATTTTGTTTACCTAAAACTTTTATTGTAAGATTATGAGTATCAACATCAGTATTTTTAAGATTTATAAGCTCTGATAATCTAATTCCTGTTAAATAAAACATTTCAATAATCAAACGATTTCTAAATCCTTCATAATCGTCGCCAAAGTCAATCCCGCTGGTGCCGGACAAAAGTATGTTCATTTGTGCTTCTTCAACAAAAAAAGGCAGCTTCTTATTAATTTTAAGTGATAAAATTTTATCTAAGGGGTTATGAGCAATCAATTTTTCTCTTATAAGAAATTTGTAAAATGATTTTAAAGTAGTAATCTTTCTATTTACCGAACGGGGTGATATGTTATTTTCCATTAAATAAACAATCCAGCTGCGAATAATTTTATGCGAAATATTTAAAGGGTCAAAATGTTTTAATGAGTGTTTACAGAAAGAAAAAAACTGGTCTAAATCAATGCTATAAGAACGAATAGTATGAGAAGAGTATCGTTTTTCGAACTGTAAATATTTGATAAAGGAATTACTGTGCATGATAAATACAATATCATATTACATTTATTTATTAACTCTGTGAACGCTTACGCCTAATCTAAACAAAACACTTTTTAAAATTAACTATTCTTCTGCTTGCTCTAATTTTTGTATATAAATGGCGTGCGATTTTTTTTCCCTTCTTGCTGTTGAAGGTTTTTTGAAAGCTTTTTTTTCTTTTAACATTCGGATTGTACCTGTCTTTTCAAACTTTCTTTTATACTTTTTTAATGCTCTGTCAATGTTTTCGCCTTCTTTTATTGGAATTATAATCATAATATTTAATTTAAATGAATTGCAAACTTATTAAATTAAATAATATTATTCAAATTTATTTTTAAAAATAAAAATAACTATTTAATTTTACAATTTTAAATATATGAACTAAAAAATGCCAATTATAAAAGATAAAAGTTCTAACTAACTCTATATCAGTCTATAACTTTGAAATTCCGATACAATAATGGGAAGAATTTTGGCTATTGATTATGGAAGAAAACGAGTAGGTTTAGCAGTTACAGATTCTTTAAAGATGATTGCAAATGGATTAACAACAGTTTCGTCAAAAGATATTTTTGATTTTTTAACTTCTTATATAAAAAAAGAAAATCTTGAGTGTTTTGTTGTGGGGTATCCAAAACAAATGAACAATCAACCATCAGAATCAATAGAATATATTAATACTTTTATAAAACAATTAAAAAGAAAGTTCCCGTATATTCCTGTTGAATTAATTGATGAACGGTTTACTTCTAAAATGGCTTTTCAAACAATGATTGATGGTGGTTTAAAGAAAAAAGCCCGTAAAAATAAAGCATTGGTTGATACGATAAGTGCAACGATAATTTTACAGTCGTTTCTTGAAAAGAAATGAATGAATGAGTGAATGATAGAATGATAGAATGGATGGTTAAATAGTTGTTGTTTGATATTAGTCAATTGCCAGCGCTTTGCGCTGGGTCAATTGAAAAATAACTTATGTTGTAACTATTCAGGTATAGGGTATAAGGAATTAAGGAATATTGTATGAAAAAGCCAAAGGAATATATCAATGATAAAAAAGAGGAATATAAAGTGGAAGATATTCTTGTGAAATATAATGCTCAAAAAGAGGTAGTGGTATGAGGTATAAGGAAATAAG
>SDBV01010155.1_pt1 | contig 12381 bp, 11 predicted proteins | sample 2277081 | NCBI WGS metagenome assembly SDBV01 (sample SAMN10402039, study PRJNA504765) | marine sediment metagenome | isolation source: marine sediment core GS10_PC15, 223 cmbsf | place: Arctic Ocean: Southern Knipovich Ridge | collected 2010 | reverse complement strand
GACGGAAACACTGCCGCCTCGCCGGCGTTCAGCCTGACCTCCGTCCCGCCGAGCTTCTCCAGGAGATCCCGCCGGTCGGGATCCGAGAACTTCGGCAGCCACAGTGCGGCCGTGTTGATCACGGGCGAAAGAAGCCAACCGGCCTCCGGCGGCAGGAGTATCAGGCGTTTGCTGCCCGTCACGCAGCAGTGCACGAGCCAACGGTGGTCCCAATCGTAGTGAATGGGCGCAAAATTGCCGGGACGGCCCGCATGCACGTAAACCATCGCCTTCGTGCCGACGATTGACTGATCCGCGCTCGAAACGTGGATTTCGTCCAGGAACCGGCGCGGAAGTGCCATCTCGGGGCACAGCTCATTCGACTTATTAGCGGGGTCCAAATAGTCCGACAGCCGACATTTCCGCGGCTCGGAAGCCTGGTGAAGACCGCTGTAGTAATCAGGCTGAACCACCACCTCCAGTTCACTGAGCCAACGATCGATGTGATCAATAGTGACAACAAACGAAGGACTCTGCTTCAGAGAAGGTGTGTGACTAACGGCCTCGTTAGACGCAATCGTGCATATTCTGCTCATTGCTTGAGCCCCTCTGTTTGGGGCACCTTCAACTTCAACCCCAGAGCGACTGCCCTCTCGTCCCATTGGCTCTTCAGCTTGTCGGGCTGTACTAGGTCTATTCGTGTGTTCGGATGAACGGACAACGCCCTGCTTACCGGATCGACTCCGCTCCCTCCGCAACGTCTCTTGTCAGTCACGTCGCCATTGGTCGTTCGAAAACTCTCAAGAAACAAGTTCACGGCAGCCAGTTCGGCAACTCCCACTGTGTCGACACCGCCCAAGTCTTCGCCGTGGCGGAAGAGCAGCTTCGTGACGCCATTAGTTGGCGAACCTATGTGCAGTTTCGGGCCAATCGCATTTCCTAAGAGGCTTAGCTCTGGGTCCTCACGCATGAAGCGGCGCACTTTTTGCTCGTCTACTCCATTCCAGCGACCAAGAACACGGGGAATTGACGCAAGGAAGTCCTCGTACTCTGATTCCGTCACTACATGGATGGCAACGTCAAGGGCCATGACAAGGGTGGTGTACGCCTTGAGGACATGTTTCTCCTTAGACTTGAACTTACCATCTACTATCAGCAGTCTGTGCTCTACCTCTGACGCCTCCTTGCTCTTTACTACATGCTTTAGGTATTTGTCAGCGAACAACAAATCCTGCAACCACCTCCGGCGCAACACTGAGTAGGTGATCGTCCACTGCTTCTTGTTGTCATCTGGGTCGGGGCCGTCCCTCGGATCGGGCAGGGACTCCTCCGGGATATCGTCTACGCCAACTACATAGCGTTCCGGATGCTCTATGTGTGGGAACATGATGCGATCATGCTTGTGAATACGCCTTATCTCCTCGCGCAGAGAGCCTTGGTTATTAGCGAGTACGTGATGATCCGCAGCGAGGGTTTTGTGGTTCCCCTTGATCTGGTCAACGTCCGCGGCCACTCTCACCAATAGACTCATTAGAACGCTGAGAAACACCCCAATTGCACCCAGGAGCCATTCCGGCTGTTTGCTGTCGCGCGCAGGTATGTAGTCTATTAGCACACCGGCTATCACCGCCAAGAATGCAGCAGCGAAGGCGAACCACGCAGGGTGTTTCTTGATGAGCTCCCAGCCTACGGAGTCATGCGATGTCTTGCCCATGAGTCTCTTCCCACTACGATCGGCTGCCACCGCCTACAGTTGGTGGACCCGAGACCCCTGAAACCAATCCTCGGCATGTGCCACAAACACAATCGCCACGCCTTCCAAATTCAACGTCCCCGCCAATATGGCATGCGCCACCGAGGCCGAGCGGGTGTCGAGGGCCGAGGCGAACTCGTCGAGGCACAAAGTCTTTGCACCGCTGAGGAGCGTGCATAGCAGCGCGACTATCTGCTGCTGTCCGCCCGAGAGGTGCCCCATGAACTCGTTCAATCGGGTATCCAGCCCGACTTCGAAACGACAAAGCTGATCGACCGCGGTTTGGAGTTTGAAGGGCCCGTGGCCGTCGGCTGCCTTGAGTTGCTCCGCAATCGTCAGCCCCGGCGCCACCATTTCCGACGCGGTTTGATCCATATACGCCACGGCGCCGTTGGTCTCGATCTTGCCCTCGGTTGGCGGGTGAATGCCTGCCAACAGTTTCAGGAGAGTCGTCTTGCCGGTTCCATTTCTTCCGACGATCTTGACGACCTCGCCCGCCTTCACCTGGAGATTAACGTCCTGGAGCGTCCAGCGGTCGGCTCCAGGATACTGAAATCCTACATGCGACACAAGGATGGGTGAACTCAAAACAACCTCGTCGTGCTCGAGTGGGCGCGTCCCGCGACGCCCAGCAGAACGACCAGCAGCAGCGCCGTCATGAGCCGCAGGTCGAGGGTCTGAACGCGCAGAAAGAGGATTGCCTGGATGCCGGCGCTGTAGATCAAGCAGCCAAGTACGACGGCACACACGTACTCAAGCGTCCTAAGGTAGTGCCGGCGCCGAAACGTCTTAATAATAGCCTCGCCGAGAACGAGGACCGCGAGCGCGACGAGTATCATGCCGAGTCCCATGTTGGCAGTGTAGCCGCCGCGCCGCTCGGCCTCAATAGCTCCGCCGGCGGCTACGAGTGCATTCCCGGATGCCAGGCCCAACAGAAGAAGCCAACTGCGCTCAGCACTGCGCACCAGTACGGGAGACGACGCGTCTCCACTGTAACGCAGCCGTAAGCCGACCCTCGAGCGAAGGCCCCACAAGACCGCGGCCACGACGGCGACGAAGATCCCGACCCAGATCAGCGAGAAGATGATGTGGAGTCGATACGGCTGTTCACCAACCAACGATCCGCTTAGAGAGGCGTCCCAGGATGCGATTTGGGTGTGGACCGACGTCACGCGGAGCAGGCTCTGCGTCGCGCCACTCGTCAGGTATGGTGCCGAGAGTGTTAGGATTATCATCGAAAGCACGCCGGCAATGACTTTCCCGACGCCCAATCGCTGGTTAATCGCCCAGGTCACCGTGCCGCCGATGGCGCCGCCCAGGATCGCGGCCGTCAGTGCCACAGCCGTACCCCAGCCATTCACCAGCGCCACCGCATATAGCGCTGCTCCCACCGTGAAGGACCCATCGACCGTGAGATCAGGGTAGCCGCTTACGCGGATGCTAATGAGCACCCCCAAGACAACGAACAGTAGACCCGTCGAGTGGTACGCGACGGCATCGATGAAGTAGGCAGCCTCGTAGATCACGGCTCGGGCTCGTCGACGATTACAGCGCCGCCCGCTTCGAGGGCATCGACGTCAAGTCCGAACGCTTCGGCGGCCACACGGTTAATCATGAGATCGCCGTCCGAAAGTACGCGCACCGGCATGTCTCCGGGGTCAGAGCCTTGAAGAACCTTTGCGACCATATCCGCAGTCACGTCGCCGAACTCGGTCATATTGATCGACAGCGCCAACACTGCGCCTTTTTCAACACTCCCCGATTCTCCACCGAACAGTGGTTTCCCAGCCTCACCAGCCGCCTTGACAAGACCATCCATGTTCTCCAGGATCATGTGGTCGATGCCCGTGTAGATTGTGTCCACGTCGAGGAGCAGCGACTGTGCCGACGGATAGATGTCGTGTGCGGCGGTGACGGGCAACAGCCGGAGGTAAAAGCCCATCTCGGACGAGATCTCGGTCATCGCCTCCACACCAATGCGTGAGACATCGTCACCTTTTGTGTACAACATCCCGATGCGCCTGGACTCGGGGAAGAGGTGAAAGAAGGCTCGAACCTGTTCCCGAAACGGCCAGCGGTCGCACACGCCAGTGAGGTTGCCGCCCTGGGGGCTCGTTAGATCTGTGACGAGACCCGTCCCCACGGGATCCGCGACGCCGGAGAACACGATCGGGATGTCCTTCGTTGCGTTGGCGACGGCCATTGTGGAGGGAGTCGAGATTGGCACGATGACCGCCGGATTCCGCCTGACGAAGTCCTGCGCGATCGGTGTTGTCAGCGAGGCGTCGCCGTTCGCGTTGCGAAACAGAATCTCAATATCCCGACCGTCCTCATAGCCGCGTTGCGACAAACCCGCCACGATTCCAGCTCGGACTTCGTCAAGGGCTGGATGGGTGGCGATTTGCGTGATCGCGACAAGCGGCAGCCGTTTATCGTTCGACCGCGGAAACCACACGAATCCAACCACAATCAGCGCCGCAACGCCAATCGTGATGATCAGTCCTTTGTTGCGCATTGAGCGGTCTCCTTCTTAATCGTCAAGCTCGCTTGTCGGATTTGCGGCACCGGAACCCACTAGACGTCCCAACTCGCTGATCCAAGGAACGACTGCAATCCACGCCGACTACCATGACTGACACAGCCGCCGGGGCGATCATCCTGCCGAGAGCTGACGGCTGAAAGCTGACAGCTTCTACGCTCCGATCGTCGCGCTGGCCGTTTCGCTCCATGGGCCCGCTTCGCCGCGGGTGCTGAGCCATCGTAGCATGTAATGTGCGGTCTTCCCACCGTCCGGGCCGGTGAACTCGGCCACGGCGGGCGTGCGGGTGCTCAGCAGCAGGAACGTGAGTTCGCCCGGGTCGCTCGGCGGCGGGTCGCCGGGGGCGGATACCTTGACCCAGACCTCCGCGCCGATGGTGCCGCGCGGCCGGGCGCGGCGGGTGGGGGTGGACTCGTCGACGTAGCGCAGCGTGTGGCGCAGACGCTTGGAGAAATCGACCACCACCAGAGGCCGGGTCGTTGGCGCGGGGGCGGGGGTGGGCGTCGACTGGTCGCGGCGTCGCGGACGGTGATCCCCAGGGCCGCCCGCTGGGCGTCGATGACGGACACGTGGGCCTGGACCCGCCGGACGACCTCGCGGATCAGCCGGTCATAGTCGCCCCGCCGGTCCTCCTTGGCCCGCCGGGCGGCGGCGGCGGCCTCTCGCACGGGTACGCTGCCGGGTGCCAGTGGGTAGGGCGTGGGCGGTCGGGGCGTGCGGAGGTGCTGCACGGGCGGTGCGGTTGGCCTACCCGGGCGGTGTATTGTAAATGCGACAGTGTCATATACGATTCTGATACTGTCGTCCTTGCTTTCGACAATGTCGTATGATATAATGACAGTGTCATCATAGTGTGGTACCGGTCGGGGAGGGCGTCTTTGGGCGTGGGGCGGGACGTCTGCGGGGCCGGGGGCTGGCGACAAATGCGGGAGTGAGCGATGAGAGTCAGCGTTCAGGAAAACACCGTCAAGCCGGGTACTTACCGCCTCGTCCTGCACACCGGGCGGCTGGCCACCTTCGAGGATTTCATCCGGCACGCCGAAGGCGGCTCGACCATCACTCGGGCCGATGCCGTCGCCGTGCTGACTGCTGCGGCCGAGTGGGTCCGGCGGCGGGCCTTCGAGGGTCGCGAGGCCGACCTCGGGCCGATGGGCCGGTCGCGGCTGGGCATGAGGGGCACGTTCGAGACCATCCCCGATCGTGTCGAGGATGCCGACGTGACCCTGACCATCTCGTGGGTGCTGCCCGGGGCGATGAAGCGGGCGGTGGCCAAGGCGGGGGCGAAGCTGGTCCGCGAGCGGGTGGAGCCCGACCCCAAGCTACCCAACATCGCCGAAGCACGCCGCATCCTGCCCGGCGGCGTGCCCGACGGGCAGCCGGGCCGCTACCTGCCGGGCGAGCCGATCCGCCTGTACGGTCACCGACTGGACTACGACCCGACCCGACCGGATGAGGGGATTTTCCTGGTGGCTGCCAGCAGCGCCGAGACCCGCGTGGAGCTGGTGGCGATCAACTCGCCGAAGCGGATGCTGTTCATCATGCCGGCCGACGCGACCGGCGCATACCACGTCCGCGTCCGTCGCCGCCACCTCCGCCCCGACGGCCCACTGCTGGAAGGCCGCCTCAGCGAGCCCATCGTCCCGGCGTGAGCAGCGGACCGGGCGACGACTTCGGTGTGTCGGGGCTCAGCTCCAGCAGGAGGAGACGTGTCGTGTGCCAATGCTTCAAGCAGTGTAGAATACGTGGTGCTTGCGGCACTGCTTGAAGGAGCGGCACCCGGCGGCGGGCGGGTGGCATGCAACGCCGTTAACCAGTTTTTGGGGCAGTGTAGGCGGGAGAGTGAAGAAAAACAGCCTCCTTTGGCGATTCGGAGATTGGACAGACCGAATGCAAAGGAGGCGTCATCATGTCGAAGGCCATGGAGGGCCACCGACGGTGGTTTAGGGATCGGCAGAGCTGGCCGAAAGTCTTGAATCGGTTTTTTACACCGGCTCTTTGGAGGGCCCTGGGCGAAGGACGCCCGCGAGACGGGAATCAGGCCCGAGCCGGGTGGACGCCCAAGTTCTTGGTGGTGCTGAGCCTGCTCATCGGTTGGTCCGGAAAACGGCAGCTGACCGCCCGTTTTGCGGAGGCCCGAGCTATTGCCGCGCTGTTGTATCCTGATGAGGGTGGGCTGCCCACCTCCTATCAAGGGTACTTCAAGCAACTTCGCAGGGCGGGCCTGAAGAGTCTGCGAGCCCCGCTGCGGCTGCTGCGGGAGAAAGCCCCACAGTACGTTGGTGACGACTGGCAGATGTACAATTGGGTTCCGATTGGTGTTGACGGCTCGCGTGTTGAAGCACCGCGCACGGCGGACAACGAGGAAGCGATGGGGCGAGCAGGACGCACGGGGACGGGGCCGCAACTCTGGGTGACCGCCGCTTGCCATCTGCCCACCGGGCTGCTTTGGGATTGGCGGCAAGGGCCGGGAACCTCGAGCGAGCGGGGCCATCTTATGGAGATGGTTGTCGACCTGCCGGAGCAAGCCCTGGTGGTGGCGGATGCCGGGTTTGTGGGATACGACGTCATGCGGGCCATGGATCGGGCGGGGCAGCCGTTTCTGATCCGCTGCGGCGGAAATGTCACCCTCCTGCTGGGTGAAGAGCCTGTGGAGGCGAAGCTGGAGCGAAGTCGTCACGGCACCCGGGTCTACCTTTGGCCTGAAGGAAAGCGGCCCAAGGGACTCGGGCCTCTGGTTCTTCGGCTCATCATCTTGAAACGAAAGGGCCAGAAGGTTTATCTCTTGACCAACGTGTTGGATTCCCAAGCGTTGCCCAAGTGGATGGCCTCAGAGCTATATGCTGCCCGCTGGGAAATCGAGGTCAGCTACCGAAGTTTCAAACAGACCTTGGACCGTCGCAAGCTCTTGGCTGAGAGTTCTGACAACGCGAAGATGGAACTGGCCAGCTACCTATTTGCTTTGTTTGTCCTGGTCTTGCACGGCATCGTGGCCCTCGGCCGGCGATGCCGGGCGCTGAGCGTTGCGTTAGCCCTACGGGCACTTCGGGAGGCGATGGAAGGGCTTCGTTGGGGCGTCGAATGGGACGGCTTCAGCTCCCAGATGAAGGCAGCACTCCGTGATAGCTACGAGCGTTCTGGCTCCAAACGGGCGCGAGACTGGCCTCACAAGAAAACGGAGAGACCCCCGGGGCCACCGAAGCTGCGCCGTCTACTCCGGGCAGAACGAAAACAACTGCGTTGCCTCGGTCTCGCGGCTCCGTAAACTGGTTAACGGCGTTGGGTGGCATGCTTTCACGCGAGGCCGCGCCAGCGGGCTCGCGGGTAAGCATGCACGCTGCACAGCCGAACGTCCTTCCCTAGGCGATGACATGCTTACCCGTCCCGGCTGCGCCGGGCCGTGAAAGCATGCCACCCGACCGGGCCGAATGCGGGGGCAAAGCTCGCACACTCGGCCGCCTGTACCCGGTTCGCTCGTTCCGGTATGCTGGAACCGACAATTTAGATTCGTGTGTAACGAATCGCCCGAAGGTCTCGAACTGCAACGTTCTTCTCACATCTAGGGCATTCGCCGGGCCCAAGGTCCGGCGGATGAGCCGGATGTGAGGGCTGTTGCAGGCCTGAGACCTCGGTGAGTCCGTCGGACTCTTTTTCTGAGGGCCCAGGCCGATGCACGACCACGACAACCCGCCGCTGACGCCCAAACAGCAGCGCATTGAGCAGTTGACCGAAACCGTCACCGCGTTCGTCGGCCTCAATGCGAAAGTCGACGTGGCCAAGGTCCGCCGGTTCCTCGGAGCTATCCGAACCGGCGACCCCGACGTCGACCGCGAGGTACGAGCCAACGCCGAGGTCGTCGTTACGCTCGCACTCGCCCGGGGCACCAGTGCCGGGGCTCGGACGGCTGGCCCGGGTGCCGGGGACACCAGTGTCGGGGACACCAGTGTCGGGGACACCAGTGTCGGGCGCGGCGGGTGGGCGTGGACGTCGACTGGTCGCGGCGGCGTAGCGCAGCGTGTGCCGCAGCCGCTTGGAGAAATCGACCACCACCGTCGGCCGCCCGCCACAGGCGGGTTTTGCTGCCCGCTTCGCGGGGTCGGCGGGCCGACGGGCGTGGGCGTCGACTGGTCGCGGCGTCACGCACGATGATGCCCAGGCCGGCCCGATGCGTGTCGGTCGCGCTGGCGTAGGCCTCGATGCGTCGGGTCACCTGTGGGTTCGTCGTAGCATGCTCACGGGCCGCGGAGGGTGTGTTGCTTGCCGACCACGGCGGCGAAGACCTTGGCGGCGCCGGCCCCTTTGAGCACCCGGGCACACTCCGCCAGCGTCGCCCCGGTGGTGGCTACGTCGTCCACCAGACAAACGACAGCCCGGTTCAACTCGACCCCGCGGGCGAGACTAAACGCCCCGCGCACGTTCTTCATACGCCCAGCATGCGACAGGCCGATCTGGGAGCGCTCGCGTTTGATCCGGCGGAGCAGGGGCAGGCTTGGCAAACCGGTTGCACGTGACACCTCGGTCGCCAGGGCGGTGGCTACGTACGGTCGGCCCAGTGCCCGGCGGTGCCAACAGGTGGGGACAGCCACCAGAGCCTCCACCTGCTCGAACCAAGGTCGCTCGCGCAGATCGCCGCCCAGGTGGTGCCCGAAGAACCGGTCGAGTTCTTCGCGGCCGCCGTACTTGAAGGCCAGCAGCAGGTCGCGCAACCGCCCCCGATGGGGCCCGAGCCGGGCGGTGCCGGCCACCGTCCAAGGTCGACCCCGGCAGACCGAGCAACGCCCATCATTGGCGGCAAACGGCCCAGCCGAAGAGGCGCATCGATCGCAGTAGTGCTGCCCGAGTTGGTCACGAAGGGCCTCGTGGCATGCCGGGCACAGGCCGTCCGAACTCAGCGGCCCAGCCTCATCGCATCCCGGGCAGATGTGCGGGAACACGAGTTCCGACAGGGCCGATCCGATGTCCGATACTCGAAACACGGCACTCCTTCCGGACGCTCTGGCCGAGTGTATCCGAACCACGCCTGGTGGGTAGGCTCGGTTGCGGTGTTGGCTGAACCTTGGTATCCTGGGTGGTTTGGTAGACGCCGCGAGCACTCACCCTCTGGGACAGTTTCTAGCGATCATGCAAAGATTCGTTCGTAGGTACTCGGGTTGGGTTGTATTCGGGATGGTGTGCGCCCCGGCCGTGGCCCAATTCGGCGGGCCGGCCAAGGTCAACGTCGCCGCCGTAGAGATGCGACCACTCCCCGCGAGTGCCACTCTGGTCGGCACGGTGGAGCCGGTAACCCGCAGCGTGGTCGGCGCCGAGACGGGCGGCCTGGTGGCGACCATGCCGGTACGGCAGGGCGATTTCGTACGGGCCGGCGAGCTGATCTGCAAGCTCAAGGACGACACCTTACTCTTGCAACTCGAGGAGACCCGCCAGCGTCTCAAAGGGCTGGAGGCCGCCCACCGCAAGTGGGAGTTCGAAGAGCAGCGCATCGAGCGTCTGTACGGGACTCAGGATGCAGCCGAGAAGGAGGTCTACGACACCCGAGCCTCGCTCGACGAAGCCCGCTTCGCCGTTGGCGAGTGGCGGGCCATCGTCACCCGGCTCGAGACCGAACTGGCCAAGACCGAGATCCGAGCTCCCTACTCGGGATTCATTATCAACCGCCACACCGAGGTGGGCCAATGGGTCGACCAGGGCGGCCCAGTCGTGGAGATGGCCGACCTGTCCACGGTGCTAATCAAGGTTGACCTGCCCGAGAAGTCTCTCCCGTACGTTCGCCAAGGCGATACCGCCACGGTGATGATCCACGCCCTGGGACAGACGTTTGCCGGCACGGTTCGGCACGTGATGCTCCAGGCCGATGCCGCCGCCCGAACCTTCCCGGTTGAGATCGCGGTGCCCAATCCGGGCTACGTCGAAGTCGACGGCCGATTGATCCCGCGGCGAGTCGCCGATCCGGACGCGGCCCGGGTGGTTATGTTGGCTGGCGGAATGTTCGCTCGGGCAACGCTCCAGGCCGGCCCCGCCACCCCGACCCCGGCTATTCCCAAGGACGCGGTGGTCATGCGCAACGGCGTCGAGTTCGTCTGCATGGTCGTCCCCGGACAGGAGGAGGGCAGCCTGATGGCCATGCCCGTGCCGGTGACCACCGGGGTGGACGTCGGCGATTGGATCGCGGTTACCTCCGGCAACTTGGCCCCCGGTATGCGAGTCGTCACCCAGGGTAACGAGAGCATCCTGTTCCCCTCACCGGTCCTGATCGTTCAGCCGTTGGGGGCTATAGCTGACGCCGATCCGGCCGCACCCAGCGCGGCGACGAGTCCCAACATCCAGTCCGGGTCCTGACCCATGGGCATTATCCGTTTCGCCATCGAAAACCCGGTCAAGGTCGCGGTGGGCGTGATCCTGCTGGTCATGTTCGGCACGCTGAGCATCTTTCGCATTCCCATCCAGCTTACGCCGGACGTGGACCGCCCGTTGATCAGCGTGAACACCTTCTGGGACGGTGCTTCGCCACAGGAGGTCGAGCGCGAGATCATCGACCGCCAGGAGGAGAAGCTCAAGGGCGTCCGCAATCTGCGTAAGATGACCTCCACCTCGAGCCAAGCCTCGGCCGACGTCACGCTCGAGTTCCACGTGGGCACCGACAAGGACGTCGCCCTGCGCGACGTGTCGGAGAAGCTCCGCCAGGTCACCGGCTATCCCCAGGACGTGGACGAGCCGACCATCCAAGCCTCCGGCGCCGAGATGAGCAATACCATCGCCTGGATCATCTTCCGGGGTCGCCCCGGCGAGGACGTATCCAACCTCAAGGATCTGGTCGAGGACGACGTCAAGCCCATCCTGGAGCGGGCCCAGGGCATAGCCAGCGTGGACGTCTACGGAGGCCGCGAGCGCGAGGTCAAGGTTACCGTTGACCCCTACAGGCTGGCCGCCCGTGGCCTAAGCCTGCGCGATCTGGAACAGGCCCTGCGCCGCCAGAACGACAACATCTCCGCCGGCACCATCAGGCAGGGCAAACGCGAGTTCACCTACCGCACCGTCGGCCAATACGAGCACGTCGAAGACGTGGAGAACACCGTCATCGCTTACCGCCAGGGTGGGCCGGTGTTCGTCCGCGACGTAGCCGAGGTGGACAAGACCTTCAAGAAACAGTTCTCGTTCGTGAAATCCCTGGGCGACTATGTGCTGGCCCTTCCGGCCCGGAAGGAAACCGGCGCCAACGTGATGTCGGCCATGGCCGAGCTCAAGAAGCAGATCGAATACTGCAACAAGACGGTTCTGAACCCGCAGGGCCGCGGACTTACCCTGACTCAGGTATACGACGAAACCATCTACATCAGCTCGGCCATCAGGCTGGTACGTAACAACCTGATGATCGGCAGCCTGTTGGCCATCATTGTGCTGCTGGTCTTCCTGCGCAGCGGGTCGGCCACCGCTATCGTGGCCTTCTCCATTCCCATCTCGGTGATCAGCACGTTCTTGGCCGTTTCCGCTTTGGGACGCAACCTCAACGTGGTCATGATGGCCGGCATGGCCTTTGCGGTCGGCATGGTCGTGGACAACGCCATCGTGGTCCTGGAAAACATCTACCGCCATCGCCAAATGGGCAAGAGCACTGCCCAGGCCGCCCTGGAGGGCACGGTCGAGGTCTGGGGGGCGGTACTGGCCAGCACGCTGACCACCATGGCGGTCTTCCTGCCGGTGGTCTTCGTCGAGGAGGAGGCGGGCCAACTCTTCCAGGACATCGCCATCGCCATCGTCTGTGCCGTGGGGCTGTCACTGGCCGTAGCTACCACGGTCATCCCCACGCTGTCGGCCAGGGTGCTGAGCGTCTCGAAGAAACACCGCAACGGTGACCACCAGACCGGCCGGGTGGCGGCGCTGGTCGCCGGGCTGGTAGCCGCTATCAATCGAAGCTGGATCGCCCGGCTAAGTCTGATCGTCGTACTGATGGCGGCTTCGGTAATCGGCAGTGTCAAGCTAATGCCTCCGACGGACTACCTGCCCAGCGGCAACCGCAATCTGGTGTTCGGCTTCGTCATCACCCCGCCGGGAGAGATCTCCAAGACGATGCAGACGGTGACCGCCATCCTCGAGTCCATGGAGGCCGCCTTCCTGG
>SDBV01010154.1_pt1 | contig 12381 bp, 8 predicted proteins | sample 2277081 | NCBI WGS metagenome assembly SDBV01 (sample SAMN10402039, study PRJNA504765) | marine sediment metagenome | isolation source: marine sediment core GS10_PC15, 223 cmbsf | place: Arctic Ocean: Southern Knipovich Ridge | collected 2010 | reverse complement strand
CGGCCCCGTGCAGGAAATGCGTCCACTCGTCGATCTCCTCCGGCCACGGCTTGACGATCTTCTCGCCGCCAATGCAGGCCACTCCCAGCGGCGCCAGCACACGCATCACCTCTTCCATCGTCACGCCACCCAGTTCGTCGGCCACCAGCAAGTTAACGAGATTGTCGACGTACGGCAGATGCTCTCCGTCGAACGTGTCGACCGAGACCTTGCCGTAAAGCCCCAGCGAGCGGATGTGCTCTCGCGCCGCGGCCATTTGCTCGGGATCCGTGTCCAGGCCGTGTACCAGGTAGCTGTCGCCCGCGTGCAAGGAGCCTGTGAGTCTGCCGTCACCGCAGCCGAGATGGACAACCAGCCCGCCCTGGACGCCGGATTCCCGGACGACTGTTCCCACCGTCTCCAGATCTTGTCCGGTGACGCAAACGGGCGTTGCCGTCAATAGCGCCAGTGCAGCCAAGCAGCACACTCCCGCTTGCCGACAACATTTGTGTCTGTTCATGTGTTACGACCCTTTCGTTATGTTGGAGATTATCACTATTCGTGGCTTTCCCTGCCGGCGAAACAGGTGACAGAACCGTCTTCGGCCGCGACGAGGATTTGTCCCGCTGCGGCGATCACCCCATCAAACACGGGAGGCGACTTGAGCTGAAACTCGGCGAATCGCTCACCATTCGTCTTCGCCAAGACTTGCAGAACACCACCCATTCTGCCCTCGAATGCACCCAACGGATCCTCTGGATCTATCACGTCGGGCGGACCGGCAATCAACAGACAATTCTGCGTCAGGGCCATGGCTCTGACGCGTGTCGGTAGAATATGGGACCATGTGTGCTTCTCGTTGAGCCCAAAAAAGAACGCTTGAGGACCGTCGACAGATTTAGACTGATTCGTTTCCCGGGTCGCTGTTTTCATTTTCTGGTTCTGCGCGCGATACAACAAATAACCGTCACTGGCAGGAGTGAATTGCAGGCTAAACAATGTATCTCTGCCTTCGGGTGTGCGTTTTCTATACATCTTGATGCCGTACGTTGCGGTCTCGTCGAACGTAAGTATGTTGCCATAGTTGGCACCCATTAACCAGTAGGAACGGTTGTTGAGGGACCCGTCCGTAAGGCCTGACGATGCGTACAATCGCATGCCGACTTTACGGACATACCCAATGTGTTCCGTTCGAATGAACTCATCTTTCTGCCGTTCCAGCGCGGCATCGAACTTGGCTTGTCGCATACAGACAAACGGCCTCTCGCTGACCAGGATGTCCGATTGAACGCCCCGCATGGTATAGGCCGTCACGTTCTTCTCATTTCCTTTTAGCGTGGACTTATCGACGAGATGGGTCTTGTGAATCAGCGAACCGGTCAGCGGGTCCAGCGAGTAGAGATAGATGCCGGCACTGACCAGCGATGATCGCCCGGCGGCAACATACGCAACGTTATCCTGAATCAACACGCTGCCGTGCAAACGCCATACCGATTCCAGCTGACCGAACGCGCCCAGGCGCTGATCGACAGGCGCGCAACGGAATCGCCACCTCAGCTTGCCGCTGGAAGCATCGAGGGCGTAGAGCCACCCGTCTGCTGCGCCGAACAGAAGCGTCCCTTTGTGGTATGTGGGAGGCGCGTCAATGCGACCGCCGGCCGTGAATCGCCACTGAAGAGCGCCGTCTGAAGCCTGCAGGCAGACAATGGAATGGGACTCCGGAGTGGCCAGGTATACGCGATCACGCACGCCTATCGGCGGGGAGATCGTTTCATCGTACTTGACTCGCCACATTTCTGTCAGGTCTTGTGGCAATCGGGTCTTCGTCGCTCCACTGCGCTCCGGTCCCGACCGGTACGAGGGCCAGTCCCCGGGGTGCGCGTCCGGCCCTGACACGTTACCGAATGACGGACCTTTTTCCAGGCGGCCAGAGTCTCTTTCAGCCGCGTCTGCCGGTGTCGTAACGGGTTCGGACGCCATTGCGTAGAACCCGTGCATCTGGGCCTCGATATAGCATCGACAATTATTGGACGGCAGATAGAGGAGCCCGTTACATGGCACTACTCCAAGACGACAACTGCCACGAGCCCAATTGTACAAAGCGGCAGGTTGCTTGCCGGACACGTCGAGGAATTCGATGCCTCGCTTCGATCCCAGTATGTATCGGGAGGTCGCCTTGCGCATGTAGCAGCGATGATGATGTCCGGGTGTCTCCGCCACGTGTATCTTCCGCTGCTGCTGGCCGGTCAACGGATCAAGTCCGATACCAGTGAGCCCCCGCCAAACGAGCCCATCAACAACAAAAGCGTCCTTGGGGGAGATAAACGACGCGACCCTGCTTCCCATCGACGTAGTGCCGTCGGCTATCTTCCAGAGTACCTTGCCGCTGTCTGTCGAAAAGGCAACGGTCTCTTTTCCCAAGACAACGACGTACTGCTCTTGAGCAATAACCGGGGTCTCACTCTTCACGGGCAATACTGGCGCTCGCCATAGTTCCTTGCCTGACTTCAATTCCAGGCAGAGCAAACTCCCGTCGATTGCGACAAACGTCCTGCCAGCCGACGAGCAAAGGGAGAAGGAATCCGACGGGCCTTTCTTTTCCCATAGGATTTTCCCGGATTGTATGTCGAGGGCCACAATTCCGGGGTTGCGACCGGCCGTATCGGGTCCGGGCGTGATTGCGTCTCCGTATCGCCGGTCGGTCCGGGTGATTCCGGGCCATCTTCTCGGTAGGATGGAGGCCAGCAAAACGCCGTCAACACACAGGATCTCACCCGCACCCTCGGTGCCCTTGTAACTCCGGACATGTTCTCCCGTAGCGGCATTCAATGCGCTCACCGGCTCGTTAATGCCGAGAGTCACATAGAGCCTATCGTCTATCGCCACAATACGCCGCTGAAGAACTGTCGGGACGTCGAGCCATCTGGCTCGACTCGTATGCCACGACTTCATGGGGCGCTTCCACAGCAGCGTTCCGTTAAAGGCGTCACGCGCGACAAGGGATTTCTTGTCGGGCAAGCGTTTATCCACAAATCCTATCGGTCCCTCATCTTCAACATAGAACAAACGCCCCTGCGACGAGACGCCGCCGTATATCGCAGGGGAGAACTCATGGTTCCGCGACCACATCGGGCCTGAAACCCACTGGATACGCCTTGGCGGCCCCACGACGGTGTCCTTTGCCACCGCGTTGTTGTCGGCCCCGTGCAGGAAATGCGTCCACTCGTCGATCTCCTCCGGCCACGGCTTGACGATCTTCTCGCCGCCGACCCATGCCACTCCCAGCGGCGCCAGCACGCGCATGACCTCTTCCATCGTCACGCCACCCAGTTCGTCGGCCACGATCAAGTTGACCAGATTGTCGACGTACGGCAGATGCCGGCCGTCGAACGTGTCGGCCGACACGGGTCCGTAGAGCCCCAACGACCGGACATGTTCCCGCGCCGCGGCCACTTGCTCGGGGTCCGTGTCCAGTCCGTGCACCAAGTAGCTGTCGTTGGCGTGCAAGGCGGCTGTCAGTTTCCCGTCACCGCAGCCGAGATGCACGACGAGTCCGCCCTGGATGCCGCTTTCGTCGAGGATCGTCTGTGCCGACGATGATGGCACGCACAGCATCGAAGCGAGAATTGACAACGCGGCGAGCAAGTATTTCCAGTACGGTATCCGATTCATGCTATCCTCCGATATGGTAGGTACGGCTAGGGATTCACTCTGACTTCGTCACATAAGCATAAAACGCATCGAGCGATCTTCGCTCTGCGTCGATGAATCTGGCCGACAGACGATGGGAACCTTTCGGCAATTTCACTCGGAAGGTTATGCCTTTGGCCCGATCATCCACCGGTTCCGTGAAACTTCGATCGCCTATGGAGAGGCTGGCCTCTACCGCGGGAAATCCCATGCCGGGTGTCGTGCGGAAAGTAGGACGGCCATAGACTTTGGCGCCCGGGGGGATGTTTGCATGGATGGCGGCGCCCAGTTCCTTGGGCCAGCGGCGCAGTTCAATCGTGTATTCGCCTTCGGTGACGATGTTGACCGGCCAAAACGCCTGGCGGCGTTTGCTCTCGGGCGGATCGATCTTGCCCGTGATGCGGCGGATTCCATCCTGAAACCAGAACATGTGCCTGCCGATGCAATCGTGATAATTCAGCGCCACATGGCTGGCCTGTGGATGGCCCAGCGGAATCTCCGCGACATCGGTTAGCGTGGGTTCGATCTCCGCCCACAAGGCATCGTAGTACGAACTCAGCCGCCGGACGACCTCGGGGTGCTCGGCATAAACATTCTTCTTCTGCCCCGGATCGGCGTCGATGTCGTAGAGTTCCCTGCCGCCGACCAGCCGCCAGCGTTCGCTCAGCACCGCGGTCGTTACCCACTTTTTTGGTGGTCCGCCGTACTGCGAGTCAGTCATGATGATCCGATCGGGCCACCCCTGGTGATCTCCCTTCTCCAACAACGGACACAACGAAACGCCGTCGAACTCCACGCCGTCGGGCTGTGCAATGCCGCACAGATCAAGCAGCGTGGGCGCGATGTCAATGTGGGCCGTCAAGGTCTGAATCCGCCGCTGCTCGGCAAGCCCACCATCGGGCCAGTACAAGAACAACGGAACGCGATGGCCGCCATCGTAGGCGCTCCCCTTGTTGCCGCGCATGCCCGCGTTGAATACCGTGTGCCCCGCCGCGGTGCCGTTATCCGTGGCGAAAATGAAGATGGTGTTTCCTTCAATTCCCTTCTCCTTGAGGAACTCGCGAAGTTTACCCACATTCTCGTCGATGTTCGCAATCATTCCATAGAAATTCGCAACACCTCGCGTTTTGCCTTCGGCATAAGGCTTCGAATAAGCGGGATCGCAGATATACGGGCCATGCGGCGCATTGGTAGTCAGATAGAGAAAGAACGGCTTGCCCTGCTTGGCGGAACGGTCGATGAACCGGGTGGCCGCGTCGAAGAAGACGTCGGTGCAGTAGCCTTCCACTTTCGTCGGCACGCCGTTGTGATAGTAGGTATCGTCGACGTAGCAGTTGTCCCAGTAGTCGTTGAGGACCCCAATCGCACCGCTATAGTGACGAAGGACCTCGTCGAACCCGCGAGACTCCGGTCCGTAGGGATAGGTGTCGCCCAGGTGCCATTTGCCGAACATACCGGTCGCGTATCCGGCGTCCTGGAACAAGTTGCTCAGCATCACTTCGTTGGTGCGGACGAACCAGTGCGGCTCGAGCGCATTATGAATACCGGTCCGATCGGCGTATCTCCCGGTCATCAGCGCGGCACGCGTCGGGATGCAGTAAGGCGACACGTGGTAGTCGTCCAGACGAATGCTCTGCGATGCAAGCCTGTCCAGATTGGGTGTCTTGATCCACGGGTTGCCGTGGCACGACAGGTCGCCGTAACCCTGGTCGTCGGTCATAATCAGAACGACGTTGGGCCGGCTACGGCCGGTCTCTTCGGCAGCGGCGTGTGCCTGGCAAGTGGTCAGCGCGATGATTGCTGCCAGGGTCCGTACGAGCGTGTGTCTTGTCATCAATTCATCTCCATGGTTCGCGGTATGATCGGGTGAGTTACTCGACTTTGTCGCCAAGGCAATGCGATCCGAGCGGCCCATGCCGCAAGTCTACCGTGGCGACAGCAGCCTGTCTATTTGATACCCGTATAGCCGCCTGCCCCGGTCGCAGTTGGAGTGGATTGCTCTCCGGCGTCATGCAACTTCCGGCAGTTCGTAGCCTGCTCGGCGTGGTCGCGAGATCATTCCGTTGGCCTGATCGTCGTCGACGAAGCGTTCGGCCTTGGGATCCCAATTGAGCTTGCGGCCGAGTTGGCGGCAGATGCTGGCCAAATGGCAGATGGTCGTGGCGCGGTGGCCGACCTCGGCGTTGGAATTGGGTTGCTGTCGCGTACGGACACAGTCGAGGAAGTTCTTGATGTGGGGGTTCGACTCTTTCGGGCCCATTGGCGTATCGGGCGGGGCGCCTTCGAGCAATTCCTCCGGGTTCGCCCTCGCGTGACCGCGGAGGATCTCGATGTTGCCCTTCTCGCCGCGGAAGATCGCACCCAGGTCTTCGAGCGTGTGTCGCTCCCCGACCATCTTCAGCAGCATGCCGTTGGCGTAACGCATCATGACGCGGGGCCAGCCGTTGTTGCCCTTCTCGCCAAGCCAGACCTCCACCGGGCCCGTGTCGTCCGTGCCCAGTGCACACTGAACCTGATCCAACGAGTGGGTGCCAAAGCCGGTCATCCCCCAGGATTGCCCGCCGTCGTCGAAATCCGAGTAGTTGGCCCAACCATAGTGCATCGCCGAATGATAGGGGCGCAACTCGACTTGGTTCGTCCAGAGGTCCCAATTGAGTCCCTCGGGGGCCGCCTGCCCGGCTTGCGGCTGCCACGGGCCGGCACCGATGTAATTGTAGACGATGACTTCCTTGATCTTTCCGATGGCCCCTTCGCGGACGAGTTTGCTGCAGAACCGGTTGATCGGCATCGAGCGTTGCTGCGTTCCCGTTTGCAGGATGCGGCCCGACTTGCCCGCGGCGTCGGCCAGGATTCGTCCTTCCTCGATGGTCAGCGTCAACGGCTTCTCGCCGTAAACATCCACGCCGGCCGCCATGGCGTGCATCATGCACCACACCCGGGCGTGGGTGGTCGTCTCGACGAACACGGCGTCCGGCTTTTCCTTCTCGATCATGTCTCGGATGCCGGAATACTTGTTCCAGGTCTCCGGTTTCAGGTCGGGCCGGAGTTTGCTCATTGCGCTAACCATTTGGTCGCACCGAGGTCGGAAACAATCCGCCACGGCCGCGATCCGGCCGCCGGGCAGATCCCCATTTTCAAGAATCCACTTCGCCCGCCCCCCGAGTCCGGCAATGCCCACCTTCACCGTCTCGCTCGGCGGCGTGGCGCCATCGAGTCCCAGCACGCTCGAAGGGACCAGACAAGGCGCGCCAACCGCAGCCGCGCTCGCTGTAAGGATATCACGTCGAGTCCATTTTCGTTGTGTCATGGTATTTTCCTTTCGAGGATCCAGATTATTTACTTTTTCGCCGACAGCGGCGTCAGGGTGATGTCTTTGTACCAGAGTTCGCCCGGGTGGCCGACGTGGATTTGCAGGCCGATGACGCCGGTCTGGGGGATCGATTTGTCGGGCTCGGTGTAGTCGGCCGTCTTGTGGCCGTTGACCCAGATCTGCACGTGAAGCCCCTGGCAGCGGATGATGTAGTCGTTCCACTGGCCCTTTTTGACGATCTTGGCCAACTCTTCCGGCTTGACCTTGACCAACATCCGGTGACGTCGTTCGTCGTAGAGGTCGCCCCAGCCCGTCGGCCCGGCGTCGGCCTGATAGCCGATCATCTCGTTGCTGTTCGGCACACGCTGGCTGCGAATCTGAATGCCACCGTTGGGAGAATAGACTGGGAGCGTTCCCGTGACCTGGCTGGGATCGATACGGACGGCTTTGCATTTCAGCCGCAGTTCGAAGTTGTCGTATTCCTTCGTCGTACACAAGTATTCGTTGCGCACGTTTGGCCCTTTGAGCGTTCCGGCGACGAAGGCGCCATCCTCGATGCGAAAGGCCTTTAAGTTTCCTTCCCAACCCTCGAACGATTTGCCGTCAGACAACGGCACGGTCTTGCCGTCCTGGGCAAACAAGTTCGCGGTTGTCAGCAGGAACACAAGCAGCAGCCAAATAGTACATTTCATCCGACATTCTCCGTATTGCGATTGTTTACAGTATCCACGGTTCGCGATATGATCGGCTGAGTTGGCGGGATGCCTGTTCGTCGCCGATGATTTGTTCCTTGGCGGGGTCCCAGACGATCTTTCTTGCCGAGCGGATGGCGATGTCGGCCAGCGTGCTGATGAAGTTGCTGCGTACGGCGTCTTCGATGTTGCTGACCGGGTCGCGGCGGCTCTTGACCGACTCGGCGAAGTTGACACCGTGGTTGCGGCTTTGGGGCAAATGCACGTCAGTGTCTTTGAGCTTGATCGTAAGTAGCGAGGGCGGATCGGCCTTGATGAATTCACGCGCGATGCTGATCGTGCCTTCGCTCCCGATGAACGTGGTGCAGTTGTTCCCTGCCCAGGCGGCCTCGCCCGCCTTGACATTCAGCTTCACGCCGTTGGCGAAGCGGAAGTCAACGCTATACCGCAGAACCGTATCAATGCATCCTTCAGGATGAATCCATCCGGTGCCTTCGACTTCCCACGGCCCGGTCAGGTGCGTGTCGTATGCCCACTGGAGAATGTCCAAGGGATGCGCGCCACAGCCTGAGATGTAGCCCAGCGTGTAATCATACGTAAAGCACCATTTCCCCGCGCTTGAGGGTTGGCCGTAATGTGGCCGCCAGCGCGCAGGGCCCAACCACATGTCATAATCCAGTGTTTCCGGGATCGGTTCCTGTTTGACCGGGAGGCTATCATACGAGCCATCCGGGACCAGCACTTCGATCGCTTTTGTCTCTCCCAGATACCCGCTACGCACCAACTCGCAGCCGTAACGGCAATGGGCACTGGAACGCTGTTGCGTGCCGTACTGGAACATGCGTCCGTAACGACGAATCGCATTGCGGCACGCTTGATCCTCGCGAACGGTCATGCTCAGCGGCTTTTCGCAGTACATGTCCTTCCCGGCCCTGGCCGCGGCAATCGCGATGGGGACGTGCCAGTGGTCCGGTGTGGCAATGCAGACCGCGTCGATATCATCGCGGGCGAGCACATCACGGAAATCGACGTATGCCTTGCACTTTGCGTGTGCGGCCCAGGCGTCGCGTCGGTCTTTCCACGTATCACAAGCGGCCACCACCTGGCAGCCGACGCCGCCGATCCCGCTACCGCGAGCGCCGCAGCCGATCTTTCCGATGGTCACCCGCTCACTGGCCGGCGGCGTTCCCTCCGCGCCCAGGGCCGTCGAGGTGATCACATAAGGCGCGGCAACGGCAAGTCCTGTGCGTTGAATAAAGTTACGACGTGAAATCTTGCGGTTCTGAATTGTCATCGTATTCTCCTCTTTGCGGCGATTATCACCGCTACTTCAGTTCCTTGATCCGGATATCCTTGAATTGTACTTCAAACGGATGGGCGGACCAACTGTGGAACTGCAGTCCGATGCTTCCTTTTCGCGGAATCTGGGTATCCGCTTCGAGATGGTCGATCGTCTTATGCCCGTCGAGCCAATACTGGATGCGCGAGCCTACGCAACGGATGCGGCAGTCGACCCATCCACCCGGATCAAAGCCGGGCGGCATGGCACGCTGTGTCATGCCGATGATCCGCGTTCCTCGCTCATCATAGAGCATTCCCCACACGCCGCCGCCTACGTCCAACTGGTAGCCGTGGGCGTCGACAGTGCCCGGCTCGCGGTGGGAGCGAATGTAGACGCCCGAGTTGCCGCCGTGCATTTTCACTTTCAGAGAAAGCTCGAAATCGCCGTACTGCTTGTCGGTTAAGAGGTAGTAGCAGGCCGCTTCGTTGGTCTGGCCCGAGGTGACAATCGTGCCCTGTTCGACCCTGAACTTCGGGACCGAACAGTTCCATCCCGTCAAGGTCTTGCCGTCGAACAGCGATACGCTCTTAATGCCGGCGAACAGGGCATCGACCTTGCGTTCTTCTTCCTCGCTTAAATCATGTCGCCCATGGTTGCGGACGTTGGCCCGACACAGGCAATGCAACTTTTCGCCGTCTTCCTCGAGCCGCTTGACCCGCACGCGCACCAGCCAGGGCCCTTGCTCGGGGCGCGTCGTTTTGATCTGGATCGGCGTCGTGCCCGAGAAATCGACCTCGGCCTGAAGCTGGACCGGTTCAAAGGGCTGTGACTCGGCACGCGAGAGCGCGACTTTGTCCCGGACTTTCACCTCGACGGGACCGCTACTGCCGACCTCGAGTTTTACGCGGGCATTCTTGGTCGCATACGCCGGGGCGGGAGTTCTCAGTAGAACGGCCGCGTAGAGCACGGCTTCGGTCACCTCGTCGCCAAGCACTTTATCCAGGGCAAATGCCGCCGGGTGCTGCGGATCGGCGCCCGTAGTAACCAATCGCCCGTCAACCACAGCCACGGTGACCGTCCCCCATGGCACTTCAGTACAGCAAGAATCTCCCGCGGCGGCCATCGGCGAAATCGCCCAAATACCAACAGCCAGCCGGCACATCGTCTTGCGATACATCATTTACCTTGTTTCTTTGATGCGAATGTCCTTGTATCGAATCGTGACGCCGTCTTTGCCATGTGCCTGGAACATGATGGGCGCCGTGGTGTGATAGTTCTTCCGTGCTTCGACGTCCAGGTAGCCGGCGCCGTCGAAATCCGACATGACGATCCCATTGAGCACAAACCTAAAGTGCAATCCCCGGCAGGTAATCTCGACGTCGTTCCACCCCGGCTTTTCATCAGCATAGTAGAACTTGAATCCCTTTGGCGCCGTCGCTGTCTTGCCGTATTTCCATGCACCACCTGCCGCAAAACTTTCTTGCACGGTCGCCTTGATCGGACTAAGCCAGCCGTATGCGGCATTCGGGCCGTGATCCCAAATCCAACCCATCATCAAAGGCTCGGGCGGATGCACATCGAACTGCAACCCGCTGCGCACCTCGATGCCGCTATTGCACTGGCCGTCCCATTTACGTTCGATCTGCATGCGAAGACGCAAGACGAAATCACGGTATTTCTTTTCCGTTGCCAGATATCCATTCATCCGATTTGCCGCGGGCACGCTCAGCGTATCAACGACGATAGCCCCGTCTTCGATGCGAAAGATCTTCTTCAGGGCTTCCTTTTGAGCATCGGTCGCGGGCCGCATCGTGGCCCGCCATCCCTGCAGCGATTTGCCGTCCAGCAGCGACACAAAACCCGGCTCCGGCGTCTCTTCCTGAGCAAACACGGCGTAGCCGTGCAGAGCGACCATCATGCACACTGCCATCACGGCAGCGGCACGAATCAACGCCCGCCGATTTACTCGCTTCCGGTAATCAGACATGATACAAACTCCTGTGTCATCAGGTTTTCAGTTACAGATTTCCAATCATCTGATCTTCGATCTTTACCAGAGCCGAAAAAGGGCACGGTTTCCGAAACCGGTGTGCCACTGCTTCGCAGAAGCAGTGTTCTTCCCGAAAAATCAAGCAGCACTGCTTCTGCGAAGCAGTGGCACACGTTTTTCAAGCGACGCTTAGACGTATTCCCAATCGCGGAGCCAGCGGTATTCGGGCTCGAGGTTGGCATACATCTGCGTGGTCATTTCTTTGAGCTCGCGACGCTCGATCATGCTCAGCTCGCGGTGCTCTTTGACGGCCAGTGCGGCGTTGTCCACTTCGGCCGGCGTGGCGAGTCCCGGAATCGGCGCCGTGATGGCCGGATTGCCGAGGATGTATCGCAACGTCATCCGCGCCCGTTTGCTCTTCTCCTCTTCGCTCGCGGCGCCGTGGAAGAGCGCGTTGCTGGCAAACGGCTTGATGCCAAACGTGCCGATATCGAATTTTCGGACAGCGTCGAAAAGGCTATCCTCGGGCAATTCCTTGGTCTGGGCCGTATAGGGGAAACACATGACCTGGAAGGACTCGGGGTAAGTTTCCGCCAAACGCTTCAGCCACGCGTGCCCGTGCGATGAAACGCCGCCGAAACGGATCTTGCCCTGCTTCTTGGCCTCATCGATGGCAGCGACGAACTCCAGCTCCTCTGCTTCGGAGTGTCGGCCTGGGACATCCGCCACGATGCGCCAGCAGTCGAAGTACTCGACTTCCCCGCGCTTCAGCCCAATTTCGAGAGCCTCCATGAGCTTGGCTTTCGTACGGAGGTGCGGTTCGCGCGGGCACCTCGGCCACATGCCGATGTTGAGATACATCTTGTCGCGGCGCCCCTTCAGCAGCGGGCCGTAGGTCGCGACTTCACCCTCCGTGCAGGCGTCGATGCAGTTGATGCCGACTTCCATGCACCGGCTCATTACCTCGTCCCGGTTCTTCGACAGCGCGGCGGCCGCCGTCGGATCCGCAGGCATATCGTAGTCCGGAATCTGCTGGCCCGTGACCTCGGCAACCCGCTTGAAGTGACCGCCTAAGCAGACGGCCGAGACCCACATGCCCGTGCTGCCGAGTCGACGATACTCCATTTCTGGATTGTAACTGGCCGTCTTCTTGATGGCTTCCTGATCGTCGGCCGCGGCCACGAAATTGCCGCGCATACCCACGGCAACAGCCCCGGCCGTGGCAACGCTCGTGCGAATGAAATCTCGACGCTTGATTTTGTGGTTCATGGTTCGACGTCCTATTTTGGGGTTACGGGTTGGATTTGGATCCTAGTAATTCGACTGTTTGATTTCTATTGACCCAACGTAAGTATTGTTGTAATAACACCTTCCGTGTTTTGTGTATCGCGTTGTTTCACGGAAGGAGTATAAGCATGGAAGCGAAGGAATTCGAGGC
>SDBV01010153.1_pt1 | contig 12383 bp, 12 predicted proteins | sample 2277081 | NCBI WGS metagenome assembly SDBV01 (sample SAMN10402039, study PRJNA504765) | marine sediment metagenome | isolation source: marine sediment core GS10_PC15, 223 cmbsf | place: Arctic Ocean: Southern Knipovich Ridge | collected 2010 | reverse complement strand
CTTTATAAAAATGAGATTCCCTCTCCTGTTCTTATTGAAAGACAAAATGTAACACCTAGCGGGGAAACAATCTATTATGAAACATTAGCTGATTTAAAATACGATTCTGAAGGAAATAAGGTGGGATTTTTTGGTCTAATTCGGGATATTACCGAACGTACGAAAACAGAACAGAAATTAAAAGAATCCGAAAAAAAATATAGAGAGATTCTCGAAAATATAAAGGAAGGGTATTTTGAAGTTGATCTTAAGGGAAATCATACTTTTGTGAACGATTATTTTTGTAAAATATTAGGATATTCAAGGGAAGAAATATTAGGAAAGAGTTATCGTTTAATTTATGAAGAAAAAACTCATAAAGAGACTTTTAAAATATATAACCAGCTTTACAAAAACGAGATTTCGTCTCCTTATGTTTATGAAAGAGAATTGGTATTAAAAGATGGGGAACTACACTATTTAGAAGTATTAATCGATTTACAATATGATTCTGAAGGAAATAAGGAGGGTTTTTTTGGTCTAATTCGGGATATTACCAAACGTAAACAAGCAGAACAAAAATTAAAAAGATCTGAAAAACAATATCGTGAAGCATATGATCGAGCTAATTTTTATAAAGATCTCTTTGCACATGATATAAATAATATTCTTCAAATTATTACTTCCTCAGCTGAATTTATTTCATTCCACCTCGGTGATTCTGAAAAATCTAAAGCAATAGATGATTTTAGGAAAATTATGCAAATTCAAGCTGAAAGGGCTGGTAAATTAGTTAAAAATGTTCTCACTCTTTCAAAACTTGAAGAGGAACAAGTAATTATTCATCCAATAAAACTTTATGATACGTTAAAAAATTCGATAGATTTTATTAAAAAAACTTATGAAGACAGAAGTTTAACAATTCAAGTTGATTCAATTGATGAAGACTTGGTAGTACAAGCGAATGGACTTTTACAGGATGTTTTTGAGAATATACTGATAAATAGTATTAAATATAATGAGAATGAAAATATCGAAATTCTTATCAGAATTTCAAATGATCTGTTAGATAATGTAAATTATATAAAAATAGAGTTTATTGACAATGGCATTGGTGTACCGGATGACAGAAAAGAAATTATATTTAAAAAAGGAGAGAGAGAGTTAAAAGGTTCTAAAGGAATAGGTATTGGACTCTCTCTAGTTAACAAAATTCTTACAACTTTTAATAGTAAAATTTGGGTTGACGATAAAATAAAAGGAGATTATAATAAAGGAAGTAATTTTGTTGTTTTATTGCCAATTGCGGTTTAGTATTTTTAGATTTAGATTACTCTTTTATTGTTTTGTCGATTAATGAAGAAGAAATTAAGCACTACTAATTTATTGCTGTAAATATTTGTATAACTATAACTATCTTCCCTAAATTTGATAGTAATTCAAATTTATGAAGAGGTGGTAAATCAGGAGATTTTTTTATTGTTAATTAAAAGATTTAGCACTCATAAAAATTTTCACGTTAGCTAAAAATCACTGATTTAAAAAAATAATCTGAAAACCAAGGAGTGAGAGATTTTTTCAAAAAAATTTACCTTATACATAACGAAAAAGCTGTCAAATTTTAAATAATATCATACCTAAAAATATCTTGCTTAAAAAAATTAGAGGTGATGAAAAAATTTGCCAAAAAGAATGTTAAGAGTAAATATGACCAATCTTGAAGCCAAATTTGAAGATTTACCAGAAGAATACGAGGCTTTAGGTGGTCGTGGTATGACTTCAATCATCGTAGCAAAAGAAGTTCCTCCGACTTGTCATCCATTACGTTCCCATAATAAATTGGTGTTCGCTCCAGGAATAGTAACTGGAACATCAGCTCCAACATCTGGTCGAATATCTGTTGGTGGAAAATCACCATTAACAGGAGGAATTAAAGAGGCTAATGCTGGAACCAATTTTGCCCAGAAATTTGGAAGAATGAGAATTGCCGCAATGATAATAGAAGGAAAACATGAAGGGAATGATTACTATTTACTTAAGATTACAAATGATGGAACTGAATTTATAAATGCTAATAAATGGTCAGGTAAAGGATTATACGGAGTTTATAAGGAACTCTTTTCAGAATTTGGAAACAGTGTTGGCATTTGTGGCGTCGGAATTGGAGCTGAGTTACTTGGAGCAATGGCTGGAGTTTGTTTTAATGATCCCGAAGGATTACCAAGTAGATATGCTGGTCGAGGCGGACTTGGTGCTGTCATGGCATCTAAAGGATTAAAATTTATAGTAGTTGATGAAACTGGTGCACCAGGAGTAGAAATTGCGAATGAGGATATATTTAAGCAAGGTTCAACTAAACTGAGAGATGCTTTACAGGCACATGATGTGACTAAAACAGGTGGAGCGCTTAATTCTTATGGAACTAGCGTGCTAGTTAATATAATCAACGAGGCAGGGGGATTACCTCACAGAAATTTTTCTAGTGGACAAGACGATAGAGCAGAAAAAATATCAGGAGAAGCAAAGGCAGAAGAAATTAAGAATAGAGGAGGTATTCGTCCTCATTTCTGTAGCCCTGGATGCATTATACAGTGTTCTGAGGTATGGACAAAACCCGGTGGAGAAGATCCGGTTGGAGTGTTAGAATATGAATCTGTCTGGGCATTAGGAGCCAATTGTGGTATTTATGATTTAGATATTATAGGTGAACTTATTCGAGCGTGTAATGACCTAGGTGTTGATACTATCGAAGCTGGTACTAGTATTGCAGTAGCAATGGAAGGAGGATTAATTGAAATGGGGGATGGAAAAGGAGCTTTAAATCTTATGGAAGAAATTCGTAAGAAAACCCCAACAGGAAGAATTCTTGTTAACGGAACAGAATTTACAGGTAAAGCTTTCGGAGTAACAAGGATTCCAACTTGTAAGGGACAAGGATTTCCGGCATACGATCCCCGCGCAATTAAAGGCATTGGCGTAACTTATGCAACCACACCGATGGGGGCAGATCACACTGCTGGTTATGCCATCGCTCCAGAAATTATGGGTGTAGGAGGACAGTTAGATCCTAAAGATCCGAAAAAAGCAGAAGTATCTCGTAATTTACAACTGGCTACAGCTGGGGCACTTGATGCGGCGGGTTATTGTTTATTTGTAGCTTTTGCGATCTTAGATATCCCCGAAGGACTAGAGGGTATCGTAGAGACATTAAATGGTGTTTTAGGAGCAAATTTGACTGTAGATGATGTGTTAAAAATTGGAAAACAAATTATTGATACAGAATTAGATTTTAATAAGAAAGCGGGATTCACTGCTCTAGATGATAGGCTTCCAGAGTTCATTATGGAAGAAAAATTACCACCACATAATGAAGTATTCAATGTATCAGATGATGAATTAGATAGTGTATTTTAGCAGACACAAATTAATTGAAAATGCCTATACAAGTAAAATTGTTCGGTGATTTAAGGAAAAAAACACAACAGCAAATTTCAGGAAGTTCCTCATTAAAGTTGAGTATTAATAACTCAAATTTAAATAGAGTGAAGGACATTTTGAAGAAGTTTTCTATTGAAGAGGATGAGGTTAGTCATATATTTGTGAATGGACGATATTCCGGATTTAAAAAGAATGTGAAAAATGGAGATATTATATCAATGTTTCCAAAAAATATGGGATTATTATATAAATGGTATTTTAATAGAGAAGAAGATGAATAACAATACTATTATAATTACGGTAAAGTTTTTTGCAAATCTAAGGGAATATGGACCTAAAAAGGAAGTCTTGACTATTCCAAAAAATAGTACTATTAAATTACTATTTGAAAAATATAAAATTCCTAAAGATGAAATGCGCGGAGTAATTATAATCAATGGTAGACCTCATCATGATCAAGATTCTGTTCTTAACGACGGTGATATTGTGTCTATTTTCCCAACAATAGGTGGGGGATGAACAATTCTTTCTAATCATTCTTAAAATTCATTTTTTTTTAATTTAATCTTTAAATTCTACAAAAAATATCTGAATTTTGTTAACTTAAAGGTAATTATTTGCTTTTGATTAAACTACGTCCAATTTTATTATTTTATTACCATTTGCCGTTTAGTATTTTAGATTATTCTATTCTTTTTTTAGCAATTGATGAAGATGAAGTTAACCAACACTTATAGAGACGGAATTTTCATGGGCATAAATGGTTCAATTATTCGGTCTTTTTTAACCATTCTTCTTTAAAGATGCAATATCTATAGTCATCAACATATTCTCCATCAATATATGCATGATTTTTTAAAGTTGCCTCCCGTGTCATACCAATTTTTTCAGCACAACGCCAAGAACCTACATTTGGGCTGAAAATTGCCGTAAATATTTTATAAAAATTAAGTTCTTTAAATCCATAATCAATTAGTAATTTTCCTGCTTCAGTTCCTAAATTTCTATTCCAATATTCTGGTTCTCCTATTAAAAGCCCGATTTCTGCACGACGGTTATTCCAGTTAATATCATTCAATTCTGCAAATCCTATAGGTTTTTTTTCATTTTTATACCAAATCTCAAAAATAATTCTTTTTTTTGATTCAGATTCAAGTATCCGTTTCTTTTCAGCAGCAGTAATAGGAAAAATATTCCGAGAATATTTACGGACTTTTGGATTGTTTTCCCATTTAATATAAAGCTTGATATTATCTAAATTAAAGGGTAAAAGATTAATTGATTCTCCTTTAATAAAAACGGACATTTCAGAATCCACCATCCTATTCTCACAAACAAATCCAGATGTAAAAATTCCTAAAGAGAAATCAAAAAACTAAAGTAATTACATAAATTAATTCATTTTTTTTTTTTAATCCAATCTTCCTTCAATAAACTATAAGCTTTAACACCAAGATATTCTCCCCCAACATAGAACTCATCTTCTTGAGTTCCTTCAAATTCAAATCCTATCTTTTCTGCTACAGACCATGAACCAATGTTCTCAACACACACTCCGCCATGCAATTTATTTAGATTTAATTCATTGAAGGCATATTCTACAAGTAATTCTGTAGCTTCTGTAGCAATACTCTTATTCCAATATTCTGGTTCCCCAATTGAGAGAAACGCGTTTGCCCAACCATTAACCCAATCTATATGTCCCAATCCTGCTGTACCAATTGGTTTCTTATCTTTATTATGCCAAAGTTCAAATATCACAAAATTGCTTATTCTCCCCTCTCGAGGTTCAAACCACTTCTTAACATCCTCAACTCGGAGAGGCATTATATTTCGGGCATATATACGAACTTTTGGATCATTCATCCATTTCACATACAAATTGATATGTTCTGAATTATGAGCGCAAAGATTAATTGTTTTACCTTCAATAAAGGGAAATGCTTTAATGTCGTTTTTTTCTTTTGAACCATCTTTTTCTCCCATTTTCTTAAACCTCTTAATATTATAGAATCAGGAAGCACTATCCTTATTCAGTTTTCATCCATTCTTCCTTGAAAATGACATAACTTAAGTTATCTACAAACTCACCGTCGATATATTCTTCTTTTTTAATTGTTATCTCATGTTTAAAGCCAACTTCTTCAGCCACACGAATAGAGGCTTTATTTGGTGCTAACACAACAGCCGTAATTTTGTGAAAATTTAATTCTGTAAAACCATAATTAACTAATAACTTTGTAGCTTCAGTTGCGATACCTTGCTCCAAGTATTCTGGATCACCAATCGTATACCAAATTAGAGCATTGCGAGTAAACCATTGAATATGAATAAATCCAGTAAAGCCGATCGGCTTCTTCTCTTCTTTGTGCCATACTTCAAAAAATATATCTCTCTTTATCTGTTCTTTTTGTGGTTCAAAAATTTTTTTTACTTCTTCAATAGTTTGAGGAAACGGATGCCTTGCATATTTTCTGGTTTCAGGATGATTCATCCAAGCACAATATAAATCAACATGATCAAGGTTGGCAGCACAAAGATTAATTTTTTCTCCTTCTATGAAGGGAAAAGATTTACTTTCTTTTGTTTCAGTCAATTTCTGTTAAACATATTATTTTTATTTTTAGTGGATAGTAGAAATGAGCCATTATATATTAATTCTAAGATACTTTGGGTATCGTTTCAGATTTTCTTAAGAAGGATTATTAGTATTAATATTGAAATTTAGATAAAAATATCATATTCCTTGAAATATATGAAATCTATTATGTTGAAAACTGGGTTGATGATGTTTTTGCAGAAATTTCTTAATAAATTTAGATGATCAGAGAAAATAACTTTATTAACACCTTAAATTTTTTAGAGATATGCCATAAAACCATCTAATGCGGTAATTTCTAAATAAAAATCAAAAATTAATTTAATCGAAAAAAAGTTAAAATTTCTAGGATGTTTTAAAATAAAAAACTAAATAAAAAGTTATGAAAAATTTGATGTTAATCGAATAATGATTGTATAAATTCACCGATTTTATTTATTGCTTCTCTTGCTTCTGGTAGAGAATGTAATCCAAAACCTTGAAAAACATGGACCGTATCTTTCCATTCCTGCAATGTAGCATCTACACCAGCAGCTTTAGCTCTCTCTATAAGGCGTGTTGAATTGTCATACAACATTTCGCTTGTACTCACTTGTATTAAGATTGGAGGTAAATCACTTAAATCTGCAAAAACGGGAGAAACTAATGGGTCCGTTGGATCTGCTCCTGCTAGAAAAGCTGGTGACCACCAAAATACCCCAATATCACCTAATATAGGATCTGTTTCAGCATTTTCATAAATTGTTTTACTCTCTCTTGTATGATCGGTATGTGGTGCTAATACTACTGCTCCTGCTGGTAACGGTGAACCTTCATCGCGTAATTTTATTAAAGTCGTTAGTGTTAAATTCCCCCCGGCGGAATCTCCAGCAATAATTATATTTTTAGGTTTAAAACCCTTGGAAAGGAGCCAATGGTAAGCTTTAACGCAGTCTTCTAAAGCCGCGGGATGAGGATGTTCAGGTGCACGGCGATAATCAACACTTAACACACGCATCTTAGTGAGTTTTGCTATTTCAATTGTTAATAATCTATGGGTTTTTGGAGACATTACTATCATGCCCCCGCCATGGAAATATAAAAGAACCCTATCATCTTTTGCTTCGGGTATGACTTGCCATTCTGCAGGAACACCATCAACAACAATTTCTTCTATTTTTACATTTTCTGGTATTGGATGTTGTTCTAAATTCACATTTGCAGTATATTCGGTGAGAAATCGGAGAAACTTTGTTATAAATTGAATATCTTCATTTGTTAAGATATCAGATAGAGCTTCCATATTTTCCTCATTATTAGATAACATCTGAAAAAATTTCTCATTTCCTTTTGTTACTTTCTGTAAATATGCTTGTAGATTAACGTTCTTGTTTTCTTCAAGCTTAAGAAATTCAAGAGCACCTTGCAATTGAATTTTTTGACTTTCATCTATCAATTTAAGAACTTCAGGACGAAGTTTTGATCTATTTAATATTGGCATGTTTTTTTGATTCTATTTTTTTTATTGTTTTTTTTATTTGAAGTTATGAAATTATTATTTTCTAATGATTCCTTCAAATATTAATATTTTTTAAAATTATAATTATAAAAAAAAAATAAAAAGAATTTTAAAAATTCTAATTTTTAACAATATTTAGAGAATTTTCATCGCCATCTCCATATCTTCGTCTCATCCTGGAAATATCGAGAGTTAAAAATAGGCGCCCCAGTGTTCATAAACTTAATAGCAACTGACATAAATGTTCTCACATCCTAAATTATCTTTGCATTTTAGGACACCGAAGACAAGAAGGTGAAATCAGGATGGTCTCTACAATTTAAAACTGTTAGAGTTACTCATTTCTTTTAATGTCAATTTCAGGAATAATAGCATGTGTTAGACAATAATATCCAGGACAACGTTTTTTAGCAATTTCATTTATTTCAAGTAATTTTTCCATGGACGCATCGCTCTCAATTATTAATTCCATTCTCAAATTTTGTAATGGAGGATTTTCAGAAAGACCTAATGCTGCTGATAGATCCATTTTTGCTGTACCCCTAATTTTGAAACTTTTGAAAATAATTCCATCCATTGATGCCCATTTAATAAAAGTAGCAGAATAACAAGCTAACAATCCACCTATACAATACTGAACGGGATTAGGTGCAGTTCCACCGCCACCTAAAATTATAGTTTCATCAGATTGAACAAGGATTTCCCCTGCTTTCTCAGTGTTCAATATTGTTTCAAATTGTGGTCCATCTTGAGCGTCTAATCTCCATTTACCTTCAATTTTCAAATTTTTTATGCTACTAGAGGGATCCCTTTCACTATTTTCTATTGTTTCTTTAAATACTTCAATATTTATCCTATTTAACATCTTCATCCTAAAGATTTTGTTATTTTATGATACATTTCAATAGTTGAATTTAGAATTAAATTATGTTTATTATATATTATAAAACGAATTTTATTAAAATTAAAAATACAACATATTTAGAATAGGTTCATTATAAATTATTAAAGAACTAAGATAGTATTGATAAAAATGGCGACTAAAATTGGGGTAATTCTTCTTGATCATGGAGAACCGCCCGAATACAACGAGTATACGTATAAATCATTTCGCAATTTTGCTCATAGCCTTATTGTGATGGGTATGATTCCTAAAATTGTGTTGAAGCCGAAAAGAGGGACCATCTTGATGGATCGGAGAAATATTTTTGCCAAAGATCCACAGACGAACCCAGAACTGATAGATGCTTGGTTAAGACCTTATAATGTGCCTGCTAAATTTATTCAAGCTCGTAAGAAAATCTTAAAATTGATTCCAGCTCCGCGAGAAGCCCATTACATCTTAGAGAATGCGGGATCAGGATTAAATGAGCCAGAATTCTACCAATTCTACGGATTTGAAATATATCGACGCTGGCTCTTAATGAATAATCATTCTCCATTTTACGAGCAAACCCAGTCACAAAAGGAGGAAGTACAACGTCGGTTAAAAGCGAAATACGGTGATAAGATAACAGTTCGCTGTGCTTATGGTATTGATCCTTTTCCCGAAAAAATAAAACAGAGTCCGCATCATGTAGCCATGGAGTTAGTGAAATCTGGTTGTGACGGTATTGTTGTAGCCGAACATTTTCATGTTATCTCAGATTCGATGTCAAAATACCATTGCCGTCTACACGTAATGGATGGAATTCGTTCTACCGGGACAAAACTCCCTGTTGTCTTTGCTGATCAAATTGGTGGTCATCCAGATTTAGATAAAGGAGTGGTCCTTAAAATTGAAGAAGAACTTGAGTCTGTTAACCCTAACACAGATGTAGCAATTTTTCTTTCTAATCATGGTTTTCCAGTTAATAAAATTGGGAAATACGATGCTAAATCTGATAGTTACCATGAAAATGTCCGTAAAGTATTTCAGAGTACAAAAAAAGCAATTATAAAAGCTGTGAATTGGTCTGGTAGATTCGAAGTTATTCAAGTTTTTGGTCAATTTCTTGAGGAAAAATATAATCCGGGTGGGGTAAACACTCATCCACTAGAGGCGCTTAAGAACATAGCTGCTCGTGGATTTCAAAAAGTAATTGATATACCATATGAATTCCCCGGGGACAGCGTAGATGCATTGGTTAAATTACGTCAAGCATATGGTATGGATCCACCATCTTGGGATAAGAATTTCGAAACTCATTTCGAGCGGAAAGGAATTCCAATTAAAATTTGTTCTGCTTTATTTCATGAAGAATTTCGTATCAACGCATATTTTGATAGAGCCTGCGATGCTGTGGAACAATGTCTAGAAAAAATATCTCTTTGAAATTTTTTTTACAAAGACATGCATTTGGGATAGAAATTTTATAAATTTGATGAATACTAAAAGGTTTACCCCTGATTTAAAAAATGTAATCTTAACAATGAAAATTACGTATAAAATAAAAAAAACAAAACAAGAAGAAGAAAAAAAAGATAAAAAGAATTTAAAAAGTTCTAATTTTTAACAATATTTAGAGAATTTTCATTGCCAAGTCCATATCGTCGAGAGTTAATTTTTTCCTGCCAGCGTGTCTGGTCATTTCAAGAGCTCTATTAGTCATGCCTCTAGCTAATTTTTCTAAATAATCAATTAAAGCATCAACTGCATCTCGAGCAACCATCTCTGCACCATTATCTTTCATTAACTTTCGAACAGGAGACCAGGCAAATTTAAAGATTTTAGCGAACTACTAAAGATTACCTTCTTTGCCATTTTTTATATTCCTCCACTTTTTAATTATTTTGGTTAATTTTCTTAAATTTTAGAGAATTAAAATCTTTTAATTCTTTGAAGTTTCTAATTTTCATTATCAACTTCTTTAAATTATAATACTTATTGTAAATATATAAAGATTACGGTAGCTTTTCGAAATAATATGTTTGGGTTAATAATTTCACCCGATCGACAAAAAGCGATGTCCGAAAAGAGTGTCGGAGGATGTTGTTCTGAGCTATTAGATCTGAGATCTTTTTTTATCTTGAATTTCTATCTAGTAAGAAGTAAGAAAATTTTGGAGTTGCACTAGCTTGATAAAATCTAATGTCTTATGAACTGATTTTAATAAATTACTTGAATTTTCAACCTATAATAATGCTCTTATTACATCCTTGGAGAATTAATAAATTTCTTCACAATTTCTTACGAACAATATATGAATCAGTAAGTTCCTTGTAAATTGAAAATCCTTCAGAAAGATAGAGAGAATCAGGTCCATGATAACTATGAGCATCTGGTAATAATCCTCTCTTAGGATATGCTTCAATCATATCATATCCTTTATCTTTTAAACTTGAACATGCATATCTTAGGATTTTTCTCGCAATTCCTTGCCTTCTCTGAGCTGGAGCAATTATAAAACAAACTATTGAAGCTATTTTCCCTTCATGAGGATATCCTTTGGCTTCTTCAATTGGTAATTTCACATAATTTTTTTTTGAATCTATATTGAGCCATCCAATAGGTTCATCTTTCTTATATGCGAGAAAACCATTTAATTTTCCAGATTGAACTAGTTCTTTTGAGGCGCTTCTGTTTTCTTCTTTAGATCTCTCAGACCACTCTTTAAGATACCCCTCACAGTGATGAAAATAACAATAACATCCTGCCCAATCAGGGTTATCCGAAAAAGCTATGTTATCAAAATAATTTAAAAAATCATCAAGAAGATCTGGAGTTAATGGTTTAATAATTATATCCAATTTCATATCCACTCAAAAATTTTAGGTATATTATAATAAATCATAATTCAAATTTATATCATCATAAATTTTATTAAAAATATACTGAATTATTAAAGAATTTTAATAAAAATTATTAAGTTCTTAATTTTAAACATCATTGCCTTCTTTTAGTGAAGAAAAAAAAATGAATTACTTTTTTTCCACTCTGTCATCTTTTAAATCTATTTTTATCTACTAATATAGTGAGATGAAATTAGTCTATAAATTCAGAAAGCCTAAGATCGAGCATTTAGATTTGCTTAGCTCTATCTCTAAAAAACTCTACAATCAGGCAAATTGGTACGTAAGACAGAATTTCTTTCATTTGGAGAATTGGCTTCGTTACCAAGACTTAGATTTTATTTTGAAACATTCTGATACTTATAGATTATTAAAAGCTCAGACGTCTCAGCAGATTCTTAAAATTTTAGACAAAAACTGGAAAAGTTATTTTAATTCAATAAAAAAATGGAACAAAAATCGAAAAAAGTTTAATGGACGCCCAAGACCACCTAAATATAAGCAGGATAATTGCAATCTCTTGGTGTTTACGAATCAGAATAGTAAAATTGAGAATAATAAAATAATTCTTACAATGTCCAGCCTTTTCAGAGATATTTTTCCTGAATTTGAAACTCCTCTCGAAATTACGATCCCTCAGTATAAAAAGAAGAATTTCGAAGCTTATCAGCAAATCCGCATCTTACCGAGGAAGAGGGTTTATGAAATCGAAATAATCTACAGAAATTCTATCAAAAAATCAAAATTGAATAAAGAATTTTATTTATCTATTGATTTCGGACTAAATAATTTAATAACTACTGTAGAAAACAAAAATTCAAAACCAATTATTGTCTCTGGCAAGGTTTTAAAATCAATTAATAGGCAATGGAATAAACGGAAAGCAAGGCTCTCTTCTATTAAAGATAAGCAAAAATTAAAGTGGACCACCCAACTCGACAGTATTACTTTAAGTAGAAATTCCGTCATTACTGATTATTTGCATAAAACTGCTCAACTGATTGTTGGATATTGTTTAAAACATGAAATAGGACATATTTGTTTAGGAAAATTAAAAGAGTTCAAGCAAAATATACGAATGGGTAAACAAAATAATCA
>SDBV01010152.1_pt1 | contig 12384 bp, 18 predicted proteins | sample 2277081 | NCBI WGS metagenome assembly SDBV01 (sample SAMN10402039, study PRJNA504765) | marine sediment metagenome | isolation source: marine sediment core GS10_PC15, 223 cmbsf | place: Arctic Ocean: Southern Knipovich Ridge | collected 2010 | reverse complement strand
GCTCGGAGCTTTCCCTGTAAGCGAGGAACTTGGACCTCGGCGAAGTCAAGACTGAGCCGATTCGTATACAAACGACGAGTGGGATCGCACTATGAAAACGCTGGACTCTAAGAGAAAGAAGGTCGAAGTGCAATGAGCTTGTATTCCGTGGTGAAGGAGTTTCGTTTCGAGGCCGCTCATAGGCTGGAGAGGCACGAGGGGAAGTGTCGACGTCTTCATGGGCACTCGTATCGTCTAGAGGTCGAGCTGACGGTACCGGAGCTTCAGAAGAACGGGCCTGCTCGTGGGATGGTAATTGACTTCGACACCCTTACCAAGATCGTTCAGCACAACGTCATCGACCGCTGGGACCACAAGTTCCTCATGTCTCAGGAGAACGTAGGAACCATTCTCGCGGGGGCGATGCGCAACGACGAATTCGTGATTATCAATCGCCCAGTGAGCACGGCCGAGTATCTTGCAGAGGCCGTACACGCTCTGATCATTCCTCAGATGCAACGCGAACGGATTGTGAGGGTAACCTTATGGGAGACAGCAAAGTGCCAGTCGACCTTCCGCCCAGCATAGAGAGCGTGCTCCTCACAGAGGGGCGAGTTCAACACGGCGTTCGGGATCTCGCTGACAGTATCAGTAAGCACCGAAGGCCGATACGACTAGTACCTATCATGACGGCTGCTATGTTCATGGTCACCGACATGATGAAGTACATGACTCCTAACGGAGTGTACGTCACGCCAGCGTATGCCAACTCGTACGTAGCTAACGATCAACAGCAGTTGACGGTAACGGTATTCCCCTTTAGTCATAGAGTAGGCACGACCGTGATAGTCGACACGGTGATCGACACGGGGAAGACCGTAGCGAGGATCGCTGAGGCGCTGGGAACGAGTACGCCCATAGTAGTAGCACTGGTCGTGAAGCCGGATAAGTTACACCAGCCGTACTTCAAAGACATGGACATGAAGATCCTGTCGGCTAACTATCCAAAGGGTGATCCGTTCCTTGTCGGGTACGGTCTCGACGACGACCAACAGCTACGAGGACTACCATACATAGGAGTGAAGTATGTCCAAAAAAACAATCCCAGTAGTTGAGGTCTTCGGTCCTACACTTCAAGGTGAGGGGGCTATGGCCGGCCTGCGGACTATGTTTATCCGTACTGGGTACTGCGATGGAGCTGGCGACCGTTGGTGCATCTGGTGCGATAGTATGTTCGCCGTCGACCCGAAGTTTAAGGATCAATGGACCTGGTTGACTCCCGACGAGATTATTACACAGCTACACCCAGAAAGAAATAGCTGTCAAGTAGTAGCAATCTCAGGTGGCAACCCTGTGATCCATGATCTAGGGCCCCTGGTCGATCGTCTGAATGCCTTTCCCTACCGCATTAACGTTGAGACTCAGGGTACTATCTACAAGCCGTGGCTACATAATGTTGATCAAGTCACGGTATCACCTAAGCCTCCTAGTGCAGGCGAATGCAATCTAGACCGACTGGACGAGTTTATGCAGGAGCTACGTATCGGTAGACCAACTGTACCACACTTATGCTTGAAGATCGTAGTGGATCCCTTCCAGGATGACGACTACGAGTTCGCTAAGATGGTCATGCAGAAGTATGGTATATGGTGGGGTTCAAAGTACCTGTCGGTGCTAACAGATCCTAACGACACAAGCACATCCATCCTGAATAAGTACCGTCTGCTAGCGGAGAGAGTGATGGGCGATGTAACGATGCCAGACGTAGCAGTACTACCTCAGTTGCACGTGCTGCTATGGGGACATCGTCAGGGTGTGTAGGGAGGACATGTAGTGAACCGGGGAAACATAGTAGCAGCAGTACATGTAATCTTGAACGAGATCGGTCCCGACGATTGGGAGGATAATAAGGATCTCGTTGGTACACCAGGTCGCGTGGCTAGGATGTACGAAGAGATGACTAGTGCTCCGGACTTCGACTTCTTCGTCACTGAGGTGAATGACGGGAACGCGAACTCCAAGCTGGATCAGATCGTGCTGGTTAAGGATATAGAGTTCACGTCCATGTGTAAGCATCATCTTCTACCCTTCTACGGCGTCGCCCACGTCGCGTACATACCGAACGACACAATCGCCGGCATTAGTAAGCTTGCTCGTACGGTACAGATGTTTGCTAGGCAGCTTCAACTTCAGGAATTGATGACTCATCAGATAGGGATCTTCCTGGAGGAGAAATTAAAACCTGTAGGTGTAGCAGTTATATTGGAAGCAGAACATTTGTGTATGCGAGGACGTGGCGTTCGATCAAATGCTAAGACGTCTACGTCTTTTATGCGGGGAGCGTTCCGACGTAAGCCCGAGGCGAGGGAAGAGCTCATGTTGCTACTGAGGAGGGGAGCATGAAGGTTGTACTACTGAAGAGGGGTCAGACACTAAGAGTGGGTGATACGGTTATACGGATAGCCTACAAGGAGCCTAAGTCGAATGTACGTCTAGCTATTGATGCTCCCAAGTCAGCAGTGATAACGTGGGAAGGAGAAGAAGCGGATGCAAGACAAGCAGCTCGAGACCGCCATCGATGAAGCCTTCGAGGAACTGAAGGCCAAGGCAAAGGAACGAGCGGAGGGAGGATTCGCGGAATACGGACAGCAGTGGATGACCATGTCACGAGAGGCCCTGCTAGAGTACTTGATGGAGGAAGCCATCGACATCATCAACTACTGGGCCATGTATAGAAAGAGGTTCCTCAATGAGAGTAGCAATCCTATCACCAGCGAACGTACTCGAGCAGTACAGCGGACTGAGTAGCTATCATCTGACGCTGGCACATCTGTATAAGGATCCCCGATACCGGACGTTCTACAACGACCGGCACAACAGGGGAGACTTCATCATCCTCGACAACGGGGCCAACGAGGGAGTCGACTTCGACGATCACCAGCTCGTCGCAATGGCCGCGGAGGGTAACTGTGCTGAGGTAGTAGCACCTGATCATCCTCGTGACGGATTGATCTCTACTAACCGAACCCTAGCCTTCTCCGCTCAGTACCGAACGATGCTCCGTGAGCGTGGCGTACGTATCATGGGAGCTCCTCAGGGGGGTACTCTTAAGGTGTGGTTGGAGAACTTCCACCTGCTACGTCACCAGGTAGATACGATCGGGGTATCTAAGGTCTGCGAACGGATTCCCGGTATCACCAGTCGCTTCGAGCTAGTACATATGATCGCTCAGTACGGTAACACGATCCATCTTCTCGGTGCCGACCAGCGACTGAGCGACATCGACTGGTATACCAAGTTCCCCAACGTCCGAGGAGTCGATACCCAGAAGCCTGTATCAGGCGGACGTCAAGCGATCGGGTTCCACGAAGGACAACAGAAGCCCACGTCAATCAACCTGAGTGAGGATGTCGACATGACAAGCATGCAGGACAAGATAACGTTGGAGAACATCCGCACCTACAGGGGGTGGGCTAAAGATGAAGCTTGAGGCAGAAGTCAAGATTGCAAATAACCTCGGACACGTACGTGCGACTGTGTTCGATCATACTATGATCATATTCGACACGTTCGTGGACGAAGCTGTGCGGCATCAAGGTCATGGAGCAGTTCTCCTTCAGGAGATGGTTAATGTCGCACGAAGCTTGGACTGTGATAAGATCGTACTGCATGTGAATAACAAGAACATTCCAGCAGTCAAGCTCTATAACAGGGCGGGATTCATCTATCAACAGGAGGAACGTCATATGGAGCTTAGCCTTGAATCGTAAGCATCCCGACTCTAAGTGCGAGGACTGTTCTCTCTACGATGAACGGCCCTACGTACCTAGCCTGCTCCGTGACGAGCCCGTCAAGGTGTTCGTACTAGCAGAAGCTCCTGGGCCTCAAGAGGTAACGCAGCAGGAGAACCTTGTCGGTGCTACCGGTAAGCTGTTGTTCAGTGCTCTCGGTCAGGTAGGAATCACTCGAGAGGACTGCGCACTCGTCAACGCCGCCATGTGCTATCCACCCAAGCGTGGGAAGACCAGCGCACCTAAGGACGAAGAGATCGCAGCCTGCTCCGATGATCGTCTTCTTCCTATGGTCAAGTCTCAGGATCCCCAGTTGATACTGGCGCTCGGTAATTCTGCTATGATTGGCCTCTTCGGATCTAAGGGCGAAGGTATCATGAAAGAGCGAGGCAAGGTTAGGGAATGGAACGGTTATAAGGTACTGCCTACCGTTCACCCCGCATCGATGCTACACGGAGGTAGTGCCTTCCCTGACTTCGCAGCTGACATCGAAGCGATCCCCGGTCTCCTTAGAGGTGAGGTGCACGAAGTAGTCGAGCCTGAGGTCATCGTCATTGAGAACATGAAGCAGCTGAAGCAGCTGATTGACCTGATAAGAGAAGCCGCCCCCTGTGAGGTAGCGTGTGACCTTGAGACTACAGGGCTTAACTATTTAACCGACTCCATCATTTGTATGTCCCTCTCAGTAACAGGCAAGCGGGCCTTCGTCGTCGTACAGAAGCTTTGTACTCCTGCATATCTTACAGCATTGTTCAAGCTCCCAGGAGTCACGTGGACCTATCACAACGCAAAGTTCGACACGCAGTTCCTTCATACCCTGCTAGGGTTCATCGTAGGACATGACGATGATACGATGCTGAAGAGCTACGCCCTCGACGAACGTCAGGGTGTTCACGGACTTAAGCATCAGGCAAGCGAACGACTGCACGCTCCTAACTACGAAGCAGAGATGCGAGAGTACCTACCGACAAAGAAGTCATCGTACGCCTTAGTACCAAAACCTGTCCTGCATAAGTATGCCGGGTATGACGCTGGGTACACCCGCTTACTTAGTGCAGATCAGGACCTTCGATTGGACTCTGAGCAAACAAAGTTCTACGAACGGGTTCTAATGCCTGCATCCCGCTTCTTGAACGCCATGGAGCGTGAAGGCATGCTCGTCAATATGGATACGTTGAAGAAGCTCACTAAGACGTACGGGGAGAGTCTACTAGAACAAGAGCAGGGTCTGTTCGACGTGGCTGGTAAGGTATTCAATCCTCGTTCACCCCAGCAAGTATCGATGCTCCTATACGATGACTTACATCTACCGAGGCCACGACGATCTAAGTCTGCAGCAGCTACGGATAAGGATGATCTGGAGTTCAATCAACATCGCCACGCAATCATACCTCTGATGCAGCAGTACCGGACCGACCATAAGAACTACTCCACCTACATTGTCGGGCTAGGAGCTCAGGTGTGGTTCGATGGTCGAGTACACGCATCGTACTTGATTCACGGTGCCGTAAGTCGTACGTCGTGTCGCGACCCCAACATCCAGAATATACCCCGAGAGGGTCCGATCAAGGTAGTCTTCTACGCACCTGACGGTTGGGAGATCGTGTGGTGTGACTTCAGTCAGCACGAGTACCACATGGTAGCCATCTACTCGGAAGACGAATGGCTGCGCGAGGTATTTATGTCGGGGCGCAACCTTCATAAGGAGATGGCGATCGAGGTGTACGGTCCGGATTACAATAGTGAGCAGTACGTAGACACGAAGATGGTAAACTTCGGACTACTATTCGGTCGGGAAGCCTACTCACTATCGCAGCAGATGGGTAATACACCTACACAGGCACAGGAGATCATCGACGCCTTCTTCGGACGAATGCCTAGGGTCAAGCCTTGGCAGCAGGAGATAGTAGCCGCAGTCTTTAAGGGTGAAGACATGATCAGCAAGCTGGGTCGGTATCGGAGGTTCGGGCTCATCACCCAGCAGAACCTAAAGCACATCCGCAATGAGATCTTGAACTTCTACCCTCAAGGTACGGGTTCTGATACGGCTCTCATGGCTGGCTACGCTGCCCACACCTCAGGAATTTACGACGAATCCTGGCTGAGACCCGTTGCTTTCGTCCACGACGCTATAGGATACTATATAAAGAAGGGCAATCGAGATAAGCTAGGACCACTGGTACGTATGCTCGAGCAGGTGCCGCAGGACGTACTAGAGACCGACATCCCGTTTAAGATAGATGTGAAGGTAGGTGACACATGGGGAACTCTAGAGGATCTGCAGATAGCGTCATAGGCGATGGACCGATATGGACGGAGTTCTTTCTCGCTCCTAGGGACGAGCCCGTCTTGATAGCAACAGTGAACATGCCATCAGCTCCTGGAGCCGCATCAATTAGTGTTGTGTGGACTCCTAAAGTACAGTGGGCATTCGTTCTAGAAAGGAACGATCCCCACGTGGCAATAGCTCTGACTGTGGACGGTGTGTCAGGTAAGACGACACAGCGTCTTACACAGTTCCCGAGGAACAACCGTCATCGTGAGGCCATGATACAGTTCGTCGCCGACCTCGAAGCACTACGAGCACCTAGGGAGAAGAAGGAGGGTAAGAAAGATGGTAGTGGACCTAAACAGTCTGACACAACGGAGGAGGTTCCTGGAGGTGACTCCAGAGTTTCTGGTGGAGATAATGAAGGAAGGGACAGACCCGGAGAAGCCACGGTTCCTGCTAACGATCAATGATCCTCTACCTGAGGACACAAAGCTGATCAGTGCGAACATAGCGTCGCAGGGCAAGTCCATCTTCCTGGTCATCGAGAGTGCGTCGTTCGACATCAGTGGGTCGAAGGTGCCTCAACACCTACCTGTCCCGAGCGTGAAGGCTCACTACTTGTCAAACAAGCAATGTCCTATCATACCAGATCGAAATCGGGATAGCACAATTGCTCCCCATCCGATGCAGATACCCTGGCACATTGCCGAGCTAGCTTACTCGGTCTATGTTCGCTACGGCGGCGAGCAGTCGTTGAACCGTCTAGCTGAACGAGGCGGCTTTGGTGCTAGCGAGATGGACAAGTACTTACCTGACTGGCGAGAACGTGTTGCGAAGTATACCGGAAGTAAAGAGGAAACGAAAGAGCCTCTAGTAGAGATTGACGGCGAGGGCAACGTAGTACCAGTGACGACTCCTCAGAAGACTTGCACGCATCACTGGGAGGATCTACCTCAAGAGTCCTCTAGTGTTGAGCATGATCAGGTGTGCTCGAATTGTGGGCTAGAGCGTGACCATGAGCCAATGGAGCCAGAAGAATTCTAAGCCTATACCCGTACCAGAAGCTCGGCGTAGCATTCCTCCAGAAGCACAGACGGGTCATCTTGGCGGACGAGATGGGCCTCGGCAAGACGGCTCAGGCGATCATTGCGGCTAAGACACCTACGTTGATCATTGCGTCGAAGAGTCTTCGCTTCTGGTGGTATGACGAGATACTTAAGTGGGTACCTGACCTTCCCGAGACGGAGATCGTCATCATCGAGAACGACGACGATCCTCAGAGTGTGCTGAACTACCCCGCTGAGTACTACATCATGCACTGGGATCTCCTCCAGAGGGAACCCAACAAGAAGGGGGAGAAGAAAAGACCTCCAACGGAGCGTATGTGGAACGCTTGGGTACGTGCTCTCATGTTCAAAGACTTCGGCACTATCATAGCTGACGAAGCACACAAGGCCAAGAATAGGAAGGCACAACGCACTCAAGCTCTATGGCAGCTGTGTCGTAAGCCCGACAACGTCTACCTCCTCACAGGGAGTCCGATCATAAACAAGCCCGACGACTTATGGGCTCTCCTCAAAACTTTGTACCCCAAGATCTATACTTCGTACTGGAGGTTCTTCGAGGAGTACGTACTCTCCAATAAGAATCCCTGGGGAGGATATGAAGTACTAGGAGTCAAGCACCGTGACCAACTACTGGAGGAGCTGTCGACTCTTGCGATACGTCGGACGAAGAAGACGGTGCTTCCCGAACTACCTAATAAGATCTACACTGTCATTCCGGTAGGCTTGTATCCTAAGCAGAAGAAGGCGTATGACGAGATACGGGACTTGATGCTTACGACGATCGACGACAACGTGGTCATACGAGCTCCGACGGTTCTGTCCCAGATCACTCGCCTCCGACAAGTCGCGGTAGGGCTTGGAGCGTTCGAAGACCCTGAGACTACCAAGTCGGCTAAGCTCGATGTCCTCTGTGACTACCTGGAGGACCGAGATGGTAAGGTAGTGATCGCTACGTCGTTCGTCTGGGCAGCTAAGGAAGCGGCTAGACGGTTAGCTAAGCAAGGGCGTAACGTAGGTCTGCTGATAGGAGAGGTGGACGACGCTAAGAGGGTATCGGTGGTTAAGAAGCTTCAGGAGGAGGATCTCGATACCCTCTGCATGACGGTACAGACCGGAGGGGAGGGTTGGACTCTCACGGCTGCGGACATGTTGATCTTCCTGGACCGCCCATGGTCTCCACAGGTAATCAAACAGGCGGAGGATAGATTACATCGAATTGGGCAATCGAAATCCGTACAGATAGTCTCGCTGATAGCTCAAGGCACAATCGAGGAAGCTGTTGAGGAAGCCCTGGAGCAGAAGCAAATCGTATTCGAAACGGTCTTCGGCAAGTTTAAGGAGTTGCTCTGATGAACGTAGACGATATGCCCGAACTACAAAGGCTGACATTGAAGAAGCTGAAGTTCCGAGGTAGGATAGTTATGTCTAACGAAGCCGCCGACGAGATGGCCGTGGACATAGTAGCGGACTACCTGACAGACTCCTTCATGGCGAACATAGGTGGGTACGTTTGGCAGAACCAGATCCATAAGCAGACAAGGAAGCTGACGCTACCTCTTACGTGGTGGGATAGTTTCAAGATGGCCCACTTCCCTGGGTGGCTTAAGCGTCGTATGCTAGTACGAACATACGAGATCGATACCAACACTGAGTTCATTCATACCTGTCCACACCTACCGATCGAGTCCCGCGACGATCTCAAGATGCATATGCAATGGATGATGCCTCCTGTGACGCAGTTAGGGACATGGGAATGAGCTTCCTACTAGCAATCGACCCCGGCGACAAGAACACGGGGATAGTCCGTCTACAAGAAGATAATGGTAGTCTTATACACCATGATACTCTGGACTCTGAAGAAATTCTGGGGTACCTGCGTTACTTTGATTTAGTCATTAGTCGTATAGTCATAGAGCGATTCCAGTTGTATCCGGGGGTTGCTCAGAAGAAGGGGTGGAGTGGAGTGGAGGCCGTTGAAGTAATTGGGATGGCTAAGCTCTTTGCACTATTCCAGGGGATCAATTATAAGCTAGTTGGTCCGCCCGACGTCAATGCCTTCTGGAAGAAGCGGGTCATCTCCCCAGCGATCAAGCAAGCTCTCCAGCCTCCTCACGAAGTGTCGGCGTATCGAATTGGAGAGTACGTCCGAACAATGTACCCCCTCTAAACATTGTTCCAGATCATTGCTCCTAGAGGAATACCTACGGTTACTAGGAAGGCTAGCATGGCAAGGGCCCCGTAGGTAAAGTTCTTAGCCCTGACCAAGTCAGCTACGATGCCGTTGTTTGTTGCGGAGTGCTGCTTCAGCTCTCCTATGTCAACCTCCATATTGTCTTGAGTAACCGCCAGCTTTATTAGCAGCTCTCGGTCAGTCATATGATTAAGCTCTTCGACCGTCAACGTGTTGCCTCCTGTAGTAGTCTGAATGCTCCTCGAGTGAGGACTCGGTTGCTCCCAGCGTTAGTTCGTCTGTGCTCGTAAACCAAACGGTCACTAGTAAGTGTGGACGTATCGGCTGCTACGAGAGCAATGTCCACTAGCCCATTAACGGAGCTGGCGATCGTTCCTGCCTTGTCGGCTATCACAGGGGTTGTCGCGTCTTTGGTCGTGCGCACGTCCATCTGAGTCGTCCATCCCGTGACATTCGACACCTGCTCAATCTTCGTTCCTTCGTTATGAGGCGTCGCTCCGAACTCTGCCCCGAACGCTTGAGCTACTCCACGCGTGCATCCAGCAAACTGGGTGGAGGTCTTAGAGGAGTAGGAAACAATCTCGTCCGCCAGCTTAATACGCCCAGAGGCGTCGAACCCATCTGTGGAGACAACATCGATAGTCGTCTGCACTTCATCGATACCGTCACCACCATCACGTACCTTGGTTGCGATTGTGGGATCAGCAATGCTAAACCGCCAGGTCCTGTCTTCGCCCCGATGTATCTCAAGCTCTCTTACGATGGTCATTACTGTTCTCCCTCTACGATAATTGTACCACGATCCTCGCCGGATATCACGGCTCTTGCTACGTGCTCTCCTGGTACGACAGTAATCGCCCTGTGCGATCCTGGTACCACGATCGCAGGTGCGGCTATATCTGTCGGGAAGGGCTGGAGTACTCCACCGTACGGCTCAGGCGTCTTCCTAGGCAGCGGTTGCGGATACTGTACTAACCAATCGATAGGAGGTAGAGATGGTGGTGGTAGCAGTTCAAGATCTTCGTAAACCGTACCAGCTGCTTCGACTATCCTTAGCCTACGTCGTACAGGATCGGGGCTCTGGATCAACCAATCAATGGCCGGAAGGACGACTACGAAGTCCTCAATGAATGTCGCCCCAGTTACTTGGAAGGTTATGGACTTCGGTAATGGATCAGGATCTTGGACCAGCCAATCGATGACTGGAAGCACGACTGGTGGAGGTATGAAGTTCTGAACGAATGTCTCACCCGTCTGGGAGAATCGTATGGGTCTCGGCAGAGGATCTGGATCCTGCACCAACCAATCAATAGGAGGTAGCGGCGGTATGAGATCAACCTCAGGACGCGTCTCACCTACTACCTGGTGACGTATAGGCTTAGGTAGTGGATTAGGATCTTGGACGAGCCAGTCGATCGGGGGTAGCAGAACAGGAAGAGTAACAAAGTCTTCGACGAACGTCGCGCCTGTCTGAGAGAATCGTACGGGTCTCGATAACGGATCGGGATCCTGTACTAACCAATCAATGACTGGTAGCGGTATCGGGGCGGCTACTAAGTCCTCTATAAAGGTATTGCCTACTACCTGATGCCATACGGGACGTGGTAGAGGATCAGGGTTCTGTACCAACCAATCAAGTGGTGGTAGTAATGGTGGTGGTAGGTCTACCTCAGGTCGAGTCTCTCCCGTCTGTGAGAGGCGTACGGGCTTGGGTAGTGGTTGCGGATACTGAACAAACCAATCAAACGGGGGCAGTAGTGGTGATGGTGGAATAGCTAGGAGTGGATCCGTCTGAGCCTGATAGATGATAACCTTGCCGGGGTATATAACGGTAGTGTTGGTTAGTATAAATTCAGGTACGGCAGGAAGATCAACCTCTGCTCGGGTTTCACCTATATTCTGGAACTGAGTTGGCCTCGGTAGAGGATCGGGGTCCTGTACTAGCCAATCAATAGGGGGCAGTACGACTGGAGGAGTAACAAAGTCTTCAACGAACGTCCCACGAGTATCTATAAATCGTACGGGCTTAGGTAGAGGATCAGGTTGCTGTACTAACCAGTCGATAGCTGGCAATACTACTGGAGCAACTAGTGGTAGTAGAGGCTCATTGATCGGCTGAAAGATAATGAACCGCCGTGGATATATAACGTGTCCGCCACTAGTCTGGAAGGCTTGAGGTTGGTCTGGAAGAGGTTCTAACTCAACCCGCGTCTCCCCCGTCTGGGAGAACCTTACTGGTCGAGGCAGAGGATCGGGGTACTGGACAAACCAGTCGAGAGCCGGCAATAGTGGCGGCGGTGGAATACCAATGTCAACCCTGGTCTCAGAGCCAACGACCTGCATGACGAACTTCCGCGGTAGGGGATCGGGATCTTGAACTAACCAGTCGATAGGAGGAAGTGTTGGTGCAGGAACAACCAGATCGTCAATGAAGGTGTTGCCTACTACCTGGTGACGAGTACGCTTAGGTAGAGGCTGCGGATACTGAACAAGCCAATCAATAGGCGGTAGGGCTGCTGGGGGCGCCAAAGCAATCAACGAGGTAGGATCATTGATTGCCTGGTATTGCCAGCGGAAGTAGTTAGCCATCTATAAGTAGAGCCCGCACCCCCTGAAGGCTACGGGCTCTCTTTCCGGGTTCTAATCCCTGCGGGCTACTAACTAACGGCGCGCCATCTCTCGAACCTTCGCCTTCATGGTATCGGACTCTTCCACCATCTCGACCACCCTCTCGAAGTGAGTGCAGACATCGTTGCACTGTTTTTGCATGCATACGATCCCTCCACAGTTGGCACACCAGTTCATGCCCCCAACGGGCATCTCGTCGACTCTCATGTGACGCTGACAGTGTATGCACATCTGGGTATCGAACTCGAGGTTCCCCAGAACAGGATCAAAGATTATCCCATAGCCCATTGGACGACGTGTAGTCGCTTGCATTGCTCCGGGAGCTTTCTGATCCTTGATCATCTCCCGAATGTTACGCGGCACTCCCGGAGGAGTATCTTGCGCTCGACGACCACGCATCATAGACCTGGACTACTCCTCCCAGTGCGAAGTGGCGTGCGCCGGACCAACATACCC
>SDBV01010151.1_pt1 | contig 12384 bp, 11 predicted proteins | sample 2277081 | NCBI WGS metagenome assembly SDBV01 (sample SAMN10402039, study PRJNA504765) | marine sediment metagenome | isolation source: marine sediment core GS10_PC15, 223 cmbsf | place: Arctic Ocean: Southern Knipovich Ridge | collected 2010 | reverse complement strand
TAATATCTGGAGCACCATTTCCAGTTGCATAATTTTTAATTGTTATATTATCATTTGATTCTGCCCCAGCGGCAGGAGTCAGATAAAGAATATCTCCTTGATAATGTAAACCTGAGTATGGGTCTGTCCCTATCCCCACAAAACCATCGCTTCCTTGGATAAATAAAGCGTTAGTTGCACCAGTGGCCGCAAACCTGAAATCAAAATCACTTTCTGCATTGTTAATTACCACATCTGCTACGGGCTGTCTTAGTACATATTGGGTGTGGTCATCATCTGATAAACCTGCCAAATTACCATGGTCTGTCACTCCACTACCAGTAAAGGGTGTTCCAAAAGCAGTCTCTATCTTAATAGCAGTATCACTAGATTTTTGAAAAATAAACTTTGCAGCAATAACACTAGCAGAACTTAACCTATTTGGAATTGAAGATGCTGGCTGCTCCTCATCTTCTGCCTGTCCTTCTGTTACATATTGGTTGCGACCATAAAGCATCACAATATGACCATCAGGTTCGATATACCACCAAAGAACAGCCCAACGATTGTTAATCATTGTTGTTAAAGTTCCCGCATTATCATACTGAGTATTAGGCCATTGACTTGCTCCTGTAGCTTCTTGTCCTCCTGATGAATAAGTATCAAAAGTATCAGCACCAAAGGTATCAAAAGCAGCAACAGGATATTCTGTTCTTCCCCACCACAAACTTCCTGCGGTTACAGTTATATCTCTATTGGCATCTCCCGATTGTCCGAAAATTAAACCACCTTTTCTTTTGTCTCTAACAACATCATCCACTCGCCTGGTATACCTACCCAGTTGGCCGATTGACTCTTCAAGTCTTACCCCTAAATTAAAAGTATGAGAAATGGCTCCAGCCTCATCAGTAACTACTCCCAACATTACTTTATCTTGAGCCTCATCAAATTCACTCGCACTTATTGAAATAGTACCAGCATCATCCACAAAAACATATCTAGTAGTATCATTAGGAATAGCCAATGCTGTTACAGCATCCCACTTAAAGGATTGTAATTCTACATTGTCATCTGGAGTAGTACGAATAAACCCTTCTCCTGCTGCTACATCAATCGTACCGCTACCCCCATCAGTTAACTCCCCACCTGTGAAATAGCCCGAAGAGCCTGTGTTGTCTAGATATTCTTGAACAGTATTAACAGTGGGTAAACCAACTCCTAAAGCAATAGACACTTGACTAGCTAATATCGAATGAGGATTATTTGTGTCAATAATATGAGAATCTATTTCAGCATGAGTATTACTGCCTATATCCCCAAGTTCTGTATGTGATACTGGTATTTGAGCTTCTATTTCAGCAATAGTTTTTCCACCATCTTTGATTATCTTTCCAGTAATACCATTATAAATTGCAATATTATTATCCCCGGAACTAGAACCACCAGTTACATTCCCACCGCCTGCCACTTTTACAGCATCAAGATTCTTTTTGTTTAATGGATTTACCACCAACTCTATATCTGTCATTAGAATACCTCATTATAGAAATCATATTCTAAATCTGTTCTACCAGTCCAATTTTCTTCATAGCCGTTAGAGCCTTTAATATATCTATATTCAGTTCCATCTTCCTTCATAATATACCACTGACCCGATCTTCCAATAAATCCATAATATTTAACTGGATTAGCTACATCTTTATCTGAAATATTATATTCTCTAGTTAAATCATCTTGACCCTCTTTTCGTCTTCCACCACTGCCGCCAATAGTAACTACCATCTGAGCTATTTCTTTACCAATAGCCTCTGATAACTTTTTATAATCTAAATTAGGAATTTGCTTTGATATAGTTTTAGCCAACTTTTTATAGTCAAATTTTTCCTTTTGGACAATTACTTTAGCCGGAGGAACAACCAGTCTTTGTGGCCTCGGAGCTTCTACATTAATTTTGGGATTAAGCTTAAGAGCACTAATCATAACTGCCACTTTGCCAACAGCAGTAACAATTTTATTTAATTCTTTAACTGGTTGATTAGAAACATAAATCTTCTTTGGATAAGGTGGAATTTTAGTAGGATTTTTAACTGTTATTTCTTCTGGAAACTTAGGAAACTTCGGTGGTTTTGGAAGCTCTTTTAAATTAGATACCTCTATAGACTTAGGAGCTTTTATTGAATGAACAGCTTTTAAAACAGCTTGGATTAGAGTTCCAAGATTATGAATTCCCCTTTCCACCTTTTTTTGATTTGACACTACTACAACACCTTTAACGGCTTGAGTTTTAGGAAAATTACTTACTTGAGTTTTAAAAGTATGAGCTTTAATAGCCTTTACAGCTATGATAGCTGTTTGCTCAATCGTCCTAATAATATTTCCTACAAGATCATTAATTAGTTTGAAATTCATTGAACTATCTTACCAAGATTGTAGGTCTGATCATTCCCTGGAAGTCCTTGTCTTTCCCCTTGAGCTGGATTAAATCCCATAGCTGATCCTACTTTAGCAGGGGCTCCAGGAGCAGCTAAAACTGGTTGCCCCATTGCTTGAGCTTCAGCTTGAGACTGAAGATGACGAATATGAGTAATTACATATTTCTCAAAAAGATCTCTAATTTCTTCTTCATACTTAGCTTCATTATCTTCATAGTGGAGATTTGCGGCGGCAACTAAATCTTTATGAGCGTCTCTAATCTTAATAACTGGCATTTGACCTCTCTCCAACATAAGAATATCTCTCTGAGATTTTTGATCAAGAGAAATAATAATGTCATCAACATTATCAAGTTCTTGGGTAGCATCAGCTAAAGCTTCAACTGCTGGAGTAATATCAACTTGAACTGCTCCCTGGGATTGAGTCTCAATTCCTTGTAAAACAGTAATTGTATTTTGAAGAGAAGCTTGCCTTGAGGCCGGAGTTTGTTTTTGAAGCTTATCAGTGTTCACACTAACAATAAAATTAGCATTAGTTTGTTCCGGCTTAATAATAATTAAGCTTCTGACATTTCTTTTTCCGGTAACAGAAAATGATTGTTCTTCAGTCACATATTGAGCATTAAGCTCTAAAAAGTGTTCTCCTGTTGGTTTAAGAACTTGCTCACCAAATAAATCAATGATCATTTTCATATTGGTATCAATGTTTTGATCTATAATCTGAGCGCCTCTGGCCGTCTGGTTAATATTTTGATTAGCTGCCCCTGAAGAATAAAGTGAAGAAATTCCACCAGCTCTCTCAATTTTATTAGTAATTTCTTGACCCATTTTAGTAGCTGTACCAGTATTATCTTGAGTTTTAATCTGTTGAACTTGGCTAGGATCACCAATTACTCTAATAACTCCATCAGGTCTTTTTCTAAATTGCCAATCTGGTGTTTGGGCGGCTGAAGTACCAGCAATCCACATATCATTATTAATCTGACGAATATTAGTCATTGTTTGATTAAGAATTTCAGTAGCAGCAATTTGAAGATCTCCAACTACATCAACCAGGGCTAAATTATAATATTCATCATCTTCTGGAAACGGAGAAAAATCTATATAAGGTCGGTGGCCATGCCAATATTTATTTTCAGTAAACTGATTTACAACTTTATCACTTCCATCAATAGGCATATAAAATTCTTCACCATCAATCGTCTTCATACACATCATCGGCACATAAGCAGCCTTAAAAGCCATGTCTTCTTTATAATCAGAATCTCTTACCATTTCCATTTGATAATCAAGCAATTTCCCAACTACTCCACCTTTTCTAAGGTCTGTTAAAAATCTTTTCTTCCAATAAGGTTTTTGTCCATGTTGCTCAAGATACTCATTTTCATTTAACATATCTCCGACTTGTTGCTGAATCAATTCAATAGTGTAGGGCTGTTCTTGTAAAATAGGGTTATTCCTATTAGGAATTAAAAGATCATTAAAGCGAACAAACTTCATATCTGCTCTATTCATGATGTCTTTCATCACTTTAATCCTAGTCACGTTTCCATCTTCGTCTCTATCTTCAATCTCGACTGCTGGTTCATATTTCCAACCAGTTTTACCATAGCCTTTACCAGTCAAATATGCAGAAAAATACATACGATAAAAAAGGGTTGTCATCATCAATTCACCAATTTCCCAATTCAAAAAGTCTTGATTTACTTGCCTAGTTTCTTCATCTTTTTGATGACGAACATCTAACTTAATAGCACTCATGGTCGGATTTGACCTAGAAAGATAATTTCTTACTAAAGGGAAAACATGGGGATCAACTAAAGAATAATCCCACTCATAAGTGTCATCAATGTTAATTACTCCTCTATAAAGATTTTTATTTACTTCAACCTGATCAAAAACCTCTTGAGAAAGCTCCTTGGCCTTTTTATATCGTCTACGAATTATACTTGGGATTTTATTGGAAGCCATATATCTATAATCCTATGTTTTTTTAGCAACCTTTGTGCCTTTTTTAACTTTTCTTAACCTCTGGTATCCAATAACTAATAAATGAGCTTTAGCTCTAACAACACTAAGAACTCTCATATATTGACGGCGGCTTATTTTAAGAGACTTAGCAAAAGAAGCATGATCAATTTGATAACCACCATCCCTAAGTAATTGAAAAACAAAAATAAGTTTCTCTCTTGTTTCAAGATTAAAAAGAATTTGAGCTACCATTTCCTCATACTCCATTTTATTTTCAAGTCTTTTTACCTCTAAATTATCATCACCTGGATTAAAAGCTATTCCATTTTCAATTGCTTTAATCTCAAGTTCAGAGAAATTTATTGACGTAGGAACAAAATCACTAATTCCTTTAGCTAATTTAAGGCGTTTAATTCCCATGCTATTTCCTTTCAATAATTTTTCCACCCTCCAATTTATATGGGGCAGTTATTTTATTATAAATATCAGATTTTAATTCTCTAGTTGATCTGTTTCTTGAACCACGATTTTGCCTATACCAAAGAAAAGTCTCAGCTCTGCCAAACGTGTAACCATTAAACATCGCTCTAATCCAAAAATCCCAGTCTTCATAAATTGGCATTTTTCTAAATCCCTCAAGCTTGTCATACATAGATCTTTTAATCATTGAAGTTACTAAAATCTCACATTTTCTATTCATTAAGTGCTTAGGTTCTAAAATAAGCGGTGGCTCTTTTAATTTGTTTTTTTCAACATTGCCAAAAAGAATAGCGCTTGTATAAGCAATATCATGATTTTCAAGAGCCCTTCCACACTTCTCAATAAAGTCAGGAGCCAACTTATCATCTGCATCTAAGAAAAGAAGAAGCTTCCCCTTAGACATTTCAACTCCAATATCCCGAGCCTTAGCTACCCCTACATTCTTTGGAAGAATAATAGAAACAGCTAAAGCATGGGCTCTGGGATCTTTGGAACAATCATCAACTAAAATAACCTCAAGAGGAGAAACAGTCTGATCCTTAATAGAATCCATACAGTCTATTAACTGCTCCGGAGGCTTATTAAAATTGACAACAATAATGCTTAAATTAGCTTTCATTTTTTGTCTTTTTTATATCCTCTAACAACAGAGTTTTTAATTTCTCGAAGGACTCCCTTCATATACTTGTTGTCTTTTTTAAGAGTCTCCATATTTATTTTAACAACCTCTAGGTCTGCTGATGTTTTTCTGATAGCATCTTTTGTGCGTGGATCCATTATTCCTCCTTTCTTTTATGCAGATCTTCTCTGCCTAATTGATGATCTGGAAGTCAACCAGCCTCTAGCTTTACTAACCCAATCAGGCGGCGGTTCTTGCTCTGTAGTAAAAGTATCTACATTTACAAATAAATATTCCATCATGGTTCTAGAGTGAGAAGTCCAGTCATGAATCGGCAAAGCAATAGGAGCAGTTGACTGACTTTCTTCTTTTCTCTGTGGATAACGAGCAGATTTTATAGCTTCATAAAAATACTCATTTCTAGGATTAGCATTAATTTCAATTCCTTCTTGAAGCTTAACTTTAGTAATTTCTCTTCTAAAATAAAAATCATTTTTATCAATACACTGAATATAAATTTTACATTTTTCAAGAATTTGACGAGTAGAAATCCCGGTCTGTATCGATCTTTTCTTAACATCAGGATCTCCAAAATGAATCCCCCTGGGATATTCTTTAAAATCAGAAATAGCTCTTAAATCATCATCTGTATAAGTAAATTTAGAATCTATGGGTTGACCAAAAAGAGGTAGATAATACTTAATTGGCTTATCCTCATTATGATAAGAATCAACTATCCTCCACTTACCATTTGACATATTCCTTTGCCAAAAACCAATAGACACTCCATCAAGTCCAAAATCCCATGAAAAGAAAGAGGGAGAATTTATAAGAAGAGGAAATTCACCATAAGAAGCGTTGTCTATCTCTGGATAAACTCTACCAGTCATGGAGAGCTCCCAGTTAATCATTATCTCTCGATTAAAGTCTTCAACACTTCGTCTTTTTCTCTGTTGCTCTAACCACTTTTTATTTTTTCTAGGATCCAAATTATAAGGTAGAGTGATAATTTTAATGTTTTCCCCGTCTTTTCCAAACCTTAATCTCTTTGCTTTTCCTGGCCTAATTCCTGGAGTAGTCAATACAATTCGACAATTAGTAGTATCAGCCGTAGATCCCCAAACAGCAGAATCATTTTCCCAAAAAGCAAATTCGTCTAACATGATAGCTTTTTGCCTACCACCTCTTGAGAAATTAGGGTTAGAAGACTCTCCAGACATGGCATTTCCATTTTCCGGATTTACTAAAGACATATAGTTGAAGTGCCTGTTTGGGTTATAGCCTACTGGCAAAATAAAGTCTGGAAGTCTTTGAATCATATAATCAACCTTGCCAAATAAAGATTCTTCTTTATTTCCAGTCAATCCACCACGCCTATTGTCAACATAGTCTTCTTTACGAGATCCAATTAAAAAGTTAGAAGCCGGGCTCCAAAGCCAATACCAAATCAAAACTCCTAAAACTGTATAAGTAGCTCCCATTTCACGACACTTTTCAATAAAAAGATCTTCACCACTATCAATGTGTTTTACTAAAGATCTAATCAGTCTTTTCTGAAAAGGGAATGTTTTAAATCGCCAATGAAAAGGCTCTGCTTTAGGGTTAAAAGTATATAAAAAGGTATCAAAGAAGTACCCCGGATCTTCTTGAGCCATCTGTTTCATTTCCATTAGAGTTCCCTCTAATTTCTTTATATTTTTTGGTTTTAATTTAGCTAAACTCATTTGAACAACTCCCTGTATTTGGGCTCTAATATATCCATAGAAAAGTTGATTATTCCCAACTGATAAGCTTGCTTCTTGTCTGGCAGAAAATCACACCAACTATCAATTTTTTCAGCCAATTCATCAATGCCTACTGAATAATAATCAATCACAGCTCTAGCCTGAAAAGAACCAACTTTTCTTGCCGGAACCAACCATTCTTTTGGAAGCAATTTATTATTCGGGCTAATATCAGTCATCATTACTGGAAGTCCACTTAAAAGGGCTTCATTGGTAGTAAGGGATAATCCTCCGTAGCGCCTGGGTAGAATAAGGGCATCAAAGTTTCTATAAAGATCACTATTCTTTTTAACATCTTTTATTCGATATTCTACTCTAGGATCTTTAATAAGATACTTGCCCGGAAGCTTATGTTGAGATCTAATAACTAATTTAAAATCACTCTTAGCTTTTTTAACAGCCCTAAGTAAATCAAGAGTTCCATTTCTATCATGAAAGGCTAATGTACCGATAATATGCAAAAACTTTGTTTTTCCAACTGTATCTTTATTTTTTTCCCTAGCCTCTTTAAATTCATTTTCATCAATAGGTGGCGACAAATATTTTACTCGATCCAGGCCATATTTATCTCTCATTTCATCAATCATCCAATAAGACGGCATCAAAAATAAATCCGGAATTGGAAGATGAGAATTATAAATATTCTCACAAAATTCATAATTAGTTTGGCAAATAACTTTAATTCCTCGCTCTTTACAAGCATGAATTAAATAAAAATTATAAGGATTCTCCACAGTAAAAACATGAGTTAAACCATCAATAAACTTAATGATGTCGTAATTTTTAGGAAAACCTTTAGTAACAAAATAGTCATAGTCTTTAAAAAAACTAAAATCCTGTTTCTTGTTTTTTGAAAAAGGAGAAGAATCTATCACCAAAATTCTTGAAGGATTTAACATAGTGGCAATCCTTTTAGTTTGGATCGCCAACCCTCCAGTATTAGCAAAAGCTATTAATCCTAGTCTTACCATATCTGTTCATCATTAAATTTATGATCAGAGCCCCTGCCATCCAAATTACAAGATCTCTTTATACTTCCTTCAGGGTGATAAATGTGAACTTTCCAACTAAGCCAATTAGCCTCTTGTAATTTACTATGTAAAAGATCTTCAATAAAACAATTAGACTTTCCTGAAAAGAAATCCATCACAAATCTATAAAAATCAACATTTGCCAAATGTGGCCTCTGACTCCATTGCCTTGTTTTAATTAAATCATTTTCTGGTTCTCCAATCATTAAATGTCTATGAGGTTTTGGAATAGAGGCCTCAAAATGGAATCTAATCATATTTGACTTACCCGAGTTGATGGTTTCTTTTAAGAAATCCCAATCAATAGGGGCATTTGTAGTCAATGGAGTGTCATGCTCTACATACAAAATTAAAGGCGCTTCAATATTTTCCAAAACTGATCTCATCATTCCAGACTGATGCCTATGCTTAAAGAAAATTACTGGAAGAACATTCTTATATTCAAAATTACACTTCCACAACATTCTTTTAGTAAACTCCACATAATTACTTCTCATTTCTTCCTGCTCTGTCCTAACCCCATCAAAAGTAATCAGAATAGGACTATCTGTGTGATGTCTTACACTAGCTATTGTCTTTTCAATAATTTCTGTGCTCGGGTTAGAATGAATTGGAGAAGTAGGAATGATAACGACCATTTCTTGTTTAGTTGGAATTCCAAGATCTACTCTTAGTTCTTCTTTAATTTGATGTTTTTTATTGATCCACCAAGCATAAACCCAATTATTCATTTCTTTATAAGAGAGACTAATCTGTATTAATTTACGCAACTTCTTATAATCAATAAAAACAGGAAAAGGCAAACTCCCAAACAATCTAGTCCAATAATTCTCTTTACTCGATTTTAATGGAGATTGATCATCAGCCACAGGAATTGCTCCACACTCAAGAGCTTCATAAAGACGAAAAGATTCTGGTGTTATTACCCCTGCTGGAGAAGGAACCACCTTAGACCTATTCATTATCTCTAAATATTCTTCTTTTGGCATACCTTTAGCAAAACCATCAGTTGCTTTATAAATACCACCACCAAAATCTTTTAATTCCTTATCCAAAAGACGCCTTCTTCCATGAGTTATCTGTCCTGAAAAAAACCAATCAATATTCTTTAATTGAACTCCCAACGCTTTAAAAGTCTCTCGAGTCTTTGGAGGATATCCCAAAGGAAACATCTTACCGCCATTACCCCACTGAGAATATAAAATCATATCAGGGTGTTTTAAGGCATAAACATTAAATTTATTTTCCTCCTCACTCATCACAAAAACCATTACTTTTTTATACTGAGAAATCTCTTTATTAATCTCTGAAATAATATCTCCCTGGTAAGCCCCGGGAATAACTATTACAGTTCGATCACTGCTTTTAACATCAATATCAGCTAAAAACTCATTTAAAAAAGTGTGATCCCAATAATCAGTAGCAGTGATACCCTTTTTAAGAGATAAATAAATTATTTCTGCCATACTGTCTTTATCCAAGTCCACTGATGATGAACGAGCTTCTTTTTAACTAGAGTCTTTTTTAAATCAAACCCATTTTCTTCTAAAACCTTTATAATCTTTTTAAGACTATGATGTTTTGAAAATAACTCATCTTCCTTGCCTTCAATAAATTGAAAAATAAATTTCCCTTTATTTTTTAAAACTCTAGCAGTCTCTTTTATATATCCAGAAACAGCTTTAAAAGGAATGTGTTGAAAAACCAACACACAATAAACAGCATCAAAATACCCCTTTTCAAAAGGAATTTTTCGACCATTACATAAAAGAAATTGAGAACCCGGCTTTTTATTTTTGGCCAAAGCTATCATCTTCTCAGATATATCAATGCCATAATAATTTTGCTTCATTAGCCTACCAACTCCGCAGCCTATTTCTAAAACCCTGCCATGTAATTGACCAACAGCCTCGAGACAACCTTTATCATCTAAATCGCAGATATACTTGCTATCTACATCTGGATCCAGAGCTGCTGTATTCCAGTAATTTCTTTCAATTTTAATTCTTTTCATATTTACCACCATTTCTCTAATTGATATTTCTCAGCTAATTCAGGAATAGACCTATCTTCAAAGTAATCCATTGGCTTATCTCCATAGGGAAGCTTAAACTTCTCCTCGCCCTTATCTCCACCCCACTTCTCTCTATAATACTGAAGCAATGGATCAGCCGGACAGGAAACAGCCGGCAAATGAAGAGCTGATCCCTGACTAAGAGCATTAAGCCAAGCATGAGGCCAACCACTCTCTTTACCAACCATCTTCAATCGGTAACACCAATCAACTTGTTCAAAATAAGCAGGGTAAAAGTTTTCATCAAAAAGACCAATTTCTTCAAAAAGATTCCTGTGTAAAGCTATCAAATGCCAACTGTGACCAGTAGCCTCAATTATATTTGATCCCCAAAAAGTCATCATTTGTTTATGAAAGGTAGTGTGAAACTCAACTCCAAACTGCATAGAAGCTGAAACTATAACTAAGTAGTCTAGCTTCTTCTCCATAACCTCTCTAGCCCCCACATTCCAGGCTCTAGCCACTCCTAGATTATGGCCGTCTGGATCACGATGAGTTCTAAGATCATACTTAAAGGCAAAACCATCTCTACTATTATCAACAATTAAAATATCTTCCTTTAAAAAACCTAAAGAACTTTTATCCATTAAGGCAGTCTCTATGCAAATATCTGTTGTCTCTGGAATAAGAGCTGGAATGACGGCTAATAAGTTCATAAAGGCAGATACAATAAATGTACTTCATGTTGATAATCTATCAATATTTCTTTATAGCCACGATCCTTAATCCAATTCCTACAATCATAAGCGTAAAGTTTAAAATGCTCATACATAAACTCAGGGTGAAGAGATAGCCAAATCTTAGGATGATGTTTTTTAAGAGTCTTCTCTGCTCCCTTTAAAACCTGCCACTCACTTCCCTCTACATCTATAGACAAAGCAGTTGGAATCAACGGAACATCATCAACCTTGACCTCATAAGTATTTCTATTCCTAAGCTCCATAAAGCTATGATCTCCGATCACTTCTCCATTAACACACTCTGGAAACTTATGAAAATTATGATCCCTATCATCATTGGTTCTATCTGAAGCAAAACCCTGATAACAAAACAATGGAGCTTCTAACTTATTAACATCCCAAATATATTTAATATTAGGCCAAACTTTAGGGTTAGGCTCAAACATAGCTACCTTAGCTCCCCACATCTGACAAAGAGCTGGCATTTCACCCTCTTCTGCGCCTATGTAAAACATTACATCATTTTTACCCAAATGTTTGTGCATAGAATCAAGGCGCTTTCTTTCCCAACCTTTTTCAGTATACCAATCTGGTCGATCAGCCCTGTGCTTGGGAAGCAAAATATCCCATTTACCATTAATTTTAACGTTGACCATTTCTACACTCATAAATTCTTTTTAAGGAATAAATCCTTTTGAGTAAACTTATAATCAAAATCAAATGGAGATCCATCACTTTCAAAAACTTCAAATCCAAGACTAACCATTTTTTTTAACAAAGCCGGATAAGAATCATTAAATGTAGGAGACACTTCCATAAGAATATTTTTAGTTTGCAATAATACTTTTCTAAAATAATGAATAGCGTGTTCTTCTGCCCCCTCAATATCAATCTTCATAAACTCAATCACTTTATTTGTCCTAAAAACTTTTTTAAGATTCTCATCAAACCAAACAGGATGAATCTCAGTACCAGGAGCATTAAGAGCCAAAACTTCTATATTTTCTGGATTACCCTCAAAAGCAACTACCTTATAACCATAATTCATGGCCATTTTTGAATACCAACCAATATGAGCTCCAACATCAATAACTAAATTATCCTTATCTCCATTTTGAAGAATTTTTTTAACTCCAATATAAAGCCTGTGTTCCCAATGCCTAGAAACTGATAAAATTTGAGAAAGTGCATCTTGACCAGGACAATAAGTATTAAATTGATCTTTATATTTTTCCCAATCAAAAACAGTCATTTTCCCCAGGGCTGTATCTACCTCAAGAGTATCATGTTTTTTGTGGCCAGCTTGGCAGTTATTTTCCATTAAAAATTCTTTC
>SDBV01010150.1_pt1 | contig 12384 bp, 12 predicted proteins | sample 2277081 | NCBI WGS metagenome assembly SDBV01 (sample SAMN10402039, study PRJNA504765) | marine sediment metagenome | isolation source: marine sediment core GS10_PC15, 223 cmbsf | place: Arctic Ocean: Southern Knipovich Ridge | collected 2010 | reverse complement strand
ATGTTAGCTGGTTTTTTAAGCAAAAACCGGCTAATTATTACGATAAACTTAAAAAAGAATCTTCTCTTTTTTTTGTGATGTCTCACAATATGAAAGACAGAATTATTGAGAAAGGCTTTGACCAAAATAAAATAAAAGTATTACCAGTAAGCATTGATGTGAAGTCTTACCCATATAAAAAGAGGGTATTTCATGATGGAGAATTAATTAAAATTATCTCTGTTGGTAGATTTGTGGAGAAAAAAGGTTTTGATGATCTATTGCAGGCATTGGCGATAGCCAAGGAAAAGAGTAAGAGATTATTTAGATGTTATATTATTGGAAATGGAATGCTGAAGGATAAATTATTCAATATGACAGAAAGACTGAATTTGAGGGATGTGGTGGAATATAAAGGGTATATGAAAATTGAAGATATTATAAGCTATTTTTCTAAAATGCATTTATTTGTTCAACCATCCAAGACTGCCGGGGATGGTGACATGGAGTAGGATTATGAATGTAGTTATTTCTCAGGCATTGGCAACCGGTTTACCTGTTATTGCTACGAAGCATAGTGGGTTGCCTGAACAAGTTATAGATGGCAAGAATGGTTTTTTAGTAGATGAAGGTGATTTTAGAGCCCTGGCAGAAAAAATTTTGTATTTCATTGATCACTTTGAAATTTGGCCGCAATTTAGCGTTTTTGGCCGTAATCATGTTGAAGAGAAATACGATAGCGCTGAATTAATTGACAAACAAATAAAATATTATGATGAATTATTGAGAGAATAGTATACTGAGTTGTTTATGAAAAACGTTATGAAATTAGACATAAAAAAAGAGAAACGTGACATACGGATAGTCTTCATAATCTTTTCTGCTATCTTTGAAGTCTTTGCCTGGAGGCACTATCCTTCTATATTGAGCTATGTACTAATTGGTCTGGTTCTAATAATACTGCCCATTATCGCCTTTTCACCCATTATACTTCGTCCTGTTTTCAAACTGTGGTTAAAGGTTGCCCATGCCATTGGGTGGTTTAATACTCAGCTACTTTTGTCCATAGTATTTATATTAATCTTTATTCCAACCGGTCTTATGATGAGGTTGTTTCGAAAGGATCCTATGAAGAGGAAGATGCTGGCAGAGGGGACATATTGGGAGCCTTATGAATTAGAAGGTCTAAAAGATAAAAGTCGTTATGAAAGACAGTTTTAGGAGGAGAATGAAATGGGGCTTTTAAGAGAGTTTTGGGGATTTATGAAGGTAAAGAAGAAATTCTGGTTATTACCGATTATCATTATTCTTGTGTTATTAGGAGCACTGATAGTATTTACTGAATCAAGTGCGGTGGCACCATTTATCTACGCTCTGTTTTAATAGTAAAACCTTCTTTCCCCCCTTTTTCGTGATTTGTAACTTTAGCTCACTTAGAATACTTTAGTCACTTTAGCACACTTCAAACTTTAGCTCACTTCCCGTCCGAACGGCTTGCCGGGCGGGTAGTCACCTTAGATTACTTAAAGTAGTCTTTCCCTTCGCGTTCTGGGCGCCTGCCCCGCCCGCCCCATGGAAGCGCAGCATATTCCATCAGGGTGAAACAAGTATTTAATTTCACTGGGGGGCAAGCAAAGTGACTAAAATGAACTAAAGTTTAAAGTGCCTAAAGTTATGGACAATAAAGAATTTTCTAAGGAACTGGAAAAGAGGACTCGACCCCCATTCCTAGCTTACGCTCTTACAGAGCCTACTATCGGCAAGTAAGCTATGGGGGCGGTACGAATAATTCGATTGTCCACAACGTTACCGAATACTCCAGAGGGAAGGGTTATAAGAAATCAGATCACAAAATCAGGAACTTCCATAGGCGCTAACTACCGGGAGGCTAATAGAGCTAGAAGTAGGGCAGACTTTAAAAACAAGATAAAAATTTGTGAAAGTGAGGCCAGTGAAACACAATATTGGATAGAAGTAATTCTAGATACAAAATGGTTATCTAGAGAAGAAGCCAATACAGATTACGAGGAGTGCAGTGAATTACTTGCTATTTTCACATCTATTGGTTCTAAGCCTTAACAACTTTAGTCACTTTAGCTCACTTAGAATACTTTAGTCACTTTAGCACACTTCAAACTTTAGCTCACTTCCCGTCCGAACGGCTTGCCGGGCGGGTAGTCACTTTGCTTGCAGCTTCGCTGCGCCATACACTATGTATATACTTGGGATATCAGCATATTATCATGACAGTGCTGCAGTTCTAATAGAAGATGAAAATATTGTGGCTGCTGCTCAGGAGGAGAGGTTTACGCGTAAAAAGCACGACGATGGCTTTCCTCGAAGGGCTGCGGAATATTGCCTGAAAGAGGCGGGGATTGATATAACACAAGTAGAACACGTAGTATTTTATGACAAGCCAATCCTTAAATTTGATCGTCTCATAGAGACCTACCTTGCCTATGTTCCCAGGGGGTGGGTGAGTTTTAGAAAGGCCATGCCCCTGTGGCTAAGTAAAAAACTTCACCTTCCAAAGATTATAAAGAAAGAACTGGGCTGGAAGGGGAAGGTGCTATTTACAGAGCACCATGAATCTCACGCTGCAAGCGCCTTTTTCCCTTCACCGTTTGAAGAGGCAGCTATTATTTGCTTTGATGGTGTAGGGGAGTGGGCCACTACCACATGGGGTGTAGGTAAGGGGAATAGGGTTGAGATAAAGCAGCAGATTTCTTTTCCACACTCCCTGGGACTGCTTTATTCGGCATTTACCTATTATACGGGTTTTAAGGTAAATTCTGGCGAATATAAAGTTATGGGACTGGCACCTTATGGAGAACCGAAGTATGTGGACTTGATAATGAACAAATTAATTGATCTAAAAGAAGATGGCAGTTTCAGGATGAATATGAATTGCTTTAACTACTGTCAGGGTCTGACTATGACTAACGGTAAGTTTGCTAAGCTTTTTGGTGGCCCACCGAGGAAACCGGAAGAGAAGCTTACCCAACGAGAGATGGACATAGCTGCATCTATACAAAAAGTTACAGAGGAAATCATGTTAAGGATTGGGAGACATGTATATGAACAGACAGGCCAGAAGAATCTATGTATGGCTGGAGGAGTGGCCCTCAACTGTGTGGGAAATGGAATACTTCTAAGAGAAGGGCCTTTTGAGGATATTTGGGTTCAACCTTCTGCGGGGGATGCAGGAGGGGCATTGGGTGCAGCCTTAACTATCTGGCATCACTATCTTGATAAGTCGCGTGAGGTTAATGGAAAGGAAGATAAGCAGTCCGGGAGCTTTCTGGGACCACACTTCACTAAAGATGAAGTAAAAGAGTTTCTGGACGAAAGCGGTTATCCTTATAGAGAGTATATGGAGGAAGAACTTTGTGATGAAGTTTCAAGGCGATTGGAAATGGGTGAGGTTATAGGATGGTTTCAGGGCAGGATGGAATTTGGGCCAAGGGCGCTGGGTGCGCGGTCCATAATAGGTGATGCCAGAAATCCAGAGATGCAGAAGAAGATGAACCTCAAGGTAAAGTATCGTGAGTCTTTCCGTCCCTTTGCCCCTTCGGTTTTGTTGGAAAATGTATCAGAATGGTTTGAGCATGATAAGGAGAGTCCTTATATGCTCATGGTAGCACCCGTAAAAGAGGGAATAAGGGTTGCTATGACAGATGAACAGAGGAACCTTTTTGGAATAGACAAGTTGAACATACCACGGTCTAATATTCCAGCCATTACTCATGTAGATTATAGTGCGAGGATTCAGACGGTGGATGGGAGGTATAACCAGCGATATTATAGGCTGATGAAGAGATTTTACGAAAATACAGGCTGTCCCGTAATCGTCAATACAAGCTTTAATGTGCGTGGTGAGCCAATTGTCTGTACACCTGAAGATGCCTACAAGTGTTTTATGCGCACTGAGATAGATACACTGGTTTTAGGAGATTATGTCTTGTTGAAAAATGAGCAGCCCAAATGGAAGGAAGAGAAGGATTGGAAAGAAGAATTCGAGCTGGATTAAAGGAACAGTATGGTTTTGAACCTTCCTAAGATTACCAATTCTATGAAAAGAAAAACCATCTTGGTTACTGGTGGAGCTGGCTTTATCGGTACAAACTTTATCCGCCATGCACTAGCTGTTAGACCTGATTGGCGCATAGTCAACCTGGATGCACTTACCTATGCTGGTAACCCTGCAAATCTCGAAGACATTAAATCAGACTTAAGCGAGAGACTTCACTTTATCCATGGTGATATTAGGGATATTACACTTCTTGGGAAACTCTTTTATGAAAACAGTTTTGATGGTGTGGTTCACTTTGCAGCTGAGTCTCATGTAGATAGGTCCATCCTTGGGCCCGAGACCTTTATAGAGACAAACATCCAGGGCACTTTCCACCTCCTTGAGGCGAGCCTCAAATATTGGGAAACCAGGGGCAGGCCAGAGGGATTTCGTTTCCTCCATATATCCACAGACGAGGTGTATGGAAGTCTTGGCACTCAAGGATACTTTACGGAAGAGACACCATATGATCCCTCAAGTCCCTACTCTGCCTCCAAGGCTGCATCTGACCACCTCGTAAAAGCTTATTTTCGCACATACAACTTGCCAACCATAATCACAAATTGTTCTAACAATTATGGTCATTATCAATTTCCTGAGAAACTTGTTCCCCTAATGATATTAAATATCATAGAAGAAAAACCATTGCCAGTTTATGGTGATGGGAAAAATATTCGAGACTGGCTTTATGTTATTGATCATTGTGATGCGCTTATTAGGGTTATTGAGGAAGGAAAGTCTGGAGAGACTTATAATATAGGAGGTAATGCAGAGCGTCAAAATATAGAGATTGTTAATCTTCTCTGTGAACTATTGGATGCTCGTATGGGACGTTCTGGCAAGGAATCAAGTCGACAACTGATTCGGTTTGTCGCTGATCGTCCAGGGCATGATCGCCGGTACGCCATCGATACTACTAAAATCCAAAGAGAACTGGGATGGAGCCCCAAGTTTCAATTTGAGAAAGCCATAGAAATTACTGTAGATTGGTACTTAAAGAATATGGATTGGGTGAAATCCGTACGAAGTGGTGAATATCGTAAATGGATTGAGATAAATTATGAAGGTCGTGATCAAAAAAAGCAAACAATCAATTGTGAAAAATAAATAGGAAGACAATGATATGAAAGGAATAATACTTGCCGGTGGCTCAGGGACTCGACTATATCCGATCACCAGTGTGGTAAGCAAACAACTCCTGCCGGTATATGACAAGCCAATGATTTATTACCCTCTCTCTGTTCTTATGTTTGCTGGTATTCGCGAAATCTTGATTATTTCTACCCCTGAAGATACGACTCATTTCTATAAGCTCCTGGGAGATGGATCACAATGGGGCTTATCCTTTTCTTACTCAGAGCAACCCCGTCCTGAAGGATTGGCCCAGGCATTTATTATAGGTCATGATTTTGTGAGAAACGATAATGTTTGTCTAATATTGGGAGACAATATCTTTTACGGAGAGAGTCTTCCTGTTATATTAAGAAATGCTTTTTCCAGAAATAAGGGAGCAACTGTCTTTGGTTATTGGGTGCGCGACCCAGAGCGATATGGTGTAGTAGCCTTTGACGAGGCAGGCAAGGCCTTAGATATCGAGGAAAAACCTTCACAACCCAAATCCAACTTTGCAGTTACAGGACTTTACTTTTACGATAACAGTGTATTGAATATTGCATCAGAGCTCAAGCCTTCGGCCCGAGGTGAGCTTGAGATTACTGATGTAAATTGTGCCTACTTGCAGATGGGAGAGCTTCATGTCGAGAAATTAGGAAGAGGGATTGCATGGCTGGACACGGGTACCCATGAGACACTTATGCAGGCTGCCAACTTCATTGAGACGATTGAGCAGAGGCAGGGATTGAAAGTTGCCTGTATTGAAGAAGTAGCATATCGTATGGGCTATATCGATGCCAGCCAGGTAGAAAAACTTGCGAGGCCGCTCATGAAAAATGGATATGGCCAGTATCTTATGGAAATTCTCAAACGTGAGTGATTATGTTAAACTCCCTGGTCGGAAACAACAAATTAAGGATAGCCATTTCTGGGGCAGGTGCGAAATCCGGTATCCCAGATTTTCAGCCGTCGCCTGAAGAACGGCTAGTTTTGCTCGAGGGGGGTGGCCAGGACCTATTTGACCGACGAGATCATTCTTAACTTCCTATAACCCGCCTCAAAGTGTAAAAGGGACCAATCAGAAGATATTTGAGATAGCAGCTTGCAGTGGTTTTTCGGCTGATAAAATAACTCGAAAGAGTCCAGATTTTTTTCGGGTATGGGAAGAGATGATCACCTACGTCGATATGGATAATTTGAAGGACAAGGCGGCGTATTTTTTATATTGGTGGAGCGAGCGGAATACGATTGCTAAAAAGGCATGTGGGCCCGTATTGGCCTCGCACACCTGCCGTCACCGTATGGAAGGATTTTGGGGTACTATTCGATGAATCCCGAATCCGATTATGCCAAAATGAGTGAACTCGCCAGGAGACGAATGCTCCAACTCTGTAACAGCTTCTGGTATCTCTTGATCCTGGCGGCGGCGATTCTGATGGCCTACGTGCTGTTCCGTTGGGAAAAGTATGAGCACGGTTACACTTTTTTGGGAATATATCTGGGAGCGCCTGTTTTACTTATCGCAGTGTCGGTGTGCATGTTAAAGCTGGTTTTGCCGGGTTGGCGTCTCAAGCTTTCGCTTCTGGCAGGTTCGATAATATTTGCGACCCTTCTGATTGAATCCTATCTGGCATTTTACGGCAACATAGATCTTCGCGTGATAAAGGCGCGCGCCAGCGGTATCCAGTTTGATCAGAGATCCAAGAAACAGATGATCAACGATCTGCGCGCCGAAGGACGGCGGGCCTACCCAACTATTCACCCGCGCCTTTCGCTGAAAGAGTTGGAGGCGAACGAATTGCATTCGATCCACAGCGTGGATAATCAGGAGACTATACCACTGGGGGGAATTGCCTCCGTAACTACTGTCTACAACAGGGAATCCGGTCAATGGGTGGTGTACGAGAGCGATGAATACGGTTTTCGAAATCCGGCTGGAACCTGGAAGCATGACAGATTTGATTTAGGGGTAGTTGGCGACTCGATGGCACATGGTGCCGGACTGTTTGATGGTAAAGATTTTGTTTCCCTGCTGCGGTCGTGTTACCCCAGAACTGTGAATCTGGCCAGCGGTGCCAACGGTCCGTTGACCGCCTTTGCAGCGGTGCACGAGTATTGTACGATACTGAAGCCCCGTTTTGTGGTTTACTTCTATTATGAAGGCAATGATCTGTCCAATCTCAGCGAGGAGAAAAATGTGCCATTGCTTATGCGTTATCTGGAGGAAGAGTCGTGGTCTCAAGACCTTTACGCAAAGAAGGACGCGATCAACTCTGTGCTTCTGAATTTCGTTGAAAAAGAGATTCGAAAAAGCGATAGTCGACAGGCAAGAAAGCTTTTCCAGATCTTCAGCCTTCATCATCTTCGCCAGCGAATTGGTCTCAGTTCCGGACGCCAGCCAGAGCTGCAGCCGGATTTGGCTCTGTTCGAAACCGTTATGCAGCGAATGCGTGAGGAGCCCAAAGCATGGGAAGGTACGTTTGTTTTGGCGTATCTTCCTGCATGGGAACGTTATAAGAATCCTGATACCTATCATGTGTATCGGCGGGAAGTGCTGGAGATTCTGAGGAAGAACGGCATCCCCGTTGTGGATCTCCATCCCGTGTTTCAGAAACAGGCCGACGTGTTTTCTCTATTTCATTTCGGGTTGGAGGGCCATTACAATCAGGTCGGTGCGCAGCTTGTTGCCGATGAAGTCAGAAAGGTGCTTGAATCACTTTACCAATAGTCTCGAAGATCATGTCCCCAGTGTCGTTGATGCGATGCTGGTTAGGCTTTTGCAACTATACCACATGCCGAACTGCATTTCAGAAAATCAGCTGAGTCTGATTATCCCTTATAATCCAACGATTTATTTGGGAAGCCTTTCCGAAGGATAAGCGCACCGCGTAGGATCGATGTTTTCAACGGCAATATCTGTTAATCCCTTTGGCTCTTATTTGGAATTGTGTCTATCGCCGGATGGAATTGTGGAATTACCCGGATCGATCTCCAGCCGCATCATTTTGGACGGTAAAGTGGTGAAAATCTTTTTGTATAGAATTTAGAACCATTTGAAGTGTAATTTGTAGAAACAAAAGTATATTAAAAATCTATGGGGAAATGAATACTACATACAATATCATTTGTTTTGGTTTTATGTCATGGAATAATATGTGGAAGCGGAACCAGAGTATGATGGCGGAAATATCAAAATGTGATTTTATAAATAGGCTAATCTTCGTGAATCCACATGCTTCAATACGAAGTATATTAATACGTAAAAATAGCAATCCTAATGTTACCTCTTGTATCTCAAGTAAACTCTTTCCTTCAAAAATTACAGCTGAAATATTTGTATATACACCAATAAATATCGTTCCCTATAGAAGATATCTAACTGTATTTAAAAGGATTGAGACTAAAATAATGTTAAAGATTATAAGGCATTTAAACAATCATAAACCATATATACTCTTTATGAACTGCCCCAATATCTTTTCACACTATATTCTTGATGAATTACTTAAAAAGGCAGAATTGTCAATTTTTGATTTTTCAGATGATTTTGTTGAACTTAATTATGGTAAAGAAAACAAAGAATTATTCAGACGTAATATAACAAAATACGCCCGGGCAGCTGATATCGTTTTGACGGTTAATGACCATATAAAGAACAAATATGCCTCTTTGTACTCAGACATACATGTAATCAGAAATGCTACAAACTATTACAATTTTGATCGCAAAAGCTACAAATCTATTGATATCCTTGAAAGAATGAAACAAAACAAAATGCCCATAATCGGGTATTCTGGCATTGCCAACATGAGTAGGATCGATCCTGATCTGCTTGATTTTCTATTAGAGAAGAAGCCGTCTTGGCATTTTGTCTTTGTTGGTCCTGCGAGTTCAAATTTTGCAGAGAGGTATTCAAAGTACAAAAATGTTCATCATATATTAACTGTAGATTATCGAAGCCTACCAGATTATATAAGTTACTTTGATGTGGCTATTGTTCCTTTTAAGATAGATGAGCACACTAAGGGAAACGATTTGCTTAAGTTCCATGATTTCCTTGCAATGGGTAAACCAATTGTTAGCACAAACATCGGGGGTGCAGAGGACTTAAAAGATGTGATTAGGGTTGCTCAAATCCCATCTGAGTTTCTAGAAGAGATAGAGAGAGCTCTACTTGATGACAACTACAATGGTGTTTTAAAACGAAAAAAAGTAGCTCTGGGAAATTCATGGCACATTCGTATTAAGGAGCTTGAGCAATTGATAGCAAATAGTCTCGGAATATAGTCTTAGATCCAAAGTAGTCATATTGGAAAATAACGTACAAATGCTCAAAAAATTGAAATACAAGAAAATTACTGTAAAAACAGTTCAAACTATTGTTAATAAATTTAAAGGAAGATCAAAATACATAGATGGGCTTTTATCGGATAAAGAAATTAATCGAATGGCATTTACTGCCTCCAGGATTCCTATTGCTGAGGGGCCTAAAGATCTCCTTGTAGATGTTGGAGGTTCGATTTTCTGGTTACCAATTTATACGGAAATCATGGGTTATAAAGAAATCATTATCATTTGTCGCTATGGAGCGGGACAAACACGTTTATTTGATTTAGATGAGATAGGCATTTGTAAAAGCTTAAATGTTGAAATAGTTGAATGTGATGCCGAGTTGAGCAAATATCCGATAGATAATGGCAAGGCATCTTGCGTTGTTTCCTTTGAACTTTTGGAGCACTTCGCCGGTGATCCCATGAATTTAATTGCAGAAAGTAATCGTATTTTAAAAGATAATGGAGTTTTTTGCTTGTCAACTCCAAATGTCACATCTGCGATAAGCCTTGCAAAACTTGCGCTTGGGATGCATCCTTTCGGATGGTCTATGTTTACAGACAGTTTTGCAGACCGGCACAATCGCGAATATACTCCATTTGAGATAAAGAAAATGCTCAAAGCTGGTGGCTTTGAGATAAATCGACTTCAAACCTTCACAAACAAAAAAAAAATCACTTTTACGTTTATATGGAAATCTTCTTTTTCTCCCAGCTCTCTTTTCAAGAAGAGTACCTCCTGGAATGAGAGGAGGAACAATCTTTGCTTGCGCAAAAAAAATTGGGCGCGTCCAGCGCCGATATCCAGATTTTCTGTATCAGATAAAAGGCGATAAAAATGTTTATTTCGATATTTCTCTTAAAGTTTTACAAAACAAACGAAGGGGAAAAAGCTAAATATAACTGTATAGTAAAAAATCCCCTAAAAAAACTTTTTTAATTCAGTAAGTTATAGAATTCCCAAGGCATGTTTATGAATAATTCTTATTATCAAAAAAAAGTGAGTGTTATTATACCAACATACAATCGAGCAAGGTTTCTTCCAAATGCAGTGAGAAGTATTATTGAGCAACATTATGATAACATAGAAATCATCATAGTTGACGATGGTTCTAACGATAACACGCAAGCTGTTGTTAACTCTTTAAAAGGAAAATATTCTAATATAATTTATTGTCATAATGAACGCTCAAAAGGTCCATCCGGGGCCAGGAATACTGGAATAATAAAGTCTTCTGGCGATTACGTGTCATTTTTAGATTCGGATGATATTTGGCTGGCTGGCCATTTAGTTAATGGAATAAATGTTCTTAATAAACACCCTGAAATTGATGTTCTTTTTGGAAACTATAGTGTTGTTGATTTTGATACACGTAAGCACCCTTATGATTTCTTTGATCAACAGGAAAAGATACATACTCTTAAGTATGAACGGCTTTCACATAACCTTAAGGTATTACACGATAATTTATTTGAGGCTTTAATAAATGAAAACTTTTTCAGTCTGGTAAGTTCGATTATCAGAAGGTCAACGTGCGACAATATACTTTTAGATGAATCTATAATGCTTTCTGAGGACCGCGATTTTGCAATAAAACTTTACAAGCAGGCTAACGCAACATTCGCATTTCGAGAGGATCCAGTATTTATTGCATATAAGCACGATTCAAACACAAATAGCCCAGCCAAAAATAATCCGGCAGATTTACATTATTTACAACGTGTTATAAAAGCACATCTATATTTGTTTACAAAATATTTAAGAGTTTATAATCTTTCATATAATGAAAAGAGAATCTTAACCAAACTCATTGCCAAAAGGCTTTCGAATCTTTCATATCTCTATGGGAAGAATAAGGAATATAAGAATACCTTATCATTTATGATAAATAGTTTTAAATACGGTTTAACATTTAGACAACTTATAAATATAATGAAAGTTATTATTACACTCCCGATTCCGAATGTATATATTTCAAAAATAAGGAGTCTCAGGAAAAGGATAAACAATAGTATTAAGGCGTAGTATCCAAATCAATGATTATTTAAAGAAGTCTTTATAATAAGGAAAGCAGGAAAACAAGAAGAAAGATAGAAAAAGGTAAGAAACACGGACTTTTGTTAAATTCCGCAGATGTTACATAAGAGGTCAAAAGGATAATTTATGATTAAGGGAATTGGCAATTCCTAATCTCTTGGCTTCCAATATTATAAAATACACACCCATATTGATCTTTATTCCTCTTTACTTTAAAATGTCAAATGAAGCATCCATGCTAAACCTTGTGCCAAACATTTTAAATCGCAATTTAAAATTCTTTATAGTTTCTCCATCCTATCATTGGCAAATTACGTTTACTCCTCCGTAAATTTTATTGGAATCTCTTCCTTAAGTAACCATTGTTGATTGTTTTGTTAATCTATTTTTGCTGATATTCGTTTCATAAACATCTTGGTTTTTGAGTGTAACATGATATCAACTTTCGTTGAATTTCCTATCTCGTTAAGTATCAATATGTTATGAAAGCAGCAGGAAAAGTGTTCACAAATATGAACACTTTTTGATATACGGGAAGCAATTTACTATTTATAAAATATTCATATGTCGTTATGTAGACGCAGGTTACATCTATTTCGGCTTGTCTTTCCGAAATTGTCATAATTTAGGCAAAATATTTGCGTAAATATTTATAACTCTAATATTCTACAATAAATTAGCTCCCTAAGGTCACCAATCCTTCCTATCCTCAGGACAGGTTTGTGGCATTTTAATACGAAAATAAGCTCTGGATTTCTTCCGAAAGGAAGGTATATAACAATTAGCCCCGCTTTCTCGTCCGACCATGCCATCCAGTCGGACGTAGGGAATCCGCTTTCATAATTCGTGGT
>SDBV01010149.1_pt1 | contig 12385 bp, 12 predicted proteins | sample 2277081 | NCBI WGS metagenome assembly SDBV01 (sample SAMN10402039, study PRJNA504765) | marine sediment metagenome | isolation source: marine sediment core GS10_PC15, 223 cmbsf | place: Arctic Ocean: Southern Knipovich Ridge | collected 2010 | reverse complement strand
ACATCGCGTTTGCCGCGGGCTGCCTTGCGCTGCTCAGGAAATCGGTCCCGCCCGCGCTCATGGTCTTCCTTGTCGCGCTCGCCATCGTGGACGACCTCGGCGCGGTCGCCGTCATCGCCCGGTTCTACACCGAGCGCATCGCCTGCGAGCCGCTCCTCATCGGCGCGTGCATGATCGGGCTTTCGTTCATGTTTGGCCGACTCGGAGTCCGTGCGACCTTGCCCTATGTCGTCATCGGCATCGTCCTGTGGCTCGCGTTTATCGAATCCGGCGTCCATGCCACCGTCGCGGGCGTCCTCCTGGCATTCAGCATACCCGCAAAGGCCCGCTACGAAACGCACAACTTCCGCGGCCGCATGCAGCAACTGATCGACAGGTTCACTCACGCCGAAGAGCTCTGGCCGCAAGAGACCAAGGCCACCAAAGACGTTATGGTCAACGCGCGCCAGCAATCGGTCCTCCGCCACATGACGACCGAAATCCACCACGTCGAGGCGCCCCTCCAGCGCATCGAACACAACCTCGAACCCTTCGCCGTCTTCATCATCATGCCGATTTTCGCCTTCGCCAACGCGGGCGTGCACCTAGACTGGGCCCAGATCGGCGGCATGGTCAACGAGCCCGTCACACTCGGCGTCGTCCTCGGGCTCGCCGTCGGCAAACCCCTCGGGATCGTCCTGGCCGCCTGGCTCGCCGTCCGCGCCGGATTGGCCCAGCTGCCGCAGGGCGTGTCATGGCCCCAACTGACCGGCGTCGGCATGCTGGCCGGCATCGGCTTCACCATGTCGCTGTTCATCAACGAGCTCGCCTTCTCCGGCGTCGACCCCGCGCACACCGACGCGCTCATCGCCCAAGGCAAGATAGGGATCTTCATCGCCAGCGGCATCGCCTTCGTTGGCGGGCTGGCGCTCCTAAAGATCACCTGCCGCGAAGTACAAGACACCGGCACAGAGGAACACTAACCAAGCCGCCCCGCAAGGAACCATGGATTGTGAGCGAATCGTCCCCCATATGTCATTCCGGTGAAGGCAGGAATCACTAAAAGCTCTTGCGACCGGACGTCATTAAGGCTGCAACCAGCATGCGCCCTAGTCCTTGGCGTCGGCTTTCTTCAGTTTGCCCCACACATGCACATCTTTGTCTGGGTCATCCGTATCTTTCACGTTGCCAAACATCCATTCTCCAGATACCGTATTCATCCATTGCTAACCTACTCATCTTAGTTGCTTTATGCGTAGCGTGCGACCCAATGGATAGGACGGGCTTTCAGCCCTCTGCCACTGCAACTTCCCACCTGGGGCTGCGCCCCAGGCTGGTATAGAGCGCGCCGTTGGCGCTCACGAAACTGCCGGTTGAGTCTGAATCTCCAGTGGGTTCAACGAAGGGCCAAAGGCCCGAATTCATATCAGCCTGGGGCATAGCCCCAGGTGGGAGAACACTCAAATGCTAAGGGCTGAAGGCCCGATCCAGCATTGGGTCTCTCTTTCTTATCCTAATCTCCCGCGTAGCGGGTTCGGACTTGCAGGCCATCGCTTCGACCTTTATCGAGCGATGCAGTAGAGGTGCGTTCCTGATCGTAGAATGATGGCATCGCCGGCGATTGCGGGGGACGCGGCAAAGCCGCCTTCTTTGGAGTCGGCCGATATTTCAAATCTGTTTTCCGCGATCAGTTCGAACTCCCGGGCGGCTGAGATGACGTATACGACGCCTCTCATACTGGCAATGTAGATCTTGCCGCCGGCGTACACCGGTGAGGCCCAGAAGGTCCCGGCCCCTCGGAGCCGTTCGCGCCAGATCTGTTCGCCGGTCTTCGCATCCAGGCAGGACACCGACCCGCCCTTGTCGCTGACCGTAAACAGCAGGCCGTCCACGACCAGGGGCGACGGGATTTCGGGCGCCGCTCTCCCGCCAACGCTCCAGGCGGTATGCGTTTCGGTGACGTCGCCCTTGCCCGAGGGGTCTATCGCCGCGAGGCGCTTGGACACGCCCATCGTAATGTAGACGAGGCCGTTCGCGAAAACCGGACGGCTCGCCACGTTCCAGCCCCAGCCTTCGTGCATAACGCGCCAGTTTTCGTCGCCGGTTTCCGGGTCGTAAGAAAAGGTAACTTCGGCTCCAGGACTGATGAGCTGCTTCTGTCCTTCATGTTCGATAATGGTTGGCGTTGCATACGACTTCCTGTTGTCATTGGGCTTTTCTATCTTGGTCTCTGCAATATCGGCGTCAGAGAGGCCCGCCGCCTTAAGGGTGGAAGCTAGATCTCTCGCTCCTTCGCGAGGTTTCAGCCATAGGATCTTGCCGGTATTCTTGTCGAGGGCCGCCACGAACTGGGCATCGACCCCATCGAAGGTGAGGATCAGCGATGCGCCGTCGATTATGGGCGAGGAGGCGGGGCGCACGCGGTGGTCGCAGTGCAGTTCCCGATTCTCCCAGAGTTTCTCGCCGCTCTGCGTGTCCAGGCAGGCCGTGCCGTAGGTCCCAAAGTGGACGTATATGCGGCCTTCCTCGATAATGGGTGTAGGCGTTGCGTGCGTGTTGTGGCCCAGCCACTCCTTTTGCGGCTCCGCTACATCGAATACCTTGATATCGTGAATGATCTCGCCGCTTTCCAGGTCAACGCAGATGGCGAACAGTTCCGTCCCGTCTTCAAGCGCCGCCGTTAGCCAAATCTGATCGCCCCAAACAACCGGCGAGGACCATCCCAGGTCGTGAATCGGCGTCTTCCAACGCACGTTCTCCCCTTCACCAAACTCAACTGGGAGGCCTGTTGCGGTGCTAATGCCGTCGCCACTCGGACCACGAAACTGGTTCCAATGGGTCTCGTTCTGAGCCGAAGCGGCCGTAATCGCGGCGAGACATGCAAGCAAGATTACAGTAAAGGGAAGACGTTTCATTCTGTTGACTCCTTCTATCGTATCTGGTTTCTTGAAAACGCGTATTAACTACCATCGAGTAACGCAAAAGCAAGTGGCGCATCCGCGTGCGCACAATCGTTTGAGCGATACTAGCCACCGAGAAACTCTATCTTCATGACATGGTCGTAACCGCCCAAGACCTCGCCCGTGTATTCAAATCCCAGTCGCTGGTAGAAGGCGCCTGCATCACCATCATTCTTGAGGTGGCTGGTTAGGAGCGCCTTGGCGTTCGGCGTGGCCTTGATACGCTCTATCAGCAGCTTAACAGCCCGGGAGCCATAGTCTCTCCCTTGATACCTGGCGTCGACCATTAGTCTCCACAAGAAGTACTCGCCTTGGTTCGCCGTCCTCACACAGACGTGAACGCTTCGAGGGCCGCAATCGCGTTTTCCGTGGGAGTTTCAGGCTGGAGGTCTTTGGCCGGCGCGAGAATGTAGCCGCCTCCTTCGCCCATTCTGTCGCGAAGGCGTCCGACCTCCGCGCGAATCCCGGCCGGGCTTCCGAAGGGGATGGTGCTCTGACTTCCCAGGCATCCCCAGAAGGCGATCTTATCGCCCCAATTCTTCTTGAGTTCGTAAGGGTCCATGCCTCTGGCTTCGGGCTGGACGCTTTCAAGGACGTCCAGGCCAATTTCGATCAGGTCGGGCATAATGTCGGCCACGCTGCCGCAGCAATGACTGATTGTTATCTTGCCCTGGGCGTGGGCGGCCTCGTAGATGCGCGCGTAACGGGGCTTGAGGTGGCGGCGCCAGCATTCAGGGCCGATCATGACCCCCGTTGGTCTCCCCAGTCGTCACCGAACATGAATGCGTCGGCCGGAATGTCGGCGCAAAGGGCAATCTGCTCAAGATATTGATCCGTGAGGCGGTCCAGCAGCTCGTCAAAGAAATCGGGTTCGGCCAGCGAATCCATGAGTGCGTTGTCGAAGCCCCGAATACCCCAGCAGCTTTCCCACAGCCCCCAGCCGGCGCCAATCAGGCTGAAGCTCTCCGGCCGCGCGTGCAGCCGCTCTAGCGCCTTCTCCTTCATGCCGGGTTCGACGAAATCGCCGCCTGCCGGAAAGTCATAGCCGTCGAAAGACGGGGACGGGAGCGCGGGCGTCTCAAGGTGGTAGGGCCGGCGGTCAACCCGCCATACCGAACCGAAGAGGTCGCGGTGCCTCACGGGGTCTTTGTGCACCTTCTTCGCCCTGTCGATGCCGCAACACCACCGAATGTAGGGGACGAGTGTCTCTCGCCACGAATCGCTGCCATAGTGTTGAGTGATCCGCTCCGCAACGACCTCCTCGAATCCCAGTGTATAGGGGACGGAGTCCGTCGGGCTGTGATCGATCTGCGCCAAGACGATGTCGCGAGGTGTCATACCATTTCTCCATGCAGGACGGCCGCCTCAAGGCGCGGCCCCCAAAGCTCAGTTGGGCAAGAACAGTTTCCATTTCCCTGCGCTGCGGGCCGGCGACGACAGAGATTCCAGAAGGTCAAGAATATCACGGTGCCGGAGCGAATCCCAGGGGGCCACGAGACTATGCAGGGCCGAGAGGACCTCGAGAGGCAAAGTCCCATCGAGTTCATCGAGGAGCCTGGAGATACACAGATGGACGTACTCCGGCAACGTTGAGAAGGACCGGGATTCCGAGAAACGAACCGGCGTCCTCTGCATGCGCTGGTTTGGGTCAGTTCCAATCCAAAGGGAATCCCGAATTTGGATGCTCCGCATCTGCAATGAAAGCAAGTTCCCGGAAGAGCCCCTTCAGGTTTTCCAGCGATTGGTCCAGTGCCGCGTTGCCGCCAGTATGCATTATAATGGATGCCAAACGGCCACCCACGTTCTCCGGGACCATCTCGAAGGTCCCGAGTATGTCCAGCACTCTCTTTTCGTCAGATAGCCAACGTCTGTTGAGCGCAAAACAACATGTAACTAGGTCCTCTACCACCTCGCGCAAATGTATGAAGAAAGAGAAGTGATCGTCCCGAAACGCGGCTTTGCTGAACCAGTCGAGCACGTAGATTGAAAAATGCGCATGGTCAAGGTGCTTCTTGATTCTGTAAACGGCCCTCTCCTCTGAGTACACGGGGACCAGCGACTTGATCGCGGGTATGACGCCGTCCGGGTCGAGCAAGGGGGCGGTACTCAACAGCCCGCCGGGCAGAAACTCGTCGGCGTCGAAGTTCCTGTCAAGGTCTTCGAGAAATGATGTTATAACGGGCATCGCCATCCAGATGATCTCGCAGCGAGTTCCGTCGATTGTGAGGCCGTCGTCCGTACACACCTCCCAATCCTTGTCAAAATAGGGAAAGCCCTCGACGCCACAGCTCTCGTAACGTCGTTTCCGGCGCTCGGCGCTGGGGATCTCGTCGCGTACAAAGACGGCCAGATCCAAGTCCGAGTACCTGTCCACCTTCTTGTTCGCGTGCGAACCCGTCAACCCTACTGCAAGTACTTGGTCAAAACCAGTTAAGATGTCCACGGCATACCCGGGAAGGGGCTTGGCTTGCGCGAGTTTCTTGCTCAAGACGGACTTGCCTCCCCGGCACTGCCTATGATCGTCACTTTGCCCATTCGCCCATTCCCTTCTGGTGATCCAGCGTCAGAGCTCAGTGGCGCGGCTTGTCCGCGTCCGCTACAGCGTCTTGTTTGACCCTTCCCCGCCTATTCATCCAGAACCGCATGGTGCCGCCCCACACCATGCCCGCGAACAGGCATATCGGGAGACCGATCAGAACATTTTTCACGTCGAAGTCAGCAAACAGAAGTGGGATCAAGAAGAGGATCAGCCACATGAGTCCTCCGAATAGAAAGGTTCCTCGGAAAAACCAGTTGACCCTCTTTGCCTCAACAAGTGGTTGCTCCAGGCTTCGTCTCAATCGTTGCTTTTCATATTCAATCCATCTGGGCTTTAGGATGCTAGCTGGCACAAACCAGACCGGAAATGTAACAAGCAGAATCAGAAGACTGAATAAGTTCCAGAGGCATGGAATGGTACCTTCGCAAACAGGGCAGATAAGGTCAAACCAATGTCCAAAGGCATTTCCCTTAGCCCATAGCCGTCCATCATTCATTGCGCCGCACTGCGGACATGGTACTATCGATCGTTCCAGCATCGGCTTGTCGCTCTGCCTATCAACTAGCGTCACCTTGGGCATACGCTGCCCAAGTACCAATTCATTGAAAGCCAAGACAGGATTCACAACCCAATGGAGAATCAATGGGTGAGGCAATGCCCAAACTGTGTACTTAGATCTGTCGAAGTCCGTGCGCTTCATTACATTCTCTTGGTCGAAGGTCTCGCGTGAGCGGCTTTCAGCGGCGTTGGCCTCTGAGAGTCAGGCTCCGTGCGATTATCCGGCTTCCTTTCGCGCAACGATCAGAAGAAACTCGGGCAGACCGTGCAGGGGCGCCCCCTCCCAGTCGGCCACGTCTTCGCCGAACTCGCCAATCTCCAGCACGCGGCACCCGGCCCTGAGGACGGCGTTGATATAGTCCGAAACGGTCCAGTAAAACTCATAGGCCTTCATCGTTCCCGGCTTGGGGCGAAGGATGTCCTCCGACACATCATACTCGAAGGGGCCCCGCTCGAAGTAGGGACACTCAACGGTCAATTCGTCCCGCGACTCCTTCCAGATCCTCCGGAACGGATGATACTCGGCGATGATGAACAGGCCGTCCTGCCGCAGAATACGGGCCGCCTCCGCGTAGTAGGCGCCGAGGTCCGACACCCAGACCGCGACATGGCCGCCGGTGTAAACATAGTCGAAGGCGTCGCTGTCAATCGCGGAGAGGTCCGTGACATCGGCCCTGAGGAAGGACACCGGAAGGTCAAGCTCCCGCGCCCGCCGCTTGGCAACGTCGAGTTGGTTCTGCGAGATATCGACCGAGGTCACGATGCCGCCGAGCCCGGCCAGCGCAAAGACAACCTGGTTGTCGCCGCTTCCAAGAACGCACACGCGCTTGCCGCGTATGCCGGCAAAGCACTCAAGCTCCTTGTCCGAGAGTACGAGTTCCGGCTCCGACGGGCAACGGCGCCAAGTCCCACGAGAATCCGCGCCCTTCGCCCACTGCTCCGACCCCGCGTCCCAGCGTTTCCTGTTCGCCTCATGTATCTCGTTGGTCATGTCTTTCCTGTCAAACGGCTTGTGCATCAGAGGCCCAAGTCCGCCACATGCGCTGGTTGGGCAATGCCCCTTTTCCCTGGGAAAGGTTCTGTCAATCTGAATTCCAGTCCTATCGCCCGAATGCCTCCCAATGGCGGTTCAAAGACCATCTGTGCGGATGCCTATCGTCAAGCTCGGCCCGCGCCACCGCAGAATCTCCTGAAAGATATACGTATCCCCCTGCTCCACCTGTGAGTACATCCACGCGAATGGTTCCATCTTCGTAGCGCTTCCCAAAGGCATGCCGAACGGACTCCGTCAGTGATGAAGGAAATACTGCTAGAGATTTCATCGGGCCTACTGAATCGATCTTAACATTAGACACAAATTGTTCCAGCTGGTCTTCGATCGAACGAAACTTGGCCTCCCGTCCGACCATAAAGGGGTGCCCCGTACTGGCGTACCATAGCCCTAGGATTAACAGTAATACAAGAACGACCAATTCAATTGGCGAGATCTTTTTGCGAAATGACTCTACTGCCAACACTACAGCCGAGATCCCAGAGGCCAGCAGGGAGAGGAGAAAAAGGACGAGGCCTCCTGCATAGTCAAATCTCGCGTGCAAGAACGGGCCGATGGGTATTCCCGATACTACGAAGACAAGAATTGCGTACCGAACGGCATTGGGCAACCTGTATGGTTTCCTCATAATGCGCATCACACGCACCGCTCTGGTCGTCACAGGCTCCCCAAGGGGCTCTTCACTCTCGGATCTGCTGGGTTCGAGACATGGCATGCCCTTGTCTCCTCATGTTGAGGTGAGGCTCTCCGTTGCCTAACGTTCCGCGCGTCAGCGGCGACGGCCGCTGGATGCGCTGGTTAGGCAAGCTTCTCGTTTGCCCTTTCTGGTTGTCTTCTGGTTTCTGTCCAGTATTCCTCTCGAACATCCTTATCAATTTCGACCGGGCCGCCACCGCACAGATGTCTGTTTTCTCCGTTCTTCTTCGGCCCAGAAATCAAATAACCTTCCAGCGTCTCCGCATCGTGATAGTTCGTGCAAGCGTCAGTGCCACCCCTTTGAAGTTTCTTCCCTTTGTACTGAAGGGTTCTTCCAGTTCTGTTGAAAGTGACGCGGCCAATTCACGCAGGACCACGGTCGTCATGCCCGCCGGAGTGGGTTTTCAATTCCATGTACATAATTCGGGTTTTCATCATCTCTCAGCCTAATTTCTATTTATATAGCTTGCGTATAGCGTCCCAAACAATGCGCATCCCTCAGTATGGGCCGCCTGAAATGAGCATTGAGTCTTGACCGGCAATGTCTTTCTTTTCAACAGGTTATACGCCCAACACGTCTTTATCAAGGGCACTTAAGCGGATCAGCGCTGGCAGCGGAATTTGGGCGTCCATTCTAGGCGTTCGCGGGCGCGTGTGCAGTCGACCAGCGCGCCGAAGCCGTCACACGCCTCCAATTTCTCGCTGTCGACCGGTATTCCAGGGAAAAACTTCTCGACCAACTCCAGGCTGGGCATCGTGCTGCGCTGATCCTCTGCATTGAGTAGGAAGGCCTCGAAGCCGTCCGGCGGATCGTAGTCCAACAGCAGCCGGACCGCATCCACAACGTCGCTCGTCCCTACATAGTCGTTCAGATTCGGGTGGTCCGGCGTCGGGAGGGCCTTGAAGACCGGTTCGACCTCCTCGGTGATGGTCCAACCCGGACGCACGGCCACACACGGCTTGCCGAAGCGCTGGGTATAGACGCGACACAAATGCTCGCCCACCACCTTCGACGTGTCGTAATAGCCCGTCGCGAGGCTCGGATGCTCCTCCGCGATCGGCAAGAACTCCGGAAGCTGCAGGGCCCCGTGCCTTTCGTGGAGTCCGTGCCACTGAATCGACGACACGTAGATAAAGCCATCCACCCCGTCACGCTTTCCCGCCTCCTCCAGCAGCACGAAGGTCCCCTGCACGTTTGTCGCCATCAACTCATCGAAGGGCTCAATCGGACCTGGAAACGCCGCGCAGTGCACGACGGTATCGACGCCTTCCATCGCCTCCTCGACCAGCGACACGTCGGTAATCGAACCTTGGAACACCGGCCCGAGCTCGCGCAGTTCATCCGTGGGCGGCTCGAGCACATCGAGCTGTACGATCTCATGCTCGGTGGCCAACTCCCGCGCCAGCGCGCCCCCCAGCCGCCCACTCGATCCCGTGATTAGAAGTCTTCGCTTCGATCCTATGTGCGAAAGCATCAGCCGCCCCTCCCATGGGCCGCTCACGAGCCGTGCAACACCATCCCTCTATCATACGCTCAGGGCCCGCCCGTTGCGACTGCCCCGCTCTTCCAGCCGTTGACTCTCCATAGACCTTCAAGTAAGGTGTCTAATATGAACGCAGGGCCTTCCGGCGCTGCAAGTTCGCTATGCATCATGCCCGAGTCATTGCTGATCACCTCAGCAAACAGAGGGTTTATACTACTAGCCGCGTTTCAGGCGCACGGGGCCTACTTGGGCATCTTCGACTGGAGGGCAAGAATTCATGGCTGTATTCCTGGCGATTATCGCCGTTGTGACAAGTATTGGGCAACAGGATGCGCCTGATACTGAAGCCGTAGCATCGAAGCTTCTTGGGCTTCTAAATTTGGATCCTTCCATCGGTCAGTCAACACATGCTGACGAACTCTTACGGCCCATGCCCATCGACGACGCCATCCTGGATTCGCTTACAGGAGGCGTGAGGGCACTGACCGATACAAACGGTTTCCCTGGCCTCGCGTTCTCTCATCGGCGCGTCGCACAGGACGACCCGGATGCGCCGATCGCACCGGGGATGGATATCCATCCCGTAATCCTACTACACGATGGCACCGGATGGGCCACGATTGTTACAACTCCATTTGCGGGGTCAGGGTGGGTGTACGCTTCGCGATCGAGTGATGGAAGTCGAACCTATGCGATCCTTGACCACACGGTCGAAGGACCCGGTCACGCACTCCCCATCCTCACCAGCCGCGATGGAGGCTGGACCTGGGAACACATGACTTCTGTTAGAAAGCCTAATTATCTCTTCGGGTTTCGCGACTTGGTGATGGAACCTGATGGACAAGGCTCGCTTACGGTCGGGTTAGGCGACGTATCCGTAATCACAGGGCCTTATCGCATGGAAGCGATCATGACGACGCGGACCACCGACGCCGGCAAGAGCTGGTCGACATACTCGCTTCGTCTCAGTGACAGGAGGGAAGGCACGAGCTTCTGGCCCAATCGAAGGTTCGGCCCCGATAGGTCGATTCGGGAAAGTCTGGAATTTGCGGGATCGCTAGTCATCGGTAGCCTGCGACGATTCGCGGCCCAGAGCGCCGAATACGACCGAGACGACCTACCTATTTCGCCAGCGCGATAATGGTGTGCATTACAGGGCGTGGTCGCAGGTGCAACTCCTCTCATTGATCGAGTAGCCCTCTTTCAGTAGTGTACGTATTTGTATTCAGGCCCGTTTGACAAGGAGACCATGCCCATGGGCGACGCCGACCAAGTTTATGTCAGCCACCTGACGCCGCTGAGCTTTATCAAGCGCGCAGCCTTCGTATATCCGGACAAGACCGCCATCGTCCACGGCGATAAACACTATACCTATCGCGAATTCGGCGAGCGCGTGAACCGGCTGGCCTCCGCCCTCGAAAGACGCGGCCTCAAGAAGGGCGGGCGCGTCGCCGTCCTGCTCCCCAACATCCCGCCCATGCTCGACGCCCATTTCGGCGTCCTCCTGGCAGGCGGCCTGATTGTGCCCATCAACTACCGCCTCTCCTCCGGCGAGGTCGAGTACATCCTCAACCATTCCGGCGCCAGCATTTTCATTTGCGATTCCGAATTCGCCGATCTCGTGCGGCCCATCCGCGAAAACCTCAAGACGGTTGAACACGTCATCGACGTCAATGACGACCCCGCGTTCGAGGGCCTCGGGGGCACGGACTACGAAGACTTCCTCCAAGAGGGCAGCCCTGAAGAATTCCCGCCAGTCCTCGAAGACGAACTCGAAGAGATCACCATCAACTACACCTCCGGCACGACCGGCCGCCCCAAGGGCGTCGTCTTCACGCACCGCGGCGCCTACCTCAACGCGATCGACGAAGCCCTGGAAACGCACATGACGCCCGAGGTCGTCTACCTCTGGACCTTGCCGATGTTCCACTGCAACGGCTGGTGCTTCACCTGGGCCGTGACCGCCCTAGGCGGCACGCACGTCTGCATGCGCAAGTTCGAAGCCGCCGACGTCTGGCCGCTGGTCGAGAAGGAAAGCGTGACACACTTCAACGGCGCGCCCGTCGTCCTCATCGCGCTCATGAACGACCCCGGCCGCCCCACCAAACTCGACCGGCCCCTCACCATTACGACTGCCGGCGCCCCGCCATCGCCCACGACCATCGAGCAGGTGCAATCCATCGGCGCGACCATCATCCACGTCTACGGCCTCACCGAAACCTACGGCCCCACCACCATCTGCGCCCCACAGCCCGACTGGGAAGACAAGCCCGTCGCCGAGCAGAGCAAGCTCCTCGCGCGCCAGGGTGTCGCCTACATCATGTCCGACCCCATCCGCATCGTCGACGAAAACATGAACGACGTCCCTCGCGACGGCGAGACGCTTGGCGAAGTCGTCATGACCGGCAACATGGTCATGAAATGCTACTACGACGACCCCGAAGCCACCGAAACGGCCTTCCGCGGCGGCTACTTCCACTCCGGCGACGTCGCCGTCTGGCACCCGGACGGCTACGCCGAACTGCGCGACCGCTCCAAAGACGTCATCATCTCCGGCGGCGAGAACATCTCCTCAATCGAAGTCGAGCAAGTCATCTACCGCCACCCCGCCGTACTCGAATGCGCCGTCATCGGCGTCCCCCACGACAAATGGGGCGAATCCCCAAAGGCCTTCGTCACCCTCAAACCCGGCCATACGGCCACCGAAGAAGACATCGTCAGCTTCTGCCGCGAAAACATCGCCCACTTCAAGTGCCCCTCCGCCGTCGACTTCATCGACCTCCCCAAAACCTCCACCGGAAAAATACAAAAATTCATTCTCCGCGACAAAGAATGGGGCGGCAAAGAGAAACGCATCCAGGGCTGAACCGCTTAGCCTCGGATTCGACGGATTACACGGATCAGGGAAGCGCGCGTTCTGTCCGATTCGCCGACGGCAGACGCGCTGTCACACAGCGCCGACAGCTTTCTGGAGGTTCCTGCTTTCGCAGCGATGCCATAGCCGGAGCTGTTCTTATATTCGCCTCCGTCCGCTCCGCTATCCCTTGCTCGGTAGCGCGACGACGGCGGTGCCGGGTGTCGTCTTATCGCCCTTCGAGTTCTCGAGCCAGATGTCGCA
>SDBV01010148.1_pt1 | contig 12386 bp, 8 predicted proteins | sample 2277081 | NCBI WGS metagenome assembly SDBV01 (sample SAMN10402039, study PRJNA504765) | marine sediment metagenome | isolation source: marine sediment core GS10_PC15, 223 cmbsf | place: Arctic Ocean: Southern Knipovich Ridge | collected 2010 | reverse complement strand
GGCGACCGTATGGGTTCGAATCGAGGGAAGGAGTGGAGGCCGGCAACCGGCCCGCAGGTCAGAACTGCAGCATCGTCGAGATGAAAATGCCGCTGGCTTCCGTGCTGAAGCGGTAGTCGTCGGGATAGGTGGCCGAGCCCGGACAGAATATGTAGTTCCACGTGCGATGTCTGTAACCGATCTGGATGAGCGTCTTCGGCTCGGAGTATCCCAGCTTCACGCTGTAACCGCCGCCATAGGCGATCGGGAGTTCCACCGACCCCTCAGCACCCAGCCGCAGGGAAATGCCCGTCTTCCCGAAAGGTATCACGGCGTCGAGGCCGCCGCCAAACGTCATGAGGAACGCCGATTCCATGCGCGCAGTGTTATCATCGAAATTGTAGGCGGGAGCGTCGGTGAATTTGATACCCATCGTGCCCGTGCCCTGGATGCCTTCCGCCCATCCCACCGCTCTGAAGAAGACCTCCACGTCGGTCTGCTCGATTAGGTCCACCCACCCTTTGTCCTCGTCAGTGGTCAACGGTACATATGAGCCCGCGCTGTATGTGTCCGTGACCTTGTGCTCGAGCCTCAGCACGCCGTTGTACTTCCTGAGCCGGACGCCGCCGAAGAGCACCGCCTTGTCTTTCCTCTTGAGCTTTCCTCCCCCCGCGATCTCGATCTCGATGGACCCGCGCGGTTCCCAGGAACGCATCCCCACCCCGTAGAAGTCCGTGTATTCCTCCTCGTCTTCCTCCTGCGTGAACTCCGTTACGTCAACCGACGCGTACCAGACCTCCACTTGGAGCGCGCTCTGCGTGCAGCCGGCCAGGAAAGCCAGTACGACCGGCATCCATATGGCCGGCGCTCGTCCACGCAACTGTGTCGCCAGTGAGCGTCTCAACGTTAGCGCTCTTTCTCGAGGAGGAAGATGAGCGGCCCGCTCTCGACGCGGTCCATCTTCCCGGTCTTCGTCTCGTAGCCCGGGGCGGTTATCTTGTACGAAGTGATCGCCGAGGGCGCATAAAGCGTGAGGAACGTGATCTTCTCCGACAGCTTGAGCACTACCTTGCCGCGCGCGTACTTGGGCGCTCTGGCCACGGCGTCCTGAAGCAGCTTGCCGGACATGTAGCTCGACAGAAGCTTGTCGGGCTCGGGCGCCTTGATCTCGAACTCGGCCTCGGCCGCGACCGGCTTGAGCGTCACCGTGTCCCGGACGCTGACGGCCATGCGGCGGACCTTGGCAGTGACCACCAGGTCGCACAAGGCGCCGGCCGTCCTGTAGAAGACGCTCCGCGCCGGCGAGTACAGCGGGATCGCAATGCTGAGGCCCTTCTGCTTCGCCGAATCGGTGGGCCCGAGCGGCGTCGCCCGGATGCTCGCGACGCTCCTCGAGACACCTTCTTTCGCCAGGAGCTGCTTGAGGGGAGCCGAGGACATGAAGGAAGCCGTCGTCTGGGCGGCCTCGGGCAGCCTTGCGAATCCCTGGCGTGCAGACGCAACGTCGAGATACGTGTGAGCCGGGAGCGCAAGCTCGGCCGCAAGGTTGCCCGACGAGTCGACCTCCGCTTCCTTCTGCCGCACTCGGGCGCCGTCCCCGCCGAAGGACAGGGGCGCCCCGGCGAGGAGCCGGAAGCGCTCACCGGCCGCCGAACTCGCCCGACGCACGGGCGTGGACTTCTTCAGGTACTCCGCGAATTCTCTCTTGTCCTCTCTGGTCTTCCCCGTAGCGCTCTCTCTCATGCTCCTCAGCTTCAGGGCTTTCGATTGGCTCAACCCGAGAGGTATCATGCCCAGCGTCATGGGCAAGAGCCCTTCGATCCCTTGGCCTACTTCCGTGTCCTCATTCCCTGGTGTGTAGTCTGTCTCGTAGTCGTACTGCATCATGTTCTTGATACCCAGCCCCACCAGCACGAGGCCCGACGTCAGGGCGATGCCGCGCGCGTTCTTCCCCGCCCAGTTGAGCTTCCTTCGGCTGATCTCCTCCATCTTGGTGGTCTGATAGTCCTGAAGCGTTGTCTCCTCGTGTTGCATGACGGCCTTCTCACAGGGCACCGAGACGGTCATGCCGGATATGCGCGTGCGCTCGGTCCGAAGCGTGTAGACCGGAGCCGAGACGACGGTCTTCTTGGCCTTCTCGCGGGTCCGTCTGACGGGCGCGCCCACCGGGCGCCATATGAATTCCGGTCCGGAGTAGCACCCCGCGACGACGGTGATCATGGCAGGCACGCACAGAACGGCCGACGAAAGCCGCACCGACCGGCCGCTCGAGTGCATTGACGTCGTCGAACGTGTCAACGGATGCTTCCCTCTATCAATCCCCGGTTCCGTCAGGGAACGCGAGTTTCTCGAGCTCCTTGAAGGCCGACGTCCCCGCGAAGCGGGCCAGTGCCGCGCGCGCCTTCTCGGCCGCCTCCTTCGGGCTCGATCGGTATGTCTTATTGAGCTTCGCCAGGAGCAGCCTCGCCTCTTTCTCCCGCTGTTCGCTAGCCGCGCTGGCGAACCTTCTGTTCTCGAGCTTTTCGGCGTCCGTCAGAGCGCCCTTCAGGCCCGCCGACCGCCCGGCGTCCTGCGGGCTGGTGCGGTAGCGGGCTGCTATCTCACGCTTGAGCTCCTCGACGCGCTTGGCGTTCAGCTTGGCCTTGAGAACCGTCATCAGGCGGCGGATCTCGGGGTCGTCCTTCCTCGCCAGTGCATTGGCGTAGCACTGGGCGGCCAGCTCCAGCTCCCCGCGCTTCTCGGCCGCCCGCGCCTGAAGCTTGTAGTGCTCGTGAAGGCAGGCGATCTCGGCCTCCCGCGCGGTCGCCGCGTTTCTCGTACCGGCACCCGCGTAGTTGGCCGCGCGGTCGTAGGCCTTGGCCGCCTCCTCGAGCTTCCCGGCGAGCTTCAGCCGGAAAGCATCCTCCATCCACTTCTTGTACTCCGCCGTCCGCTCGGCGTCGGACTTCAGCCGCTCAATGTCGGCGCGGACCTGTTTGAGAAGTGTCGTCGCCTCCCCGTTGTCGGGCGAAATGCTCAGGACCTCCACCAGGGCCTCCTCCGCCTTCTGGTGGAGACCCGCGTCGCGGAAGCTGCGCGCGCTGTTGACAAGCCGCTTGGTCTTCTTCTCGTCCTCGCGTCGGGCCGTTGCCGCCTTGTTTTCCCTGTCCCGCTCTTCCCGGGCGCGCCGCAGGTACGGCGGCAGGAGCAGAGCCGCTGCGATGATCGCAACAAGAACGACCCCGCCGCCCACAAGGAGCGGCACGAGCCACCTCCTGTCCACTACGAGGGGAGGGGAAATCGTGGCCGGGGTCCTGCCGGAAATGACCTGGCCTGTCCCCGGCGTCGGGATGGGGCCGCTGTCGGGTCGGCTAGGCGCCGCCGCGGCCACGTCCTTACTGCCGAGCACGGCCGCGCCGATGAGCGTCAGCGTCCGTGCAGACGGAGGGGTCATTGCTACGAGCGAAAGTTTGGTCATGCCGGCCTCGGTGTCGGCGAGCATGGTCTCGCTGCCGGCGCCCGACAGTTTCAGGTGAGCCCTCAGGGCACGGGCCATCTGGCCGCAGTCGGTGTAGCGGCTCTGCGGCTCTTTCTGAAGGGACCTGTCGAGGATCTTGCATATGCCCTCGGAGAGGTCCTGCCTTCCCGCCCTGGGGTCGGGCGGCGGCTCGCCCTGGATCTGCACCGCCAGGGCGAAAACGTTACTGTCGGCCCACGGCAGCCGCCCCGTGAGAAGCTGGTAGAGCGTCACGCCGAGCGACCAGACGTCCGCGGCCGGCCCGACGCTTCTGGCCGAGGCGAACTGCTCGGGGGACATGTAGTAAGGGGTGCCCATGGCCTGCTGGGTCATGGTGAGCATCGACGGCTCGTTCGTCTCTTCTCCTGAAAACGCCTTCGCGAGGCCGAGGTCGGCGACCCTGACCCGGCCTTCCTTGTCCAGGAGGATGTTGTCGGGCTTGACGTCGCGGTGGACGATGCCCTTCTTGTGCGCCTCGGCCAGCCCTTCGGCCGCGCCCAGGATGATCTCGACGGCCTCGCGCTCGCCGATTTTGCCGGTGCGCTTCAGCCGGTCGCCGGCCGACTCGCCGTCCACCAGCTGCATCACGAGGAAGTAGACGCCGTGCTCGGTGTTCACGTCGAGCACGCGGACGAGGTTCGCATGGTCGATCTGGGCGGCGGTCTGTGCCTCGCGGATGAAACGCTTGACGAACTCGTCGGCCTGCTCGGGCGCTATGGCGGAAGGCTGCGTCATTACCTTGACGGCAACCTCGATACCGAGCCGGAGGTGCTTGCCCCGGTAGACGGCGCCCATCCCGCCCTGGCCCAGCTTCTCGTAGAGCACCACGCCGCCCAGGACCTTGTAACCTTCGTGGATCGGGATCGCGGTGAGCAGGATGTCAGTAGCGAGATCTGTACCGTCGGTCATACTATCCCTCCGACTGTAGGGATTATGCACATGCGCCTGCGCTTGTCAACTTTGGGTGGCGGATTCTTCTCCTCCCATTGTGGCATACGGCGGCCGCCTCCGGGAAGGTCAAGAGGCCCCGTGCGTGTGAACGCCCGCGTCCCTGTTGCGTTGGTCGCGTCAGGCGCTTCCAGCGGCGCCGGGGCGGCGGAACGGACCGGGCGTGGTGACACGTCCCGCGGTCGAATGCACCGAGCGGCGCTCTTCCCGCAGCGGCGCGCGCGTTCGATGTCCTCGCCCTGCGGGGAGGCCCCCGAACAAAGGAAACGGGCCCGCCTTTCGACGGGCCCGGAACACGCCCAGAGGTGTAAGACCTCGGCGAGCTACCTCTTCTTCCACTTCGCCCACTCTTTGTCCGTCATGAACAGGCGGAACGGGGGGACCTTGAGGGCCTTGGCTATCTTCACCAGCGTCCCCGACCGGAATCCCTGCTGCCCATTCTCCAGACGCGAGATCTGCGCCTGCGAGATGCCGACTTTCTTCGCGAGGTCGGTCGTGGTCATACCGAGCTCGGTGCGCAGGCCCTTCACTGTCAACCCGATGTCCTTCGCCTTCATCGCAACAGTCTCCTTCCAAGAAAAAGTGCAGAACTGCTCCAAACCAATAGAGCGGATTCTACACAGGTGGAATGCTGCTGTCAACCCGAACTTTCGGAATTTATTCAGGGAATAATGGTTCTCCCCCGTCCTCCGTCGTACGAGCGGCCCGGTTGCGGCGCCGCACTCCTCTGTGGTAGTAAGGCTCCGCCCCTCGCCGCAGGGCTCGCGGAGGACACCCGACATGATCCGCTCCGTGGGCTTCGTCTTCCCTGACACTTGAGATGCGGGTCCCGGGCGATGTCATCCCGGTAAAGCGACGAACGCCGAGGCGACCTCCTCCGCGACGGTCGAGGGGGACGCACGCCGCTCGCGGCGGCCAGGCGGCGTTGGCAGTCGGGCGCGATAACGCGCGCGGCCCGGCGGCGTTGGCCGCCGGACGCAGTCGGGCGCGATAACGCGCGCGGCCCGGGAAGGTCGGCGGGAACGACGCACACCTCCGCCAAAGATTGGCTGTGCAACCGCCTTGACAGGGGTCCTGCCGGGGTCTAGAGTCTATTGGGTGGTGTTTCCCGTGCGAGGCACGTGGACGACGACCCTTGCAGCGCGTTGCAGGGCGCCTCGGCGTGTCCGACCGGTCCCCGGGCCTCCGGCTCGGGACAGCTAACTGCCCGGAGCGCAAGCTCCGGGATGGTGTAGGGCGCCACCGGCAGAAGGGGGGCTGAATGGCCGCGGCCCGTCGAATGATCGGCGAAATCCTGGTGGACATGGGCGTCGTCACGACCCAGCATGTCCAGCAGGCCCTCAAGCAACAGATGAGCGGCGAGATGAAGAAGATCGGGGAGATGTTCGTCGAGCAGGGCCTCTGCACGACCGACGACATAACCCGGGCGCTCGCCGAGCAGCACGATCTCGAGATGGTCGACCTCGATGCCATCGATATCCCGCACGAGGTCGTCCAGATGGTCGAAAGGTCGCTCGCCCGGCAGCACCATATCATCCCTATCGACTACGCCGAGGGGATGCTTACCGTCGCAATCCCCGACCCCCTGGACCTCTACACCATCGACGAGCTGCGCTTCGCGCTGGACTGCAACATCGAGCCGGTCCTTGCGACCCACGACGCGCTCGACCGGGCCTTGACGAACTACTACGGCCTGGAAGAGGGCCAGGTCGACGAAATCCTGAAGGAGTTCGGCGAAGAGGCGGATGTCGAGGTCGTACAGACCGGCGAGGTCGACGACGGGAGCGCCTCCGCCGAGGACGCGCCTATCATCAAGCTGGTCTATCAGATACTGAGCAATGCCGTGGTGGCGGGGGCCTCGGACGTCCACATCGAGCCGATGGCAAACCGCCTGCGGATCCGCTACCGGGTGGACGGCGTCTGCTTCGACGTCGATGCGCCGCCGAAGCGTCTCCAAGCGCCTGTTATCAGCCGCGTGAAGATCATGGCCGGCATGGACATGGCCGAGAAGCGGCGCATGCAGGACGGCCGCATCAAGCTAAGCGCGCGCGGCCGCGATCTCGACCTGCGCGTCTCGTCGCTTCCGGCGACGCACGGCGAGTCGGTCGTCATGCGGATACTCGACCGCGAGAACCTGAAGTTGGGCCTCTCGGACCTGGGTTTCCACGCGGACGACCTGAAGATCTTCAACTCTCTCATCAAGAAGCCCAACGGCATCATCCTGATAACGGGGCCCACCGGCTCGGGGAAGACCACTACCCTCTACGCGGCGCTGCAGGACCTGAACCGGTCCGACAGGAAGATCATCACGGCCGAGGAGCCGGTGGAGTACCACATCAGCGGCATCAACCAGTGCGAGGTGCGCAGGAAGATCGGCATGACCTTCCAGCGGATCCTCCGCGCGATGCTGCGCCAGGCCCCGAACATCATCCTGGTGGGCGAGATCCGCGACAAGGAAACCGCCGAGATCGCCATCCAGGCGGCCCTTACGGGGCACCTGGTGTTCTCCACCCTCCACACGAACGACGCGCCCTCGGCCCTCACGCGACTCGTGGACATGGGCGTGCCGCCGTTCCTCGTGGCGAGCTCGATCCAGGCGATCATGGCGCAGCGGCTCGTGCGAAACATATGCGTCGAGTGCAAGGTTCCGACGAAGGCCGACGTCGTCCGCCTCAAGGCCGTGGGCCTGCGCGACGAGCAGATCAAGGACCGCACCTTCTATACCGGGCAGGGCTGTCCGAACTGCCACAACTCGGGCTACAAGGGACGCAAGGGCATATTCGAGATGATGGTCATGAACAGCCGCATCCGCGAGCTCACTTTCCACAAGGAGAGCACCGATAAGATCCGGGCGCAGGCGCTTCGGGACGGGATGAACACGCTCTTCATGGACGGACTCCGGAAGGTCCTTGACGGCGTGACAACGCTTGAGGAGGTCCTGGCCGAGGCGAAGATCGTGGTGTAGGACGGCGCAGGTCGCCGTAGGTTGGTGTAGGCTGGCAGGGAGAGCGTGCAGTGGCCGAGTAGCGTCAGGACACTAGACGAAGGATACCCGACGTGGCCGCGTAGCGTTAGGACACTAGACGAAGGATACCCGACGTGGCCGCGTAGCGTTAGGACACTAGACGAAGGATACCCGACGTGGCGATCGAGATCAGCAAGCTGTTGGACGTGACCATAAGACAGCGTTGCAGCGACCTGCACCTCGCGGTCGACCTCCCCCCCACGGTCAGGCTCCACGGGACGCTGCGCCCCCTCCAGGCCAAGCCCCTGACGCCGGACGACACCATAGCTCTCATGCGCAGCATCACTCCCGAAAGGTTCCAGCAGGAGCTCCAGGAGAGGGGCGGCGCGGACTTCGGGTTCAGCTACGACAACGGGAAGGCCCGCTTCCGCGTCAGCGTCCTGAAACAGAAAGGTAACGTGGGGATTGTTCTCAGGCTTATCCCCTCGGAAATCATGACGTTCGAGCAGATAGGCCTGCCGGCAATCATAAAGGATATCTGCCTCCGCCCGCGCGGCATGGTCCTGGTCACTGGCCCCACCGGCTCGGGCAAGTCGACGACGCTGGCGACGATGATCGACTTCATCAACCGGGAGTGTAGCCATCACATCATCACGATCGAGGACCCGATCGAGTTCTATCACAAGCACAAGAAGTCGGTCATCACCCAGCGCGAGGTCGGCGTGGACGTGTCGGGCTTCTCCGAGGCCCTGAGGCGCAACCTGCGTTCCGACCCGGACGTGATCCTCGTCGGCGAGATGCGCGATCTCGAGACCATCTCGGCCGCCATCACGGCCGCGGAAACCGGCCACCTGGTGTTCGCGACCGTTCACACCACGGGCTCGGCGAACACCGTGAACCGGATCATCGACGCGTTCCCCACGGACCAGCAGGAGCAGGTCAGGACGCAGCTCGCGACGACGTTGATAGCGGTGCTGTCGCAGACGCTCCTCAAGACCGCCGACGAGCAGGGACGTGTCGGCGCTTTCGAGATAATGCTCATGACCGACGCCATCCGGAATCTGATTCGCGAGAACAAGGCCTTCCGGATCAACTCTTTCATCCAGACCGGCGGCAACCAGGGGATGATCCTCCTGGACGATTTCCTTTTCAACCTCTGGGCTCAGGGGACCATCGCGTTCCAGGAGATGATGCAGTCCGCTCAGGACCCGGAGGCCTTGCAGAAAAAGGTCCGGGAATACACGCAGGACCAGAAGCGTCGGCGAAAGTAGGCGGACAACTATGGCCATGGCACCGAGCCGCAAGCCGCTGGGTGAGATCCTTATCGAGGAAGGTCTGGCCACCGAGGCGCAGATCCAGTCGGCCCTGAACACCCAGAAGGAAAAGGGCGAGACGCTCGGCCAGATCCTGGTCGACATGGGGATCGTCGAGCGCGACGACATACTCCTGGCGCTCGGCCACCAGGCCGGCATGGACATCGTCGATCTCGACAACCTGGAGATTGCCGACGACGTGATCAGGAAGGTCTCGCCGACCATCGCCGACATCTACCAGATCATTCCCATCGGCTTCGACAACGGCACGCTCACCATCGCGATGGCCGACCCCCTGGCGGTCAACGCCCTCGACGACCTCCGGTTCATGCTGGACTGCGACGTCAAGGGCGCGGTCTCCAACGAGAAGTCGGTCGCGGCGGCGATCAAGAGGTACTACGGTTCCCAGCAGGAGTCGATCGACGACCTGGTCAAGGACCTCGAGGCCGACGACACACTTGCCTCCGTTAGCGACGACCTGGACCAGTCCGTGGACATCTCGGAGATCGAGAAGATCGCGCACTCCGCGCCGGTCATCAAGTTCCTGAACCTGGTCCTGTTGACCGCGATCAAGGACCAGTCCTCGGACATACACTTCGAGCCGTTCGAGGACCAGTTCAAGATCCGCTACCGGATCGACGGGGAGCTACTCGAGATGCAGCCGCCCCCGAGGCACCTGGCGACGGCCCTCATCTCGCGGATAAAGGTCATGTCGAACCTCGACATCGCCGAGCGGCGGCTCCCGCAGGACGGCCGCATCGAGCTGAACATCCGCGGCAACCCCATCGACCTGCGCGTCTCGACGCTGCCCACGATGTTCGGCGAGTCGGTCGTGATGAGGGTGCTCGACCGCTCAGTGATCTCCCTCGACCTCGAGCAGGTAGGGCTGCGCGAGGACGAGCTGGAGTACCTGCGCGACCTGATAGACCGCCCCAACGGGATCATCCTGGTGACGGGGCCGACCGGGTGCGGCAAGACCACGACGCTCTATTCGGCATTGAACGAGGCCAACAGCCCCGAGGTCAAGATCATCACGACCGAGGACCCCGTCGAATACGATCTCGACGGCATTGTGCAGGTGCCGATCAGGGAGGACATCGGCGTGACGTACGCGGGGTGCCTGCGGTCCATCCTGCGCCAGGACCCCGACAAGATACTGGTCGGCGAGATCCGTGACCTCGAGACGGGCCAGATCGCCATCGAGGCCTCGCTCACGGGGCACATTGTATTCTCGACGCTCCACACGAACGACGCGCCGAGCACCATCACCAGGCTCCTGGACATGGGGCTTGAACCGTTCCTGGTGGCGGCGACCCTCGAGGCGGTCGTCGCCCAGCGCCTCGTGCGCATCATATGCATGAAGTGCAAGGGCCCCTACGAGCCGGCGGAAGACCGGCTGATGGAGCTGGGGCTCCTTCCGCAGGACGTGCAGGGCAAAACGTTCTACTTCGGCAAGCGCTGCGAACACTGCAACCGCACCGGCTACCGCGGCAGGACCGCCATCTTCGAGATCATGAAGGTCGATTCCAAGCTCCGGGACATGATAATCCAGCAACGTTCCACCGACGTCGTCCGCGCCGAGGCGGTCGCCGCGGGGATGAGGACGCTGCGCGATTCGGGCATCCTCAAGATATTCGACGGCATGTCGACGATCGAAGAGGTCGTCAGGGAGACGTTGGCGTTCGAATAGACGCCTAGCCGGGCGCGTTGGCGCGCCCGACTCCACGTCCGGCGCACTAATGCGCCTAGCCGGAGGCGGAAAGGAGGCGGGCCATGCCTGTCTACACGTTCGACGCCATGGACAGCCAGGGGCAGACGATCCGCGACGAGATCGAGGCTCGCTCCGAGCAGGACGCGGCCGAGAAGATCAGGCGGAGGGGGCTGTTCCCCACCAGCGTCCAGTCGAAGGGGGGGAGAGGCGGGGCCGCCGTCGCCACGCCCCTGGCGGCAAAGAAGACGAAGTCGGGTTTCTACATCGGCGGCGTCCCGTCAAAGCTCCTCACGCAGTTCACCCGCCAGTTCGCGACGCTGATGGACGCGGGCCTGCCGATCGTGCGGAGCCTCGACATCCTTCACAAGCAGCAGAAGACGGGTCTGCTCAAGGACACGCTCGCGCAGGTGAGGGAGGACGTGGAGGGCGGAAGCTCCCTCTCGGAGGCGTTGTCGCGCCACCCGAAGGTGTTCGACAAGCTCTTCGTCAACATGATCCGCGCCGGCGAGGCCGGCGGCGTCCTCGACACCATCCTCAACCGACTGGCGGACTTCCGCGAGAAGAGCCTGAGGCTCAAGATGCAGGTTATCAGGGCGCTGATCTATCCCATCGCGGTCATCACGATCGCGGGCTCCATCCTCGCGCTCATCGTCATCGTCGTGATCCCGAAGTTCGAGACGATGTTCAAGGAGATGGGACCGTCGGCCAAACTGCCGGCGATTACGCAGCTCCTGATGGACATCACGGGGGTCGCGGTGAACTGGTGGTTCCTGTTGCCCCTCGTCCCGCTGGGGATGTGGGCGCTGTTCAGGCTCATCGGGATGAGCCCGCAGGGCCGCTACGCGATCGACAGGCTGAAGCTGCACGTGCCCGTGTTCGGGATCATCACGAAGAAGTCGGCGGTCTCGCGCTTCTGCCGGACGCTCGGCACCCTGATCGCCTCCGGCGTCCCGATCCTCGAGGGCCTGAACATCATCAAGGGCGCGACCGGAAACGCCGTCGTGGCGCAGGCCGTCGGCGAGGTGCACAACTCCATCCGCGAGGGCGACACCATAGCCGAGCCGTTGAGGCACTGCGGCGTGTTCGACGACATCGTCGTGAACATGATCGACGTCGGCGAGGAGACGGGCGAGCTCGACAAGATGCTCATGAAGGTCGCGGACAACTACGACGCGGAGGTGGACGCGTTGGTCGGCGGGCTCATGAGCCTGCTCGAGCCGTTCCTTATCATCGGGATGGGCGTTACGGTCGGCTTCATCGTGATAGCGCTGTTCATGCCGCTCATCTCGCTGATGGAGCAGCTCAGCGGGTAGCAACGCCGGAGGTCAGGCTCATCGGAAGGTTCGGCCTGCACTAACGGGCGTGGCCGGAGGTCAGGCTCATCGGAAGGTTCGGCCTGCCCTAACGGGCGTCGCGGAAGCGAGCGAACGCCGGTTCATCCAGGCGCCGTCGGGGCATGCGACCCGGGCGGCGCCTTGTATTGGCGGCCGGGGACGCCCTTCGGGCCGGGGAACACGAGGTCGCTCCATGGCCCACGACTCCTGTGGAACTGAACCCGCCCGCGACACCCGCGATGCCCCCCGGCCCGGGCGCGTGCTTGTCCTGCGCTCCGGAGCGCTCGGCGACTTCGTGCTCACGCTTCCGGTCCTCGCGGCGCTGCGCTCTCGTCTCCCTCACGCGCTCGTGTGCTACGCGGGAAGGGGCGAGTTCGGCAAGCTCGCGCGCCGCTCGGGGCTCGTGGACGACATCGTCGACGAGAACCGACCCGAGGTCGTGGCGCTCTACTCGGCCGAAGGTCAGGCTCATCGGAAGGTTCGGCCTGCCCTAACGGGCGTGGACGCGGCCGACGCGGCTTCGGCGAAGGAGGTCGGCATCGCGCAGCGTCTGGGCCGGATCGATCTGGCGCTGTCCTTCGTCTCCTCCGACGCGGTCGCGCGCAACCTCCTGGCAGCAGGCGCACGCGAGGTCCTGTCG
>SDBV01010147.1_pt1 | contig 12387 bp, 5 predicted proteins | sample 2277081 | NCBI WGS metagenome assembly SDBV01 (sample SAMN10402039, study PRJNA504765) | marine sediment metagenome | isolation source: marine sediment core GS10_PC15, 223 cmbsf | place: Arctic Ocean: Southern Knipovich Ridge | collected 2010 | reverse complement strand
CTGTTGGCTGGGCTGCTGCTGCTCTCCGGTTCCGTGGGGACCGGAGTGTCGGCTGCCCAGAACAGCCGGGACGCGCTCGCTCAGCTAGTCCGCCTCAGCGATGCGTTCGAGGCGCTGAGCGCGCAGGTTGCCCCGGCGGTAGTCGCCATCTCGGCGACCGGGTACGTCGCCCTCGGCGAAGGCGCGCCGCCTGGCGCCAGCTTGTTGAACCGGCGCGAGGTCGGCGGTTCTGGCGTCATCCTCGATCCCAACGGCTACATCGTTACCAATGCGCACGTGGTCGCCGGCGCCGGGCGAGTCCAGGTGCGACTGCCCGTCCAGCCCAGCCAGGCGCCGGGCAGAAGCTCGATCCTGCAGCCGAAGGGCAAGGTTGTCGGTGCTCAGATCGTCGGCTTCGATCGCGAGACCGACATCGCCGTGCTCAAGGTTGCCGAGACCGGTCTTCCTTCGCTCTTGCTGGGGGATTCCGACGAGCTCAGGCAGGGCCAGCTCGTCTTCGCTTTCGGCAGCCCGCTGGGACTCGAGAACTCGGTCAGCATGGGCGTGGTCTCCGGCGTTGCGCGCCAGCTGCGGCCCGACGATCCGATGATTTACATACAGACCGATGCCCCCATCAATCCGGGCAATAGTGGCGGCCCGCTGGTGAATTCTGAGGGGCGCGTGATGGGGATCAGCACTTTCATCCTCAGCCAGTCGGGCGGCAGCGAAGGGCTCGGGTTCGCCGTTCCCAGCAACATCGTCAGGAATATCTACGAGCAGATCAAGACGAACGGGTACGTCAGTCGCGGGATCATCGGCGTCAACGCACAGACCATCACACCGCTGCTCTCCGAGGGGCTGGGCTTGAATCGCGATTGGGGCGTCTTGCTTGGCGATGTCTACCCGGGCGGACCCGCCGCGCAGATGGGGCTCCAGATCGGCGACCAGGTTCTTACGCTGGACGGCAAGGTGATGGAGAACGGTCGTCAGCTCGACGTGAACCTCTACGGCCGCCCCGTGGGTCAGAACGTCACGCTGGAAGTGCTGCGCGCCGGGGAGCGTTTCACCGTTCGTATCCCGGTTATCGAGCGACCGGGCGGGATGAACGCCTTTGCGCCCAGGGTCACGCCGGAAGAGAACCTGATCCAGAGCCTGGGTATTCTGGCGGTGGAGCTGACGCCAACGATAGCAGCGATGTTGCCCAACCTGCGCAACAGCGAGGGCGTGGTGGTCGCTGCGAGATCGACGGGAGGGAACTCGGCGCTGCTGCGAGGTGATGTTATCTATACGGCGAACAAGCAGCCGGTTCGGTCGCTGAGCGATCTGCGCCGTGTGGTAACGGGTCTCAAGCCCGGCGATCCACTCGTGCTCCAGATCGAGCGCCGCGGTCAGCTCATGTACCTTGCACTAGAGATCGCTCCCTAAAGCGGTCGCGGCCCGGCGTTCAACAGGGTTCACCGCTCGAAGCGCAGCAAGCGTAATCCTTCGCTTCGCCATCGGGCTCGAGGATGGCAAACATCTCTCGATAGGGCGGCCGCGATAGTTTCGTCACCGTATCGGTGCAGACCTCATACGGTTCGTTCCGAGGGAAGAGATGTCCTTCCTCATCCACAAACGCTTTCCCCGGCCCCAGGTACACGGCTTTGTGTCCCCTGAACACGCAGCCGGCTTTCTTCTCGAACTTGTGCCCCTGGACGGTCAGCGAGAAGAAATCGTAACCCTCCACGTTCTTCCAATACGTTCGTTTGAGAACGGTCAGTCCGTAGAAGCCCGCCCGCTCGAGCCGCGCAAGAAAATCCTCCTGCGTCAAAGCCCCGACCAGGCATTCGCCCCATAGTCTCGGGTTCACTTTCAGATGCGGAGGGACCTCCCGTTCGCTTACGATATCCGAGATCGCGATGCGTCCGCGATCCTTGAGGATTCGCCACATCTCCTCGAACACCCGCGGCTTGTCGGGCGAGAGGTTGATGACGCAGTTGGACGTTACAACATCGACCGAGCCGGACTTCACCGGGATCTCCTCTAGAAAGCCCTTCCGAAATTCGACGACGTCGTAACCCAGCGCCTCCGCCACGCGCGGCTGGTTCTCGGCTGCCACGGCGAGCATTCGGTCGGTCATATCGATCCCGATCGCTTTCCCCGTGGGCCCCACGAATTTCGACGCGATAAAAACATCGATCCCAGCCCCGCTGCCCAGGTCGACCACAACCTCACCCGGCTGGATGTCGGCGTTCGTCATCGGCGAGCCGCAGCCGTAGAACCGGTCGATAACATCCTTAGGAATATGCGCGATGTTTTCGGCGTCGTAGCTGGTGGGACAGCAGAGGTCCGCCTGTGGCAGCTCCGCCGCCTCTGCGTAAAACTCGCGCACCTTGGCCCGCGGCACCTCGACGTCGAAGGAGAGCACACAGTTGGAGTGGAGCGGCAGAACGGGGCGCTCGGCCGCGACCCCGTCCGCCGTCCCGCAAGCGATCGCACCTTCTCCCATGGCATGTAGCACGGCCGGCGCGTCGTAGCCCGAGTGCAGGTTTCGCCGCGCCCGTTTTTCTTGTCCGAGAGTCTTCATCACATGGCGAACGAGAGTCGTCGCGATGCTGTAGTAGGGGTCGGCTCCCAGAAGGTCACCAGTGGCCCACCACGCGTGCTCCCAATCGCCGCCTCCGGTAAGAAAGCGGAAGGGGTCATTCATCACCGACGGCTTGCAGGCGAGCGTCGCTTGACGCAGGCGGCGTACCACCGGAGAGTGCTGTAGGATCTGGTCCAGGTTATCTCGTTTCGTGTCTCCGCAAAGGAGCATCTCCTCGCCCACCAACGCCGCCGATGGGTAGACGGTGCCGTCGACGTTGATGCAGAGCGAGTCCCAGGCAGCATTCCCCAGGTCGTACTTCACGCCCGGGACCCCGTTAACACGACGCTTCACTGACTCGAGGTTGTCCAGCGGAATCCCTTCGCTCTCGGCGGCGGCGACGGTCTGCATCACCGCCTGGAGCAACGCGTCGCTGTTGGGAAAAAATCCGTTCCCACTGGTCGCGGCACGCCCGCGTTTGTGAGCCCACATCAAATGGTGGCTCTTGGCGCCGACGGATCGCGCCAGACCCGGCAATTCGGGCAACTCGTGCAGGTTCATCTCAGTCGTCACGGTGGAGAGGGAGACATCGAAGCCCAATTCCGCAAGCAGGCTGGCGCCGGCCAGGGCCCGATCGAAAGTCCCGGCTCCGCGGACCGGGTCGCTCGTCGTGGCTGTGGCGCCGTCAATCGAGACCTGGAACCGCACGAGGCTCCGGTCGAGTGAGCGAATGCCATCGCGGACCGGTCCCTGGACGAACGTGCCGTTGGTCAGGACGATGACTTCCAGGTCTCCTTCGCGGGTCGCGCTCCGGATGATCTCGAACAGGTCCTTGCGGAGTAGCGGCTCCCCACCCGTGATGTAAAGCCGCTCGAGCCCCAACCGCGCCGCGCTCTGTATCAGTGCCATCAAACGCGTGCCGGGCATGCCGGTTTCCTTCCCGGGTCCCGAGGAAACCAGGCAGTGAGTGCAGGAGAGATTGCAGGCGTTGTTGATCTGGATCCAAAGCTCGCTCAGACCCTGCGGGCGGCTGAGGGCGAAGCGTCCCGGGTAAGACGGGCGCTGGAAAGGTTCCGCCGCGACCATGCCGGCGCGTGAAAGCGAGTGGACGAAATCATGAACGTGCACCCATGCTCTTCCCGTCTCGAGCTGGTGAGCACTGGCGTACTTCGAAACGAGATCAACGAAGCTGATCGGGCTGTCCGCGGAAGCGACCCAGTCGATCAATTGGTGACCCCGCGCATCGAGTGCCACCCAGTTCGGTGCTTCGGGGTCGATGACGTACCAGATTCCGTCGTCCTCGAAGGCGTGTGTGGGCGGTACATGAAGTTTCGAGCAATTCTCAATCACGGATGTCATTTGCGTCCTTCCGAAACAGACAGGCTGATCAACACTCTACCAGTCGAGAACACGAAACTGGGTCGTACGGTTCAACGATCCTCGAGCGCCACCGCAAACGTTTCTGACAAATCACCCGAATCGGTCGTCAGTCCGCTGCGCTGTCTGTGGCCGGCCGTAGATTCCAGCTGCTCGCTCCACCACTCGCGCGCCTCCTTATGCGTCCAGGTCCCGGAATCGGCGCAGCGTTCCAGAGCCGTCAGGAAACTCTCGGCATCGGAGGGTCGCTTGTCTCGATCTTTTTCGAGGCAACGCAGAATGAGGGCCTCGAGATCCTTGGAGATCTCTCGGCCCACTCTATCGGAGGGGCGATCAGGCTCCGTAGTCAGGTGATGGCTGAAGACCTCGATCGCTGTCGCGCCCATGAAGACATGTTCGCCGGTCAGGAGGTAATAGCCTACGGCGCCAAGCGCATAGATGTCACCGCGCGCGTCCAGCTGATCCGGCGAGCGTATCGCTTCCGGTGATAGATAGAGCGGCGTGCCCGTTATAGTGTCCACTGCGGTGATCCCCATGTCGCCGCCTTGACTTACCTCCTTCACCAGCCCGAAATCCAGCACCTTCACAGTGTCGTAGACGCCGCCGCGTTCGCACAACATGATGTTGGAGGGTTTGATATCGCGATGGATGATGCCCGCGCGATGCGCTTCGGCCAACGAGCCGCACGCCTGCGTCAGTATATGAATGACCCGCCCTTCAGCTTGAGGGCCGTGCTCTTCGGTCAGTAGTTCCAGCGTGATGCCGGGCAAGTACTCCATCGCGTAGTAGAAGAGTCCGTCGGGTGTGTGTCCGTAATCGTAGATCTCGATTGTGTTCGGATGGGTCAGCTGGCTTGTCAGCTGAACCTCGCGCTCGAACCGAGCGATGTTCTCTCCACTGCTCACGTCCGGACGCAACAGCTTCACCGCCGTAGGTCGGCGCAGCAGAGCGTGCCGAGCCCGATAGACCGCGCCCATTCCTCCTTCGCCGAGCTTCTTCTCCAGCGTGTACTGGCCGAGGCGTTGTGCCCGTCGCACGCGGCGGCTCAGGTTGCCGATCACGGTTCCGGCGACCAGGATCGCCAGGGCGCTGACCGCGAGCAAGCCGATCAGCGCCCAGAAGGCGGAGCGCAATTGATTCAGAGACTCGTAGGCCTCGTCGCGATTCTTCTCAGTCGTCACGCCGAAGCCGTACTTGGGCAGCCAGGTCCAGGCGCCCACTACTTGCACCCCGCGATAATCGCGGTACCCGTCAACGTCGAAGCCCGTAGTCCCCTGAACGGCTTCGGCGGCCATACGTGTCAACGGTAGCTGCGCGCGGGGAATGTGCGGACGAAAGCCTGCCATCATGTCGCCGCCGGGATCCCGAATGACTATCGTCAGAGCCGCGCCGGACGCATCGGCCGGCAAGATCCCCATGGCGCTCAGCTCCTTTTCGAAGCGGCTGTCGGAGATGAGCAGGCCCTCGGCATCGAAGGCATAGGTCTCTCCGCTTTCACCCGCACGCGCGACTCGTAACAGCCTGCTGAAGTCCTCGGGACGAAGGCCAAAGCCCAGCCCGCCGATCACTCTTCCGTCTTCAGCGCGCAACGGAGCGGCTGCGAACATGGCCGGCTCGCCGGCCGGCTGGCCATTCCCGCGGCCAGCATGCTCTGCGCTCCTGAACGGTCGTGAGACGACGGTGCGGCCATCGAAAACCTGCAAGATGAACTTGAACGCCGGATCATCGGATGAATAGCTTTCGGGAGTGCGGCCATCGGAGACGATGATGAGCCCGCGGGTGTCGAAGACGCCGAACCGCTTGTAGTTGTTTGCCCTGAGAAGCGGTCCGAGGAATTCCCTCAAGTCATCCATAGGGCGTGAGTTCATCACCGCCTCGGGGGCGATCTCCGGTCGCTGCGCCAACTCGAGCAAGCGAACCCCGGCCTCGCGAACCCGCGGTTCCTGGGCGGCGACGGCTACCGCCGTTTCGTGGTATTCGAACCAGAGCTTCACCGACTGGACTTCGGCGTTGAGTATCGTTCGGAGATCTTCCGCCAATCCCGTCTTAAGCGAAGTCTCGACTCTACTATAGACCCACCAGCCCACGGCTCCCTGGGCGGCGATCAACAATGCGATCAGGCCGGCGATTCTAAAGGATTTGGCCGGAGGGATCGTCTTCTTCAGTTTGGTTGGCGTTGCCAATCTTACACTGGTTTGTTGAATGTTGGATAGTCCTGTGGGTGTGCCTCGCGAGGCTTGGAACTCCTCCGCTTGATACTAGCCGCAGTTGCAGCACGAATCAAACACTTGACGGTGGCGCGGGGGCGGATCCTGCGCTAGGATAGTCGATATTCAACATCCAGTTATCGAGACTCGACGCTCGAGGGAAGCGACTCGCCGGCTTGGACTCGTGCAGGCTAACCTCTTCGCGTTGCCTGTTGACTGGATAGTGGATGTTCACTCCCCCAACCGGAGGTTCCCCATGGTCAGTCTCGTCTCGTTGTGGTTGCCCATCCTCCTTGCGACGGTTCTCCTGTTCGTCGCGTCGTTCGTCATTCACACCGTGCTGCCCTATCACAAGTCTGACTACAAGACGATCCCCGGCGAAGAGTCGCTGCTCGAGGCCATTCGTTCCATGAACCTCTCGCCCGGCCAGTACGTCTTTCCCCGGGCTATGAGTCCCGAAGGGTGGAAGGAAGAAGGAGCGAAGGAGGCGCTGCAGCGTGGGCCGGTCGGCTTCCTGCATCTGCAGTCCCCGGGGCCGCCTAACATGGGGAAGATGTTGCCCCTGCAGTTCCTCTACTTTCTGGTCGTCATCTTTGCCGCGGCCTACGTGACCAGCCGCACGATCCCGGCCGGAGGTGACTACCTGGCGGTGTTCAGGATCGTCGGTACTGTCGGATTTCTTGCCTTCAGCGCCGCCGAGATCCCGGGAGCCATCTGGCTGGGACGCGGCTGGAGCAGCACCTGGAAGTACGTCTTTGACGGTTTGATCTACGGCTCGTTGGCGGCGGGGGTGTTTGGCTGGCTCTGGCCTTAGTTGAAGGTAATCAACACCCAATCACCCAGCATCGGAGGAAGGTCGCAATGCTACGCTCGACGGCACACACCTCGCTTTCTTTCGTCATCTCCTTCGTCGTCCTGGCGGCGTGGGCGGCTGCGGCATCGCCGCTCTTGGGACAGGGATCGAGGGGTTACGATCCTGAACTGTTCAGCGCCCTCGAGTGGCGGTCTATCGGCCCCTATCGCGGCGGGCGCGTGACGGCGGTCGCCGGCGTCGTCGGCCAGCCGTTCGTCCACTACATGGGCGCTACGGGTGGTGGCGTTTGGAAGACGGTGGATGGGGGGATGACGTGGGAGCCGGTATCGGATGACTACTTTACCGCTGGCTCCATCGGCGCCATCGCCGTTGCGGCTTCCGACCCCAACGTGGTTTACGTGGGCACGGGCGAATCGCCGATCCGCGGCAACACATCACCGGGCGACGGGCTGTATCGGTCGGTGGATGCGGGGAAGACGTGGACGCACATCGGCCTCGAGGATGCCGGGCAGGTGGGGCGCATCGAGGTGCACCCGTCAGACGCCGACCTCGTGTATGTGGCCGTGCTCGGTCATGCCTTTGGACCCAACGAGACGCGGGGCGTCTTTCGCAGTAAAGACGGCGGTGCGACCTGGGAGAAGATCTTATATAGAGACGAGAACACGGGGGCGATCGATATCGCTCTCGATCCCTCCAACCCGAGAGTGATTTACGCTGGGCTCTGGCAGGTGCGGCGCATGCCCTGGGGCATGGAGAGCGGTGGGCCGGGAGGTGGCATCTTCAAGTCCGCAGATGGCGGCGACAGTTGGACGGAGATCACCCACAACAAAGGGCTGCCGCAAGGTGTGCTGGGGAAGATCGGAATCACGGTGTCGCGGGCGAATCCAGAGCGAGTCTGGGCGATCGTGGAAGCGGAAGATGGCGGCGTGTTCCGTTCGGACGATGGAGGTGAAGCGTGGAAGCGAGTTAACGAGGACCGCAGCCTCAGGCAACGAGCGTGGTATTACAGCCACATCTATGCCGACCCCCAGAACGAGGAGGCGGTCTATGTTCTGAACGTCCGCTTTCACAAGTCGGTCGACGGCGGGAAGACCTACAACCGGATCGATACCCCACACGGGGACAATCATGATCTCTGGATCGATCCGGAGAATCCACTCCACATGCTCGAAGGGAACGACGGCGGCGCGAACGTCACCTACAACGGTGGGAAGAGCTGGACCACTTTGTACAACCAGCCGACTGCGCAGTTTTATCACGTAACCACCACCAACCATTTCCCCTATCACGTCTGCGGCGCGCAGCAGGATAACAGTACGCTCTGCGTCGCCAGCCGGACCGCCGGCCGGGGCATTTCGATTCAGGACTGGTATTCGGTGGGCGGCGGTGAGAGCGGATACATCGCTCCACGACCGGATGATCCCAACATAGTCTATGCGGGGAGTTACGACGGGCATCTGACCCGCTTCGACCGCAGCACGGGGCAGATCCGCAACATTCATATTTGGCCGGATAATCCGATGGGTTGGGGTGCGGGCGAGCTTCGCTATCGCTTTCAGTGGACCTTTCCCATCGAGATCTCTCCCCATGACCCGAACGTCCTTTATGTAGCTGCGAACGTCGTCTTCCGCTCGACTGACGAAGGCCAGACGTGGGAGACCATCAGCCCGGACCTGACGCGGAACGACAAGAGCAAGCAAGTGGCCTCGGGCGGGCCAATCACGAAGGACAACACGAGCGTCGAATACTATGGGACAATCTTCGCGCTGGAGCCCTCGCCGCTCGAGGAAAACGTTATCTGGGCGGGCTCCGACGACGGTTTGGTCCACATCACGAGAGACGGTGGCGCCAATTGGGAGAACGTGACGCCCGGGGACATGCCCGACTGGGGGTTGGTCAGCATCATCGAAGCATCTCATTCGGATCCCGGTACCGTGTACCTGGCGATCAACCGTTACAAGCTCGACGATTTCTCACCGTACATCTTCAGAACGACGAACTACGGAAAGAGCTGGAAGCGAATCACGAAGGGGATTCCGGAAACCCATTACGTGCGTGTAGTCCGTGAAGATCCAAAGCGAAAAGGGCTGCTGTACGCCGGCACAGAGTTTGGCATCTACGTGTCGTTCGATGATGGCGAGAATTGGCAGACGCTGCAGCTCAACTTGCCGGTCGTACCGATCCGCGATCTGGCGGTCAAGGATGACGACCTGGTGGCAGGCACGCACGGCCGTTCCTTCTGGATTCTGGACGACCTCACACCGCTTCACCAGTTGAGCGATGAGGTCGCTCGCGCCGACCTGCACTTGTTCAAGCCGCGAGACATTTATCGACTGACCAGCTCCGGCTCCCGGGCCGCCGGCGCGCTGGGAGAGAATCCTCCCCGTGGCGTGATGGTGCACTACTACTTCAAGCAGGCGCCGGAGGAAGAGGTGAAGATCGGGTTCCTCGAGCCCGACGGAACCCTGATCCACGAGTTCTCCAGCCTACCCGAGAAGGATGGCGATAGGGGTGGGGACGACGGGGGCGGCGCGAGCGACGACGAGGACGAAGGTGACGTTCCCGCCGCAGCGGGGATGAACCGGTTCGTGTGGAACCTTCGTTACGAGGAGGCGGCGCGCTTCCCGGGGATGATCCTCTGGTCCGGCAACCTGGACGGCCCGCGCGCGGTGCCGGGGCCATATCAGGTGCGTTTGAGCGTCGGCGATCGGACGCTGACTGAGAGTTTCGAGCTCATCAAGGATCCGCGCTCGGCGGCAACTCAGGAAGATTTGCAAGAACAGTTCGACTTCTTGATTGCCATCCGCGATCGGGTCAGCGAAGCGAACAGAGCGGTGGAACAGATTCGTGACATTCAGAGCCAGATCGACGGCGCTCTGCAGCGCGCCAAAGGCGAACCCTATCATGAAGACCTCGTCGCCCAGGCCGAGCCGATCAAGGAAAAGCTCGGTGCGACGGAGAAGGCGATCTACCAGACGAAGAATCGCAGCCGCCAGGACCCTCTGAACTTTCCCATCCGACTGAACAACAAGATTGCTGCCCTGACCGGCGTCGTGGCGAGCACCGATGCGAAGCCCACCGACGCATCGCGCGCGGTGTTCGAGGAGCTCTCGGCGAAGCTCCAGGTAGAGCTCGACCGCCTGGCGGCCGTGATCAACGAGGACATCCAGGCCTTCAACGCTAGGGTCGCCGAGTACGCCGTGCCCGCGGTCATCGTCCGTGACGCCGAAGACGAGCAGAAAGCAGCCACGTCCGAGGAAGATTCTGGCGGCTGACGTCGCCATGCTTACGGCTTGCTTACGACTTCTACGTCGAGTAACGTTGCTCGCGGCTCGGGTGAGCCGCGAGCGGTTGGACACGTCCCCTCAGCATGCCCGAACGACTCATGGTAGCCGACGAGAGCAGTGGACCTCCGTTGTCGAGCGGTTCAGGTTCGACCTCGGCGGATGACCTCGAAAAAACGTTGACGGAAGAGCTGGCGCCCGATCTTCAGGTCGTGCGCCGCCTCGGCCGCGGTTCGATGGCTAGCGTCTACCTGGCTCGCGAGCCGGCCCTCAAGCGCCTCGTCGCCATCAAGGTTCTCGCACCGAAGCTTGCCCGCGACGAACGCGCCAGGCTGCGCTTCGAGCGCGAGGCGCAGGCGGTGGCCTCGCTGTCGCATCCCCACATCGTATCCGTGCATCGAGTCGGCCGCCTCTCCAGCGGCCTCCCTTATATAGTCATGCAGTACGTTAAAGGCACGACCATGGCGGACCGGCTCGAGGCCTCCGGGAAGTTGCCGGTGGATGAAGCCCAGCGTCTGCTGGGCGAGATCGCTTCCGCTGCCGCAGCCGCTCACCAAAAGGGGATCGTCCACAGAGATATCCGGCCGGCGAACATCCTGTATGATGAGGAAGGGGGTTCTGCGATGCTGACCGATTTCGGTATCGCTGCCATCCTCGCCACTGGTGATTCCGAGGAACCCGCCCGTCTCACTCGCACCGGCGAACTGGTGGGAAATCCTGCCTACATGAGCCCCGAACAGTTATTGGGCGAGCAGGTGACGGAGCGCAGCGACGTGTACGCATTGGGGCTGCTCGGTTACGAGCTGCTGGCGGGGGAGGGGCCCTACGAAGCGAAGAGCAAGCGCGAGCTGTTCGCGGCGCACGTGAAGGATCAGCCGCGTCCCTTGATCGACGTGCGAGCCGATGCTGGTGTGCAGCTGTCCAACCTCCTCGCGCGTTGTCTGGCCAAGGAACCGGAGCGCAGACCGAGCGCGTCCGATGTAGCCAAGCGCCTCACCGGCCTTTCATCGGGCGAGATACTGGCGGCCCCGGCTAGCGGGGAGGAGACCAGGGGATTCTTCGGCCGACTGGCGGACCGTCGTGTTCCGGGAATCGTCGCGGTCTATGCGGCGGGCGGTTTCGGCGTGCTGGAGCTGGTGGACCAGCTCGTCGGTCACGGGATGCTGCCCGAGGTCTCTTACCAGCTGGCGCTCGTCACTTATCTCTCCGGTATCCCCGCGGTGGTGACGGGTGCCTGGCTACATGGGGAGAGGGGGCGGCAGATGTTCAGCCGCATCGAGTACTCGATCTATGGCGTCGTCGTTGTGGTATGGGCGATCGCCTCGTTTGTAGTGCTGTTGCGTTAACAGGTATTCGATAATTGATCACCGACGCCCATCATCGATGTTGTTCCAGCACCCCGCGGAGCTTCGAATAGATCGCCGGAGCGCCGGCGATCATCCCGCCATGCTTGATGACATCTTCATCACCCTCCATGTCGGTGGCGATGCCGCCTGCCTCGCGAAGGATCAGCGTTCCCGCCGCCATGTCCCAGGGAGCGAGGTGTAATTCCCAGAAACCGTCCAGCCGCCCGCACGCCACGTCGCACAGATCGATGGCGGCCGACCCGGTCCTGCGTATTCCGCTGGTCTGTGGGAGCAGAGCTCTGAACTGGCGGAGATAGTCGTCGAGCAGCTCCGTCTTCTTGAACGGGAAGCCGGTGCCGATCAGCGCATGCTTGAGGTGCGACACTTCTGAGATGGCGATTCCGTGGCCGTCCCTGGTGGCGCCGCCGCCCCGCTTCGCTTCGAAGATCTCCCAGCTCGCACTGTTGATGACCACGGCCGCGGCTAGCCCTTCTCGATCTACGGCGGCGATCGAGGCGGCGTGGAAGGGATAGTGATGTAAATAGTTGGTCGTGCCATCGAGAGGGTCGATGTACCAGGTCACCGGCGCCTCGGCCGGCGCCGGGCCGCCCCAGTCACTTTCCTCGGCCGCGATGGCGTGCTCGGGTAACTGGCTACGAATCAAGGCGACGGCCGCCTCTTCGGCGGCGTGATCCACGTCGCTCACCCAGTCGGAGTGTCCTTTTTCCGTCCACGCTTCCGGGCTGGGGCGGTCGGTCCGGCGCCGGTGGACCTCGGCTGCCGCCTCGGCCGCCTCACGGGCTATGTGTAGGAG
>SDBV01010146.1_pt1 | contig 12390 bp, 20 predicted proteins | sample 2277081 | NCBI WGS metagenome assembly SDBV01 (sample SAMN10402039, study PRJNA504765) | marine sediment metagenome | isolation source: marine sediment core GS10_PC15, 223 cmbsf | place: Arctic Ocean: Southern Knipovich Ridge | collected 2010 | reverse complement strand
GTCGTGCGCCTGCCGGCGCCGCCGGTCACCAGTGTGGACCAGGTGAGCTTTACTGATGAGGCGGGAGTAGACGTGGTGATCCTGCCTGGCGCGTTTGATACGTTCGGCATCAAGACCGACCTGGCCGACACAGGCCACCCGGCTTTGCTGTGGATTGACCAGGACTTTTCCTGGCCCTCCATGCGGGAACAGCCGGCGCGGTTGCGGATCGACTACACCGCGGGATATGCAGACGCCGACGCGGTGCCGTCCATTATCAAACACTGGATCCTGGTCAAGGCGGCGGAGAAGTACCGCGATCGCGAGGGCAGTGTGATAGGCACCATCGTTGCCATCCTTGAGCACGTCGAGCGGCTGTTGGACAATCAGCGGGTTAGGATGTGACCCATGGCATTCTCGGCGGGCGATCTGGATCAGTGCGTGATCCTTCAAGAGAAGGTGGCCAGCGGCGATGGAGCCGGGGGGCAGGACCACGCCTGGCAGGACGTGCGCAAAGAGTTTGCCATGGTGCGCCCATTGTCCGGACGGGAGCGCCTTGCCACGGGGCGCACAGAGGACGTGGGCGGGTACCTGGTTGTGATCAGGGCGCGGCCAGACATCGTTGCCGCTATGCGGTTTGTCTGGGACGGCCGGGAGTTGAACATCAGGTTTCTAAAAAAGCGCAATCCGCGGGCTATGTTTCAAGAGATCGAATGCACGCTCGGGGATGCTACCTGATGGCAGCCAAGTCCGAGGTCAAGATCACCGGGCTCAAGCCGCTGCTTAAGAACTTCAAGCTCACGCAGCGCGACATGCGCACCCTGGGCCGCACCGCAACGCACACCGTCGCACGCATGGTCACCAAGCGCGCAAAGCAACTGGCGCCCAAGGATGAGGGCCGGTTGCGCAAGGCTCTGAAGACCAAGAGGCGCAAAGAGAAAAGCGGCATGTTCCGGTCAGACACGATCGTCAACGTCGGCGCCTCGCGAAAGGATCAGGCCGGTGCTTGGTACTGGCACTTCCTTGAGTACGGCACCAAGGCCCAGGGAGCCCAGCCATACATTGGCCCAGCGCTGAAACAGATCGAGCCGGAGGCCATGCGCATCTTTCGTGAGGACATCGTAAAGCGCGCAATCAAGCGGGCGGAGAAGCGCAAGAAGAAATGAGCGAGGCAGCGATCCAGACCGCGATCTTCGAGACGCTGAAGGGTGACGCGCCCCTCGCGAGCCTACTGGCCGAGCCCGGCGTGTTCGACTACGTGCCCCAGGCCGACAAGTCCGAGGCTGATTCAGTGTTCCCCTACGTCACGATCGGTGACGACACCCATGTTGACTGGGACACGGACGATCTAGACGGGCTCGAATCCTCGGTCACGGTTCACCAGTGGAGCCGGCACAAGGGACGGATAGAGGTCAAGCGTATTCAGGCCGCTGTCCGCAAAGCCTTGCAGAATGTGAAGATCCCGATCGAGGGGATGAACACGGTATTGCTGCAATTCGAGTCCTCATCCGTTGTCAGGGATCCAGACGGCGAGACCTACCACGGGGTGCAGACTTTCAGGTTATTGGCACATGAGGTAGATCTGTAGTATGGCCTACCGTACTGAATCGAACGCAATCGAGATCGTGATCATCGATGAGCGTGGAAAAGAGATAGCCAGCCTTGAGCTGATTTCAGAGGCTACCGTTGAAATAGACCACACGATGATAGACATCACGACGGATGACGAGCCAGATGGCGTCTACGTGTTGATGATCAAACCCCCGGAGTAGGAGACAAGCAGATGCCAGAAGGACGATTTTCAGGACGACTACTCAAGGTCAAAAAGGCCGGCGTGGTAATCGCTGGCCTGCGCACCAAGTCTGTCACCGTCGGCAACGACACGATCGACGTCACCACAGACGACGACACCGGCATCCGCCGACTGCTGACCAACGCGACAGATACCAACCTGGAAGTTGCCCAGAAGCAGATTGACATCAGCTTTGACGGCATCGCCCAGGATGACGACCTGATCAAGACCGCCGCCGAGGGCACTGGCTTGGTGGATGAGTACACGCTTGAGTTGCCGAGCGGCGCCACTATCGTGGGCCTGTTCGGCTTTCCATCGATGGAGATCACGGGCGCCTATCAGGACGCCGTGACGTTCAGCGGCGAGCTTCAGTCCACTGGGCCTTGGGTCTACACGGACGCGGTGTAATGGCCGCGGCCCTTGAACTGGTCGCCAGGGTCACGCTTGGCGGGAAAGCCTACGCCATGCCGATCACCTTCGGTATGGCGCGCACGCTTCAGACGGCGGGCATTACCCCGGGCGATATCGTCTCAAAGGCCAAGAGGGCTATGGCGGGCGGTCCGCCGTACTCGCCAACGCACCTAGAGCTTGCGGTCGCCCTGCATCTTGGCGCGTCTGAAGACGGATGCGAGATGACGGTGGAAGAGATCGGCGACGAGATCATCGCCAAGGGGTTTGACGAGTACGCCGCCGCGTTCGGGGCGTACATGGCGGGCTTTATGACCGGCGGTCTACCCGTGGGCTTCCAGGCCATGGACATGGCGGACACCGGCACCAAAAAAAAAGCCAAGCGCAAGCGTGGGAAGAAGAAGACCCGTGGCACTGGATAAGAGATTGCTACCAGGTCGCCGTGGGTGCATGGAGCATTCAGCCCAGCGAGTTCTGGGCCATGGCCGTGGCGGAATGGTGGTGGCTCTGCGACGTGAAGCGGGCGCAGAGCACTGAAGGCATGACGGAGAGCGGCTGGGCGGAGCTATACGAATTCACTTTCGGAGACGATGACTGATGGCAGTCGGCAAAATTGTTGCTAGCGTGATCGTCAACACGTCCGCCTTTATTGCCGGCCTGGACAAGGCCGGCAAGAAGGCCGGCAGCTTCGCCAAGAAGGTCCGCAGCAGTAGCAGCAAGGCGCTCAAAGAGTTTGAGGAACGGGCAGGCAAGGCGGCACGGGCCGCGGCCGTAGGCATGGCCAAGGCTGCCGTAGCGGCAACGGCAGCCGGGGCCGCCATCTTCACGGCCTTGGTGGTCAAGGGCCTGGCGGCGGTGGACGCCCAAGCCAAGATGGCGCGCACCCTCGGCGCTACGCAGGCGGGGCTTGTGGGACTGGAGCGCGCCGCGCGGGATGCTGGGGTTGAGCAGGGCGTCGTTGCCGATGAGGTCACGAAGCTGACAGAGAAGCTCGGCGAGGCGTTCATTGGAACGGGTACCGCGGTAGAGGCCCTTGACCGGCTGGGCCTGTCGGCCGAGGTGCTGTCCAAGCTGGACGTTGACGAGCGCATGGCGGCAATTTCGGATGCGATGGTGGACGGGGGGCTGTCCACTGCGCAGATGGCTTTTGAGCTTGGCGAGCTTGGCTTTAGCAGTGAGCTGTTGATCGACCTGATGAAGGGCGGCGGCGACGCCATCCGTGGCGCTACCAAAGAGATGGAGTCCTATGGCGTCGCCATGTCGGACATCGATGCGGCCCAGGTAGAGAACGCAAACAAGGCTTTCGGAAGGGCCAGCGAGGTAATCAACGGGGTTGCCAACCAGCTGGCCGTGCGCCTCGCCCCGATCATTGAGGGCGTGGTGGAGCTGCTGACAGATGCATCGAAAGAGTCCAGCGGGTTCGGCAGTGCCATCGATGCAATGGTCAGCGGCGCAACAAAGGCGATCGGCTTTATTCTCGATCGCGTGTCCGATGTCCGCCTGGGTATGGCCGGCCTATCCCTGGTCGCGCAGACGGTGAGGGCCGGGTGGTTGACCGTATTTGCGTCGATTGAAAAAGCGCTGGGTAAAACCATGCGTAGCATCATCGACAGCACCAACAACGCGATCAGGGCCATCAACATGATCTCGTTGATCGATCTGCCCGAAATAGAGATAGCGGATCAGGTGACATCAGATCTTCAGAGGATGGCGGACACCGCAGTAGAAGAGGCCAACAGGGCCAAGGCCGCGCTGGTCGCTATGGCGAGCGAGCCCCTGCCGTCAGAGTCTCTAGACCTGTGGGTCGCGCAGGTCAGGATGAAAAGCCTGCTGGCGGCAGAGGCGTCCGTAGACGCGCACAAGAATCAAAACGAAGAGAACGCCAAGCTCACCACCGAGGCGATGCGCAAAGAGGCCGAGGCCGCAGAGGCGGCAGCAGAGGCGGCGGTAGCGGCGCAGCAAAGCGCCATGGCCCAACGATTTGACCTGATCAAGTCAGGGGTGCAGACGGTGACCGACTTCATCCGAACAGAGACCGAGGTGGAACAGGCGGGCCACGTCGAGCGACTAAAGCAACTGGACGATGCCCACGCCTTCATGCTCATCAGCGATCAGGACTTCATTGCCGCTCGTGAGGCGCTGGAGGTAGGCCACCGCGAACGGCTGGAGAGCATCGCAGAGAAGTCTGAAACCGAGCTTGAGAAGTTCAACAAGAAGTCTTGGGACGGAAAGGCCGAGCAAGTGATCGGGGCCTTGCAGTCGATGACGGCGGGCGTCGGCAAGGAGAGTAGGGCGATGTTCGCGATCCAGCAGACGCTTGCTATCGCCAGCGCCGGGGTCGCTACGTTTCAGGGCGCCGCGCAGGCGCTGGCCGCGTACCCGCCGCCCCTGTCTTTCGCCATGGCCGGCGCGCAGATCGCAGCGGGGCTTGCGCAGATCGCATCAATCAAATCTCAATCATTCAGCAAGAGCACGCCGGGCGGGGGTGGCGCTGCGGCCTCGGCTCCAGCCGCCGCGCAGGGCGGTGGCGGCGGCGGTGGCACCCTCACCGTTCAGGGCCTAGACAAAAGCTCCCTATTCTCTGGCGATGCCGTCGCCGGTATCGCGGAAGAACTGCTAGAGTTTCAGCGCAACGGCGGCCAGGTAGTCCTGGCGTAGGAGACACGATTGCAGATCAAAGTGACATTCACCATCGTCGGCCTGGACAAAGACAGCCTGTTTTCAGGCGATGCCGTGAGGTCTATAATCGATGAAGTCTTTGGTCCGCGAGAAGATATAACCGTCCTGGGGTTGGATCGAGACACGCTTTTTTCTGGGGATGCTGTTGCTGGGATCCTAAAAGAGATAGAGGCGGCGTAGGAGAAAACGACGATGGCCAAGAAAGCAGCGATTCAAGCGAGCATCCTGAACGGGGCCGCCACTCTGGGCGTAGCGCCCGGTGCCGTGATCACGATCCGGGATCCGGGCGGTGGCATCGCTACCCTGTGGCAGGACCGCGACGCCGGTGTCGGACAGGCCAACCCGTTCAACGCCGATGCGCTCGGACACTTCCTGGTGTACGCCACGCCCGGCCGGTTCAAGGTCACGGCCGTGGTGGGGCTAGACTCCCAGGTGTTTGAGGACGTGATCGCCTTCGCGCAGGAGTTTACAGAAGAGATCATGTCTGTCAGCGCGGACGCCGCCCCCGTCCAGAAGGTCACGGCGGTGGGTATCCCCAGCGGCATCATTATTGACTGGGATGTGGTGCTGGCGCAGTTCACGCCGAACAGCCTACTCGTCAAGAATGCAAGCGACATCACGATCAAGGCGGGCGCCAAGGGCTATGCGCGGGTCGATTACCAGCTTGAGTTGCAGGTGAAAGACGGAGGCGCAGCACCGGACGCGGGCGATGTGATGGAGGTATCCGCGAACATTGAGAAGGGCGCCTCCGACCAGGACGGGTCCGTCGTTCAGATGCTTTACCGCGCCGAGGCGGGATCGGATGTCTTCACTATTTCTGGTTACACGTATCTCGATCAAATCGGACTTGTTGATGATGTCATTAAGGTGTTCCTTTACATCGTGAGTCAGACCGGCTTTGTAAGCCCGGAGCTTGAGGTCATCTCCAGCAATAGCAAGTTGTCGATCCGCCGGAGCCTTAACGAGAACGTCTGATGCCCGTAGTCATCTCCCCAGATTTGGTGTTGGCGGCGACCGATCCGCCATCGGAGAACCTGAACCACGCCCGCATCGGGATCGATAAGGTGGTCACCAGGAGGGCAAACCTGATCGCGTCCACCGCGTCAGAGCCCGGGTTCCCTGCGCTGTCGGTCACCAATGAGCTGACCTATGAGGCGTGGAAGCCTCTGTCGTTCCCGGTGATCCAGCACTCGCTCACGTTCGACGCCCGCCGGTCTGTGCCCGTCAACTACCTGGGCATCGCCGCGCACAACCTGGGCACGAACGGTGTCACCGTGGCGCTACTGTCTAGCCCGGATAACATCGTCTTCACCAAAGAGATCGAATTCGTGCCCGGATCCGACCGTGCGATCATGGTGTTGATCGGCCTCAAGGAACGGCGCTACTGGCGCGTGACTTTGGACAACGTGATCTTTGGTACGTTCCTGTCCGTGGTCTACATCGGCCGCGCCCTTGAGATGCAACGCGCCATCTACGGCGGGCACTCTCCGATCTTGCTGTCGCGTATTACTGCGGTGCGGCCCACTGTCAGCGAGACCGGGCAATGGCTGGGGCGCTCCATCATCCGTAAAGGATTCCGCACAGACTTTGCCTGGAAGCATCTGACGCCGGACTGGTACCGCTCCAACTTTGATCCCTTCGTGCAACTCGCCCGGAAGATCCCTTTCTTCATTGCCTGGCGTCCTGCGCGCTTCCCGGATGAGGTCGCCTATGCCTGGACAAGCGACAACATAAAACCCACCAACATGGGCCTCAAGGATCTCATGGAGGTGAGCTTCAACGCAGAGGCGCTTGACGTTGCGCTTGAGCCTGACGGCACGTTCGTATCTCTCACCCTGCCGCCGGGGGACAACCCGGACCCACCCCTGCCGGAGTAGGCCATGGCCGTCGCACTTGCAGGGGACCCGGGCCGCGAGCCGTTCACCCTCGTTGCCATCGAACAGGATCTGTGCTCGCGCACCTACGGCATTGCGCCGTGTGTTGCGGCGCTTGGGGTGACGGGCACGGACAAGTGCTTTAACACGCTGCTGACCTGCCAGGACCCGGAGAACTACGAAGTTTCGGGCAACCCGCTGGAGTTGTTGTTCGGCAAATCCGACTCGGGGGTCACCTTCATCACGGGATTGAGCGTGCTACCCTTCCTGCTATCCGTGAGCACGTCGGCCACTCGGGTCAATGTCGGCGGGCGCAAGCTGCGCGAAGGCTCGCTCGGGAAGCGGTCAACGGTCACGGCGGTTCTGCAAGACTTCCCCTCTAGCGATTTGGCCGTTGACCCCTACGTCGCAGAGCGCACCTATGATCCCCTAGAGCGGTCTACGTTCTGGGCCAAGTTCTTGGCGCGCAACAAGTTCTACGTGGGCCGTCCGATGCGGGTGATTGAGGGCTACGTCGGCGACGACCCCGCGAACTTCCGCGCACGCAACTACATCATTGACAAGATCGAGGGGCCGGACTCATCGGGGCGCGTGACGATCCGCGGCACGGACATTCTGCGGCTGGCCGCCGATGACCAAGCGCAGGCGCCCAAGGTCTCCCTTGGTGAGCTTGAGTTTGCTGTCGCCATCGGTGAGACCACATCGCTGGCTGTCATCGGTGCCGGTGTCTCGGCTGACTATCCCCTCACTGGCGGCATCCTGCGTATGGGTGACGAGGTGCTTACCTACGACTCCGCATTGGTTATTAATCCGAATAAGATCGTCATGTCTACGCTGGTCCGCGGCGTTCGAGGGACCGCGGCGGCAGCGTATGAGATCGGGGAAACAGTACAGCTGTGCCTGGATATTGTGAGCACCGAGGCGTTCCAGGTGATGTTTGATCTACTCAAGGACTTCGGCGGGATCGATGTGTCCAGGCTGCCGCTTGCGGCCTGGACCGCAGAGGTTGAAAAATGGTCACGCGGCTTCACTGTCACTCGGCTGCTGACGGAGCCGGTTGGTGTACTGGAACTGGTGGGCGAGCTTTGCGAACAGTGCCTTTTTTATATCTGGTGGGATGAGGTCGCCGAGCTTGTCCAACTGCGGGCAGTGCGCCCGCCGTTACCTGAAGAGTTGGTGGAACTGTCGGAAGACTTCAACATTGTCCAAGAGTCGACGTCGATCCGGATACGCCCAGAGGAACGCATAACCGAGGTCTGGATCAACTACCTTCTACGGAATCCGGTGCTCGACCCGACAAAACGCAACAACTACGAACGCACGCGCCTCCGGTTGGACCCGACTGCTACCAGCCCCCAGGAGTACGGGACCCGAAAGCGGTACGAGTTGTTCAGCCAGTGGCTTGAGAGCGAGTCCCAGATCAGCCCGCTCGGGTTTAGGATCCTGTCGCGGTACCGCGATCCCCTGCGCTACCTGACCATTACGCTCGACTGGAAAGATCATACCAAGCTGACCTATGGGTCTGTGGCCGACATCAAATACAGGGGTTTTGTCGACTTCCTTGGGCAGAGCCAGACGGTGCGCTTCGAGGTCATCAGCAAAAAGGAAACGATGCCCGGCGAGCGGGTGCAGTATGAGCTACAGGAATCCTTGTTTAAGTCCAGGTACGGCTACATCATGGTCAACACCGCGCCGGTCTACGGTCAGGCCACACAGGAAGAAAAGGACTTTGGCGCGTGGTGGGCCGCGCCCAAGATCGCCGGCCCCGCCGAGGATTTCCCGGATGGCACCGCGCCCTACAAATTCATTTGATGGCGTGGTATAGGGACCCATGGGCGAGATCGAAAAGAGGCCGGACGACACCGTACCGGCAGGCGCGTTGGTGCAGTGCCCGATGCGCAAGGGCTCCCCCGTCTTGGTGCGTCCCACCTGCATCGGCTGTGAGCATCATCAGTCCATCGCAGAGTTAGAGGAGTTGTCCAAAGACCCCCGGGTCACGTGGCCGCAGGCACATCGGATCTTCTGCGGCTTCGTGCGCACGTTGGCTATCATGGAGATCGTGGACTGATGGCGGACTACACCGTCATCACGGACACGGAGATCGATCCGGAAGCCCCGATCACCAGCTTCCTTGCGTTCCGGTTTCGCGACAATCCGGAGGCCATGGCAGAGCGGGCGGCGAACGCTACCCAGATCATTCCAGAGATCCTGGATCTGTTGACCGCCTCCGGTGACTTCATCGTGCCGGCGGGCGTCACTCGGCTGCGGATCACGATGGTTGGGGGGGGCGGTGGGTCGAATGGTTCGTTTGGGGGTAGTGGAGGTGGCGTCATCATCCACAACCTAACCGTGACCCCCGCCCAGTCCATCGCTTATGGCGTAGGTGCCGGCGGGGCGTCCAATTCAGCGGGTGGAGATACCACGTTCGGCGCCTTGACGGCTGGCGGTGGTAGCGCCAGCGGGGGCGCTGGCGGTACGGCAGCTGGTGGCGATATCAATCTGCCCGGGTCACCCGGTCTATCGTCTCTAGGGCTGGACCTAGGAGGCATGAACATTATGTGCTCTGGCCCTGCATACGCAGGAGCGGGTCTTTTGTTTGGTGGGGGAGGTGGTGGCGGCTCCCACGCCGGGGCCGATGGTACGATCATCCTTGAATACTAACCCTCTTTTCTGGTAGGAGACGATCATGGCTTATGCAGATCTCGCAGTACAGAACATCTCGGCGACGGGGCTTAAGCCCGTCTTGGTTGCGGCGGTTGACGACACGGGGGACGGACACCAGGTCGTGAACAACGGCCGCATGTTCCTGTTCGTCAAGGCGGGTGTGACCGGCGCCGGCTCTGTGAACGTTACGGCCAAGACGCCGCGCACGGTGGAAGGGCTCGCCGTCGCCGAGCAGGTTGTCAACATCCTCGACACTGAAGAGAAGATGTTGGGGCCGTTTCCTGCGGCGACCTACAATATCCTGTCGGGCGCAGCCAAGGGTAAGGTCCAATTTGATTACGACGTGATCACCAACGTGACCGTCGTTGCCTTGGTGCTGCCGTGACCCGGGCCGTTGTTAAGGCCTTGGGCGCTATGGCCCTGGCTGCCTTTGCGCTGGCCGTGCTCTTTGCTGTGCTGCCGCCGCCTGGCCCGGCACTCGCTGCGCCGCCGGTCACCGCCGGCACAGACGATCACGAGCGGGGCAGCGGCTGCCATCCCGATCTCGGGACGGCGCCGACGTGCATGACCGGATGCCTGGAGGCGGGCACCACCACCACGAAGGTGCGCGCCGGTCGGTACTTGCTGCACGTCAACACATCGCTGGCGCGGGTATCGGCAGGCACCACGACAGCGGCGACGGATGCGCCATTCGTTGCTGGGTCGCAGCTACCTGTGACCGTTCCCGGCAAGGGCCTCAAGGACTATTCCTGTAGGTCCGCGGGCGTGCCCCTCGCAAACGTCTGTTTCATCCCCTGCCAGTAAGAGGCCCCATGAAAAAGCTACTGCCGATCCTCGGCGTCATTGCCCTGCTGACCGCGGGGGTAGCCTACGGCCAGGAAGCTATGGACAACCTGCGGCCCGGCCGCACCACGTCGGTTGATCTATCCAAGGTACCGGTCAGCCACACTGGGGCCACGACCCCGATGTGTGTCCTTGTCAGCAGTCGCGAATGCACGATCAAGAATCTGTCAGGCCAGCGCCTGTGCTTGAAGTTCACGGCCACGGACACGGATTGCAGCGGCATCACCATCGTTGACGGTTGCTTGACCGAAACGGACATTGTGATCGTACCTGACGGGGAGGCGTTTTTCATCGTGCTTGATCAGGACAAGGCTTCTAATCTGTGCGGCAAGCTTGAGGCAGACAGCGGTGAAGACTGTGACGCCTCGCCCAACTCCAATAACTGTGTGTACGCGACAGAGGCCCGATAGCAATGCGGCGCGTTCTACTTGCCGTGTTGATGCTGGGGCTTTTCTCCGCTGCCTCCGCCGAGGCGCAGACGTTCAGCCGTCTTGGTCCTCTTGCGGGTGGAGCTGCCGGCGCTACGTTCACGGGCGGCACAGTGCCGGACGCGACCACGTTTAGCAGCGCGGTCACGATCGAAGGCACGCTGAATGTGACGGGTCTTCTGACATCCACAAACCGCATCGATGCAGTCGCCGGAATGAAGCTTTTTGCAGGCAAGGACCTGACCTGTGCGTCGCCAAACTCTTGCGAGCTAGGCGCAAGCACAAACTATCTACAGCGCATCCACGTTAATCAGGTAGACGCGACGGTCTTGCGCGGTCGAGTGTCTGGCGCGGCGCTTGACGCCAATGAGGCGGACGGGCTGATCATCAGCCATGTCGAATCGGCAACGCCGGCCGCCCCGCATGCATGCACTGTAGCAGCTGATTTCGGGCTGATCACAATCGTCAATGACTCGGACGATTCAACGGCCTCGACCGTTTGCTACTGCGGACAGCAGGCAGATGATAGCACCTACGACTGGCTGGTCGTGGGAGCTGACACCGCCTGCCCACACTTCTAGGAGCGACCTGATGACCACACGCCAAGCCGTCATCGCCCTTCTGGCGGGCACCGCCGCGGTGATCGGCGTGGTCACCCTGGCCCCGCTCACAGGAGTAGAGGCACAGGACAGGGGCAACGTGGCCGCCACGGCTCGCTCTCTCCGTTCGGCCGAGTTCACAGATGGTGGGGTGGATCGCCGCGCCCAGTTGGATGAGGCATGCGCGGCGGCCCTCGCTGCCTATGAGTCTGGATTCGCGGCCCACGTGGAGACTGGCACGCCGCCAGCCGCACAGGTAGCGCAGCTGGCGGACACGTCGGATGCAGCGTGCGCCGCAATCCAGACTCTTCGAGACTCGATCGAGGCCGCAAGGTTGGTTCACGCTGTACAGGAACAGGTGTACTTGTGCACGCACGTCGATAGCAGGCGGTGCCCCCCGGATGGCGGCACGCCGTGACCGAGGATACCCAGGACCCTCCTGCCCCCGTGAGCGTCCGCGGTGCGGCTTACTGGGTTAAGCTTGGGGCCGTTGCTGTGGTCACCCTCGCTACTGCTTTGGCGGCCACGACTACCTACACCCTATCGGAGGTGCGGGCCGGTGAGGAGGCGTTAGAGCGGCGCCACGCCGTAGATATTGAGCGGGTAGAGGATGCGGCCAAAGAGGATCGCGCCACCGTTCAGAGCAGCGTGGGCAAGCTGGGTGACAAGATTGACCGGCTTGGTGAGGCGCTTGTCGGGCGGCATTGGAAACGCGACGATGAGGGCCAGTGAATGCCGGTAGAGTTTAAGCGTCCCGGGTTGGAGGCAGAGTTTAAGCAGCTGCACCCAGCGGTGCGCGCCGTCGTGGTGGAGCTGAACGCCTGGCTAGAGGGCAACAGCATGCCCGGCGTCCTCATCACCGAGGCGCTGCGGGATGAGGCCACCATGGCCAGCTACTACGGCGCTGATTGGAAAGGGCGCAAATGGTCGTGGCACCTGGTAGGCAGAGCCGTAGACATTCGCAACCACAACTGGGACCCCAGGCAGCGTGCCCAGATCGTCAAGTACCTGGAAACCAATTGGCCCGACGCTGAGGTCTTGATGCACGATGTGGTAGGTGATCATCTGCATCTGGCCTACCCCGCCCCGGGCAACCGAATGAAGCGGCTCAAGCGTTTGGTAAT
>SDBV01010145.1_pt1 | contig 12390 bp, 8 predicted proteins | sample 2277081 | NCBI WGS metagenome assembly SDBV01 (sample SAMN10402039, study PRJNA504765) | marine sediment metagenome | isolation source: marine sediment core GS10_PC15, 223 cmbsf | place: Arctic Ocean: Southern Knipovich Ridge | collected 2010 | reverse complement strand
ATTCCAGTGAGAGCGGGTCTAGAATCTTCGTCGGTTGTAGCAAATGCAGACCTCTTAATAATGTTCTGAAGCTCATCGGACTCGAACGTGAAAGTTTGCTCAACTTCATTCGGGGGATCAGTCGGGGGAAACTCCTCTACTGGCAAACATTTAATCCTAGTCTGAGTTCCCGCACACGAAACCTTGAGGGTTTTTCCCTTGACCATATATTTTATAGAAATCATCTGATCAGGAAACGCCTGCACTAAATCGTTGAATGTAGAGGCGCGAACAGTCACGCTCCCTTCTTTCTTGATCTCGGCATCCACCCAGCGCGTGACGGTAATAGTTAAATCGGTAACCACCAACTTAACACGACCATCTTCGGCTGATATGAGGACGTTCCCGAGAATTGGGAGTGTGGGCTTGGAGGGAACTATTTTGGATATGTCAGACAGAACCGACTTAAGGATTTTCTGAGAGATTTGGAGTTCCATAATTAGGTGGATTTATCTAGCCCAACGACTCGCTCAACTATCTTGGTTTTGTCTCGTCTAGTGGCTCGCTCCGTTTCGATGGTTTTGTCTTGCAATCTGGCTCGCTCGTACTTCATGGTTTTCTCACGGTTAATGGCTCGCTCTTAGACCACGGTTTTGTCATACGCTTTGGCTCATTCTCACAGGGAGAATTATACCTTACTTGATGCGGCTACGTTAGGGCTTCACCGGAAACCAGACTGTCAAGCGATGGGTAACCGCCGCGATAGAATGGAACGTGGCCTTCTGGAACTATGATGTTGCCGTGGGAATCCAACTGAGGCCTTTTTTCAAATCTGCTGGCATCGACCCGCTTCGCTAAACGTTCTGCTGGCGACGGCATTGGTTGCCGAGAATCTTGGACGCCATTCCATGGTGTTACCGAACACGTAGCGCAAGCGTGACGACGGATACCGCTAGACACACTAAAAAGTGCGATTCCCAATCCAGCCCAATATTCTGCTTTTTGGTTCACGGACTTATTACTTCATCTAACGGAACCTTGCTCACCGTCACAGCCACTCGATCCATGGGAACCCTAAGCTCTATAGGAAGTATATCGGGATCACCGTTGGTTGGAGGTGGATGCTCGGTACCGTTTGGCAAATCTATCGTATGCACTCGCCCGAGGTCGATGTTGTATCGGCCATTCCTGTACCAACTCACGCGACCACGTTCCGAATACTGCCACCACCACCAACCCTTTCCATTGAGTCGCCACGGCGCGGGCATGAAAGGTTCTGGTCGCGTAGTGTAATGAGCCACTCCAAGTAGCCAGTTATGGGCACCGCTCAACGCACCACCAAATAGCTCTTTCCATGAAGAGGCCGATGTGTATATGCCGTCCCAAGTCTGACCGGCCAGTTGCTTGAATCTCCGGTCGGCCTGCATCACCTTATCTTCGAGTTGAGAGGGTGAGTCATTGGCGTACTTGTTGGTGGCCCGCTCTAGATCAAGCCACGACTTAAGAGGAAGCGGCCAATAGGGTTCCAGCATGTCCCACCATACCTCCATCTGTTCGTCTATTGGTCTGTGAGCGTAGAAGAAATGGTAGGCGCCATTCAAGCCATCGGCAGCTATGATCCGATCGGTGTTGAAGCTGTAGGTTCCGTCCTTAAGCGTTCCTATTGAGGAACGAAAAATACCACCTGCATAACCCTCGGCTACCGCGCCAGCGTGTTGAACATAGAACGCCTGGTAAGCCGAAACATCGTATACGTCTTTGGTGTGACCGCTCATTGTGGTTTCTCCTCCTCCGATTCGATGGCCCTATCGCCCTTCCTTTTCTGACCCTCATGTTTACCGTGACGCTCTACGGGTTCGTCACGATCAATAAGCCCATTCTCCTCTTCGCGGTTTCTTTTCTTCGAGAGGTCGGGCTTGGCTTTAGCTCCTTTTAGGTCTGCGAACGCTGGGGTTGTCATGGCGTATAGTCTCCGAATATCTCCTCGACAAGTGCCCTGGTTTCATCCGGGGCTTTATCGAAGCTCGGATGCTTTGCCATAGCGTAGGCCTCCGCAAACATTTCGTGAGCCGCACCCACACTATAGGAACCGAGCCATTTCTCTGCCCGTTCTGGCTCAGTGTTTATGATCATCTGTGCGCGAGTTGTTGGGGATTGGGTTCCCGCTTTAAGGTGTTCTCTTGTAAGTCGATCCTCTTCGTTGTGACCATATTCGTGTACTGCAACACCGGTCCAGTAGTGATCGTATAAACCAGCAACGCCCGATGAAGATCGGTCTGTACTTCCAATGTCGCTAATGTCTCCCGACTCATCCTCGTGCAATTTAATTACCCGCTCAACGCCACCTTCTCTTTGTTCCAATGTGTTCTGAATAACAAGAATGTATCCATTCCAGCGTGCGGACGCGAATTCCTCGGACGGCTTATCGGGATTCGACTTGCGGATGACAACCCCAACATCCTCGGGAATCAATCCTTGCTCCTTTGCAGCGATTATACCCTCAAGTACGTATTCGGTGAATTCTGGATCAGCCTCTTCAGTGTTCTTGTAGATTTCTTCCCAGCGTTCGACAAACCCCTCACGTCCACCATTCTCTAAATCGTGTTCGCCGCGTTCTTGAATGATCATTCTCGATTGCGTTTCGATCCACTCATCTTTGGCGACCGCAACATCTATGCCAGCCGCCCTCGCTCGATCCGCAAGTTTACTTACCCGTTGTGCCGAATCTGATATTCGTTTCGCGCTGTTTGCTCCTGTATGCGTAAACCCTGGCGAGCTACCACCTTGTTGCCCCTCAACACCCTCTTGGCCCTCGTGTTTGCCATGGCGGAAGATGGCAGCCAATCTGGTAAATAGACCAGCAACCTCGTTTTGTATGGTTCTCTTGCCAAGCACATCGGCCAGAAGTTGATCTTCCTCAACACCGCGTTGTTTGCGTTCGCCCTTCTTACGGGCATCGAATACAGCCTGGTCCCCGGGGGAAATAAATTCTGGATTTTCTCGCCTGAACTTACGTAGCCATCCCCTATGAAGTGTAGATAGATTTCCGGGGTGTGCTAAGGCACCCGTGGTCGGTTCATCTAACTCTGTTTCCTCGCCCGCAATATTGGAAAGCAATTCATCAAGATGCTCTCGTTCCGTCCAAACAGTTCTTTCGGTAGAGATTTCTACTTCTCTGGCCTCGGTCGCCCATTGCTCGACTTGATTGGGGGTCCAGATGACTTGATCCTTGAAGTCATTAATTATTGGATCAAATTGCTCATAGAATGTCTTGGCACTAGGAAGATAAGTAAGGACAAGACCGGTTCCATTGTCTGATGCCTCTATAAATTCTTTGGCCATTAGTTGGGAGCCATATCCCTTACCTTGATCCTTGGAAGCAAGCCAGCGAACTTGAGTCCACTCGGCATCCAAAATTTCATTCTCAATTTCAGATTCATCAAATCCTTTATCTATGAAATCCGCAATTACCATTTCCTCTATACCGCCATGATTGCCAATCAATTTCGAATTAGATAATGCTACTATATCGCCCGTACTATCACGTGCAAAACTATAGTTACCTATTGCTCCCGCGCCGGTCGGCCCCTCTTCTCTTATTTGCTGTTCGATTGCTCCAAGTGCCTCTTGATTGGTCGTCGGTTGTATTCTTTGAGAAGCAAGTTCACGCATGGATGCTTCAATTTCTGAATTCGACATGGAGACCAATTCTTCTGGAGGAACATCAAGGTCGAGGAACGAGAGAGGGTCTTGGTACATGGAATCAATCTGGTCGTTCAGGTTTTCCTCGTCCATCCTGTTTCGAAATTGCTCTAGTAGCTCAGGGTTTTCCGCGGCCCCCGTCATTTCCCGAAGGGCTGTTTCGCCAATGGCGGCGTCAACAATTCCCCCGGCCTCGGTTGGCCATTCGTTTATATCACCCCTCAATTCATCGAAGTCCTCTTTGTCTACGATCGTGTCAATTGATTCGAACGGCACGTGATGAGGCTTTCCAAAAGGCTTTTTCTTTGCACCAAAACCGCTGTTCTTACGCTTGGTGTTCGTCTTGCCAGATTCCTTTCCGCCAGCATCGCCGTGGGTGAAGCCCTCGGCACTACCACCTTGCTCACCCTCAACTCCCTCCTGTCCTACGTGAGTTCCATGGCGAATAACCATGCGTAAAACCCGTGCTCCCTCCAATAGCTCGGAGGCGTGTTCTCTTAGCTCTCTCAAGCTACCATCAATGTCGCTTGGGTTGCTGTTGCTCCATAACACGGAACCGCTACCAGGGTCGCTAATGTCTATGTTTACATCATCAACAGCACCGGCCCATTCTCTGATCGCGCCCCATTGAGCAGATGTTGGTTGTCGTGAAACATCCAAAGAGAAAGAAACCCCTTGACCTCTACCGCCAGAATAATTAACGCGAACGGCGCCCGTATGATCCATGAAATAGATAAGACCGCCCGAATACTCCTCGGCAGCTTCTCCGCCCTGATCATCCAAAAGCGCCTGACTAATACTGCGATGATCTGTGCCTCGCATACCCTCTCCACCGGGGCCACCGCTGAAGTCTAGTAGTTTGCCATCTGGCATAATGAAACCAGCTTCACTCATAAAGTCGGTGGTACCGAAAATTCCCTCGGCTCTTTCTAGGGTGGCACTTGGACTTGTATCTGTTGTCCAAGTGTCAGCCGTACCCATTGGGGCGGAGTCAAGATCGTAATCGGACACATCTTGAATGTATCCATTGTTGGGCCCTGTCATTATTTCGACTTCCCAGGTACCGACCGCTTCTAAGTCTGCGTTTCCCTCTTCGTCTACCTCGGGTGTAAATTTAATCAGTTTCACCAAAACGTCTGGGTTGTCTCGATCAAGGGTTGTGGTCGCGAAGTCGCCAGCTAGATTATCAAAACTGTCGGGGCCTTCGCTGTGGCTCTCGACAGAATCGGCACCTTCGTCTGCATCTGCGCCATTGTGCGTAAACCCTGGCGCACTTCCACCTTGCTGACCCTCAACTCCCGCTTGACCCGAGTGTTTTCCATGCCTCAAAGAGAACGGTCCATCGAGCAGACCAAGTATTCGACGCTGAGGCCCGTAGACAACTCTTTCTCCGCTCAATATTGATTTGAGTTCTGATTGTGTGATCTCGGTATGACCATTCGACTCAGAATGAGTTTCCACAAAAAGTTTTTCCCCACGTCCTGTTGGTAAATGAACAGTGAATAAGGTTTCGTAGTCGTCGCGGCCTACTTTGAATCTATCGACCGGGAGCTTGAACGGGACAATTGATGGGACATCCCGCGGAATACCCTTGAGATATGCCACGGTAACGTGGGGCTTATAAACTTCTGGCTTTGAAAATGGACTGATGGGTAGGCTTTGATTAGCTGCCCTGAAATACAAGTCTGATTGGAGCCTGAGCAAAGCGGGGTCTGGATTGATCCTCCACACCAGCGGAGGGGTTGTTGGATCATCGCCTAGAATTTCCAGGCTCGCAAGCTCCACCTCAAATTGAATGGGTGGCATAAATTTATCCACCAATCTCTCTATCTCTGACAGGCCGCAGTCCTCAATGTAAAGAAGGGTGATATGAAACTTGTCGGGATCATAAATCTTGTCTACTTCAACATCTATCTGCTCAAGAATTTGATTCCGCATACTTTCCAGCGGGTCGGCTGGGAGAGGAGCATAGACAAAACAAGAATTCCCAACGCGCTCTGCCAGAATGCTTGGAGGTGAAATATAGAAGTCGATTAGCCCTGTCACTTCATTCGCATCCGATTAAGATTCGTCGCTTGATTCATCAAGAGTGAAGTATCCAAACTTATGAGTCCACCCCAACCGAAAAACGTGGACCGCAAAGGATATGGCAATGGCGGTAACAATCTCGCTAAACACAGGGAAGTAGAACGGGTCCATTAGATTGAGGTCGAATAGGAAAACAAATGGGAGAAAAACCCAGAACCCGAGGCAGAAATCACACCCGCGAAGCTCTTTAAGTTTTGGGCTTAAATTGAAGATCGGCGTGAACAATCCTGCGGCCTGAATCGTCCAAACCAACAATGTTCCTAAGCCGAGCGTTGTCAGCCATATCATCTTCTGTCGTCTCCAAGATAATCTCGATTTGCTGCCGTTGCAAGCCGAATTGCCTTCCCAAAAAGGGCACTAAGTCGCTTCTGTCTGATCGGATTGAGGCCGTATCACGGACCCGCCGCCTACGCTCGGGAGTGAGTCCTTTTACGACCTCAATCTGTAGTAGTAAATCGTTTTCGGTTCCCTCGCCATCATAGGTGTGTGTAGCGTCTGGATCAGACCGCTTCCATGGGCGAGGTCTAAACGGAACGCGCGGGAACATGCTACCGGGCTAAGAACCAGATCATGTAAACGCCACCGGCGCCCCCAGCTGGCCCCGAGTCTATGCCATTGAAACGCACACCGAGCAATTCCCATCCCTGGTTGAGAAAGTCACCGATATAGGCATCTGCCTGGAAACCGGTAATCAATCCAAGGTTGGGGTTGGCATTTCCCACAAGTGTTCGCATAACGTGGCGAACTTCTGTGTATTGAGGCGTTCCAACCTTTTCCAGCACCCACCCTACGCGCTGTCCGCGGGTGTCGTAACCTGCCACAAACACCTCGACCGGATCATAGCCGTTCTCTAGATACCGACCAATCTCCGCGTCGGCAGTAGGTCCATCTACCAGTCCAGCAACCGGGTCAACTATTTCACCGATAGTGAACATGAAATGCTTGACACGCGTTTCGTATGCGTCAAACAGTTCTTCCTTGCCGTTCTCCGAGGTCGCTACTGTTTCCTCTTCCGCGACTGGCTCAGATACCGCGGCCTCTCCCGCCACCACAGATGGTCCTGGGTCGTCGCTTGGCACCGAATCAGATGTTGCGGGTACTGGCCCCAACACAACTGCCGCGGTGTAACCCAGATATCCCAAACCCTGGTCATCGGCTCGCGCTACGATATTGGCCGCAAGATCAGACTTTTTTCGTGCGCTTGGAGCGCCGATACGGTCAGCGATTGCTCGCAAATCATCCATGCCGTAATCGTCAATTAGGGCCTTGGTCTGCTCTGCGATTGATACAGGTACTTCTGCTACTTTGTTACTCATGTTGCCTCCGCTTGCCTCAGCACCCCGTTAAAGTTGGTAAAATACATCTATGTCTAAGCGAATTCCGCTCACAAGAGGAAAATTCGCGATTGTTGATGACGCCGACTTTGAATGGCTCAGTAAATGGAGTTGGTATTGGGCCGAGAAGGGCGGCGCAGCCAGAATGACGCGCATCAACGGAAAACGTATTCAACTCTATATGACTCGCGTTATCATGGACGCACCCGATGGCTTGGAAGTTGACCATGTTGATAGGAACAACATCAACAATAGAAGATCGAATCTCAGACTTGCAACCAAATCTCAAAACATGATGAACGCTAAAGTTCGGAAGGATAGCCGAACTGGATTTCGCGGCGTTGGTTTCGACAAGAGAAATCGGTTTCGGCCCTTCACGTCCAAAATATGGAAGGACAAGAAACTCTACTGGCTCGGGTTCTTCGCAACCGCCGAGGAAGCCGCGCTTGCCTACAACGAAGCCGCCGTTAATTTGCATGGAGAATTTGCTCGGATTAATCATATTCAGTCACCGAGGTAAGGCGCAAATTCGCCCCGCTCTACCGTTTCAAGTAACTCCTGATCATCGAAGATCATACGGCAATGATCAACTTGAGGGTGAGCGGGAGGCGTCGGCTGTTTACCGTCATCGTCTGGCCCGCCCGAGCTAAATACAGTTGGATACAAAAATTCCACGTCTACAAATCCCATTTCTTCGTTGCCCTTGCAAAACGGACAGGGATGTTCATTTCCCGCTGGACTCGTTCCTCGTGCGCCCAGATGCTCCCATGCCTTTGTCTTGAGGCCAGTTCTCATAATCTGTTCCAGGGCTCCCAGGTTGGTTGCTCTGGCTACTTCGGTCACCGCTATGGACAAAGAGCGCGCTTCCGACATTTCAATTAATCCATCCAGCACTTCGTTGATGGTGTCATTTATGAAGCCGTCCTCGGCCAAAATATCAGCGGCTTTAGCGCCATCCCGAATGGCCGCGGCGATTCTTGGAGTGGATAACCCTAGCCTTACTCCCGATGTGACGATCCGCTTGATGAAAAACTTGGTTCCGCTGTTTACGTTCGTTACCAAATCGGCTGCTGATCTTTCAAGAAAATCTATCGTGCGGGGGTTTACTAAGTCAAAGCTAATGCTAACTCCAAGTTCTGGTGAACTTAGCAAGCCCTCTGTGTACAGCGAACGGATAATTTCCATCGCCATATCCTGTAGGCCATCTTCGTAAGAGTTCTTGAAAATGGTCAGGATGGCATCTTTTTCCCATGCGTCTGCAACCTTCCACCACGGATCATCTATCAAGTGCGACTCAAGTGCGGCTGCTATCTCCTCGGCTGACTCCCTTACGGTCAGAGACTCGATTTCGTTCGGCAACTGGAAGTCAACCGAAATCATTTCAGGCAACCAGGTTTTCTGAATTGCCTCATCGTCTAGCTGCTCGAACACCTTCTGGACCTCGGGGAACATTGCTCGGGTAGCGACCTTGATCAATCGCCTCACGCGCGGCGCGGGCGGAACCGGACTGTCGGGGCCAGATTTTCGATACTGCCTCCCGCCTGCTTGGGCGGCTATGTTTACGAGTCCTTTAATGGAGGGAGCAACAATCTCGGCCAATTCATCCGTTCTTGTATCTAAAGCGTTTTCGTCGACTCGTGTCTTGAAGCTACCGCGCCCGCCATCGACCGGGGAAACCTTGTCTTTCTTGACCTTGCCTTTGTCTTTGTCGCTTGGTTTTCCAGATGATTTACCCTTGCCTTTCTTTAGGTTGCTATCATCGCCCTTTCCGGGTTTAGCAAATATGTCCTGGCCTGGCATTCCCATAGGAACCTCTGGCTCAGGTACATCGGTTGGATCGATCTCTACCTCAAGTAATCCAGTGGCTACCAACTCAACTCGGGTTTCTTCTGGAGACATAACTCCATCACGTTTCAACTGCCCCAACGCAGCGCCATAGACGGACAAAGCGCGACCTTGCTCTGTCTTGGCCTCTTCGTCTTTTTCCTCCCAAATGAATTGCAAGTGATTGGGCAATATCGCGTTGAAGTGGTTCTCCATTTTAGAACGCACAACAGCGCGTCCGTTTCTACGAGTTTGGCGTTCGCCTCGAATAACGCCAGCCAATGTGTTGCCATCTGCCTGCCCCTCTAGCCCAATGTCCGACAACCTGATTCCGTATCCAGCACACAAGATAGCCGCGTACTTGAGCGTGGTTTGGTCATAGATCATATCTATGGGCGGTCGATTGAGTGGAATCCACACAGCGGGCTTGTCGCGACCCTCGCCATGGATAATGGGAACCTTCATGCCGTCAATACCCGACATTAGATTCCGCCAGCTATCGACCCACTCCTCAACATCTTCGGTCGCCATGTTCATCAAATCAAGGATGCCTGCTTCTGGGGTGTCTAACAGAAGGTTGGCATAATACTTGTCGCCACGGTAGAGCATTTCAATTGCCAGATAGACTTTCTCTGGCGGTGCCATGCCCCAACCTTTCCGCTTGATCTGTGGCGAGGGGGTCATATATGTTCTTACGATGGAGTGCTTGGGGAACACAACTGGCCGACCGGGAGAGCCTGGAACGTTCTGCATCACCGGCCACTTCCTGTCTCCGGTCGGTATGAGGGTAGCGGCATCTACGTGTTCAATCCACATCACCGGTCCCTCTGGATCATCACGCAACCGGCCCACCTCTGCCATGGCCCCGAACGGAAGGTCTAGTAAATCTTGCAAGATCAGTTCAACGTAATTGTCAAAGTCGCCTTCGGCTTCGTTGAACACATCCGTATAATGGTCGATCTCATCTTTTTCTATTTGAAGCTGGGTGTCAGCGGATTCGCGTGCGCGTACACTCCAAGACATTGAGAGGAGGTTTGCCGTGAGGGTGTCGCGGCAAATTATCGCAATGGGCTGGTTGGCAACTAGCGCGCGCCATTGCTGGCCTGCGAGATAGCCAGGGTGACCCCAATATGGAATTGTCCTATTGAGATAAGGAATGAGCTTGATGGCACGCTGACTAACAGGTTCTTGAGCAGCGCGCAGAACAGTTCCTTCTATTGCTTCGGCCAAAAACATCCTCCCCTATCTTTGATCAGGGCACAGGTTCTACCATAGTACAATCTTTCTTCATCACAGTGCAAGCTATTTTGCACCCTGATATAATCCCGATTGAGCCATAGAGTCCGACAAAACCAGATGACGTGAGCGAGCCATACCATCCGACAAAACCAAAAAGCCCAAGCGAGCAGATGCCCCTTTTCGGGGCATTTGTCATTATAGGTTTATGAACGGCGAGCGGTAAGTTGATTCAAGAATCGCCAGTTCATTGTAGGCCCCAGCTGTGGCGTCTACATCGTCATCGTGTTTTCCATGAGGGAAGGATCGATGGACCGTATACCAGGGCGCGTTCCAGGGAGCGGTCACAATGCGAACCATTCCAGCGTTCATTTTGGACGCGAAGTTGTAGGCCCTTGTTACTTTTTCGCCAGAAGCCGGTCGCCCCTCAACGTGATATCCCTGCAATATCTTTGCGTAGCCTGCAATCAGCGACTTGCCAGCGGCCCCTGGTTCCTGCTCGATCCGTATCTTGACCTTTATTCCATCTGATTTGGCAGTCTGTCGGATCATGTCCTCTACCGATTGCGGCTCGGCTCTGATCCTTGCAACATGCAGAATCCATATCAACTGAGTTTCTTTCGCAATTCCTAGCAAAACCCCCACGGTCCAGTCGGGGTCCCTGCCAGCTTTCTTTTCGCTGGCTGCTAAGTCCCAAAACCGAACGCACTTATGAACGCCCATGGGAAGCGGCTTGCCGCTTTTACGGCTTTCCTCGAAAGCCTCCATGTTTCCGCCAAACTCATTAAATGGATATACGTCCTCTTCTTGAACGCGACCTACCTTGAAATAGTCACCCTTGGGTGCGGTCGGGTTCTGTTGGTACTCTGCATTCCACACCATCTGGCCGGGGTCGTTGTTTTTGATCTTGAGCAGATATGTTTCGTCGTACCGGCTAGGTGCCAGAGCCGCGCCTTCCTTGCGACCCAAGGTGTCGGGCAGTCCTGCAGGGAGGTAGTAGCTCTTGTTGGCAGCATCGCGCTCCTCTTGGTCCTGAGATAGCGCGGGGTAGGCCAACACCTTCCATTCTCCGCGCCGTCCACCACACTTGGGGCAAACCTCAGGTTCATTGTCGTCTGGCATGTACTCGCCACACTCCATACAGGTGTTGATGTTGCCCTCGGCGTCTAGAATGCGCGAGGCAGGATCATCTTCGTGCCATCGCGTCATCATAAGAATCTTGCGATGCTGTTGAGACATACGCGTGATCAGTGTTCCGTGGTACCAGTCCCACAGCTTTTCGCGGATCAACTCAGACTGCGCGCTGGCCCAATCCTTGATTGGGTCATCTATCACCGCCAGCCCAAAACCTAGACCGGTCATCCGCCCATCGTAGCCAGTGGCAAATACATAACCTTCGTGATCTAGCAGGTGCCATTCGTCGTTTCGCCAGTTGTTTTCGTCTGGCACTATTCCCCACGGCCCGTATAGATCAGAGTACATCGGGCTTTCAAAGAACGCCTTGGCTCGGCGGCTATTCCTGTGCGCCAGTGACGTACCATAGGATGTGAGGAGTACGGGAAGCTCGGGGTTATGTGCCATCCAAAAGCAGGGAAGCGCGAATGAAACGATATGGCTCTTGCCGTGCTGTGGAGGGGCAAACATCATGAGGTTCTTTATGTGACCGAGAGGGTGGTTCCCGAAGACAACCCGGTCGATATGGTCGCATACGTGAAGGTGGAAATAGTCAGGAATGTAAGCAGGGAACACCCAAGGTACAAAATCCCTCATGCGCGTGCGCGAGCGCGCGACCTCTATTGCCTCCTCGGGGTCTAGATTGAAGTCGGGGTCTAGGCCGTCAGCGAACCACAACCCTAGACTAGCGACACGATTCTTTGGGTCTAGCGTTACCTCCTGCTCTCTACTCAATTGCCCTCATCCATCATGCCCTGAAACTTACCTCGGAGCTTGCGATTAAACCAAGCTATAGCGTTGGCATCTTTTTTCAGTAGCGTGTACACAAGCGAGGTAATAAAAGCTAGAACTTCTACTAGCTCTGTGCTGGTTACTTGAGTGTCGGCATCGAGCCTAATCTTGTGATCACTTGTGACAAGAAGCTGTCTTAACTTGATCAGTTCTATTGACCGCTTTTCTAAACTTTCCTTTCTTTTCTCAACGGATCGAGCATTGTTGATAATGGTGAGTCCTTTTTGGACTTGACTGGTTCTTTGACCTATCAACCCAGCTT
>SDBV01010144.1_pt1 | contig 12391 bp, 16 predicted proteins | sample 2277081 | NCBI WGS metagenome assembly SDBV01 (sample SAMN10402039, study PRJNA504765) | marine sediment metagenome | isolation source: marine sediment core GS10_PC15, 223 cmbsf | place: Arctic Ocean: Southern Knipovich Ridge | collected 2010 | reverse complement strand
GGTGATGTCTCTGATATGTTCAATACAACTGGGATGAGGGAGATGTATCATAACAGGGCCTTCAAGGTATTGCTTGTTGCCGCGTTTGCTAATATTGGGAGTAGTATTGGTACTTTTGTTTCTATTCCTAAGGTTATTTTACCTCTTATTAGATCGATATTTTAGGGTGTTTTGTGATGGGGAAGAAGTGGCAGAGCGATCGTAGGCGGGATCGTTTTTACAAGCAGGCTAAAAAGGATAACTACAGGTCGCGGGCTAGTTATAAGCTTAAGCAGATTAATCGGAGGTTTAAGTTGATCCGGAAGAACAACGTCGTTCTGGACCTTGGTGCTGCGCCTGGTGGGTGGCTTCAGGTTGCCTCTGAGATAGTGGGTGAGGGGGGTTTTGTTCTGGGCATTGATTTGGAGGAAATCGATGGCTTTGAGGAGGAGAATGTCGTTGCTCGTAAGGAGGATATGTCTGGCGAGGGTGTTGTTGATAAGATAATGGAGATTCTTCCGCAGGCCCCTGATGTTGTTATTTCTGCTGCTTAGCCTGATATCTCTGGTGTCTGGGATATTGATCATTTACTGTCTGTTGAGCTATCCCGGTCTGCTCTGGGTCTTGCGAAGAAGCTCTTGTCGCCTGGTGGGAATTTCTTGGTTAAGGTTTTCCAAGGCGCTGAGCTTAAGGAGTTCACTGAGGAGGTTAAGCGGGAGTTTAGGATTATGAAGATTGTAAAGCCTGAGGCCTCGCGTGGTAAGAGCTCTGAGGTTTATATTCTTGGCCGGGAGCTTTTGGATACGCCGGTTCGGTTTGGTGACACCATTAGTGTCCGTATTGAGGAGCGTGGTAGAGAGGGTGATGGCATTGCCTTTGTAGATGGTTTTCCTGTTTTTGTTGAAAACGCGCGGGTGGGTGAGGAGCTTGATATCAGGATTAAAAAGGTGACCCCTCGGTTTGCTAAGGCTAAGATTATCTGAATGCTTTTTTTATCCCCTCTATCCCTGCTGTTGTCTTTATGGATGTGGGTGAGAAGTGTGTCCTGGTTGCCTGGTATCCGTCTTTTTTTAGGTTTTCTATTATCTTTTCTATGGTTTTTAGCTCTATGTGTAGTTCTTTTGCTACCTTGTGTGTGTCAAAATAGAACGGCGCTGTCTCTTCTTCTATGAGCTGTGTGAGTAGGTTGTCAAGGCTTGGGCTTTCTAGGTATCTGGATTTTTCTAGGACTCCTTTTAGGAAGTTTTTGTTGTTTAGGTTTCCAAGCCAGAGCGGCCCTGCTATAGTATATTTTGATCCGCATTTGCATTTTTTATTTGTTGGTAGGGGTTTTTTTTCGTGTTCTCTTTGTAGGCATTTTTTGCAGTAGTATACATAGCCTAGGTTTTCAAGTGTTGTGTTTGCGTTTTCTCGTCCTTTTTTTAACCCCGCATATACTCTGAGGTAGTGTTCTTGGTAGTATGAGAGCTGTATCTCTATGCCTTTTGAGTATTTCCCGGCTGTCCTTGCTATGTGTCCTATGAGTATCCTGAGTGCTGTTTCGTGGCAGAATTTTGATCTAAGCGGTATGGCGTTGTATTTTCTGTAGCAAGCTTTAGGGTATACGCCGCATAGTGGTGCTGTGTCTGTTGCTGTTACCCCGAGGCTTCCGTCTTTTTTCAGGGTCATAATGGCGTTGTCAAGGAATGGTGTGGGTGTTCCGAATGGGTCTATATCTGTGAAGTCAAATCTGTGGAAGTTTTCTTGTAGGAACTGGTTTGCCTCAAGGTTTGATGTCTCTACTTCTAGTTTGTTTAGTTTTGCGTTTTTTTCTATGGCTGTGTGTGCCTCTGGGTTTGCGTCGTTTAGAATAACTTTAGCTTTTGTTTCGTTTGCGATTCGTATCCCTTTGGCTCCGCTTCCTGCGAGGAGATCTACGAAGATGAGTGGTTCTTTTTCTTTTGACAATTCCTTTAAGACTGCGCAGCATAGGCTTCTGTTAAGCTCCATCTTTGGGTTGTAGAATACTGGCGCCTTTTTTTCTCTTCCCTTCCTGTTCTCTCCAAAAGTGCCTTCTTTTGGGATGATGAGCTTTGTCTTGCCTTCGGTTATGGTCTTCCACTTCTCCATGGAAAGATAGTTGTTTGAAGTCTGTTTAAAAGCTTTCTTGGGAATGTTAATAACCACATAAGTAATATGATTTCATGAATTAGTTGGGCCCGTAGTATAGTCTGGATAGCACGGGGGCCTCCGGAGCCCTTGACCCGGGTTCAAATCCCGGCGGGTCCGCCTTTTTTTTAACATTGTCCTTCTCCCAGCGTTGTATGCTCCTTTCCAACTATATTTTCAATTGGTAGGAATTTCCTACCAGTGTATGAAAGCAAAACGCCTTGAAGTAACACGTGTGACAAAGAAGGGCCAGGTAGTCATCCCAAAGGCGATAAGAGATAGATTACGCCTTGAAGAAGGAACGGCACTTGGAGTGGAAGTCACAGATAAAGGGATTATAATGATGAAGGAGATAGAGGTCCCCTTTAAGACAGACGATCTAAAAGCTATTGACAAGTTCTGGGAGGACGTGGAGTCCAACAAGCTTAAGCCAATCCCTGTGAGCAAATTCCTGGAGGACTTTGAAACTTGGTAGTCAAACAAGTAATAAGGTCCGAAGAATTCAAACAACGGTTCAAAAAAATTAAAGACAGAAAATCCATGGAGATTTTGAAAAAACATATCCAGAAACTTTGTGAAAATCCCGAGCTGGGAAAGCCGCTGGAGGGCACATATAAAGGCATACGCTCTGAGAGAGTCGGACCTTTTAGGCTTCTGTATGCTCTAAAGGGGGAGACACTGTATCTGGTGGGTTTTAGACATCGAAAAAAAGCATACAAATAACCAAGGGACAAAGAAGGGAAGCATAGATGGGATGGGGGCCTCCGGAGCCATTGACCCTGGTTCAAATCCCGACGGGTCCGCCTTTTTTCTAAATTTTCAAAGGTTTTAAATAACACACCTTATTTATAATCTAATAATTTGGAGGTATTGGATGGTGGACGTGAAATGCGAAGAGGGACAATCATAATTATTCTACTTTTGTTGTTGGTTAGTTCAGGGTGTATTGAAGAATTAGGTTATCGGGCTAAGCCAGTTAAAAAACTGTATGCATGCCCCACTGGCGAAAGTGTTTCTGACCCTAAATTATGCCCAAAAATAACAACAGTTCCTCCAACAACTACACCTATTCCTATCCAACTATCTACTACAACACCAGCACCTACAACAATTCTCTATCTTACAACGCCTGCTCCAACAACCGCCCCCCCTACAACAACACTCCCTCCAACCCCGACACCCCCTTCATTAGAGATTATCGAACATTCTTTTAGTGCAGATCCAAATGGTAGGGGATTACTCACTGGAAAAATAAAAAATAATGCAGAAACAACGTTTACAAATGTCCAAATAGAAGGAATTTTCTATAACAAAGATCTACTAATTGTAGAGACTAAGAAAACCTATCCTATAGGGGAAATCGAATCTAAAGAATCTAAGGATTTTAAGGTTCTTACTGAAAAATTGATCACATATACCGATTATTATGAGATAGTTATCCATACAACAGGTGAAAGTCCGATCCAAACAACTGTACCTCCCTTAACGACAAAACCCCCCCCAACTTATCAACCCCCCTCAACAACTGATACGCCTATTTCTATTTTAGCACCTTTGGATAGTGATGGTGATAGGGTAGCAGACACTGCTGATCAGTGTCCCTTCATATATGGTAGAATAGCTTTCAAGGGATGTCTAACTCCACCAACTTTGCCCACAACGCCAAAATCAACGCCATCCAATGAGTATATCCCAAGAGAATATAGGTGGACATTTAAAGGAAGGGATTATACATGGAACCCCCAATTTTCTGAAAATCTTTATAATTACTATAAAAATAAGCCCCGTCCTTCGACGTCTGATTATTCAGTCTATGCAACAGATCCTTATGATGATGAATTAATCTCTGAGATTATTAGCAAATTTAAAGCTGATTCAGAAAAATATGGTTTCAATAAATTTGATACTGTAAATTATGTTGTTAAATTTGTTCAAAGCCTACCCTATACTTCCGATGATGTTACAACACCCTATGACGAATACCCTCGATACCCAATAGAGACTTTGGTAGATAATGGGGGGGATTGTGAGGATACAGCAATATTGGCTGGTGCTCTTATATCTGAACTAGATTATGGTGTTGTCTTGTTGGACCTTCCAGGGCATATGGCTGTAGGGATTAGATGTAATGAAATTTCTGGAGCCAGTTATTACAGAGATGAATATGGTAATAAATAATGTTATCTTGAAACAACGGGTAATGGATGGGAAATAGGGGAATTACCGCCAGAATATAAACAATCTAGAGCCACTTTAAGACCTTTAGTTCCAAAACCGATCATAAAGTTAGATGAGTGGTCATATGAAGGTGTCTTGGATAATTCTTACTATTATAGCTATAAAATAACTGTCCCCTTGGAAAATGAAGGGACTGCAACTGCTGAAAATTTAAGGGTCTATGCAATGTTTGATTCGACAGAAGAGGGAAAGGTATGGGCCCAGGATATTAGTGAGTCCTATGATTTAGACCCAGGGCATAGATTGGAAATTGTCGTGCCTTTGTCCGTTCCAAGAGGGGTATATGTAAGAGCCCATATTATTATTTCAGGGGACAATTTCTTACAACAAAAATACACCTCTTCTGTTTGGAAATATATGACTTAAGAATCCATTTATTTTTCAACCTATGCTAATAGGGTTTTAAAAGGTTTTAAATAACACTGATAGAGAGTATTTGAGCGGAGCTAAAAAGACATGCCCAACAAAACCGAAATCAAAGACTCAAATATCTACAAAATGCTACACCCCCGCCTAACAATCTTAGTAACAAGCATAGACAAAGAGGGCAAGCCAAACATCATAACACTGGCATGGTCCATGATAACCTCATTTACACCACCCATGCTCGCACTAAGCGTATCACCAGAGAGATACTCACATGATCTCATAAAAGAACAAGCTGAGTTCGTGGTAAACATACCAACAATGAAGATACTAAAAGAGACACTCTTCTGCGGCAGAGTATCAGGTAGAGATTATGACAAGTTCAAGATAACAGGATTAACACCAGAGCCAGCAGAGCATGTAAAACCACCTTTGATAAAAGAATGCATTGCACACCTAGAATGCAAAGTAAACGGCACAATGAAAACCGGGGACCACACAATATTTGCAGGAGAGATCCTAAAAGCCACAGCAGACAACAAAGCATTCGACGGAAAATATGACATAGCCTCTACAAACCTGATCTATCACATTGGAGAAAACGACTTCACAACAAACAAGAGCAAAGCAATAACGCCAAACTGGAGAGAGATGCTACCAAAATAAAACGGCTTAATCAAAATTTTTTGACTATTTCTTCTAACAGGACATCCCGATTCTCCTCATCCAAAACCCATACTGGAACCTCTTTTAGTCCCAGCTTCTCAACAAGCCTATCTCTAGACCTAAAGTGTATAGTTGCAACTACATGCTTATCAGAGGAAAAAGCATCCTTTACCACTTTTACAAACTCTTTGCTGAAAAGCTCCATAGGACCGATCTCATCAATGACAACCAGATCACAATCTTTCAACGCTTTATGAATAGCGCCAACACCTACAGAATTTAGATCATCCAAATTGACACCATACCTACCAACCCTCGGATTACCCTGACGGTCAACATGCGCCAGAACACCCCGCTCACCAGAGCCGATATCCCTTATCAAAAACCCCCTCCGAACACCGCCCTCACGGATCTCGCCCGAGACAAACCCACCAATGCGCATTTTGTCTTTTAACCTCTCTATCACCCCCTCACAAAGGGTTGTCTTACCACAGCCTGGTGTACCTGTAACTAAAAGCTTCATCCTAAATTAACTATAAATGCCGGGGTATTAAATTCATTGCCATGGCAAAGATCGTATTCATCGGAAGATCGAATGTTGGAAAATCAAGCACCATAAAAACACTAACAGGCAAAAAACTAAAAATCGGGAGAAGACCCGGAGTCACACTAAAACCACAAGAGATCAGGTGGGGCGAAAACACCATCGTCGACATGCCGGGCTTCGGATTCATGTCAGGCGTATATGAAGAAAAACGAGAAGCAATAAAAGACAGCATAGTAAAATACCTGGAGGATGAAAAAGACATCAGCTTTGCAGTCCAGATAATAGACACAAAGGCATTCCTTGAGATAAAAAAAAGATGGGAAAAAAGGGGACAGATACCGGTGGAGATAGAGCTCTATAACTTCCTAAACGAACTAGAACTAAAGCCCATACTCGTAGCAAACAAGATAGACAAGATCAAAAAAGACAGACGAGACGAAACACTTGACCAGATATGCGAAAGCCTGGACCTGCTGCCACCATGGAGACAATGGAAAGACATCATAGTGCCTTTCTCAGCAAAGACAGAAGAAGGAATGCAGGAACTAAAAAGACTGATAAGAAAAAAGCTCGAAAATATCGACTGACGCCTCCCCCAATCTAATAAAACACCAAAGGAGCCTAATAAAGACTCCTTTATCCAAATATCACCAACTAGAAGCCCTTTACATATCCAGCTCGTTTTATTAGAGAAATGCTAATGTGACACCCAATCCAAGACCAAAGATCACATGCATTATAAAGGACATCATCGGCATGCTACTGGATTTCTTCGACCCGAAAAGCCCCAGATCATTCATTGGCAAAAGCACAACACCCAAAAACACCCAAGGGACAGCTATAGCAAAAACTACTGGATAAATTATCGGATGATATAGTAAAGGCACCGCATTTGAGATCAATACATAAAGTACCCCAAGCACGATCCCTACTGTAAAATGCAACACCATCCAAAGACTGCCAATCCCCATCTTCTCAGCAAGCATCTTCGGAGGACTAAGCTCCATCTTACCCATCTTCTCTGCCATCATCATGGCAACGGTCAACACAATCGTTGCAACAATGCCACCAATAATACCATTTACTATCGTATACGCCATATCATATGCCTCCTTTTCCTCTGTTTAGTTTATGCTTTAATCTTGTGTTCCCCAAATTTAAATGTTTTCAATCAGTCAACGCCATCTTAATCTTAACCATCGTATCCACAAACTCATCCTCAGACAACTTCAGCGAAGGGATCTCCATCTTCAAACCATCACCTTTTAGCCTAGGCGTAATATGACAATGAAAATGCGGGATCAGCTGTCCAGCATCTTTGCCTTGATTAACAAAAAGATTCAAACCATCAAGCCTCACAGCACGCTCCACAGCACCAGTGACCTTCTGCAAAGCACGATAAAACCCAACAAGATCCTCATCCTCAAACTCAGAGATCCGGGAAACATGCACTTTAGGAATAACAAGCGTATGCCCCTTGTTTATCGGATTAATATCCAAAAAAGCCAAGGTCTTCTCATCCTCATAGACCTTATAGCAGGGTATATCACCCGCCACAATCGTACAAAAAAGACAGTCCTCCATACAACTTAACTCCCTAAACTATTCAACATCATCTCAACACCCTTAGCAACACCCTCAGTCTCCATCCAACCCTCAGGTTTAATCGCATCACCCACATAGAACAAACCCTCAACAGGGCTCACAGGACTAATATGCTTACCCGAGGCTACACGGTTAACAGGCCAACCATCCCTATAACTCTGTACCAACAAAACCCTGCAATGCTTATCAAAACCAGGGAAAATATCACGCAGGTCATCAAGACCAAGCTCAATCTCAGCCTTAATATCCCCACCCAAAAACTTCTGATGAGACATAAGAAGATGCATCCCATCCGGAGCCAAAGAAGGATCAGCATTCGTCACCTCATTAGCACCATCAACTCTTTTAGCCTCCGGAGTAAGAAGAACACCCGTATGCCCAATCATAGGCCGATCACAGGCAATAGAGATCTTAACACCACTCGCCCCCCTCACATTCATCATCGACTTCACATAGCTTGGATCAAAGTTCTCCTCACCACAAAGCCCGATAGTCAATTTAGGACCAACATCACTGATGACAACATCAAAATCAAAACTCTCCTTTTTAGTCGACAACCCTACAGCCCTGCCATTATCAACATTGATAGAGTCAACCGGGGTCTTAAGCAAAACCTCTCCACCCAAACCCTCAAACTTCGCCATCAAAGCACTTGTAACACCCTTACAACCCCCCATAGGAACGCCGGCCGCCCCGTATTTATAAATATTCTTAGCAATAGCAATAAGCTCCCTTGACGAAACCCCCGCTGCGTCTGTGCTCAAAGCCCACCCACAAAAAGAATCCGAGATATCAAACAAAAGCTTATTCTTAACCCGCCTCTTAAGCCAATCCAGATAAGACTCATCCCCACCAGAGCTAAGCTTAAGCTCCGCCAGAATCTTTGTGAGTCTAAGCCTATCACTTAACGAGAAGAAACTAGGCACCTCACTATGGCGATAGCTCCTACCATCAATAAGATAAGTACCCCGAGGCTTAGATGGGACTATCTCGATATCAACACCAAAAGATCTAAGCATCAAAGCCAGAGGGCCGTTGTTGCCATGAGGAATCATGTGAAGCGCACCAGTGGAAAGCTCAAAGCCCTCATAGTTTATGTTGGTAAACCTCCCACCGAAATAAGGCAGCTTCTCAAAAACGGTGACCTCATGACCCTTCTTAACCAAGGAAACTCCACTTAAAAGCCCACCAAGTCCAGATCCAACAACACCAACCCTCATACCGAATCCTCCGAGACAGCGCCAAGGGGACAATATCTGATACATACCTTACACTCCGTGCACGTCTCCTGATCTATCTTAGCAAAGCCAAAAACAGCGATAGCCTCACTAGGACAGAACGGAACACAATGCCCACAGCCTACACAAACCTCCTTACTTATAAACACAAGATCACCTAATTGATCATTAAATCATGACCAACAACAAATAAATATTTTAAGCTTAACACCTAAATAAGTGATGTAATGGATCCAACACAACTATTCAACCTAAATATGGCCACAAGCCTTGAAATACTTTTATTAATGCTGGTGCTAGTCTCCCTCTTCCTGTGGTTTGGAGCCATTGCCTCAGGCATACAGAACATAACCCCACTGACCATCGTCACAACAGCCACCGCTGCCATAGGAGCACAGTGGCTAGTGGCAATAATCTTCTCCTTAATCCCCCAGATCGGAGGCATACTCGGATTCATATTCAGCATCCTAGCCATGGTCTATGTCTTCAAATACTTCTTCAGCATAACCTGGAATACCGCGTTGATTGTATTATTCCTCACAATACTTGCAGAGGTAAGTGCAGGCATGATAATAAAGCTCTTTTTAAACATAGACATATGGGTCTTTGCAAGGACATTCATATTTATCGTCTAATCCTTATTCATCGTACCCGAGCAACCCCGAGTGATAGGTAAGAACCGCTAAACCAGATCACTTTTCCAGTGCTCTTCCCCAAAGTATTATTAAATAGTAACTGATTTGATCTAACATCCCAAAAAAAAAAATCACAAAGGGGAGACCATGAACCTCGACGACTTAATAACAAAAATAATAGAAAAAAGTGATCTAAAAGAGGAGGACATAAAAAACAGGATCGAAGAAAAACAGAAAGAACTAGGAGGACTGATCACCCCCGAAGGAGCCGCACATATAGTAGCAAACGAACTCGGAATAAACCTCTTTGAAGGCATATCAAAAATACCGGAGTTAAAGATAGAAAACGTCATACCCGGCATGAGCAGCGTAGATATTGTGGGACGAGTAATACAGATATTCGAGCCCAGAGAGTTCGAAAAAAAAGACGGCACCAAAGGCAAGGTTTGCAACCTGATCTTGGCCGATGAAACCGCCAAGATACGAGTGGTCTTCTGGGGCAAAGACGTTGACCTCATAGAAGAAGGCAAGATCCAAGAAGAGGGCATAATCAAGATAATGGACGGTTATACCAAAGAAAACATCAACGGCGAGGCAGAGATACACATCGGGAACCGAGCAAGAGTTATCATCGACCCAAAAGACATCGAGATGGATATCCCCCTCCCAGAAGAGATACAAAAGAAAATAGCCGAACTTGAAGATGGCATGAGCAGCGTAGACGTCGTGGGCAAGGTATTAAGAGTCTACGAATCCAGAGAATTCGATAGAGAAGACGGCACCAAAGGCAAGGTCGCCAACATCCATATAGGCGACGAAACAGGCAAAGCAAGGATCGTACTCTGGGACGACGATGTCGGATTAGTAGAGAACAAACAAATCAAAGAGGGGGACACAATCAAGATAAAAAAAGGCTACGTCAGGATCAAATACGATGAGCCCGACATAAACGTTGGGAAATATGGGAAGATTATTCTTAATCCGTCAAACGTCGAGATAGGTGAAATCCCCAGTTTTACAGATGTTTTATCAAAAAAGATCGATGACCTAGACGACGGTGATAGAGTTGAGGTACGAGGGGCGCTTGTCGAAATATACGAATCTCCGCCAGTTTTTGAAAAGAAGGATAGACAGGGGCTGGTGGTTAGCGGCGTACTTGACGATGGCACAGGCAATATTCGTGTCGTGTTCTTCAACAAGATGGCTGAGACTCTTCTTAACACGACTCTTAAGAAAGTAGTGGAGAGCGATGACCCTTTGGAAGTACTGATTGAAAGAAAGAAAGAGCTTATAGGTAAAGAGTTGGTCGCCATAGGCAACGTAAAACGCAAAGAAGAGTTTGAACGATTAGAGCTTTTTGTCAATGATCTTGACTTAAATCCTGATCCAGTAGCTGAAGGTAAAAAATTGTTAAACAAAATAGAGTCAGGTGGATGAGATGGAACTAGAAGAGTTACCAGGAGTAGGTGAGACAACAGCAGGTAAATTGATGGACGCGGGTTTTAGAGAGATTGCAGCCATCGCAACTGCAAGACCAGCTGACCTAAAAGATGCTGCAGGCATTGGCGAGATCGCCGCCTCAAGGATAATAAATGCTGCGAAAGAATCCTTAGATATCAGGTTTTTAACAGGAAAAGAACTCCAGGAGAAAAGGGCATTAGTCGGCAGAATAACAACCGGAAGTTCCGTTCTCGATACTCTTTTAGGCGGGGGTATAGAGACTCAAGCCATTACAGAGCTATTTGGAGAATTCGGATCTGGCAAGACACAAATTGCCCATCAACTCTCAGTCAATGTCCAACTACCCAAAGATCAAGGAGGGCTAGGGAAAAAGGTAATTTATATAGACACTGAGAATACCTTCAGACCAGAGCGGATCGTACAGATGGCGGAAGGCAGAGGAGTAGATCCCGACGAGATCCTAGAGAATATAAGAATTGCAAAGGCCTCTAACTCAGACGATCAGATGCTCTGGGCAGAAAAGGCGAGCGACATATGTCAAGAGGGTGATGTCGGACTATTAGTAGTTGACTCATTGACTTCACAATTTAGAGCTGACTACACAGGAAGAGGTAGCTTAGCGGAGCGGCAGCAGAAGCTGAACAGACACATGCATGCCCTTCAGAAGATCGGGTTTGTTAACAACATTGCAGTGGTAGTAACAAATCAAGTAATGTCAAGGCCGGATGTTTTCTTCGGCGATCCAACTGTAGCTATCGGGGGTCATGTTGTTGGTCATGCAGCAACTTTTAGGATATATCTTCGTAAATCCAAAGGCGGTAAACGGGTTGGTAGACTTATAGATTCACCAAACCTTCCTGAAGGAGAGGCCATATTCAAGGTCACAACAGAAGGCGTAATGGATTGATTTTTCCATCCTTAAAACCTAAGGTTTAAAAGTACATGAAATTTATTTATAGACATGAAAGCATGGAAGACAGTGTCTCTTCTTGTACTTTTAGCTGTCATACTCTTCATATCAACATCGCCTAACAGTGAAAAGAGCGAAGCTAGCCTCAGCAAAATAGACATCCCCGCGGAATATGTGTCTATGGAAAACCCTGTTCTGGCCGACGAGATCTATGTAATGGAAGGCGATAGGCTCTATGGAGTTTACTGTGACACATGCCATGGGAAATCAGGATCCAGCCGAGAAAAGGTGACCAAGAGTTTTGATGTGCAACCTCTCCCACTAACCAATCCAGAGCGTTACACAGATGGAGAGCTTTTCTATATCATAAGCAAGGGCGTGGAAGGTTCCAATATGATGGCGTATGAGATGTTCCTGACTGAAGAAGAACGATGGTACATCGTAAATTATGTAAAGGTTTTACCAACCAAGAGAACTAAGTGGGACAAGATTCGGGACTATTTTTCCTAAAAAAGAAAGACACTACACTCTAAATGGGGGAAGGGAAAAAACTACAACACCAGATAAACAACTATCACCATCACGAAACTACATGCAG
>SDBV01010143.1_pt1 | contig 12392 bp, 16 predicted proteins | sample 2277081 | NCBI WGS metagenome assembly SDBV01 (sample SAMN10402039, study PRJNA504765) | marine sediment metagenome | isolation source: marine sediment core GS10_PC15, 223 cmbsf | place: Arctic Ocean: Southern Knipovich Ridge | collected 2010 | reverse complement strand
GTAAATCTCTTGAGGAATTGGTAACCGATCCGGCTGGCGTCCCGGAGGACATACGCACAGCAGTACGCAATAACGGTGGCGGTCATTTCAACCACAGCCTCTTCTGGACAGTCATGTCGCCTGATGGGGGTGGAGAGCCCTCTGGCGCATTAGCCTCCGTAATCGCGGATGTGTTCGGCGATTTCGCTTCATTTAAGGTTGCTTTCGCCAAAGCTGCAGCCACCCGTTTTGGGAGCGGCTGGGCCTGGCTCGGATTGAAAGATGGTAAACTGGCCGTCTTATCCATGCCAAACCAAGACGTTCCCATGATGGAAGGTTTAACTCCCATCTTGGGAATCGACGTTTGGGAGCACGCTTATTACTTGAAATACCAGAATCGCCGCCCTGAATATGTAGCCAACTGGTGGAGTGTGGTCAATTGGGAAGAGGTCGCTCGCCGTTATGCAGCAGCAGCCTGAGTTCACTCAACAACTCCCATCAGCTGCAGGGATTTGAGGTAAAATTAACTCTCGTCAAACCCGTTAAATCAATCTCAAAGATTGGGAGGTTCTTTCAATGACTTACATTATCACTAGTTTGTGCCTGCGAGATTCTGGATGCGTAGATGTTTGCCCGGTGGAATGCATTGTCCCTGGCAAACCAGTTGAAGAGTGGCCGTGGTACTACATCGACCCGGATACCTGTATCGATTGCGGGGCTTGCATACCGGAATGCCCGTTTGAAGCAATCTTCGTTGAAGATGAAGTGCCTGATGCATATGATGCAAAAGGCGACGAAAAGCTCAGTATGCCCAAGGGAACTGCTGGTTTCGATGAAGTTTTCGATGGCAGCGATAGTCACGACGAACCCGTTCACCTTGAGGGTGTCCGTACGCTCGCAGCTGGTGAGACCGTCGATCTTACCAAGGATATTCAACCCAACTACGATTATTTCCAGGAAGGACCAGGATACAGCGCCCTGGATTAGCTGGAAGAATAAATAACATGTACGACCCGCAGGCAATCAGCTGCGGGTCGTATTTATTGTAAACCACCATTGAGACTGGTTGACCTGCCGCATTTATCGATTACGTAATTCCAGATTACCAACCCCCATCTCAATTGAAATGGTCAACTCTGGACCCTCCCCAGAAAGAGTATACACGTTGCCAGACGTCCGCCATTCACCGCCTACATCAACATTCGTCAACCCCCCCTCGAATCTCACAGTCGCTGGTGTACCTTCAGGGACCACGATCACGATGCTGCTCAAACCAGAATTAATACTCACGTCTGCATTCTGCAGCAGCTCGCCTGAAAAATCTAACCGGTAATCCCCTGCCCCACTCCGGAAATCCATTGCTTTAAAATTAGCATTTGCCAACCCAAAGAGTGAAGCTCTGGAAGCTCCGGTATCATATCGCAGGATATCCATCTCGACTGGATTCACTTCTGAAAATGATAGACTGGTGTCCGCTGCTCCCTCAGCAATGTGCAACTCGTGCAAGGGGACTCCGCCAAGTTCGAATTCTCCCTGGTATCCACCAGCAGAAATGTCAAGATCCATCGGTGAGTTCCCTAATTTAAGAACCCATCTATTCTTTATTTCATCACCAAGTATTGGAATGAGATTGATATTATCGACCTGCTGCGAGATCTTTACCCTTGTATCAGTCACAATAACTTTAGGTTCAAACTCATCCACATTGTAAGTTGCTGTCCCTGATACCAGCAATCCACCAGCACCTGGACTTAGATTCAGCTCTCCAGCACCAAACTCAAGACTGACCTTTGAAACCTCATCAGAATCAGGGGCCGGCACCTCAATCTCGTAAGTCTGCATGGACCCAACCGATACACCTTGCACCTGTCTGTTAAAAGTGAATGTGCAGGCTAGTGTGGCAAACGCCAATATCGCAATTACTGTTAAAAATTTTACTCGGTACATGACAATCTCCTTATCAATTTCTTTCTATTTATATATACGCTGATCAAAGAGATAAGTTGCATGAACGATCAGCTCAGGGTCCTTAGTTCCAGAGATTACCCGTTGAATGAGGTGAATTGCGCTTGATCACCCGTACAATCCCACTACAAACATTTTCATCTTCTTTGGTTTACCACTTATTAGCTTAAGATCGCTGATGAGCCTCCAGGCAAATCACCCCTTGCTGTCCTACCACTGCCTCGTGAGTCACTTCTTTTGGCAGATCCAGTCGGTCTCCAGCGTTGAGCGTCACTTGCTCATTTTCCTCCGGCAGGATGAAAGTTATCGATCCTTCAACGACATATATGATTTTATGAAAGGGGTGGCTGTGGGCACCATAAATATCTCCAGGTGAGTTTGACCAGCGATATCCAGATAATCCCCGCTCGTTGAGCAAGCGACGAAGATCAGCTTCGCTTGGAGGCGAATCCCCAGGCCATCTCTCCACTTTATGTTTCATACTTATGCTCATTTCAAGATCTCTTTTCGCATTGCTTAGAATACAATTTTACCGCTTACTCATCTCTCGCTTGCAGAAAAATACAATATAAGGCAAAATAAGGCCACGAGAGTATTGCCTGTAGATCCAAGAATAGAAGACTTTCCAAAGAATTCCTTTTCGACAATCCTTTCAGAATAAATCTAAATACAGGAGGTCCAATCATATGTCTGATACACCTGAGCCCAAAGAGGAATACACAGCCGATGATCTAGCATCGGAATTCCATCACCTGGGAGATAATCTAAAGAAAATCTTCATCAGTGCCTGGGAGAGTGAACAGCGTAAAAACCTGCAAAAAGAAATTGGTGAGGGTTTGGCTGAGTTGGGCGACTCACTTAAGCAAACCGCTGAAGAAATCCAGGACAGTGAAACCGGTCAAAGAGTAAAATCAGAAGCCGAAGAATTGCGTGATCGAGTCCGCAGTGGTGAAGTCGAAAAGAAGATCCGGACGGACTTGCAGTCTATCTTTCACAAATTAAATAAAGAACTGGAAAAAGTCATCCCCGCTCAGCCACCAGCTGAAAAAAGCGGTGAAGAGGCATCAGGGAACGAATAAGATGGCAAAAAGAATTCTTGTTCAGCAAACGAGTGCCGGAGAACCTGTTATTGCGGGTGAGGTGAGAGTATATCCAGTTGCACGTTCATACAGGATTAATTTTCCAGCCGCACGGGGTGGCATCGTCTGGAACAGACCTTTAGCTGTTATCGTGGAAGATTCGAGCGGCAGTCGCCAAATCATCCCCGTTCAAGACCGTACCCGCCAGCTGCAGATAGCCTTTCTTGCTGCCGGATTTTTTGGCACATTACTTACCTGGTTAATATTCCGACGATCAAAATAATTCAAGCCTAAAAAGGAGAACAATAATGGATAAGGTAGTCAAAGGTCCTGGCAATGCTGGTGGGGTTGATGTTCACACAACTTTCGAGGATATCAATTCAACACTGGTGGCGTTCATCGAAACTGCCAGCGTCGACCGTGTTTATGGAACGCCAATCGAAGTTGGCGAGACAAAAATCATCCCAGCTGCTGAAAACCTCGTCATAATGGGTTTCGGTGCTGGTATTGGCTATGGATCTACAGAATTCGAAGGTGATGAAGAAGCACAAACCGCTGGCGAAGGTGTTGGAGAAGGTGGTGGTGGGGGTGGTGGCGGAGGCGGACGGACACTTTCAAGACCGGTCGCAGTAATTATCGCTTCCCCAGATGGCGTGCGGGTGGAGCCAGTCGCCGACCGTACTAAAGTTCTCATGGCTGCCATCACCGCGGCCGGATTTGTGGCTGGTATGTTTTTCCGAATGTCCCGGGGACCGAGATCTTTATAGGAACCCGAACTTTATTTGACGCTAAATTAATAATCTGATCCGCGATCATGCGGATCAGATTATTTAACCCCAATTTAGATCGCCAGGCTGAGGGTATTCCTTCTTCATCATAATATGCCCAGCCAGCTGTCCGTACACGGCCCCTGTTGTATCGGCATCATCTCCCAGATTTACCGCCAGCAAACAACCACCCTCGAATGTCTCGCTTTGATATAAAGCCCAAAAAGCTGCTTCAAGCGGTGCAACCACATATCCTGCGCCTTTGATTTCTGGCGGTTGTTTTTCCTTGAATGAACCTCTGGCGATCTGATCGATTTCTTCGACCAAGGGTTGGGTTTCCCAATAATCATTTACCGGGCTAAATCGCTCGCCGAGCAATTCCTCCTTGCCTATTCCATTCAAGGCGCCAGCTGTCAAGCCTCCATAATAACGGCAGGCATCCACTGCTGCTCTGGCACTGTGCGTTGTCTTTGAGCTGAGACCACATTTATCAATCGCCTCAGCAGGGGTCCTGGCAAAATAGGTGCAAGGCGCATTAATGAACCATTACCGGCTGAATATGGGTCCCTTGAGCCGCTGTAAGGTTCGCCTGTCCTCTCATATTTAATCAAGGCGGTGCGAACCGTGTTTCCGATATCAAAACACACACCAGTGCTGCTTAAGTGTCTCAGGCGATACCAGCGCACATATCTGCTCAATTGGTCTGAGAGGTCAAATCCTAGACATTGGATCAGGCTTTCCGCCAGACATAAGGCCATCGATGTGTCATCCGTCCATTGGCCAGGTGCCAGGCTGAACGGCCCGCCACCGACCATATCATCCAAAGGTTTGAAACTACCTGGGGATCGAAATTCCAGTGTTGTGCCCAATGCATCCCCTGAAACCAATCCTAACAGGCAGCCTCGATAACGTTCAATTTGCTTCACCAATCCACTCCTGCACCTTATGGTCACCACCCAACACCAGCATCCTATTCAACCTGTAGAGCTGCTTCCATCATCGCCTGCCCGATTGCCAGCGCCTCCTCTGGATCGTCTTCCTCTAAAATGATGACCAAAGAGAATGGCGCGCCCTTCCAGGTGGGTAAGGTGCCGGCCAGGTACCAGGTGATCACTTGACCTGCCCCATTGGGTGTTCTGGCAACAATCTGCCAGATTGGCAATTTGTCATCTGCTAACAAAACAGCAATACCATCGGCGTTCGGTTGTGAAAACACCTGCTTCGATTCACCTGCCGGAGGGAAGATTGTCCAGCCAGTTCCAGGTAAATTTACTGCGCTAGCTAATTGTGTCGCAGGTTGGGATCCACCTGTACTGAGTGTGGCTGCTGCGAGCGCCATCTGCAGTGGGCTCACCCAAAATTCGGACTGACCATTGATCACTTCCACCGGAGATCGAATTATTGGCGGTGGCGAGCTCTGCTGATTGTTTTGCTCCACGTTAGGCACCGTGAATAATCCCAGGTCATCATACAGTTTCAGGATGGCATCGTCACCCAATTCCCGGCTCAATCTGATTTGAGGTAAAGTGCAACCCGCTGCAATCACCTCTGCCCAGCTTGTATCCGCTGGTGGAGTTGCGCAATCTAACCTGGTCTTAAGATTTCCAGAAAGTTCGATTTCCGGAATTTGGGAAATCCCACCCTCAGCAGTTAGTGCTGCCAGGAGAAATGGTCCTAATGCTGTCCCTGGTTGGTATTGACCCTGCAGTGTGCGATTGAGAAGTGGTGAATTGGTATCGTTAACCAGTTCAGGCCAAATTTCTTCTAGTTGGGTTGGGTCATAAGTGGGATGAGAGGCTAGAGCAAGTAATTCCCCATTCCCGGCATTAAGCAGCACTAAAGCACCAGCATGGTCTCCCAACAACTCATCTGCCTTTTGCTGCATTTCCATATCAAGACTGAGGCGAATATCCACACCATCAGGTGGCTGACCATAAAGTAAATGGTTCCACCACACCTGGAGTTCGGAAGGACCTCTCAGCCCACGCAGATATGGGTCAAGGCTTGCTTCGAGACCAGATTGCCCGTATACCGCATGCGAATATCCAACCAGGGAGCCAAGAACTGGGTAATTATAAACTCGCGCATAATCTCCAATGGCGCCCTGCGTGCTTACCAGAGGGATATTTTCCCGGTCGAGGATTTCCCCTCGTCTAACATAGCGATCCGCGATTGCTCGTCTAGCGTTATCTGTACGCTCCAACAAATCAGGTCCTCGTACATATGTCCACCATCCTATGACAAGTGCAGCGATAATTAAGCTGGCTAAAAGAAAAATTCCTAGACGTTTGTAGGGTGAAAGATTGAAGGGCAGCGTTGGATTTGTATTTGCACTTTGGCTGATCAAGGCTAATATCAGCAGAGAAATATATGCGGTCAGTAACGATGATCCTCCATAAGAGACAAAGGGCAAGGTTACGCCGGTTAATGGTAGCAAACGAATATTTCCACCAATGATCAGGAGGCTTTGACCGATCAGGTACGCCGTAAGGCCCGCAGCCAGGAACCGGCGGAAATTATCCGGAGCACGTAAGGCAATTCGCAAACCGCTAGCTGCCAGCAGCATCAGCAATCCAATTAATGCGATCCCGCCAGCCAGCCCCCCTTCCTCAACAATCGCCGAGAAGACGAAATCGGAATGGGATATTGGCACCAGGGTCGGGCTCCCCATTCCAGGTCCCCTGCCTCCCACGCCCCCATTTGCCAATGCCATCAGGGATTGAACGATCTGGTAAGACCGACCGCTGGGATCTAACCAGGGATTCAACCAGGCATCGATCCGCAGGCGCACCACATCAAACATGAAGTAACTGCTAATCCCAGCTGCGAGCAGTAAGAAAGCGCTCATGATTATGACTATCTTTCGCTCGGTCGCCAGGTATACGATCACTGCAAAAAGAAATACGAAAATTGTTGCTGTCCCCAGATCTCTCTGCACCAACAGTAGGAGCACAGTCAACCCTGTCATGAACAAAATCGGTGCCAATAAAGGAAAGGATGAAGACATTGAACCAGATTGGTTTGTATCCTCAACTCCCTGTTTATTTTCACCATTCAAAGGAGTGTGTGAAGACAATCTCTCCCAAGGTTGCTTATCTGCCAGGTATGCCGAGAGATAAATGATCAGCAGCAGCTTGAGCGGTTCTGATGGTTGAAAATAAACCCCACAACATCCCAACCATAAATGTGGTCCTGCCTCGCTCGTTGGGTTCGTGCCAAACAAAAGAGTCAAAGCTGTTAGGATTAATCCTCCCGTCAACAACACATACTTGTATCGGCGCAGGAATTCCAGTTGGGTTGATAATCGCAAACCTAAGGTAAACAGGATCATGGCGATCACAAACCACATCGTTTGCCGTAACCCAAAATTCGGGAACAAACGCCAGATGGTCATCATCCCCCAACCACTGAGCAAAGCTGCGACAGGCAGCAAATAGGGATCACGATCGGGCAGGTAACGTCTTGACTGTCGCTCAACAATTGTGACCAATATACCCCATGCCAGAAATCCAAGCCAATGATCCCATCGATAATCCACCTCCCAGCTGCGCGCCCGCGCGGCTGGTGCCAGGCTTAAAGCCAGTGCATACAACCCCAGGAATATACCGGCAAATACCAGCAAGCGACTCTGGATGCGATTAGGAGATTGTGTAAGGTGTATAGATTTTGTGATCGATGTCATGGATTGAGCAGCAGGGGAGATTTAGAACTTCTTCTCTCCCAGTAAATTGTGTTTAGTCTAAGTATTTTTCCACTAACAGCCCAAGGCGCTGGCGTGTTTCAGGAGGGATCTCATCTAGATCTGTGATCAGCGCAGATGCCAGTGCATGCTCGCAATCACATAGCCGTTCACGGTTCAATTTGCTGACAAGGTTGTACACTGCTTCTTGTGCGATCTTCGTATTGCGATTGAGAGTTTCTATTACCATGTCTACAGTAACTGGCTTTTCGCTGATGTGCCAGACATCATAATCCGTCACATGAGCCAGAGTTGCGTAACAAATTTCAGCTTCCTTAGCAAGAAATGCTTCTGGTGATGTCGTCATGCCGATCAATGACATACCCCAGGTTCGGAATGTATTTGATTCAGCTCGCGTTGAGAAACGCGGGCCTTCAACCGTGATGTACGAACCTCCGAGATGCACGTTGTTGCCTGTCTTTTTCACTGCCTGATATACGATCTCAGATAGGTCCGCACAAAAAGGGTCTGGAATGCTGATATGGGCAACAAGTCCTCGTCCAAAGAAAGACCTTTTTCGATCTTTAGTGAAATCAAAGAGCTGGTCCGGGATAACAATATCCCCCAGTGCATAATCTTCGCGCAGTGAGCCGCTGGCGCTGATGCTTACAATCCGCTCCACACCCAGACTCTTCAGGGCGTAAATATTGGCCCGAAAATTAATTTCCGAAGGAGATAGATGGTGCCCAATACCATGCCGGGCGAGAAAAGCAATCGATTCGCCCTCCAATCGGCCGATAATGATCGGTGCGCTCGGATCACCGAAGGGAGTAGTCAACACCCTCTCCTGAACATCTTCAAGTCCAGGCATTGAATACAGGCCAGAACCACCAATGATTGCTATTTTGCACACAAGATATCTCCTCCTTCCCCAATAGTTGTACTCAAGGGATTCTTATCATTTTTCTCTTGGGTTGAGTCGGCTTTGGGAATCCACGCCAGAAGAAGCATTGGTATTCCCACTGATCTCGATCCTCAGCATTACTTGACCTAACTGAAGTTCATCCCCTGAAGTTAGGACTGCTGAAGTGGTTAACAACTCCAGGTTTAATAATGTCCCATTCATGGAATGCAAATCTTCCACCCACCAGTTGCCATGATGGTAAGTGAGGCGAGCGTGTTCGGTGGATACAGTCTTCTCATCAAGAATTAAATCACAAGTTTGATCTCGACCGATCACCAGCTCTGGTACAGTAAACTCGTAAGATTTCCTCTCTGTGTCGACTTCTTGAACCAATCTGATTCCTGGAATCCGCCGAGCAGCCATGAGCTCTGACTGGCGTTTAATATCTCTCCACAGCGTCAGCACCGCCCATCCCAAAAAAGCATACAGAGCCAAAGCCATTGCCAGGCGAAGAACCAGGAGAAGAATGCCGCTCATATCGGTTATTTGCTTTACTAATCTTCAGTTTCCGGGAAAGGGATCAGCGGTTGGGTTGAGCCGCGGTCGTCACTGGACATGTAAGCCGCGTCTTGACCATACACGATATCCACGCTTGCAAGTGATATCACGTCCCCTGGGTAAAGTGTGACCTGGGTTAATCTAATACCATTAACGAATGTTCCTCCCGATGAATCTAGATCGAAGATCACGTAATGCCCTTTGATCGCTCTGATTTGAGCATGCACTCTGGATACACTTAGATCTTCGATCACCACATGGTTATCAACTCGTCGCCCTAAATTTATTACCTGTTGAGTTAAGGGGAATATTTGCACTCCATTAATTATTAAGAAGGCGTATTCCGGAACTGGGTACCCATTATCAGCACTTATCGTCAATGTACTCGTTTCACCAATTTCTTTAAGACTGAATTGAGCCAACACTTTAAATTTCCCGGGTTCCATAGCCGCATCAGTACTAATTTTAATCCTGGGTGAGGTCAGGAATCGCACTCCAGATTCTATCCCAACATCTAGAATTAGCTCACTCAATTCCTCTATCATTGATAGATCGCCTACCACCAATTGTGCAGTCTCTACATCAACCATAAGGATGTACAAATCAGCGGCAATGAGCTGCCCAGATTCATCAGATTTAATGCTCGCCTGCATGGCAGCAACTATCTTGGAGCTAATACCAGCTTGTTTGCTCGCCTTCGGCAGAATCCGCGTTGTGCCCTCCTCGATCAAGTTTTGTAATCGGGCTTCGAGGTCGCTGAGTTTTTCGCTTAATGAACTCATGATCAAGGCTTTATTATAGAAGGAAGCTGATCTTCCTGCAAGTTTGATATCTTCATGCTTTAAAAACTAAATGGTATACTGGAAACATGCATCCAAAATCTCATTTCGGATTCCGAGAGATCGCCCATACGGCCGATCGGGAGTTGGAGGTCTGGGCGCCCGATCTTGGCACCCTGTTGGTGCAGGCAGCTCATGGCATGTATCATCTTGCTGAAGCAAAACTATCTCCCCATCCCCGTCTCAACCGCATGTTTGAGTTCTCTTTCGAAGAACCGGAAACTTTGCTCATTGATTTTCTTACGGAGTTGATCTTCCTGACCGAATCAGAAGGACTGGCCTTTGATCAATACGATCTGCAACTCGAAGGTGACCAATTAATCGCCCTGGTCAGCGGGGCAGAACTTGAATCAATTTCAAAAGAGATCAAAGCTGCCACCTACCACAACCTGATTATAAGAGAATCCGAACGTGGGTTGATTGCGAACATTGTTTTTGACGTGTAATCCTAATCTGACCATGTCAAGTGGTCTTCGGAGGTAGTGCCATGGTTAGTCTCCAAGATTTACAACAGATCAACCGCTTTGAATGGGAAATTCCCCAATCATATCGCCCAGATATGCGCGTCCCGGTGCGAATATTCGCTACCCGAGAACTGCTTGAACAGATCAAAAATGATAAATCGCTTGAACAAGCGATCAATGCGGCTACGCTTCCGGGTCTGGTTGACCGGGTAGTGGTCATGCCAGACGTGCACCAGGGATATGGTTTTCCAATTGGCGGAGTCGCGGCAACTCGTCTCCCTCATGGCATTATATCCCCAGGTGCCATCGGCTACGACATCAATTGCGGTGTGCGACTGTTGGCTTCACAAATCGAATTTGATGCGGTAAAAAATCACCTATCTGATTTGGCGAACACCCTCAACCATCTCTGTCCCAGCGGGGTAGGCAAGAAAGGTCATTTAAGATTGAAGAATGTTGAGCTGGAGAAAGTTATCCGGGATGGCAGCCGCTGGACTTTACAGCATGGCTATGCCACTGAAGCGGATTTACGCCGCACAGAAGAACGCGGTCGCCTTGAGGGTGCTGATCCCACCATGATCAGTAAGCGTGCTAAAGATCGCGGTCGCCCCCAGCTGGGAACTTTAGGTGCGGGAAACCATTTCATAGAGATCGATGTCGTCGATCAAGTTTTCCACCCGCAGGCGGCCCAAGTGATGGGTCTCATTGTGGGTCATCTGGTTGTAATGATCCACTGTGGCTCGCGTGGATTCGGGCACCAAATCTGCACAGACTATGTTCGTGAATTCCAGTCAGCTGTGAAACGCTATTCAATCCAGTTGCCAGATCGCGAGTTAGTCTGTGCCCCTCTTGATTCTCCTGAGGGACAGGCTTACTTAGGTGCCATGCGAGGGGCCGCGAATTACGCCTTCGCAAATCGTCAGGTATTGGCTCATTTTGCTCGTCAGGCATTCGAAGAAACTTTGGCCGGAAAAGTTCCCAATTGGCATCTTCACCAGGTATATGATATCGCGCACAACATGGGTAAAATCGAGACCCATGAGGTTGATGGGGTACCTGTTGAAGTCTGCGTGCATCGAAAAGGAGCAACCCGGGCTTTCGGACCTGGTTACCAGGGATTACCAGCAGAATATCGTTCTATAGGCCAGCCGGTGCTGGTTCCTGGAAGCATGGGCACGGCCTCCTGGGTTCTAGTGGGCACTGCGGAAAGCATGCAGCGTTCTTTTGGCTCATCTTGCCACGGTGCTGGTCGTACAATGAGCCGCAGTAAGGCAAAAAAGTTGATATGGGGAGAAGATTTGCGAAATGAATTGCAGTCTCAAGGCATCCATATTCGTGCTGGCTCGATGGCTGGATTAGCGGAAGAAGCACCTCAAGCCTATAAGGATGTGGATGCCGTTGTCGAGACTGTCCATGGTGCTGGTATCGCCAACAAAGTCGCGCGTTTACGCCCGGTAGTTGTGATTAAAGGCTGATTCAGGAACTGCGGAACCCTCGCCAGCGTCTATCCGATCAACCTGCCCTGAATCTTCGAGGAGAACATGCCTCGCCATACCAATCTATCCATCATTTTCTATTGCATCCTGTTATCTGCCTGTGCTGGATTTGCTTCCCCGACACAGGGACTAACTTTAGCTCCGTGGGATCCACAACCTAATGATTCAAGAATGCAGCGCGGGGAGGTCGAGCTGACCAGTGTAAAAATCATTACGCTGGAAAGCGATCCCCGCCAGTTCAGCTTGAGCATTCGCGGTGCCCTGCCGACTCCCTGCCACCAATTACGAGTCGCGGTAACGCAATCTAATGACCGTTCAAGGATCGACTTTGAAATCTATTCTGTATTTGAGCCAGATGAAATTTGCATTCAAGTTCTGGAACCGTTTGCAGAGGAGATCCCCATTGGTGTTCTTACCAACAGAGAATCCCTGATCAGTGTGAATGGGAACCGCATCGGTGAATAAAACCTTAAGGTGAATTCGTCTCCATCCTAAACAGAATTCAAAACAATGATGTTCGTATTATATGAATTGGGGCTGTCGAAAAACTGGTATTTATCATGGTGATTGAAACGAAGCATCTCATATTCTTCATTTGAGATCCTTCCCCCCGGTCTGTCCGCCCAGGGACAGGCCCCCGGTTTGTCAGCCCAGGGACAAGG
>SDBV01010142.1_pt1 | contig 12392 bp, 11 predicted proteins | sample 2277081 | NCBI WGS metagenome assembly SDBV01 (sample SAMN10402039, study PRJNA504765) | marine sediment metagenome | isolation source: marine sediment core GS10_PC15, 223 cmbsf | place: Arctic Ocean: Southern Knipovich Ridge | collected 2010 | reverse complement strand
TAGATGAAAAATGAAAGAAAAATTACCATCATATCAGCGATATGATTGACTTGAGTCATGACATAGTTTATAATAGTACTAGGAATTGTTAACGGGTCTACTGGGAAACAAGAATTTTAAAAGGAGGTTAATATAGAAAAGTGGCCTAAGTTGAACGCGGAAGCGTAAAGGCTACAGATTTATTTAGTATTCTCCCCCCTATCGGTGGGGGAACATATTTTAAATGGTGCTGATAAAGTGACTTGGTATTATACTACCTTAGATATATCTTCTATTTCTTATATTGTTATCTATAAGATTGTCCACTCATCAATAGGTATGGCATTTGTTGCCAGGCGTGATGCTGAACCTCTTGCAAGAAGCCTCGGTGTAAATCACTACAAACATAATAAAATCGTGTACGGTATATCTGCATTTCCTACCGGGATGATAGGTGCGTTATATGCTCATTATGTAAATACAATCTCGCAAAACTACTGGGCATGGATCTTTTTCTGATAGTTATTGTAATGCTCGTGATTGGACCGATGGGTAGATTCCCTGGAGTAATAATTGGTGCTTTCATGGTTACAATTCTAAACGAGTTATTAGGTCCGACAAAGCTATTTCGACTTGTTATATTTGGAGCTTTGGTTGTATTATCGGTGCTTCTGGTGCCTAAAGGTTTGATGGGGGCTCTCGATTCTATCATAAAACCTGTTAAGAAAATCGTAAAGGAACAAGCCCAAAAGTTAGAAAGAAAGCGCGGAAAAGGTTTAGCTATTATGTCCGTTAAACATTTTATTTTTTACAAAGTTGATGAAATCAAAGGTAATATTTCAATGTAAAAAGGAGCTGAGACATGGAACTCGAAAATGAATTTAATATCACTGGAGTGACTTTAATCGATGGCAACGGCGGCCCGCCAAAAAAAGATACTGTTATCACCGTAAGAGATGGTGTTATTAGTAATATTGCTTATAACACTGGCCCGAAAACCCCATCTTCCAGCATTCAACAAATAGATCTTACCGGAAGGTTTGTGACTCCCGGCTTCATAGAGAGCCATCTTCACTTCGCCGGCGACAAAGATTACGATCCTATAAGTTGTATCAGTGAACCACAGTTTTTAAAGGCTATAAGGTCAGTCGATGAAGCAAAACAACTTTTAGAGTATGGATTTACGACTGCTAGGTCCTGTGGATCAAGATTTGATATTCATTTAAGAAGCGCAATAGAAGAAGGGACGATAATAGGACCAAGAATTGTAGCTTGTGGCCGTGGTCTTTGCAGGACCGGTGGACATGGAGATGTTCGTCGAGACATTTATGAGTTGCCGGAAGATTGGGTGGATAAAACAATTCCATGGGCTGTTAGGTGTGACGGGGTGGAGCAGGTTCGAAAAACGGTCCGGCAATTGATAAGTCAAGGTGTTGATGCTATTAAGGTTTGGGTGAGTGGCGGTGGCGCATGGGAAATGGATAATGTTGCGGACGTGCATTTCACCAAGGAGGAACTCGTTACAGTTGTACAAGAGGCGCGAATGTGTCGTAGAAGAGTGGCAGCCCATTGTGAAAATCTAGCTGCAATAAAAATGGCAGTGGAAGCAGGGGTTGATACTATCGAGCATGCCGATGTGCTTGCCGAAAAAGAGATGTTAGATGAAGATACATGCAAAGATATGGCAGAGCGTGGTATAATTATAGTACCGACACTCTCGATATATTTTGTAGGTCCGTGGGCTGTAGAAGCTATTCCTCAAAATATTGTTGATAGTTGGAAATTGGCTTGTAATAGCGGTGTAAAATTTGCGGCGGGAGCGGATAATATCGCAGCTAATGTCACACCGTATGGACCTTTCAATCTTGGAGAGATAAAGCTGCTGGTTGATATTTTAGGCTTAACTCCTATGCAGGCAATTGTTGCGGCGACAAAAACAGGAGCTGAGGCGTTAGGAATAATAGATAAGGTGGGTACGGTAGAAGAAGGTAAGTTAGCTGATTTACTAGTAATTAATGGAAATCCCGTGGAAGATATTTCTGTCATAACGAAAAAGGAAAATATTGAACGTGTTATAAAAGAAGGAAAATTGATTAGATAAAGGTGTCTATATCTAAACTGTGAACTGTTTAACATGTCAACCGGTTTTGGCAGGGGCTGGAAGCATATGATTTAGAGAAAAATAAACCTGAATTGCCCTAACTAGATATTTAAATATCCTTTATTTAGGTTTATGAGATCTATCCTGCGGAGGTGGAAGATGCTCTCAAAACAGGAGCAAAAGGTAGCACATAGAGTTGAGAAAGTTAAGGAAGATATACTATCAAGTCTTTCAGATTTAATAAGTTATAAAACCGTGACACCTGCAGCTGGGTCAAAAGGCGATGGCAGGAGTGGTGAATATATCAAATGCCAGGAATACATAGAATCTTTGTTGAAGGAAATGGGAATAGATGAGATTGACAAATGGAATATTGATTGTGCAAAGCTCAAAGCCTTTCCTGGCTCTGGAGTAATTCCGGATCGGGATTTGACTGACATTCCAGTACTTGTTGGTATATTCAAAGGTACTGGAAGGGGAAAATCCATGATACTGAACGGGCATTATGATGTTGTCTCTCCAGGCCAGCTCGAGAACTGGAAATACGAGCCTTTCAAAGCCACCGTTGAGGTAAACAAACTATTTGGTCGAGGCGCCTATGATATGAAAGGTGGAATTGCTTCAATGATATTTGCTCTCAAATGCATTCAAGACTCTGGATTTGTACTAAGGGGAGATGTTATTATAGAGTCGGTTCCGGATGAAGAGTTGACCAGCATGGGCACATTATCTTGCTGTCAGAGGGGGTATAGGGCGCAGGCTGCACTCATTCCAGAGCCGACAGAACTAAATCCTCTCATTGCGATGAGAGGAAACCTAAATGGGAAAATTACTGTGTTCGGACGAGCAGGACATGGCGACATGCCACAGCCTCACTGGAGAGAGGGTGGGGCTGTAAATGCAATATCGAAGGCTGTAAAAATTCTTCAGGCACTTGAAGAATTGACGGAAGAATGGCGAACGAGGCCGGATAAGCGACATAAGTATTTACCTCCGGATATGGTTTTACCGACACTCATACACGGTGGAGAATGGATAATTATGTATCCCGAGAAGTGTGAAATTGAATTCAATTCTGATTTCATTCCTAATACCACCAACCTGAAAGATGAAATTGAAGAAAAAATAAAACTTGTTGCTAATGGTGATTCGTGGATGAGTAATCATCCTCCTCGTTTTGAAACAAATCCATGGCTTTACGGCGCTGAAATAGATGAAAACGATCCAATCGTTAAAGTAGTTTCTGAGGCATCCGAAGATGTCGGTCATAATCCAAAGATAGGCGGATTTGCGAGCCTCACCGATGCGATACATTTAATCAATTATGCAAAGACTCCTACTGTAACGATCGGACCTAGTGGTGGCGGCATCCATGAAGCAAACGAGTTCGTCTATATAGATTCATTGATAAGTGCAACCAAGATTTTGGCTCTAACTCTTATGAGATGGTGCGGTTACGATTGAGTATTGTGGAGTTCGATAGAATAAATACCGGATTGGAGTCGGAAATGTCGCTTGGCGATATGCCTTCCGGGTTATATGAACAATAACAAAGTTATTACAGGGGGAAAAAATGAAAACTTATCTTCGCGAGCAGATCGATTGGGAAATGCCTTTCCCACATGAGGAATTCGAAGGAAGGAGGGCCAAGGTACGTGCTGCGATGGCTGAAGCCGGGATCGACGGCCTCTATATCCTTCGACGAAAAGATCTCAAATATTTAGTGGACTATGACAATATCTGGGATCATCCACGTGCATTTTCTGGCTTCTTTATCCGCGCCGACAGCGACGAAACTCTATTTTTTGACGTCTCGTCGCACACGACCATTATTTCGCTTCTCCCCGAGATTGAGGAAGCAGTGATTTTCGGCGAAAGCGAGCTTGGCTGTGCATCAGATCTTGATACTCTCGTTAATACGTTAAAGGCCCGAGGCCTTGCAAAAGGTACTATTGGATTACAGTACTGGGGTTATGGTCCCCACGTATCGGTTATAGAGGCACTTGCTTCGAAGCTTGAAAGAGTAGGGGCCAAAGTGGCCGATGCCTCTCTTTTAGTTGAAGAGATTCGAGTTGTCAAGTCACCGCGCGAAGTAGCGTTGATGCTTAGAGCCGCTGAAATGGCTGACACTGCGCTTGAGACCGTACGCAAGGAAATGCGCCCGGGTATGACCGAGACCGAGCTTGAAGGTGTTCTTATGGGGAAACTGATGAGTTTGGGCTGTAACTATCCGGCACTTCATTCTATGGTGGCGTCGGGCATCCGCTCAGGTACTCACCATTCACCCCCGTCAAACCGTAAGGTGAAGAAAGGCGATTTGATCCATTTTGACTTCTGTGCAGTGTTACACCGTTATCATGTCAATCTTTGCCGTACATTATCAGTTGGCAAGGCGGATGACCGGTGGCATGCATTGATGGAGAAATCAGTTGGTTGCGCTGATCGTATACTAGAGGAAATTAAACTAGGTGATCCTTTTACGAAAGTAAATGAAGTAGGCAACAATTATATCGACGAAATGGGCTTGCGCGACAAAGCTTGGTGGATCGGCGGATATGTCTTTGGTATTTCTTTCCCGCCAGATTGGGCAGGTACTGCTCACTGGCTTCACTGGAATAAGGAGACCTTTGGCCCAACAGGGGCGAAACGCAAATTAGAGCCTGGTGTCATCTTTAATTTCGAAAACCAATTCGACGTCTGGGAGGATTGGCCGGGCGGTACAGGTTGTGCTTGGATTGAAAGTTTCTTGGTCACCGAGGACGGGCTTAAAATAATGTCGAAACTGCCTCGCCATATTAGATCTACCGATGATTAATGTAGGGAAAGGACATTTTAACTATTTCAAGTATAGAAAAATGCAGGCAACGGCCCAGAACTGCTTACATACAACCTTACACGGCTCAAGCGGGAACGCCGCTGCGGGGTTGCCACCCGCAACCAGCGTCTGGCTGCGTTCAAGCCCTTCTTCCAGTACGTTGCGGCAATGGAGCCTGAGCATCTACGGGCCTGCCAGCGCATTCTTGGCATACCGATGAAGAAACTCCCACGCCAACCGATGGTAATTGATAGGAGTTTTAGTAATCTGAGTTGAGCAGGCAAGCCCCGAATGTGGTGACCGTGGAGGCGATCGAGGAGATTCTTCCGCTCAACCTCGGCTGCTCAGAGTGCCTCTGGTGGCAATTGCACCTCTGAGTTACTACGTCTATCAAACCGAGGGGGAAACACAGCTCCAGTAAGAAACGCGTCACAGGGAAGGATTCGATCTTTCTTTGGAGAGGTAATATCGATTGCTGACCGAGGAATCGTTCAGATTTTGCATTTTTCGCGGCGATGGGGGATTTTGCTCAGCGTGAAATATCTTAGAAAAATTATAAACGCCAAACTTCTATTAGATCTGGGTATTGAATATCTTCGACTAATATAGAGCCTGTCCCAAAAAGTCTAATTTCTGACAATCAGCAGACTCAAAGAAATAATCATGAAACCCCATAGAAGATGTATCATTAATTTTCACCCTATCTCCGCTCTCTCTGCCACAACAATCGATTCAGGACAGACCTGTCCTATCGTAGAGGAAATAAAAATGACAGATGTTATGCTGTTTTAGTGAGTACTTCCTCAATCTCCTTACGTCGCTGAGCAGCCATGGTGGCTAGTTTCCAGAGATTGTGTGACAAGATACACCATTCAATACGGACCTTACGGTGTTTGAACCCTTTGCTCTTAAGAGGTTTTCCAAGATAGGCATTTTTAAATATCCCCATTCGTGCTTCAGTTGCTCCCCGTCTCTTCTGCAAACGGCAAAAGCTTTCATCTTCAAGTTTTTCTTCAAGCTCGCTGACAGAACGGGGACAGATCGCGTTAATGATATTCATCTGCTCCAGATCAATCTTGTTTTCAGGACTGTCAAATCCACGGTCTGCAGTGTAGCTCGTAATAGATCCGTAATTTTTTCTAATCCTTTCAAGACTCTGAGGTACAAGCTTGTTATCTCCGGGAGCCTGTTCTTGAATGAAATCCCAGTCTACAATCAGTCCGTCAGACTGTTCCGCGAGATACAGAGCGTTACCGAATTCAATCTCAGCACTGGCCTTTCCACGAACAAGAATTCGAACGTCCTTATCGTAAAAACTGAGGATTTTATTCTTGTTGGCAACTTTTCGTTCGCCAATAATTCGTTCATGCGCATGGCTCACTGCCGCGGGAAGCTGATCAAGGATATTCCGCATGCGATCAAGCACTATCTGTGCCTCAATTTCACTCCAATCGGTTTCCTTCCAGTATGTTTCCAGCAACTGATGGTAGTTTCCGGCATGGGATTCGATGAGTTTCATCAGCTTTTTCATCTTGCGCAAAACATTCTTTCGAACTTTTTTAGAGCCTTTCTTTTTTCGAGCATGAGTCATTTCAATACTCAGCTTGTTCATGGCGGTGATGAAATACTTCGGGTCTCGAATCCTGTGACGAAGTCCATGGGAACGAATTAGCATGATAGCTTTCATGAGTGTTCGGGCGGCATCACGAAACAATACCCAATCAACAGGAAAATGGATATTCGCTTGAACGCAGGTTGTATCTGCAAATATTTCATCGAAGCGTACTGCCGTCTCCTGATAGAGCAGTTTCTCGGCACCTTCTTTATCACCGGCTGAACGATTGAGCTCATGAATGAGCTTCGAAATCTCCTCACCGGAGAAAAGCTTCTCAAACCGTTCAATGGCACTCTTGGATAAGGGGCGGATAAGCTCAATGGAATCAGTGTAGGTAAACCACTGAAAAAGATGACTGTCGGCAACACGAAAAGATAATTTCCGGTAGGAAAGTTCTGTAATCCCAGGGAGAATACCGTAACGAAGTGCCTGGCGGAATCGGCGATAGAGATTTTGTTGACGCTTCATGGATAGGTGTGGATTCTTTTCGATGATTTTTTGTGTGAGTATGCGGTGTTCAATTCCTGTTGCCGTCAGAATATGGTCCATTTCTTCAAGCGTTTTTCGAAATTCCCGATAATCTTTTGCTCCAAAAACGGTGGGAAGTACTGGACGAAGTTCATTCTGATAGGTAATAATGTTCATGTGTTTTATATCCTCTTTATTGGTTTGGGACAGGCTCTAATATAAGAGGGGAATATTTCAAACTTTGCTTACCCCCAATTGTTTAATTTCGTCGGGCCGGGCACCAAAAATAATTACGTTTACTGGGCTTCTAAAGTTACTTTAACCACACTTCCAGGGATAGTACCAGCAGGAACGATTGAATTTACGGCAACTTCAAATTCTCTCACCATTTCTACTAAATTTGAGTAGTTAGGCATATCCATGCCCTGAGCCTGCCTGTTATATGCCCAAGAATACCTCCCTCACATGTTTATTGCTCATAACTTCTTCTTTACTTCCTTGAAATACTATTCTGCCGTCTTCCATGAGGTAGATTCTCTGAGCATATTCTGAAGCTTCGGTTACATCTTGCTCCACCATAAGCACAGTGATTCCACTCTCATTTATCTCGCCAATCCTTTCGAACACCTCAAGCCTAAGGTTAGGTGCCAACCCAAGTGAGGGCTCATCTATTGCTAAAACCCTAGCATCAGACATCAGTCCTCGACCAATAGCTAACATCCGCGCCTCTCCACCACTTAATGTTTCAGCCTTCCGACTAGCAAATCTTTCCAATTTTGGAAATAGCTTAAAAACACGCTCAAGATTCTCGGTTTCTCTTAACCGAGCCTTGGTATTATATGCCCCTAGTCTCAGATTATTTAATACTGACATTTGTGGGAAAAGATGCCTATCCTCAGCGATGTATACAATGCCCATTCCTACAAGTTTCTTCGCTGGTAATCTACTTATTTCTTCACCGTCTAATTTGACAGACCCTGACATAGGGGTTATTAGGCCGCAGATGGTTTTGAGTAAAGTGCTCTTACCATGACCATTAGGACCAAAGACAACAATAAATTCACCATCACCTACTTTAAGCGAAACATCATGTAAAACCCGAAATTCTCCATAGAAGGTATTTAGTTTATTTACTTCAAGCATGCTTACTCTTCCCCAGATATATTTCTATCACCTTCTCATCGCGACAAACCTCTTCAGGAGAACCTAAAGCAATTCTCCGACCATTTTCTATAATCATGAGCCGGTGGCATAGTGCGGTGAGCACCTTCATTAGGTGCTCGATAATTATTATGGTCAAGTCGAATTCTTCGTTAAGCTTCTGGATTAAAGCCATAAATTCTTTGGCCTCTGTTGGGCTTAACCCACCTACAGGTTCATCCACCAACAACAGCTTTGGCTTTGTTGCCAGAGCTATTGCAAGCATAGTCAGTTTTTTATCGAAAAGATTCAGATGGCTGGCAATAACATTCTCTTTTCCTTGTAAGCCAATAAGTTTTATTACCTCGTCTATATTTTCCCTTTCGTTCCCCTCCTGCGCCCCGAAATGTGCCCCAACCCTCACATTGTCAAACACAGATAGGGTCATGAAAAGTTGCGGAATTTGAAATGTCCTAGCAAGCCCCCTATGACAAATTTGGTGCGGTCTAAGTCTATTAATGCTTCTGCCATCAAAAATAATCTCTCCTAAACCATGGTAGAACCCGCTGATTACATTAAATAAAGTGGTTTTGCCGGCACCATTTGGCCCAGCGATGCCAAATATCTCCCCTTTTTCCACTTTGAAACTTAGGTCTTTAACCGCAGCTAGTTGTCCAAAGCGCTGAGTTATCTTGTTAACCTCAAGAATGTGCATAATCACCTCTTACCTGTTTTCTCTGCACCATTCCTTCTTCTAAAACCAAGTTGATCAAACAATTTAGAGAGCTTGGCAGGACCGAATCCACCAGTGCGGAAGACAGCCCCCATTATACCTCGAGGGAGGAGTACTACAAAAGCGACAACCATGGCCCCGAATATGACAAGGCGATATGTGCCTACGGCGCGTAATCCCCAATTGGCAAAGGTAACAATAATGGAACCTAACAGGGCCCCCGGGAATATTCCCATACCCCCTATCACTTGCATAATCAGGAGCATGAGGAACAAGTCAAGCTCTAATACCCTAGTTGACAAAACACCCACATAATGGGCATACAGAGCACCTGCCATGCCAGTGAAAAAGGAGGTAACGCCAAACACTATGGCTTTATATCTATAAGCATCTACTCCAGCGCTTTTAGCAAGGGTCTCAGAATCACGGACAGCAATGAAGACTAGCCCCCACGGAGAATGGATGATCTTATAAATTATAATAAGTGATGCCAGCGATATACCCAGAGTAACATAAAACCAAGGGACCGGTTCCATAGACGAAAAGGTATATCCACCTATAGACAAGGGAGGTATTGTGAGCAGACCCTGCGTCCCGCCAGTCCCTATTGCCCTCCCAATCTCGCTTTGAAGAAAGGGCTTTAAAATCATTTGTAAGGCAAAAGTTAGCAGGGCTACATACGCCCCTTTAAGCCGTAAGCAGGGTAAGCTGATAAGAAGACAAACCCCGGCAGCTATTACACCACCTGCCAAAATACCGAGCCAGGGTGATATTCCAAACTGGATAGTCAATATCGCCGATGCATAGGCACCAATAACATAAATGGCAACATTTCCAAAAGTAAAGACCCCGGCATATCCCATAATGAGGTTCCAATAGCAAGCTACGATTGCCCAAATCATCGTCATAATCAGAAGATGCATAATACCTTTACTGCCATGAAGAAAAGCTGGGAGAAGGAGAAAAATCCCATATATAACCAACAACATTTTTAGGTCTCTAAATCTGGTCAATACTTTAGCCTCCAAGATTTAGCCCCAGGTTCCACGTAAGCCCTGTGGCCTTACTACAAACACGCCCAGCAAGATGGCAACCAGGACTAACATCGTCCAGGTTAATCCCAACTGCCAGCCTACAAAGGCTTCCACCACCCCTAGGATAAAAGCGGCATAGATTGCCCCAGTTAAGCTACCCATACCCCCAAATGCTGTGATTATCCAGGCTTTTATCATAATCTCCCACCCCCCGAGATGAGACACGGCGTATTTAGGTGCGAGAAGCATAGCACTCACCCCTACCAAAACACAAGCTATGGCAAAGGTGTAGGAAAATACTCTGTCTTTATCTATGCCTACAATCAAAGCTCCATCCATATCCTGAGCCACGGCCTGCATTGCCAGGCCCTGCTTCGTTCTGTTCAAGAAAAACCTTAGGCCAACGATTGTGCTAATGGCGACGATGGCTATAGCTATATCCTGCCTAGACACAACAATACCAAAAATGTTAATAGATCCTCCAAATAATGGCGGGATCTGCCTTTGGAAAGGACCGAAAACAGCCAAGTAAAGGTTATCTAGGAACAAAGCGAGGCCCAAGGTACTCATCACCGCCAGCATTTCCCAATCCCTGTTGACACGCAGAGGGCGGATGCAAACCCTTTCTGTTGCCATCCCGATAAAAAATAACGCCGGAATCACAATGGCAAAAGCTGCCGGATAGCCTAATCCATTGGAAAGGCAGAGCCAAGCAAAATAGCCAGCCATTGAGTAGAACGAACCATATGCGAAATTAAATACCTTTGATACACCATAAACGAGTGACATTCCAACGGCCATCATAGCATATACTGAGCCACGTATGAGTCCGCTGATAAGGACATCGATTAGTTGGTTTATCACAAACTTCTTCCCCCCATTGATAGCAAGCGTATTCTACGTGAAATTGCCCGAGCCGGGGACAAGTGGTAACTACTACTTATCCCCGCTCGGATATTCGGTACCTGTCTATTCTATCCAAGGAGGAATCTGAAACTCGTAACTCTTGTCTTGATAATCGACATACTTTTTAAAGTATGGGTTGCCGTCAATTGGCTCCCCAAACTTCTTGTGCAAGAGGGTATAAAATTGGCCATTCTGCACTTGTGCCTCGGACAACTGGTAGTCTGCTTCAAGTAGGATATTGGGCTCAACGAAGTCAAATGTCCTCATCCCCGGCATAGCTTGATACGGAGTGTCTTTTATCCATTGGACGATGGCCTCATGGTCAGAAGGGTCACCCACCTGCCTCACGGCCTCTGCCCACATCATGACTTCGGTATAAGTGACGTCTGCGGTGGCAGCACTTATAACCTCCCCCATCACCGGCCCGTATTTGGCAAGGACCCTTTCCACAAACTCGGCGGCTTCAGGAGTAGGCGGTGGGAGTGGGATCCAACCACCTGGCTCACCCAGTAAACCATTGGCTTCTTCACCCATTTCTCTCATGAACGCCACAACAGACAGAGTCCAACCGTAATCAATCACGGTTGGGGTTGGATCCATTATAAATTGGCGAAAGAATGATATCGCCTCAGGAGCACTTGGGACTTCAAAATAGAGCAAAGCTGGTTCTGTCGCTCTTACTTTAGTTAATATAGGTCCCCACTCTACGGTTCCGTAGGGCACTATCTCAGATACAACTACCTCCCAGCCATCGGCTTCAGCCTCCTCTGTAATTCCCTTGTTCACCCCTCTTCCCCAAGAACCATCCTCCCCTATTAGCGCTAACTTCTTGTTGGGCCATTCGTAGGGAAGACTCATCAAGTAAGCCCAATGCCATTTGGAAAAGACTGCCTCAGTCTCACCGAGATGGAAAACATTCCCGCTACCCGGCTCTTGAAGTGCCTCTGTAGTGGACCCAGAGAAGTCAAACAAGAAGCTAGGAACATCATACTTGGCGCAAGCCCTGACATCCTGCCCCCAACCAGACCAGCCGCCGAAAATCGCATCTACCCCCTTTATTCCAACCAGCTCATCAGTAGATAGCATGAGGGTTTCAGGAGCGAAGTCACCGATATCAAAGATGTGTGGCTCTAGGGGCCTACCCAGCAATCCCCCATTGTCATTTATCTCATCGACGGCGAACAAAAACCCATTTTTGGCAGAGATAGCATCTTCAGCCATGTATCCGGTCAAAGCGAATATTCCTCCTACTTTTATCGGTTCTACCTCTGCAGTCTCTGCAGTACCACCCGCCGACACGGAGGTGCTTACTGCCACTGCCAGAACTAGCAGAGCGAACATCCATAGCACTCGTCTTCTTTTCACGAAAACCTCCTCTGTTACGTAAATCTAATAGCTCAATCTCCAAATCAGATAGCTCCGATTCAGCGATATTCCAAGAATTGTAACTACAACAGTCCTATAAGGGGCTTGTCAATCTTTTAAAATTCTTGTTTCCCAGTAGACCCGTTAACAATTCCTAGTACTATTATAAACTATGTCATGACTCAAGTCAATCATATCGCTGATATGATGGTAATTTTTCTTTCATTTTTCATCTA
>SDBV01010141.1_pt1 | contig 12392 bp, 9 predicted proteins | sample 2277081 | NCBI WGS metagenome assembly SDBV01 (sample SAMN10402039, study PRJNA504765) | marine sediment metagenome | isolation source: marine sediment core GS10_PC15, 223 cmbsf | place: Arctic Ocean: Southern Knipovich Ridge | collected 2010 | reverse complement strand
ATCTGGGTTGGGCTTGGGATTTTGGGTATATGGCGTGGCTGTGATGAATGCCGCGCTGCTTGAGAATCCTGATCGGACGGTTTGCCGTTGCCGGCGTGAAGTGGAGCTTTCGGCTTTGGTCGAGAAGGTGCTCGGTGTGGGTGCATTTACTTCTGGCGAAATTCGCTTCGCATCGGGCGTTGGGCAATGCGATCGAGGCATTGTCACATTATGACCTCGACTTGCCGCAAGGCACAATGACCGACGGCCTTAAACGTATCTCGCCGTTGTTGGAGCCGGTTTACGAGGCAATTCTGACTCGCAACGCCGAGTTCTTCTATCGCCAGGCGGACGAGACCCGTTGGTCGGTATTCATCGAGCAGGAGGGCAAAATCGGCTTCCGCTGGTGGCTTTGGGGGTTCTTGAGCGAGGACACGACCGCCTTTCGGATCGAGCCCACGCGATCGCATGACGTGCCCCAGGGGCACTATGCCGACGAGGCCCAAGGCGTCCTCATGGTCGATCGTTATTCGGCCTACAAGGCGATGGCCCAAGTCAAGTCGGGCATCATCTTGCTGGCGTTCTGTTGGGCCCACGTGCGGCGCGACTTTTGCCCTCTACGACGCGGCCTTGCGTGAAGCGATCGATGCAATGCACCAGCAAGCGACGGAAGAATTGGTCCGGCCATGGGCAGATGGGCAGAAAGAACTATTACGGATCGGGCTCGCTCTGGAGTGTTTGCCTGACGACCGCCATGTTCTCGATTGTGGCAACGTTGAAGCAGTGGAACGTAAATCCGCGTCGCTGGCTTTCATGGTATCTCGAAAGCTGCGCCGCCGCGGGCAGCCGGGTGCCGGAAGGCGTCGAACGGTTCCTCCCCTGGAATCTCACGGCAGATCGCCGTGCCGAACTAACATCACCCGAAGCGTCGGTGCCGATCAACGACTCATCATAGCGCCACCTACTCCCAACTTCCCACCGACGCCCCTGACCCACTGCCGCTCACTCATTCCTCGCGCCCACCAAAAGACGGGTTCGGCGAGTGTTTACCAGGTTGTTAGGAGGTTAGGCCGTTAGGGTTGCGAGGACAATCCCAATTCCCTAATCCCCTAACCTCCTAATCCCCTTTGGTTGCGGCAACGCGGCGTGAACCGCGGAAAACGCCCCCACAACGAGCACCGCGTGGCCGGCGGCGAAAGGTTGTGGTGGGCAACGCGCTTTACCGCAACAGGAACACTCAAGCGCCCCCGAACTGCAAGAACGCGGTAATTGACTCCCTGACCGGCAAAGCCCATACTGGTAGACGCTTTTCCAATGCTTCAGGAGGGCATCAATGGGCCGTGCTCCGAAACTGGACCTCTACAAGATACACCAGGCCGAGTACGTCGCGCCGAAGACGCCCGAACTGGTGGACGTCGACCCGGCTCCGTACTTGACGATTGCCGGTCGGGGCGGACCCGGCTCGGAGGGCTTCGCCACGCGGATTCAGTGCCTTTACGGTATGGCGTTCACGATCAAAATGGCCAGCAAGGCCGCCGGACGCGATTACGTGGTGTGCAAACTGGAGGGCGTCTGGTGGGCCGATGACCCGCAGCAGGACTTCGCGCTGCTGCCGCCGGAGCAGTGGAACTGGAAGTTCCTGATCCGCGTGCCCGAGTTCATCACCCCGGACCACCGCCAACAGGCCGTCGAGAAGCTCGAGAAAAAGGGCAAACCGCCGGAAGTGGCCGACGTGCGGTTGGAGACCCTCGAGGAGGGGCAATGCGTGCAAATGCTGCACGTCGGGCCGTACACACAGGAAGCCGAATCGATCGCCGCCATGACGGCCTTCGCCGAGCAGCGGGGCCTGACGCTGCACGGTCTGCACCACGAGATTTACCTCTCCGATCCCCGGCGGGTCCTCCCCCAGCGGCTGCGAACGATTCTGCGGCATCCGGTGCGATAGTCTTGTCCGTTGTCGAAAAGGCCCTTTTGCCGTATGATGGCGATGGGCGACTGATTCCCGTCTATTCGCGGCGGAGGGAGCAACGGATGAGAAGGGCTTGTTTCTGGGGCATGCCATGCCTGTTTGCATCGCTGCTGTTGGCGGCAGAGCCACCTCGGCCCGGACCCCTCGACGGCTTTGCCGATCCCGCGGAGATGTTCCAGCGGATGTTCGGCCAGCCGAGCGAAGAGCAACGGAAGGCGCTGGAGACAATCCCAGTTTCGATCCGAGAAGAAACGCGCATGGGAGAAGCGGCCGTGAAGGCCTATCTGGCGGATCTTCGCCGCCAGGGAGTTCGCGTTGTCAGCCGCGGCCAAAACGTCGAGTACTTGCGCGATCTGGTTGATACGATTCGTCCCTTGATGAAGCAAGGCCGGCGGTATCCGACCATCCGGATATACGTGGCACAAAGCTCCGTATGCGACGCCCGTTCGTTCCCCGGCGGCACGTTGATTTTCTTCCGCGGCCTGCTGGAGTTGGCCGACAGTGAAGCGGCGGTGGCGGGAATCGTGGGGCATGAACTCTCGCATCTGGACCGCGGTCACCAACTGCTGCGAGTCCGCCGAGTGAAGCTCGCCGAGCAAACCTTCTCCGGCAACGCCGGCGGGTTCACTCCGCAGCGCTTCATGGCGGCCGGCACCAACTTCGCGCGGCTCTGGACGCGCCCTTTCCAGCCGGAGGCCGAGACGGAGGCCGATCGCGATGGGGCCACCTGGGCCTATCGGGCCGGCTACGATCCGCGCGAGATGGCCAAGCTGTTTCTCAAGCTGCGCAAAGGTGCCCAGCACCCGGCCGCTCCGCTTCCCGACTTCCTGCGATCCTACCCGCTGCCGGAAAACCGTCATCGGCAGATCCTCGACCTCTACGGCCAGTTGCAGCAGGCAAAGCCCAGCGACAAGCTCTACCGGGGCCGAGAGAACTTGCGCCGCCGCATCAGCCGCAGCCGCCGAGAATTCAAGGAATAAACAACAACCCGTAGGTTATGCTCCAACATATCGCCTGCTCGAATTTGCCCGACCCGACCGTGGCTGGCGCGCCGAATCGACGATCGACTGGCCCAGTGCAGGAGCTTCCACGGCGAGACAATCCGCTGCGACCTGGCCGCCAAGACAACTTTTTACCTGGGCCAGGCGCAGCACAAATGATTGTCAATGATGCGCGTAGTGACTCATTTCATGAGATTATGAGGCTTATGGGATTGACATATGAGGCTCAAGGAGTAGAATTAATCGTACATTGACGCAGCACTCACGAGGATAAAGATGAATGCGACCCTTGACATTCAGAGCCTAAAAGCTGTCATTGCGGCGCAAGGCATTACTCAGTCAGGACTTGCGAAGATATCCGGAGTTTCCAGGGCACAACTGGTCCGGCTGCTCAAGGGTGATCGGCCTCGAGTTCATCAAAGCACATTGGAGCGGCTCGCTAAGGCGCTGACGGTTGACACCGCTCATCTCTTGCCGGGAGGCGTACTCAACCGGTTCAAGGAATCACTGGCCAAGGAGCACCGCGACGTCGATTTTCGGGGGATCGGCATGCCCCGCATTCAGTGGGAGCCGATTGAGGACGTTTTTGTTGACCTTGCCGTGCAAGAAATCACGCAGAAGGACGACGAATGCCGGCCAACAGACGTGTTCTCGCATACCTCGGTTCGCCAAGCCAGTCAGCCGATCCCGGCCACCGAGTGCATCAGAACTCGTGATCGGGTGGTTGTTTTGGGAAATCCAGGATCCGGCAAGACCACGTTGCTTCGGTTCTTGACTCAATCCTACGCGACCCGCAATGATGCTGACGGTGAGATTCCAATCTATATCCGCTTGCCCGAGTTGTGCCGCGCCAAGGAACTTGACGAGCAGGTTGACCCGGTGAAATTCGTCGCGGCCTGCGCTACCGATCGCGATCCCGGTCGCGCGGAGGTGGAACGCTCCCTCAGGGAAGTGCTCCAGGACGATAAACGTCGCTGTTTGGTGCTACTCGATGGGCTGGATGAGGTGGGCAATCAAGAGCAAAAGGAACGTTTGATCGAGTGCGTGCAGACCTTCATCGAGCGATACCCACGAAACCGGTTTGCCATCACGTCTCGAGTTGTGGGTTTTGAGTCAGGTCCTTGGAGGAGTCAAGGGTTTGCCGTCTTTCGCATTCTCGGCTACCACGAGAAGCAACTGAGAAGCTTCGCGGAAAAGTGGGCGAAGATCGTTTCGCGCCACAAAAACAAACCCTACTCGGAGGTTTTGAAAACCCTGCAAACCGCAGTCTTTGGCAATCCACGGGTCCGGGCGCTGGCGTCCAACCCGCTGATTCTCACCATTCTGGTTCTGCTCAGCGAGGCCCGAGGCGGTGCGCTTCCCCGACGGCGAGTTGACCTTTATCAGAAGGTGGTGGACGTATTCCTGGATACCTGGGAGAGCAGCAAGCGGTCCGTAAGAGAGTTCGACGACACGCACGGCATCGACTTGGATGCACGCGAGTTTCGCTGGCTGCTGTCCGACTTGTCGGCGGCCATGCAGAAGGCCGACCGGACGCTCGCGCCGAGATGGTGGATTGCCGACAGGATGCAAAGCTGCCTCCAACATAAGCTGGGCTTCGCTTTGGAAGAGGCCAAGGAGGCATGCGATGGGATCATCCGCTATCTCACTCAGCGGACGGGGCTTCTCCAGGAGCGAGGGCTGGGGCTGTTCGGCTTTTCGCATCGAACGCTTCAGGAGTACTTCGCCTCGCTGGGGGTAATCGACGAGGCGGACGCTTCCTCCTCGCGAGATGTGACCGACTGTCTGCGCGGATATTATTTCCATCCCCAATGGTCGGAGGTCGTTCGTTTGGCGGCGGCCCAGCTTGCACCTCCGGTGGCTGAGTCCCTGGTTTCAGCCATTCTCGACGATCCCGATCCGGTGGGCCGTTTTCTGCGACGGGGGCAGTTGCTCGCATTGAAATGCCTTGCGGACGGGACAACGGTCGCCAATCGCCGTTTGGTCGAGAGCGTTTTTGATTCGCTCGTAGACCTCGGCAAATCGCGGTGGCTGGGTGTCACCTTAGACGCTATTGACGTACTCGAAGGCTTTCAAGCAACCAGATTGCAGAACCGCGCGAAGGAAACGTTGGCCGCGGTCTTGGAAACGGCGGAAAAGGAACTCGATGATCGCGAATACGATTGCCTCTTCGAGCGGGTGAACGCCCGAGAGATCTTCGAATCTGCTCAAGACGAGCTTTCTGCGGCGATCAAGTCGGAAGCTGCGCGAGAAGTCACCGTGGCATTTGGGGACAGAAAATGCCTTGTGACGTTCTTGAACGGCGAGCTCCTGTTGGAAGATCCCGAAACTTGGTATTCGAGTGTTTGCTCGCTGTTGGAAGACCCGCGTCAGAGCACTCGGCTCAAGGAAGTCCTGGTGAGCGAACTCGGCCGGCGGATTGCAACGGATCCCCGTTCACGACACCGACTGCGCAAGATGCTGCGCTCCCCGGCGGAGGCGTCGATACGGGCCGCATGCGCATCGGCGCTGGCAGGGGCGACTAAAGGGAAACACAGTACGAAGCGTCTCCTGCTGAAGGTTCTCGATCAGGACCGCGACGAGGAGGTCCGAAGTGCCTGCGCTATGGCATTAAGAGACGTGGTCGTGGACGATGCGTCGGTCCGCCGCCGACTGATGGAAATCCTCGACGGCGAGCAACCGGCCGGTGTCCGGTCCGGGGCGGCGCGGGGCCTGGAAAAAGCGGCGGTTTGCCAGCCTTCTGTGCTCGAGTCCTTGCAGCGGTTTGCCTCACTGAACGGCGAGGCGGACGAAGTGAAGACTTCGTGCGCTTGGGCTTTGGGGCCGCAGATTGGAAAGGACGCAGAGGTCACAGAGACCTTCAAATCATGGTTGGACGCCCCCGACGGTCCGAAGCACCAGCGAATCGCTGCACAAACGTTGGCGATGGCCATGGCGGATGAGAAGCTGCCGTGGGACCACGAAGTCGTCGAAAAGGTCGAGCACGTTCTGATGAGTCTCGATCCGCCGTGCCCGCATGCCCTGGAAAGCCTCGATGAGCTCGCTACGGCCCGGGAGATTCGCCGAGGCCTGCGCCTGGAGAACGTGCTTCGCGATTCACTTCGGCCACTGGCCGACCGGATTGAATTGGCGTTTGTTTTCGGTTCCACGGCGCGAAACCGGCAGACGGAAGAGAGCGATATCGATTTGCTCGTGATGGGAGAGGTCGACCTCAAGGGACTTTCGGGACCGCTTCGCGAGGCCGAGAGAACGTTGGGACGCCGTATCAATCCGGTCATCTACACGCAGGATTCCTTTCGGCAAAAGTACCAGGCGGGCAATCCCTTCCTGTTGGACGTCTATCGCCGTGAGAAAATACCCGTGATGACCCCAAAGGGAGTTTCGTCGCAAAAGGATTTGGACGATGAGCTTAGAGCAATGGTTGCAGAACAGTTGGCTTCAAAAACATGAGCCGACCGTTGCTGAGATCCAACATTTGATTCAGGTTGTAGATCGGGACATCTCTGATGCGCAGGCTCAAGGGCTCAGTGCCGACGGTAGATTCCAGCACGCCTACGATGCGACTCTACAACTGTGCATGATCGCGCTGCACGCTTCGGGATACCAGGCACGCAAAGGACAGGGGCATCACAAGTACGGAATCGATTCGCTCCGCTACACTTTGGGTGAGCGATGGTCTGGCCTGGCCGATTATATCGGACGCTGCTCGAGATTGAGAAGCCATGCGATGTATGAACGGATCGATGTCGTTGGCGACAAAGACGCGCGTGATTTGCTCGATACGGCCACGCAACTCAGGACCGATGTGGTCCAGTGGCTGAAAGCGAATCACCCGGCGTTGGTCCCTCCAACTCTCTAACTCCCGCGACCTTGAACCGCACTCCCATGTCATTGCTGGACCGCCGCCTTGGCCCGGCTCAACGGCGCGGATGGGTGCCGTGCCGGGCGATCAACAGGGCCATTTCCAGGGCCTGTTCGTAGTTCAGCCGCGGATCCACGTCGCTGTGGTAGGCCCGCTTGAGGTCCTCCTCGTCGAGTCCCCGGGCGCCGCCGATGCACTCGGTGACGTTCTCGCCGGTCAACTCGAAATGGACCCCGCCGAGGATCGAACCCAGCCGCTGGTGGACGTCGAACGCCTGGGTGAGTTCGCTGAGGATATCGTCGAAGCTGCGGGTCTTGATGCCGCTTTCCGTGGTGATGGTGTTGCCGTGCATGGGGTCGCAACACCACACGACCGTTCGGCCGCAACGCATCACGGCCTCGATCAGCGGCGGCAGATGCTGCTCGATCCGCCCGGCCCCGAAGCGATGGATCAGCGTCAGTCGTCCCGGCTCGTCATGGGGATTGAGCACCTCGAGCAACTCGGGCAACTCCGGCGGGTCCATGCCGGGGCCGACCTTCATCCCGATCGGATTGGCGATGCCGCGGAAATACTCGACGTGGGCGCCGCCGAGGGCCCGGGTGCGGTCGCCGATCCAGGGGAAATGCGTGTTGAGGTTGTACCAGCCGGCGCGGCGGGGCACTTGCCGGGTTTGGGCCTGTTCGTAATCCAGTTGCAGCCCCTCGTGGCTGGTGAAAAACTCCACCCGATTCAACTCCGCCAGCGAACGGCCGGCGATGGTCTCCAGAAACCGAATCGAATCGCCCACCGCGTCCATCAGCCGACGATACTCATCCGACCGGGCCGCATGGTTGACGAAATCCAGGTCCCACAACTCCGGATGGCGGAAGTCGACAAAGCCGCCCTGGACCAGGCTGCGGATGAAGTTCAGCGTCAACGCGGCCCGCTCGTAGCCGCGCAGCAGCAGCGTCGGGTCGGGCGTGCGGTCCTCGGGCGTGAAGGCGGCCCGATTGATCAGGTCGCCGCGGTAGCTCGGCAGGGTGACGCCGTCGCGGGTTTCCGTATCGGCCGAACGGGGCTTGGCGTACTGGCCCGCAAAACGCCCCACGCGGGTCACTTGCCGTTGCGTGCCGTAGACGAGAATGATGCTCATCTTCAGCAGGATCTTGAGCTTGCTGGCGATGGGGTCGCTGCGGCAGTCGTCGAAGCTCTCGGCACAATCGCCCCCTTGCAGGAGAAATCGCTCGCCACGGCCCGCCGCGGCCAACTGCTGCTTCAACGTCTCCACTTCCCAACTGGTCACCAGCGGCGGCAGCCCGCGGAGATGGTCGAGCACCTGTTTCAGCGCCAGGCAGTCGGGATAGACCGCCTGCTGGGTGATGGGCTTCTTCTGCCACGACGTGGGCGACCAGTGCTGGTTCATTGCAGGACCTTTCGTTGCAGGCACCCGGTCATGATAGTCGGCCCGCGGAAGACTGGCAACCGGGGGGGGAAGCATGGGCGGGCGGCTTGCGGTTTGGTATCATGGCCGAAAATCCCGTTTAGCCGCCGCGGCCGCGCGGTGCCGTAGTTCACCCCGTTTGAAGCTCATGACGCCCAACCGACCCGCCCGAGAAAGAGTGCTCTTAGCGATCGACCACGCCGAAGTCGACCGCATCCCGATGATGTACCGGGGGCTTCCGGAGACCGACGCCCGGCTGTGCGAATATTTCGGGCTGGGACCGGTCGACGAGCATTGGCAGGATCTGGTCGAGCGACTGGGGGCCGACCTGTTTTCCGGCGGATCTTCCATGGGCCGCTACGCCCGGATCTCGCCGAAATACATCGGGCCGCAGGACGATTCGCACAGCTCCTTCCACCTGGATTACGTCTGGGGTCTGATCCCCCGGCAAGTCTCCGCCGCCACGCACACGTACGTCGATTGGGTCGACCATCCCATGGATTGCTGTTCGTCGGTCCGGCAGATCGAGCAGTACCCATCGCCGCGGCTCGAGGACTTCGATTTCTCCGGCATGGCGGTCGATGGACTTGATCAAAACACCAAGCGACGGGCCCTGGCCAGCACCGGCCGGCTGAACCACATTTTCACGCTCGCCGCCCGGCTCCGCGGCATGGACCGGCTGCTGATGGACATGGCGGCCGAGCCGATCCTGGCCGAAGCGGTGATCAACAAGGTGGCCGAGTTCGCGGTGGAGTTCAACCGCCGCTCGCTTCAGCAAGTGGGGGCCCAGTTGGATCACTACGTGCTCTGGGACGACGTGGCGATGCAAAACGGCATGATTCTCAGCCCGGCCCAGTGGAATCGGTTTCTCCGAAAATGGTACGAGACCCTGTATGCGGATGCCAAGCAATACGGCCTGAAGGTCCTCTACCACTGTTGCGGGAGCTTCCATCCGATCATCCCCACGCTGATCGACATCGGCGTCGACGTCTTGGATCCCGTCCAGACGTCGGCGCGGGACATGGACCTGCGAACTCTTAAGCGGAGGTACGGCGGCAACGTCTGCTGGCACGGCGGCATCGACGTGCAGAGGCTGCTGCCTCGCGGGACCGTTTCGGCCGTTCGAGACGCCGTCGACGAGGCGAAAGAACTCTTCGGACACGGCGGCGGCCTGATCCTCGGTCCGTCCCACGAGATCACCCCCGACACGCCCATCGAAAACATCCTCGCCGTGTACGGCCGCTGAGCAACGTGTCGGGCAAATGGGAACTACTTCCGTATAGTAGCCATCTCGCTCCGCGAGATGTAGCCTGAAACGGTCTGGATTTTCGATGGCTACTGTACGCGCCGAAAATGCTTTTCGATGAACTTCACCATGTCGGCGTAGGCCGCGGTCATCGAGTCGTAATCGGTGTCCATCCGCCTGACGCACTCGACGCCCAGCTTGTCCATCGCCTCCTTGAGGTGTTTTCCGAAGTTGCTGTGATGGATATTGCCCGGCCGGTTGGACTGTTCGTGGTGGATCAGAAAAATGGGCGGATCGTCGGCGGTCAGGTGGTTGATCGGCGAGGCGTCCTTGAGCATGGCATCCAGGGCCTTGTCGATCTTTGCGGTGTCCCAGTCCCAGCCTTCCGGCCGCCCGAAAAGCGGCAGCAACGCGGGGTGCTTATAGGCCGCGCCGGGAATCAGCCGCTTGATCTCGCGGGGATCGTAGGTCGATTGCATGTTGATCGGCAGCGCGCAAGCCAGCCGCGTGGATTGCCGGGCCACCGGATCGGCGCTGTCGGGCCGGGCCATGTCGTCGTGGAAGGCCAGCCACTGCGAGATCCCCGAACCGGCCGAGCCCCCGCCGGCGGCGAAACGCCGCGGGTCGACGTTCCATGCGGCGGCCCGCGTGCGCAGGAACTGGATCGCCCGGGCGCTGTCGTGCATTTGGGCCGGGTACGGGGCATGCTGCGAGAGACGGTAGTTGATCGAGGCGCAAGAGATCCCCGCTTTCAGACACGGCCCCAGCAGCCCCGCCGGAATCGACGCCTTGTCGCCGGCCCGAAACCCGCCGCCGTGGATCCAGACGAACAGCGGCGTGGGCGTGTCCGACTCCGCCTGCCAGAAATCCAGCACGTGACGCTGGTGGTCTCCGTAGGCAACGTTGGCGTGCGTGGGCGCCGTGCGCGGCTGTCGGGACCCGCCGCTTCGCGACGCGTCTTGATTCCGCCTGGCGTTCTGCATTTGCCGGCGGGCCTTTTGGGCTTCCTCCATGGTCAGCACGCCGTCCTTGTCGAGATCCGATTCCGGCCGGTTCTGAAGCAGCTTTTTCAGAAACGGCGTGTTCTCCGAGGTCCGTTCCTGCTGCCCGGCGCAGACGGGCAGGGTCCAGAGGCAGATCACAATCGTCCAAGCCAATACAGCGCCGCTCGAGTTACGGCCTTTCATGGGTCTTTCCTCCGACTTGCGTGCAAAGAGCACCTGGTTACCGTTATACTCCCATGGCAGCAAAATACCGCACGGCGTGAGAGAAGTCAAATCGTCCGTTGCGACGTTGCATGACGGGGCGCGAGAAAGTATCATGTAGGCTTCCGTCCGCGGCTTTGCGCCGTGGGATCGACACGACCCCGCCTTCAGATCTTTGTCTCACCCCCCTGTTTAACCAAAGGATCCTACCATGAGCAAACCCCATACTACACGCCGTGACTTCTTGAGGAAGTCGGCGGTGGCGGCGGCCACGGGCAGCGCGGTGCCGTACTTCAGTTGGAGCCAAAAGGCCTTCGCCAACCAGTCGGCCAACGACCGGCCCCGGATCGGCTGCGTCGGCGTGGGCAGCATGGGTAGCGGCGACGCCCGAGGCCATGCCGGGTTCGGCGACGTGGTGGCCGTTTGCGACGTCGACGCCCGCCGGGCCGAAAGCGCCAAGAACAACGACCGCATCGGCAAGGGCAAGGCCGACGCCTACGGCGACTACCGCAAACTCATCGAGCGCAAGGACATCGACGTGGTCAGCGTGGTCACGCCCGACCATTGGCACGTCAAGGTCGCCATCGAGGCCCTCGAGGCCGGCAAGCACGTCTTCAGCCAGAAGCCGCTGACGCTGACCCTCGAAGAGAACCAACTGATCCGCAACGCCTGCAAGAAGCACAAGGACCAGGTGTTCTTCGTCGGCACGCAGCAGCGCAGCGACAGCGGCCGGTTTCTGCGGGCCGTGAACATGGTGCAGAAAGGCCTGCTGGGAGACATCAAGAAGATCACCGTGGGCATCAACGGCGGACCCAAGGGCGGACCGTTTGCCAAGAGCGATCCCCCGGCGGAGCTGGATTGGGACTTCTGGCTCGGCCAGGCGCCGAAGGTCGATTACATCGACAAGCGCTGCCACTATCAGTTCCGCTGGTGGTACGAGTACTCCGGCGGCAAGTTCACCGACTGGGGCGCCCATCACGTCGATATCGCCACCTGGGCCATCGAGCAGAACAGCGAAGGCCAGGGACCGATCGAGATCGACGGGACCGACGCCAAGCATCCGGTGCCTTTCGTCGACGGCTATCCGACCGTGGACGACTGCTACAACACCTCTCACGACTACGCCGTGAAGTGCAAATTCGCCAGTGGCATCGAGATGATCGTCGACAGCCGAAGCCCCAACGGCATCCTCTTCGAGGGCAGCAAGGGCCGCATGTTCGTCAACCGTGGCAAAATCACCGGCACGCCGATCGACGAGAAGTGGGACGAGGGCAAGTACGGCCCGGACGACTTGACCCGCCTCTACAAGGGCAAGCCGCACGAGGGCCACAAGAACAACTTCTACCGCTGCATCAGCGAGGGCGGGCTGCCCGTCTCGGACGTCTACAGCCACGTCCAGATGTTGAATACCTGCCATCTCTGCGCGTTGGCCGCCCGGCTCGGCAGGGTGATCAAGTGGGACCCCCAGGCCGAGAAGATCGTCGGCGACGAGCAGGCCGCCTCGCTCTTCGCCCGCAAGCAACGCAAGGGATTCGAGATTCTGAGAGTAGGCTAATCACCCCTAACCTACTCTACGGATAACCCTGGAAAACGGCTCTTCCGGAGAATCTGTGGTTAAATTGAGAGCGGTTTGAGGGATTGGAGGTCAGGTTTTCTAAGGCATGGGAGGACAAAAAGAATGGATGGGGAGAAGAAAGCGCCCCGCCACCG
>SDBV01010140.1_pt1 | contig 12395 bp, 14 predicted proteins | sample 2277081 | NCBI WGS metagenome assembly SDBV01 (sample SAMN10402039, study PRJNA504765) | marine sediment metagenome | isolation source: marine sediment core GS10_PC15, 223 cmbsf | place: Arctic Ocean: Southern Knipovich Ridge | collected 2010 | reverse complement strand
TCCTGTACATCTTACCCTTTGACCTGTTTGTAACTCCTGAAACGACATCCCCAGCTATGCCCATACCGCCACCTAAGAAGAATCCGATAGCGAATACCTCTTTTGCAATCGGGTCTAACTGGAATTCCTCGCCCTTTGCCCTTCTCTGTATCAACTCCTGATATAGTTCCTCACCACCTTCTGATAGACCGACAATCACCACCTTTCCACCTATCCTAACTGTCCTGGCTAAACCTGAGTTTACCAGAGCAGCAGGAACCCACTTGGGGGTGGGAGCTAAAGCAATAGCTATTTCAAAGGCATCAGCTCCAGCTAATGTCAGATTATCGCGAAAGACTCTATCGGCCTCTTCTTTAGCTTCTTTCTCAGTCAGCCCCCTGGCAATAGCATCATCATACTGGGCACCAGCTTCCAAGGCACTCTCCAGAGGACGAGTAAGTAATGCACTTGTAGCACCCCCGATTATCGCTGTCCAGATAGCACCCAGACCAAGAGTACTGGCTAGAGCTACCCCTCCGTAATAACCACCTATTGACAAGGGGATAAATCCCAATGCAAAAGGTATAACTCTCACTATCTTGGTTGCATAAAACTCAGGATTCAATACATCGCTGATTTGAAAATCTGCACTGGAGTTAGGTAATCCACTTAATTGTAACTGGCTTCCTGTCTCCGACAACTTTGCCCCGACACCATCATATCCCAACCATCTGGCAGCACCACCGCTTACCGTTAACAGGTCGCCTATACCACCCACAAAGGAAGCAAGGGCCTTTCCACCCAAACCTTTTCCTCTATACGGATTAAAGACTGTGCCGTCAGCCCAGTTGTAAAAACCTATCCACTGTCCTCTTACATCGTACAGGCTGTTATCCTCAGTACGGATAAACAGTTGCCTAACACCATCAAGTTCAGCAACTACCCTTTCAACTGGTAGAGGCGGAGGTTCAAGAGTAGGCTGTGGTTTCTCTATCGGAGGAATGGCCAGTAGCTCCACGATTTCTTCTTCATTAGCACCTAGAGCACGCAGGACGATAGCAGCATCTTCATCTGAACCTTTAGACAGTAAATCTCTGAGGAACTGCTCAGGCTCAGTTGTGGCAAATGATTCTATTGATTGAATGACCCGAAATGGTACTTCTTCTTCAGAGAAACCAAAGCTGTTGGCAGGGTCAAACATGGTCGGATAAAGCCTGCGCAGGGAATCAATAAGCTCGGTTTCTAATGCAATATCTTCAGGTGTGGGAACTGTTGGCGTGACGGAAACATCGGGTAATCCGACCAGACTAAACTCAAAGGCTGTTCTATCAGCATTAGGCTGTGCCCTTACCAGTTGCCCGGGCTGAACATCAAAACCCAGTCCTGTTGCCTGCTCAGAGGTGAGGATAAGGAATTGAGTTGTTTTTAGACGACTTACTGCCCCTGTTTCTTTCAGCGACTTAACAAAGAATTCAGAGGCAAAATCAGTCTTAAATATACCTATTGTTTTAAGACGTTCAAAGTCAGGCTCAACAGGTTTAGGGGTAGTAATTGGCTGTCCAGTTACCATTTAAACCCTCGGAAGAGTACGAAGTTTTTTCCCTTGTCTCCTGATTGCTAATAGTCGTTGAACCAGAGTAGGAGGAGCGACTGATTGCTGGCGGGCTTCCCTGCGTTCTAATGAACTTAATACCCTCTGTTCAAATGCAGCTTGGTCGAACCTGTTCTGTGCCATTATACCGGCTCCCTTACTTCAGATGCTATTTCACCCTGTCTTTCCAGAGTACTCTTACGATTAGCTCCAGCTCCAGTCAGCGGAACAGTGCTTGTCGGAGGTGGCGCGGCAGGTGGGGGTTCTGGTGGTATAACCTGCCCGCTTTCAAGCTGTTCAAGGGTAATATCTAGCTTATTAGCTATCAGTCTAGCACCTATTTCATTGGGCGGTTCTTCTTTTAACAGAGACCTGCCGTATTCATATAGTTGGAACTCGGGGATAAGCAAGATAGCATTCTGAATATTGAGTTTATCCTGCTCTGCATCAGGGTTCTCCATCTGAATTATTTCCCTGCGCTTGGTATCGTCAGAGAATATGGGACCGATGGCATTAGCCATCTCTATCTTGGCTATCTTGTCCCGGTCAGAGACATTGGTGAACTTGTATCTTATCTCGTATTTACCGCGATGTTTCTTTAGCATTGAAGCAGTGTAAGTTCTCTGTTTTTTACCGCTATGCCCAAAGGTAGCCGACATACTCTTCTCGATAAACTGGTCAATTATCATCTCAGCCAGTCTTTGCCTGAATCTTGCCCAGCCGTCAACTATCGGAAGTACTACCTGGTCACGCCCTTGCCCCAGTTCTACCAGACCTACGGCAGACATCGGAAACTCCAGACTGCCAAATTCAGTGGGAGGAAAACTGCCCCTCTGAATAGCTGTCTCTAAGATATTGAAGCCCAGTCTTGAGGCGTTATGAATATCATTTATGGGCATGGATGAGTAGCCACCATCCTTCTCCACCGGTACTACGAACCTGAGCCCGTAAGGTGGTATTTTCGGCTTCTCGGCCATATCCTCGCCATCTTTGCCCGCATACTGTAAACCGCCAAAGAACGAGGCAACATGGAGAGTCTGCATAATGGTCATCATCTTATTCTTCTCAGGATACAGGTCTCTCACAGGGGCATAGATGCTTTCCCCGTCATGGGCTAAGAAGTTGCTATCCCTGATAAAAGCACCGAAAGAGGTCTTCTGATGAATCACAGGGGTTTTCTTGAAGCCGTGTGTCCTGTGTCTGATATCCCCACCCTCACCGCCTATATATATAGTGTTCACAATAGGCTCGTAGAAGTCTATAACTTCCACTGGAGTATCTTCTCTCCTGATACCGTATTGCTGATGTATCAACCATTTTGACCGAGCAGACCTGTAAGACCCCCATGCCAATCCCCGTGTCGAATACTCAAAGCCAACCCACCTTGTATCCCAAGGGGCTATATCAGGAATAAACTTACCAGCCACCATTCTGGATTCATATCTAAAGCCAACAGAACCCCTAATGGCTAGCTGGGAGAAGGCTATATTATCCACACCCCTATCGAAGCCCATCTGCTCCAGCCAGTCATCCATCTCAACATCGACATCATCAAGGAAGTCTTTGACCTCTGCCTTCTGTTCATCGGTCAGTATCTCGCTTACTATTTTTGTTTCACGGGTGGCTCCAGTGAGAATGGATATTACCCTGTCACCATAGGTTCTCGGGTCATTAAGGGTGATATTCTCGACATGGGGAACTTCCTGCGGCTCAGCCCCAACCTTTAATTTGAACGGCTTCAGCCAGTAAAGGTCTTTATCAACTTCCATGCGAGAATAAAGAGGCAATAGTTCTGTCTCTTTATCGGTTATCATTAAGAGTTTTTCTTCATCGGTTAAAGCCATAGCTTAATCCTTCTTGAGCCATTCCTTGTAATCTTTACAGTTCTTGAAGCAGGTCACTGCCATCTCCATTTAGATAATAAAAAGTTACGGTGTATTTCAATATTTGTTTTTGCAGGGGAATAAACAGTAACTTCCCCAATAATACTATCAGAAGCCCTATCAGTATCTTTATTACTACCAATAGTTAAGTCAGTAGAAGCATCACCGACCCTATTCCCAACTCCATCACTCCCCCCAGTGTAACCCAGTTCAGTCCCATTCTTGTAAAGGGAATTATTAGCCAGAGTAGCATCAATAAATGTCGCAGCCACTTGCTGCCAGGTATTATAAACAATAGCAGCAGACGAAATTAGATTAAGATTAGTAGCACCGTCATAATCAACGCTAAGAGTAATAGCTTCACCTGGGAGAATTGCGAAAAACCAACCATTAACAGCCGATACCCCATCAGCCTTTGATATTAGCCTTCCAGCAATCTCACCCACTGAACGAGGGAAAACCCACATAATAATCGTGAAAGTGGTCATATCAGCTAGTGCGGGCGGAGCTGTAATAGAAATAAGGTCAGTAGCCCCACGAAAGTTCCTACCTTGAATACCCCACGAAGCCCCAGTAACCGTGCAAAGATGCCCGTAAGCATCCTTTGATGTAAATTTACTACCATCTAATAAATATAGAGGTAAATAAAGCCTCAAAGATGGGTCGAGCACAAACTCTTTCTGGACATCAAGAGTTTTCAGCATCTAATATTCCTTATTCCAGTTTTCGTCTATACAAACTTGAAGAAACGCCCCTGATGTAACTTGAGTTCTTGACTTTCGCCACGGCATCTATCAGTGCTTCGCTTTTAATCATTAGCTGAAGCTCGATTGGGAACCTGTCAAGTTCATCATTAAGGTCAATTCTACCGCTATAGGTAGTCTCAGCAAAAGCAGTCCCGACATCACTGACACTGGAATGCTCTGAGTGCAGGTTGCGGAATTCTCTTGTAGACCTAACAGTGCCTTGAGCCAGTTCAATGCTCCTGCCCTGCCACTGATACTGTACTGTAGCCACCACTGCCGTTCCTACATCTGAACGCAGAGCTGTAGTCAATCCGAATTCCAGTTCAGTTAATTCTCCGGCAAAATGTATCGGGTTTACCGTTGCAGCAGCAACAACAGAGAAAACACTCTCAGCAGTGCCACTGGTAGACAGACTTGAAAACTGCTGTCCATCTTCGGTAAGTTGCCCTCTGGCAAAAGGATGTTCTATATATTCCTGAAGTCCGACATTTTCAATGGCTATCAAAGCCTCTGGTCTCTTAACTCCACCTGGTTCACTTAACGAAGTCATTTCAGTTACCTCCGCTTGTCAAGTTTTTCTCTGTCTTTCCTACTGATATAAAGTGGTGCCTTGACCGGAGGTTTCACTTCTTGAATAAATGGCTGAGGAAGCTCCATTCCGAATAGCCTACCCCATCCTATAGTAAAACACGCTGTGCAAACTGCCCCATCTTTAAGCATTCTTGAGGTGGGTTGATTGCATTTAACACATTTATATTGCCTTGACGCAAAATCGTCTGGCTGCATAATCTTTTACCTCCTGAGAGCATCTCAGCTTTTCAGCATTCTTCTTTTCTTCATCACTAATATATTTTACCCCATTCCCCATCCCCGATTCAATAGCCCTAATATATTTTACCATACGGTCAAGCCCTGTCAACTCCATAGAGGCAGCCTGGTCTGAACCGTACATGGCATGGTCTAGGGTGATGTGCTTCTCGATTGAAGTAGCCCCCAGAGCCACAGCAGCACAGGGGATAATAATGCCCTGCTCATGCCCACTGTAGCCGACATCACAGCCAAACCTGATTTTTAACAGGTTAATCAAACTAAGGCAAGCATGGCTGTCGGGCATATTATATTCAGAAACACAGTGCATGATCTCAAAGGGGCAATCGGCATTTCTAAAGATTTCTACAGCCTTCTCAATATCCTGCACAGTGCTCATGCCGGTAGAGATAAAGGTATACTTCCCCTCTTCAGCCACCATCTTCAGTAAATCAAGGTTAGTGAGCATCGGTGAGGCTATTTTATTATACGGAAGATTATACATTTCCAAGAATAATTGAGCATTTTTATCCCACGCTGAGGCGAACCAAGGGATATTCTGAGACAAGCAGTATCCATCTATTTCATAATACTCTGCACTGTTAAACTCAAGCCCCTCCTTCTGGTCTCTCTGGGTAGTGCCCCACGGACTTTCTCTGGGTGAATCCAGAAACTCCTGCGAATATACGGAATCTATCGTCCTTTTCTGGAACTTGACGGCATCGGCTCCAGTCTCTTTAGCTCCCTTGATGAGCTGCTTGGCTATATTCAAATCGCCATTTGCGTTGATTCCTATTTCTGCGATAATGAAAGCTCTTCTTGGGAATTCCATATATCCTCTCTTTCACCGTATTTATAGAAATATTCATCGTTAATACCGATTCTTTTCAGGGGAATGTTGATGTTATTGTCAGCCAGATATTCTGCTACTATTGAGCCTAGCCCACCAGCCAGCAGATGTTCTTCTACCGTGATGATTTGCTCAGTATCCGTAGGGATAGCTAAATCAAATGGTTTTAGCCAGAGGGGATACCAGACATCATCTGGTGAATTTTTTCTCTTACAGATAATGTGAGGCGCAAACTTACCCTCCCCTCTATCAAGCCTAATATACAAAGGGGTTTCCGACTCACAAAGGGCTGCGGCTTGGGCTCCATCATTGTCGCTTATACTCAGTATTCTCATATTTGGCAGTGCCCGCATAATGGCTATATCTTCAGTTGCATGGTGCGTTGGCCCTGCTTCGCTGTAGGACAAACCAGCACCAACTCCCACTATGACCACGGGGAGGTTCATCAGGCAAATATCCACCTTGATGAATTCGTAGCATCTCAAGGTTGCAAAGGGAGCAATCGCATAGCAGTACGGTCTCTTTCCTTCCAATGCTAAACCGGCAGCTAGAGCAATCATCTGTTGTTCGGCAATCCCTACGTTTATGAACTGGCAAGGCAATTCCTCCCGCCACTGGTCAAGACTCGGGGCACCGCAATCGGCAGTAATAACGATTATCCTGCTGTCTTCCTTGGCTAACTCGAAGAGGCTGTTAAAGAATGTATCTCGCTGGCTCTCGGTTTCCAAGATAACATCTCCTTAATATGGTCAACTGCCTGCTGACCAAACTTATCTTTAATCATATCCCTATAATCAGGATTTGTAAAGTATTTGTCAAATGCAAGGTCTCTGAAGGCTAATATAGCTTCCTGGGTTAAAGACTTGGTGGGTAACGGTTTAGCGTTTGGAGAATACTGGTCATAGTCTGACCATGTATCAGGCAGTAATTCTTTCGGTGTTTCGTCATAAAGTTTTGAACCGGGGTAAGCCATAGTGCAGTAGAAGTTTACCCACTCACACCGCAACTTCCAAGACCATTCCAGAGTCCTAATCATTGACCTCAGAGAATCACCGGGCAGGCCGAACATGAAATTACCCAGAATATTTATACCAGCCTGATGAATCATATAGGCACATTCATTAGCCACTTTAAGGTTATACTTCTCCCCGGCCAGTACCACCCCTTCAAAGCCCACTATCAGCCAGTTGAACCCTGCCCTTTTTAGCTTATCAAGTATCTCGGGGTTGACAGTATCTACCCTTGCAAAAGCACAGATATTAAGCCCATAGTCCCTCTCAATCAACCCATCACAGATAGCATTAACATGGTTCTTATTCAGGACAAAAAGTTCATCGGCAATCTTGAGATTCCTGATGCCCTTCTCTTTTACCAGGTAATCAATCTCAGTCAAAACATCTTCAGGTTTCCTGAATTCCACTTTCCGAGTTTTATACAGAAAATGAATATTACAATATGAGCAATTAAAGGGACAACCGAAACTGGTGAAGATTACGCCATAGTTATCCCGACTACTCAAATCATGGAGGCAGTGCCAGTTATGAGCCTTATACTTTGAGAAATCAATCAAGTCCCACCGGGGTTTGAGCTTTGCCAGCACTTTTGGTTCAGGTATTCCAGTGCCCCAGTGAAGCCCTGCATAGGTAGAATTACAAAGTTTAGAAAGCTCCATTGTAACATCGACTTTCGGTGTCGATGAAGAAGAGGGGGCAACTCCCATAGCTACTATCACGGCAAAGGAATCGCCTATCCTGTCAACAGTCTCCTCCAGGGAAAGACCTTCTACCTCAGCATCAAGTATCTCATCCGCGTCATAATAATCAGCAAGGTAAGCGCACCATATCGGGGGCATGAGTGCTGCCACCGGGCTAGGGCACTTATGATTCGGGTTTACGATTATCATATATTGCCTGACTCCCTTCAGATTCAAATTGAAAAGGTACCTGTTTCAAGTGAAGTGCTTTCCTGACAGATTCCTGTTTATCAGGTTCTACCACAAATATCATAAAACCGCCACCACCTGCTCCTAGTAGTTTACCACCGATAGCACCAGCTTTTCTAGCAGTTTTGTGGATTATATCTGTCTGTTTAGTTGTTACGTTGACTGCGAGTGATTTCTTCAAAACCCAAGCTACGTCAAGACAAGCTGCAAAATCTTTATAGTTGGTAAATTCAGTGAGGGCTAACACTTTTAACTTAAATAGTGCATCCTGATTTTCTTGTAACCTCGCTATCTGGTCTCTAATTATATATCCTGCCTGTCGGTACTGCCCTGTATCAAACAGCATGAGATACGGCTCAAGCCACTTGTAATCCACTTCCTCATCCACTATACCAGAGGCATAGAACCTCAGCCTTCTGAAGCCTCCTACAGCGCAGATATACTGGTCCTGAACACCTATATTGCCGTCCAGCTTATCCCTTTCCCAGACAGTAGCTAAACTGGCAATCTCTTTATTATCCTTGGAAGTACAGGCTTTAAGCATACCCACGGTAAAGGCAGAGCTGGTTCCCATACCGCATTTCATGGGCAGTTCGTGGTGAACCCACATCTTGCCATCATTTATACCGACATAGCAGTATTTGTTTATCGAGGTAGCTAAGACTGCCCCTCCATGCTCATTGAAGTATTCGGGGTAATCCGTTCCACCCCCGAAAAAGCTGATGCGGTATGGAGTCTTTGAAATAATCATGGGAAACTCAGGCACATGCTGTCAGTCCTGATTGCCTCAATCTGGGAATGGTACTGTCCGTAGATACACCTTGAGCAATCCCTGTCGGGCACAATATCCTTCATCATCTGCCTATGTCTATCACTCCCCCACCACTCAAGAATCTTTTCTTGCGGGTCACAGGAACCAATCATGTATTTCTCCACCATCTTCTGCTCCACACAGAGATACGCATTGCCATCTGTCAAAACTGGCAATATCATGGGAGCAGCAAGGCAGGCAGGGAAATCATGCTTGACATGGAACTCCGGGTCAAATTTATGGGTAATAGTATAGACATGGAAATTATCATCCTCAAGTTCATGGCACTTATCGAACTGCTCATGGATAGCGGGGATATCCAATTCCTGCCCTCTTATATTTATTTTATCAAAGTCACAGGGTCTAGCATGGAAGTCCTGAACTCCCAATTCTTTAGCCAATTTACAGGCATCATAAATCTCACGCTGGTTTTCAGGTAAGATCAGGAATTTGAAGCAGAAGTCGGTTTTACGGTTGTTAAATGCTAATTTCTTGATATTATAAATCACTTCAGCAAAACGGTCTTTGCCTTTTATATTTTTATAGGTGTCCTTATTTGAAGCATCCACCGAAAGAGCCACCCATCGACATAATGACAAAGCTCTTATAAGTTGGTCACTCATATAAACAGCATTAGTTACAAACGCAACGTCCATTAGCAAATCTAGTTTCGCATATTGAATAACTGTAGGTATAACATGACTTAACGATGGTTCACCACCCCCACTAATACAGAGTCCTCTTACCCCCCAGTTGGCAAGGAAAGTAACTAAGTTTATCATATATTCAAGCCCTAATTCACCTTGCTTCCCACCCTTCATGTAGCTCTGAGTGATACAAAAGTAGCAGTTCAGGTTACAGCCCAGGACGGGGTCAAGGTTGCATTCTATCGGTGGTGGCAGGTAGTTATCCCCATCCAGCCATTTAATAATCTGCTTGTAGTTTTCGTAGTAAGTCAGACCTTTAGCCGAGTTAAAGGAGTTATATTTGTTCTTATTCGACCATTCCAAGTGCTTCCCTCGCTTTCTCGGCAAGTAACCCTTGAGGGGCTACACCGTGCCATAAGGCTTGATTTTCCATGAAAGGGATACCTTTGCCTTTGATTGTTTTTACAATGCGAACTTCAGGACAATCGTCCGTAGGAGTGAAAACCCATCCAAAGCCAGCAAAAACATTATAAAACGAATCGATTTTTGCCTCTCCAGTCACCATCAAGCCGTTTCTGTCAACGATTGCTACAAGATTATCCAGTTTCTCATTCCCCGCGAACATGGCTGCTTCCCAGACCGAACCTTCGTAGCATTCCCCGTCTCCGAGCAGGCAATAGATTATCCCCGGCTTCCCGTCTATCTTCCTTGCCTTTGCTATCCCCGTTGCAATACCTAAGCCGTGCCCTAATGAGCCCGCAGTTATCACAGCTCCCTGTATATGATGGTCCAGGTGGACACCAAGTACACCACCTTTTTGTGCGAACTTCCATAACTCCTCCTCAGGGATATACCCCTTATCCGCTAAAATAGCATACATCAGGGGACTAGCCTGCCCTTTGGACAGAATAAAGACATCATCCTGCCCCATGTCACGATAGAACAGTTCCACCATAATCTCGACACAGGAGAAGCATGATGTGACATGACCTGTACCGGCCTTAATACACATCTCCAGAACCGTTTTACGGAGTTCCTGAGCTTTCTTGACCAGGTTGACTTTCACTTGACCTCTTGACATCCGAATCTTCGTGGTGAGTAGAAACCTCTAGTATCACCGCCTCGGTAATGCCGTGAAACTGGTGGTACTCCCCGGGCTTAATAGTCTTTGCCTTTGTAAACGGAGCTAAGATATAATCTTTCCCTTCTACCGTCAGTTTAACATATCCTTCAATGGCAAAGAAAGTTTCCTCTTTTTTGATATGGCAGTGGTAAGAGCAGGTAGCGTCCCTGTCCACAACCAGTAATTTACCGCAGTATTTGTCACTATTAACAAACCAAATCTCCGAGCCCCAGACCTTATCGACATCAACTCTCGGTTCCTTAATCAATCCCACCTCCACACCTGCGGTCCCTTAGACCCGCCCACTGAGGCAGTTCTAAGATTCCCTGTAATATATCTTTCGGCATCCATAAGGTGAAATTCTTCCTTGTTTTCGATTTTCTCAGTTGGCTGATAGGATTCGTTCAGTTCGCGGGAATAAGTAGTCTTCTCGTCAATGTAGTGAAGGCAAGTATTAAAAACCCAGTGCTTACCCAGGGCCTCCAACCCATAAACTTTCTGAATGCCGGCTTCGACATCACCGATCATGGGCTTCTCGATTCGCCAACCGGCCTGGGTAAAGTCACCCCGCCAGCCTTCCTCACCGGCAGCACCGCCAACCCTGATGGCTATTCTTTCGTCCTTTGACATTTCAATAAAGTTTGAAACATGTTCAAAAGTAGACAAATTACCTTTCAGATATTCCCGGTAGGTATAAACATCCCCTGTTTTCTGGTCATAGGCTTTCCAGATACCGGCTGTGTTATGAACCCCAAAGTCATGTCCGACATAACGAGGCCAATCTTCCGGCAACTCTCTGGGTGGTATAATATGGGCAGAATCCAGTTTATCATAAATGAGACCAGCTGGTCTGGAGAACCTGCCCCGGTGCTGCATATCGAATTTCCATGACGGCATCTTAACCCGGAGCCTTTCAAACTCCTCCTCACTGAATGCTGGGTTTAGGTTACTGTCAAACTGAACCACCTCGATATCGGGAGAGCCTTTAACCCAGGGGTCATAAATCTCCATCTTGAGCCAGCCGAGGCAATAAACAGTAGTAGTTAAGAGATACCGGGCTTTATGGATAGTACCCCGCCTCTCACAGGCTTCCCAGGCTTCTCTCTTGAAATCCTTCTGACCACATTCGTCGAGCCAGCCGCCCTTAATCGTAGCCGCCTCCAGGGACTCAGGATTCTGAGCAGAGCCGATAATCACCCGGGTCGGCTCATCGGCGTCGGGAAACAGAATTCTATCCCACGGATTCTTTTTTTCCTGATTGAAAATGAAAATCTTATCCAGTTTATTATAAACGCCATAGTGGTGAATATCCTCAAAGACATACCTGAACTCTGGTAACATCTTCTTGGATAAAAGCGGGTAAGACGAAGTAACAGCCAGGTAATCCCCCGGGCCCCGTCTCCTTATCTCCCTCTCCAGCCAGTGAGCCCCCAGTACGGTTTTACCGCCCTGAGAGCCGCATATCATGGCTATTATACGCTTCTCTGAGTCCCAAGCCCTGACCTGCCCCGGATGCAGGCGTATCCTCATCACTCCGTCTTTGGTGAATTCCCTGAACTCGGGTTTCTTTTCCTCAACCAGTGTTGCCATCTAACCCTTCTATTTTCCGTTTTTACCGCCTTTCCTACCGATGTTTCCGCCTCTTCCCTGACCTCTTCTACCTGATTTCATTCTCATTTTCTTTTCCCCCTTTTTCGTTACCTCTGAGATTATTCAATAACCTCGTTTCCCTTTTTTGAATGTTGCTTTCTAATATCTTGAAGAAAAGGATAGATGCTCTTTTTAAGTCTTCTTTGCTGATTTTCATCTTTTTACTCCTTCGTGAGATTTTATGTACCAATTACAGTACTCCAGGATTCGATTCACGGTTTACCATAATCTATACCATATACCCCCTAATCGAGACTATGGGACGCACTATAACCATTATGTAATCTCCCCCTCTATGATTTGAGCCTGAGCACTACCATAGTCCTTGATGACCTCAATGTGAGTGACCTCTATACGCTTGTACTC
>SDBV01010139.1_pt1 | contig 12396 bp, 9 predicted proteins | sample 2277081 | NCBI WGS metagenome assembly SDBV01 (sample SAMN10402039, study PRJNA504765) | marine sediment metagenome | isolation source: marine sediment core GS10_PC15, 223 cmbsf | place: Arctic Ocean: Southern Knipovich Ridge | collected 2010 | reverse complement strand
AACCAAAATCTACCATTTGTGGACGGACACTATTCGGAAAAATCAAACAAAAATCCCACCGAAAATTTAATCCCGAGGAAACACTCAGAATCATTTTAGAAGACTTAAAGGACGAAAAAAGCATCCCAGCGATTTGGTGTCGAGAGGGTACCTCTTCCAGTTTGTATTACAAATGGGGCAAGGCTTTTTTTAAAAGAAGACGAACACTTAAAGTATTTATGACCCAAAACCTTGTCTTTAAAAACATACAATAATCGGTTTAAAACGGAAATTGTTAAATAAAGGGGGCACAAAATGACAATCAAACACGAATTTATATCTCCTGAACGGGTTCTTTTTGGTCAAGGAGTTGTCGAGCACCTTGGAGATTGTGTTAATACGCTTAGAGGGAAAAAGGTTTTTCTAATAACAGATAAAGTTGTTGCAGCGCTGGATTTATTTAAAGAAGTGGAAAAATCTCTTCAGAAAAAAAACATCGAATACCATCTTTATACAGATGTTGATGCCAATCCAACTGATGTGCAGGTAGATAGAGGCGCAGAATTATACAAAAAATTGAATTCGGATACTATCGTAACCGTTGGCGGCGGAAGTTCTATCGACAGTGCAAAATCCATAGGAATAGTAGTCAATAACGGCGGATCAATACAAGACTATGAACAATATGATACCGTTGTCAATACAATCCCTCCTTTGATAGCTGTTCCCACAACCGCGGGTACCGGAAGCGAGGTTTCTGCCTGGGCGGTTGTAACGCAGACGGAAAAAAATTACAAATTTTGCCCAGGTGGATGGCGAATAATACCCCGGATTGCCCTGGTGGATCCAATGTTGATGGCAAGCATGCCATCTGCAGTAACCGCTTCCACCGGAATAGACGCTCTCAGCCACGCCATTGAGGCGGTCTGTAGTCCCTATGCCATGCCTCAAACGGATATTTTCGCTTTTTCAGCGATAAAACGGATTGTAAAACATATCGGTCCCGCCGTGGCTGACGGTAGCAACATGGAGGCCCGGGAAGGAATGGCAATGGCTGCCCTTGAAGCAGGATTGTCCATGAATGCAAATACGGGGGGTATACACGCCCTCGGTCACCAACTTAGCTCACAATATGATATTCCGCATGGCGTAGCCATGGGGATTATGATGCCGATTTTGATGGATTTTAACACGATTGCCTGTGTCGATCGAATGGCGGATATCGCGGCAGCCCTGGGAGAGAAAATTAAAGGATTGAGTCAGACCGAAGCCGCAAGGAAGGCCTCAGCCGCAGTGTTTCAATTGCAGAAATCTCTTGGGCTTCCGACGACTTTATCAGAATGCAAGGCGGATCCAAAGTTGATACCGGTCTGCGCAAAATGGTCATTAGCAGATACGAGTATACCCGGAAACCCACGGACTATGACACAGGAACAAATAGAAGCGCTTTACAGAAAAGCCTTTGAAGAAAAAGTTAAATAGTGTCCATCCACGACTTTAAAACAACAATCTTATAAGCCGCCTTGGAGTTCGGCCACGTGCCTGGTGGCATCCGTGAGCGCGCCACTCATAAGGCCCACGCATCATCGATAAACGGGATAAAATTCGGGTTTGGCAAGGAAATTTCCGATAGATTCGAATCCGTTTTTATTGTAAAAAAAAAGAATGTTCTAAACAAAACACTGCCATGGGAGGAAATAATATGCCGTATGCCGACAATCAGGGAGTCCATATCCATTATCAGGTTGAAGGCAAAGGGCCGCCACTGGTACTCCAGCATGGGTTCACGAGTAATCTGGAGCGTTGGCGACAGTTTGGGTACGTCGACGCGCTCAAGCAAAACTATCAACTTATTTTGCTGGATGCGCGTGGGCATGGTGCGAGTGACAAACCTCACGATCCGGCCGCTTTTGCCTGGGATGTACGCGCCGACGATGTCGTGGCGGTGCTCGATCATATCGGCCTGGGACAGGCCCATTTCTGGGGTTATTCGATGGGCGGGGTCTACGCGTTCAATCTTGCGAAATATGCACCCGATCGCGTGCAATCGTTGATTATCGGCGGAGCTTGTCCAAATGCCATGAGTTCCGAGCCGTTTCGCAATGTCGATGGCACGGACCCGGATGCATTTATTACCGCGTTAGAAGTACTTGTAGGGGAACGTTTCACACCGGAAGTGCGGGAGCTGATGCTTGTTAATGACTTTCAGGCACTTTCGGCGGCAGCCGGCGACCGTGCGTCGATGGAAGATATCCTGCCTGCCATGACCATGCCGTGTTTGGTCTATGTCGGTGAAGATGACATCCGCTACCAGCCAGCTAAAGAGTGTGTAAAACAGATACCCAGGGCTACTTTTGTAGCGTTACCGGGCTGTAACCATATACAAGCGTTCATGAACCGTGAGCTGGTGATGCCGCATGTTACAAGGTTTTTGCAGACGGTAACTAAAAGTGTGAAAATGGCTGATTTAATTTAACCGAAACTTTCGATTCCACACGAAAGTGCCGGGGTAAGACACTACATGGTGTCCGACCTTATCAGGTTCGGTTACGTATTAGGTCAATTTGCGAATCTTGAGGCAATTTCCAACTGTTTCACCAACTTAAAATTATCAGACTTCCTGCTTTTGTCGAACCCGGTTTTAATGGGCCAAGTGTGGCGGGTGCATCACATTTTGACATTAACCGGCAAAATCCATATCAGAAAAAATTTTTGAACCTATCATATAGCGACCGTTGCCTTTCATTGTTTAAAGCACTACATTATTTTTTTCATACAAACACGCGAACATATGACCATTTTGTAAGCTCAAAACCATTCGGCGTTCAGGGACATTTTGAGGATGCCCACCTGCCGTCGATAAGGGGATTGAAATGGATATAACACAAACCGCCGCAAAGACCAAAGGGGCGGCTATTTATATGGCGGCTTTGGGTAGCGATTTAAAAAACCACGCCCTGAAAGCGATCAGTGAGGCACTTAAAGCCAGGCAGCCCGAGATTGTGGCGGCCAACCAAAAGGATTTGGAAACGGCCCAAAAGGAGTCTCCGGCGGCACCGCTGCTCAAACGATTGCGCTTTGATGCCACTAAAATAGGGGAGGCCTGCGACGGTCTGGCCAGCTTGATCCACCTGGATGATCCAGTGGGTGTGACCCTGAGCACAACCGAATTGGACAAGGATCTCGTTCTCTACAAGGTCAGTCGTCCCATCGGCGTCATCGGTGTGATTTTCGAATCGCGACCCGATGCCCTGGTACAGATTGCCTCCTTGTGCCTGAAAAGCGGCAACGCGGTCCTGCTCAAAGGGGGTAGCGAAGCTGCTCAAACCAATCGTATCCTGGCTGAAATTATTACCACTGCAAGCCTTAAGGCCGGTTTGCCCGAGGGTTGGATGGCGCTGCTGGAGACCCGGGATGAGGTGGCCGAGATGTTGCAGCTCGACGGGCAGATCGATTTGATTATTCCCCGAGGCAGCAATGCTTTTGTCAAATACATCATGAACAACACCCGTATTGCGGTTTTAGGCCACGCCGACGGGATTTGCCATCTCTATATCGACCCCTCCGCCGATAGCGACCTGGCTGTCAAACTGGCAGTGGACAGCAAATGCCAATACGTGGCCGTGTGCAACGCGATCGAGACCATCCTAATCCACCAGGATCAAGCCACGACACTCCTGCCGGCTTTGAAAAGTGCTTTGGAGGACCGCGGTGTCGAGATTCGAGGATGTGCGGCCACCCGCAAGATTATTGATGTTCATCCGGCTAATGAAGAGGATTGGCGCACTGAATATCTTGATTTAATCGTTTCCATCAAGGTGGTTTCTGAACTGGAAACGGCCGTGGACCACATCAACCGATATGGCTCCGGTCACACCGATGTGATCGTCACGGCCGATCGCAAACGCGCGGTAGCTTTTATGGACCGGGTGGATTCGGCCGATGTCTTCTGGAATTGCAGCAGCCGATTCAGCGATGGTTTCCGCTTTGGCCTGGGGGCCGAGGTGGGCATCAGTACCAACAAGATTCATGCCCGGGGCCCGGTGGGTATGGAGGGACTGATGATCTATCAATGGCGTCTGATGGGCAACGGACAGATTGTGGCCGATTACAGCGGTGACACGCCCAAAGAGTTTACCCATCGCAAACTTGATGAACCGTTTATGCCTTGATAAAGATAGGTGTTATCCATCCATAAATTGCCCTTTTAGCCTGCAGAGCGATCGGGTGCGGGTTTGATCAAAATAATAATTGATGATTTTTAACTTGGACACCTGTATTGATTATCTTGAAGTCGCAGATGGATATCCGTTAACTTGTGCCCATCCACAAACGGCATCTTTTGGCCCAGAGCGGCGTTTTCGCTCTTTTGAAATCCTCGAAATAGCCCGCTATACCTGCGGTTTCAAAATTGCTCAAGCCTTGCTCTGAACCAAAATCTACCATTTGTGGACAGACACTAACTTATTTTCGATTTCAATTGTTTTAACAAAATGAAAGCAACTCTATGCCGATCCAACGCCTCAAACAGGCACAGCGCATTGTTATCAAAGTGGGCAGCAATGTGCTCACCGCCCGCAGCAGCCTGAATCTGTACACCATCGATTCAATTTCCCGACAGATTTGTGTTCTGTTGGACAAGGGATTGGAAATATTGCTGGTCTCTTCCGGGGCCATGGCTGTCGGCTTGCGCAAAATGGGCATGGAGCGTCGGCCTGATGAGATTCCCAAACGTCAGGCAATCGCGGCCGTGGGGCAAAGCGGTTTGATGAATGCCTATGAGGCGGCATTTGGCCGCTGCGATAAAAAGGTGGCCCAGATACTGCTCACCAGTGAAGATTTGAACAACCGTCAACGTTACCTCAATGCTCGCAATGCACTTTATACCCTGCTGGATTGGAAGGTCGTACCCATTATCAACGAGAACGACACAATCATGGTGGATGAGATCAAACTGGGCGACAATGACAACCTGGCGGCCATGATCACCTTGTTGATGGATGCCGATTTTCTCATCAATTTAACCGATATCGACGGATTGTACACCAAAGATCCCCGGATCCATCCCGATGCACAACTTGTTTCCGAAGTCACCACTTTTAAAAAGGAAATAGAGAACTTCGCCACCAGTATTCCCGGAGCGCTGGGCAGGGGCGGCATGTTCAGTAAGATCAAGGCCGCTAAAAAAGTCACCGCGGCTGGCATCCCCATGATCATCGCCAAAGGGGATAAACCCGATATCCTGCTTCAGCTTTTTAAAGGGCAGGCCCATGGCACCTATTTTGTCCCTCGGAAAAAAAAATTGGCCAGCCGAAAATGCTGGATCGCCTATACCCTGACACCCAAGGGCACTTTAGTGGTGGATTCAGGCGCTGCTCAGGCTTTGGTCAAAAGCGGTAAAAGTTTACTTCCCAGCGGCATTGTGGATGTGGAGGGTGAATTCGGTATTGGCGCGGCGGTGGCCTTCGACAATCAACAGGGTGACCCACTGGGGGTAGGATTGGTAAACTACACCGCAGCTGATATTCGTCTGATCAAAGGCCTGAAAACCGGTCAGATAGCGGATCGCCTGGGAGCAAAACCGTATGATGAGGTGATTCATCGGGATAATCTGGTCATTACGGTCTAATCCGCCCTTTCCCTGGATAACCGTGAAATGAGCATCACCTAAATTGAGCAAAAGCCAATGACACCTCGTTGGCAGTGCCTGTCGACCACTGGAGAGTTGTCGGAGGTTTGCCATTAAATAGTGTCCATCCAGAAACGGCATCTTTTGGCCCAGAGCGTCGTTTTCGCTCTTTTGAAATCCTCGACATAGCCCGCTATGCCTGCGGTTTCAAAATTGCTCAAGCCTTGCTCTGAACCAAAATCTACCATTTGTGGACGGATACTAAATAGCTAGTGTCCTATCCATAAATGGCCCTTTTCTCTCTGCTCGGCATTTTTGAGTGGGTTTAGCACGTATTTCTTTCTGTCCCGTTTTATATCAAACACAGATGTGGGCGACAAAGATCGTTTTCGTTCAGAAACGGGTTAGCGGTTGACTTCCGGATCTTGTATTTCTTTACGGACCAGAAGGCTTGTGATTTCCCAAAACCGGCCGTCGCGAAAGATCGTTAGACGGATTACAGATCCGGGGATAAAACCTAACATCTTTCGGCGAAAGATCATGAAATTGATCAACGGCTTCCCGTTCAGTTTGACAATGATGTCTTTGCGTTTGAGGCCGGCTTTTTCAGCTGGGCTTCCTTTTTCCACCTCGACGATGCGGCCACCCCCTTTACCCGGATAACCCAGCGAGACAGCCGCCAACGGGTCCATAGGAACCGCCGCTACCCCAAACCAACCGCGTTCGGTCTTTCCCAATACAAGCATGGGCATGACCTCTTTGATGGTATTTATGGGTATGGCAAAACCGATCGACTGAGCCTTTGAGACCACGGCGGTATTGATGCCGATTACCTCTCCGTACAGGTTGAGCAGGGGCCCCCCGGAGCTTCCAGGATTGATGGCCGAATCGGTCTGAATGAAGTCCAGATGCGCTTTGCTTGCCTGGGGAGCAACCCTTTCCAGGGCGCTGACGATGCCCGACGTGACGGTGTGCCTTAGACCAAAGGGATTTCCAACCGCAATGACCATTTCTCCGGTCTGGAGACTGTTCGAATCCCCCAAAGGGAGCCATTTAAGGCGGTCGCCGGCCTCGATTTTAATCAGTGCCGAATCGGTCAGACGATCGATTCCGATTATCTTGGCGGGGTATTCCGCGCGGCCTTCAAAAAGGATAACCCGTATGTCGGTGGCATTCTCGATTACATGCGCGCTAGTCAGGATATACCCGTAATTGTTAATGATAAACCCGGAGCCTAAACTGAATCCCTTTATTCGGGAAGGGATTCGCTCCGGTATATGGAAAAATTTAAATAATTTAGATCCGAAAGAGTTTGAAGATGATTTGTGCGTGCCTGCCGACCGATCCGAGTCGACTTTATTTTTCTCGCGCTGAAAAGTGTACAGATTCACGACCCCGTCTTTAACCCTGTCTGTAAGTTCGGCAATGCTGCGGTTGTGAATCAGGATCGTGGCGCGTCCTTTTGGGTCGCCGCCTTCAACCCAAAAATTGCTCAAATCGATATCTTTGAATGAAAGCCTGCTGAAGCGCTTATCGAAAATCGGCGCATCGGCCTCAGCCGTTATTTTTTCGTTTGTCTTTAATTTGGAAGACGTCGCGCAGCCGTAGGTCATCAAAATCCAGATCGTCAAAAGGGCGGTTACCGTGATATGCACAAGGCCGGATTGTTTCAAGGACAGCTTCATTCAATTTCCTTTAGAGATTTGATACACTTAAAGCGCTACATTTAACCGAATTTTAAACTTCCCTTTTCCCAGAGTGGCCCCGAGGTGGGTTAGAACGAGTATTTTACTATTTTTGAATCTATTGAAACCTTCGTTGAAATCGTTGATGCAGAACTGATCAATGGTCAAGAATTTTATATAAAAGGCAAGACTCCCTGTATTAGATGGATGTGATCCTATTGTTTTTCGTTTATGAATCGGTTTGAACCATTTGTCAACAATGTCCTTAAATTTCAAGGGTTCGCGAAAAAAATAACTTCACATTTTAGCATCTTAGCTTCAGCCCATCTTTGGCCGATGCCTCACTCGCAAAATTCTCGAAATAGCCCGCTATTGTTGTGGTTTTGCTCTTTCGGATCAGCCAAATCCGAACCCAATCTCAGCGCCAATTCTGCTAAGTTATTTTTGCGCGAACCCTAAGCAGCGGCAATAGGGACCATCACATTCATTTTGACCGGATCAACTTGTTATTTTGTAATTCAGTAATGACAAATTTGATCATCGCATTAAGTATTTGACTTTTTGAGTCCTTGCTCGATGTTTTTGATTGCCCGGACCAAATTAGTTTTTCTGTTTTGACATCATACAAAGTCGTTTCCAATCGAAGGGTTCTTCTCGTACTTGAATAACCCCGATCATAGGCATAATTACCGTAATAGCCTCTATGGGCTCGACCACCTCTTGTGTAGGCGTCTATCTCTTCTTTATCAATCAAGTGTGTGATGATCACAGCATCGTTTTCAAATTGAATGGCAGCGTTAAATATCGTCTCTTTTTTCAGGTCTAAATCTATAGGCATCGGTATGGCATCTACACTTAAGATCGCGTTAGCCCCAGCTGATTTTAGCTGTGCAACGAATTTGCCTTCAAAAATTCGACGGGTATCGTCATTGACCATCATTGCAATTACTAAAATATCAGATACGGGTCCTCCTTTATAAGCCTCATCCATCTGCTTGTGAGTGAGTTTGGTCCCGGCGCATGAAATAATCAGAAAAATAAAAGAAAACAAATAGACAAAACTTTTAACAGATCGTTGCATCATTAAACTCCCCTAAAAAAATTCTATTGAGTGGAACACCTAGTCGTCCCGAACCGGCTTTTGATTGATGGTTTCAGGCTTAAAACCGACAAGCGTTTTGTAAAAAGTTATGGCTCCATCGACATCGGTTGTCCAAAGCGCGTTTAGCACCCATTTTCCTATCGTCAAATCACTGTCCAACGGGTCCCCGTTTTTGTCCGTAAAAATGCAAGAATAGCCCCTTGCAGATCTCCGGCAATGGCAATACTCGCCCGGTCATGAAAATCCATGAGTTCTTTGAGAATAACGCCGCCCCGAGACGGATAGGGTCTTCTGTTCGATCCACATCCGGTATGGAAAGGTGGCTCAACCAGCGAGATTCACTTATTTTTTCATCCGTCCGTCTCAAGTAGATGATACTGCCGATTGAGATGTTGTTTTTTTGATTGTGGCGTAGAAAGAGTCATCCAACGTGTGCCTCCCTTTTCGGATCGCATCTATTTTTGATATAGATATATGTTATCAGAAGTAGGTTTTGCGTGTCAAATTTATAAACGGAAACAGAATTCCAGTTCATGTAATTCTCATCGCTTCAACAATTCGCATGCCTTTTGAGGCCGGGGTTAGATGAGTCAAAGTGATCCTTTTTGATCGCCTCATCGAAGGTTCGGCTGTCAGCTATTGGCCTGTAGAGCCGAAAGTTCAAACTCATAATTTTCTGGATCACATTGGCCACTTTATGATATAATCGGAATGTGGAGTGAATCTATTTGAATCCATTGAAAAAGAATTGTAGCAGCGTGATCCGTAAAGGATATTATGTCTAAAAAGATAAATTGCTGGAAACTCTTTTTTCTACTGTTTTTTGTGGTTATTAATGCATGTGACAAGTATGATTCCGAAAAAACCACCCGTGCCCTTATAGACCTGACACTCGGCATTCAACCGGATGGCGCAGAGATGACCGGGTTGGTTTTATTAGCTAAAACATTGAAATTATTTAATAAAAATGGATTGCGCATTACTTATAAAGATTACCATACGGGTGGCCAGGCCTTGAGTGCGCTTGAAAACAAAGAAGTCGATTTGGCATTCACCGGGGAATATATTTTTTTAAAAAATTTATTGAAAGGGAGTGATATAAGAATTATTGCTTCTATCGCCACTTCTAATCCAATACGTGTCGTGGCCCATAAGGGCATCGGTATTAAAACACCTGCAGACTTAAAGGAAAGAAGAATTGCATTGATTTCCGAGTCCAGCAGCGAGTTTGATTTAGGGATTTTTCTCCTTTACTATGGAATAAAGATAAATGCGGTGAATATCCTCAAATTGCCGACGCCCAAGGCAGTATATGAGGCGTTCGTCACCGATACTGTCGATGCCGCCATCCTTTGGGAGCCATATATTACAAAGATAAAGAAAAAATTGGAAAATCAAATATACGACTGGTCACCGCATAGCGGAAAACAGTTATTTTGGCTTGTAAGCGCCCAGGAGCAGTTCGTTCGTCTGTATCCAGACAAGGTGAATCGATTTCTCACAGCAGTCAGAGAAGCTGAAGTCTTTTTGGAAACGAATCCGGATATCGCAAGACAGGCCATATACAATCAATCAAATCACACTCAAGACCATTTCGACTATATGTTCTCCATTGTTGAGAGTGAACTTATTCTGGATCATTCCCTACTGATCGCACTGGAGGATCAGGCTCGATGGTTGATATCCAACCGACAGACAAACTTCGATAAAATGCCGAACCTATTGAGATATTTTTATTTCAATGGGATGCAACGGGTCAAGCCGGAGGGGATTCACATCGTCCATTAGGAGAACTATCCATGAAGATTACAACCAAGCTGAAGATTATCCCGACTATTGTTATATGTATGACAATCGCATCTGCCATAATTATTTGGTTATTATTTCAGGAAATGCGTCAAAAGGAAATTCAAGGTGAAAATATAACATCGATTTTTACGGATATATTTAAACTCGATGTGCTAATGCATGAATACCTCTTGCATCTTGAAGAAAGACCAAGAGAACAGTGGGTGATCCAAAATAATACCCTGTCTCTTTTATTAAAAGGAATCTCGTTTAAAAACCCCAAGGATGAACGTGCTTTAAAAACGCTTCGCAACAATCAAGCAAATATAACCGAACAGTTCGACCGCATAATATCTTTGCAAGAAGACCCGAATTCCAAAAAAGATATTGATTTCTTTAGTAAATTAAATGGACACTTGCAAAGCCGGATCGAAATGGGTTCTCAAAACATGATTCGTCATTCGGTTCAACTATATCAAAGGTCTCAAAAGGATTTAATCAACACCCAAAAGAAAATGGGTTGGTTTCTCATCTTTGTTATATTGTTTTCAGGAACTTTAATCGCCTTGCTTACAATTTTTATCGGTCGAAGTATTTTTAAACCTATTTCAGAGCTCTCTCGTGCAACTGAAATCGTCGGCTCAGGAAATCTTGATTTTCAGATTGCCTCGAAGAGAAATGACGAATTGGGCCGGTTCAGTAAAACATTTGATCAAATGGTTTCACGCTTGAAAGATGTTATGCTCTCCCGTGCTTTTTTGCTAGAGGAGGTGAAACATTTGGATCGCATAGCGACCTTGGGCACCCTCACAACCGCCATTGCTCACGAAATTAACCAACCGCTGGCAGCTATCTTGAGCAATGCCCAGGCTGCCATCCGATTCCTAAATAAAGATCAGCCTGATTTTAACCAGGTGGGGGAGGCACTCCACGATATCGTATCAGATGACAAACGTGCTGCCGAAGTGATCCGGCGGCTGCGCATGATGCTAAAAAAAGAGGAATTTAAGTATGAGGTGTTGGAACTCAACGACGTTATCCAAGAGGTTGTCGACCTTCTCCGGAGTGAGATTATCATTATGAAAACTTCAATCGAGATGAATCTGGATGTGGAAATTCCCGCTGTTTACGGTGACCGGGTTCAGATCCAGCAGGTTATTCTAAATTTGCTCGTCAACGCGTTTGACAGCGTGAGAGATCAACCTTCAGAAGCCCGAAAGGTTCGTATCACCACCCGGATTGGAGAGGCCTCCAGCATTCTCATCCGTGTGAGCGATTCAGGCTCTGGAATTGAGGATCAGAACCTGGAGACCGTATTTGAGGCGTTCTATACTACCAAAAGCAAAGGAATGGGTATGGGGCTTCCTATCAGTAAAACTATTATCGACCAGCACAACGGTCGCATTTGGGCTTCAAATAATCCTGAAGGAGGCGCTGTGTTCACTTTTACCTTGCCGATAAGCAAACATGAATTTTGTAAAAACTAACTTCTAGAAGGAGCGTTAAAAATATGACGGTTGAAAACGCCCTAGTCTTTGTTGTGGATGACGATCCCTCCCTTCGTAAGAGCCTGGACCGGCTTATCAGATCTACGGGGCTTGCCGTCGAAACCTTTGCCGCTGCCCAAAAATTTGTAAAGCGCCACTGCCATAATGGACCCTCGTGTCTTGTCCTCGATGTAAAAATGCCCGGCCTCAGTGGTCTGGAGCTGCAGGAAAAACTTCTATCGCAAAATAATGAAATTCCGATAATATTCATTACCGGCTACGGCGATATACCCATGACCGTGAAAGCGATCAAGAAAGGCGCCGTCGATTTCCTCAGCAAGCCATTTGACGATAAAGATCTTCTTGCTGCGGTGCATGAAGCCCTCCAGAGAGATTCCAAGGCGCGGACGATACGGGAAGAACAGGAGGGAGTTAACCAGCGCCTGAAATCGCTGACACCTAGAGAATATGAGATTTTAACATATGTGATCACGGGTATGTTAAATAAACAAATTGCCTATGCCCTGAACATTAGTGAAAAAACCGTTAAAGTCCACCGGGGGCGCGTTATGGAGAAAATGGTCGTAGATTCCGTGGCCGAACTGGTGCGGCTAACGGAGAAAGTGAATATCAAACCCGCAAAAATACTCTTCTAAGCCGATTCTAAATCCCTTAATGATTGTTCTTCCATATCTTGAACCACCTTCTCCTTATAAGACCAAAGTC
>SDBV01010138.1_pt1 | contig 12396 bp, 24 predicted proteins | sample 2277081 | NCBI WGS metagenome assembly SDBV01 (sample SAMN10402039, study PRJNA504765) | marine sediment metagenome | isolation source: marine sediment core GS10_PC15, 223 cmbsf | place: Arctic Ocean: Southern Knipovich Ridge | collected 2010 | reverse complement strand
GAATCATTAAGGTATCTTATCTTAAATTGAGTTTTAGGATCAATAGTAAATCTAATTCCATATTCAGAATCATTTGTTTTTATATTGTAATTGCTTATGATCTTTTTTGTATGAGGATCTGCACAAGTATTATTTACTGAATAAATACCAACACCTAAATCTGCTATATTTAAATTTTCATCTATTACAATAAAATTGTTTACTGAACTTCTGCTTTCAAATGATGCGATTGTATCAGATGAATTTCTTATTGTTATATTTAACCTAAATACTGGTGTATCTGTACAATTTGATTTTATGTTAATTGATGCAACTACATCTTTATTAAATACTGATCCATCAAAAGGGCTTATAGAAAATATTATTGGATTAACATTATCTAAAGTATAGTTTAAAAGCATTGTTGCAGAATTATTCAATGCAGAATTATCAAAGCAAGTTAAGTTAAGGTTAGGGAAATTTTGGGATAATGCAATTTCTCCAATACCCAAAGTCAAATTTACATTAACAGATTGCTGGAATGTATTGCTGTCAAATAATGTTGTAGTATTCCTTAAATCGCAAGTGATGGAATTATTATTATTTCCTGTTACCAAAAATATTATGGGTAATGGAACTGTATTGTTTCTTGTATTGTTTGCTGGGAATATTAAGGTTATATTTGGTGGAGTTGTATCTCCTGATGATCTATAAACATTAGCAAATTGTTCTGGTCTAGATGTTCCATTAACAATACTGAAATTATCCCATCTAACATTAGGGGAATTTGCAACTTCCGAACCAAAATTCATAAATGTTATATTTGTGAAATTTTCATTCAATGCCAATAGACCACGAACAACCCCCGAAGCATTTATTATTTCCACTTGCTTATCTGAAAACAGAATTTGAACATTACGAAATAACCCATCATCCGTTATACCTTCTATTATGTCGGTTGTTCCATCAGGGATATTTTCAAGTTCAACTGAATTATTTGACAATATGCTTATAGTGAAAGATAAATTGGTATCAGATGTATGGGTGGTATTGTCCAGCCAAAATTCAGCAATTCTCTTATCAACCCCTGTTGTTAAATCAACTGCAATATCCAAGAATATGCTCCAATTATTATGGTTTCTTTCAACAGATGCACCTGGAAGTTCATTTATGTATCTTCCAAATTCTCCAACAGCATCTATTACATAATTTCCTTCCTCAGATGTAACACCCCCTGTCCAGTTAGCTAGATTCCCTGTTTCATTCCCCCTCAATTGAACTCTAGGAACTGCTGGGATTATCAATATACTTTGATTTGATTGTCCTAAAGTATCAATAACTGTTGCTTGAAGTTGAATTATGCTCGGAGAAACTGCCGATATGTTAAAGGAATGATTTACTAAAGTTCCTGAAACTGCAACAGATGTGAAATTTAACAATGTTCCTGTTCTGTTGTCAGCTAAAGTGATATTAATTATACCAATATCATCCGTCGCAACTACATCAAATCTTATCACTTCAAAAAAGTCAGGAGTTGTTTCATTCAAAAATGTGGAAACAATTAATGGTGGGTTATCTACTACAACTTTATCTGCAATAAAAGTTACCATTTTAAAGGTGCTTCCTAATGAAAGAAACAAATTTACATCAACTGCTGATTCGTTGCATCCCAAAGAAGTTTCATCTACCGGAGTTGCTAATGCAGAAAAATCAAAACCACCTACAAATTCTCCGGTGTTTATATCCCATTGGCTAAAATTTGTTAATGTTGATGTAAAGATAGATTTATTAGTAGTGCACATTCCAAAATTGCCTTTATTTTGAAGGTCAAATTGTATGTTTGCTCTCTCTAATTGTGTAGAAGTATTCCAAATAGAAAAGTTACCTGCACCTGGAAGTAAAGCAGTACCGGTATACATATATAAAAAACTATTATTCTGAGCAACACTTAAATCCGGATTTACATTTCCCCAGGGTTCCGGTCTATAATCATAATTTTCACTTTGGTCTACCCCTGCATGGTTAAAAGTATGAACTATATCTGGATCTGCAAGATTCACATAAATAAATTCATCATTACATGCAACCCCCTTCGCCCCCACATCTCCATGAGAAATTATAGTACCATCATCAGTTCCATTGGGTAAATACCTATTAGTATCAAATTGTGCAGAACCAAATGTAAGGTAAAGAAAAGACGCATTTGGAGTTTTACATATTCCCTTAATTGATGAATCTGCACTTATATTAAGATTACTTAATCTATAATTATTTACAGGTTCTACTACTACTGCATTGACTAATGGAATGAATGTCAATATAATCATCATAAAAATAAATATCAAAAATTTTTTCATTTATCCACCAACACCCCTAACCAATTTAAATAATAAAACTATAAATATAATTCTGATCGGAACAAATAAAACAAGATCAATTACAACAGGGATATTTCCAAATGTCCAAAAAAACATTGTAAATATTGATGTAACTATCCCCAATATAGATACACTATCCTCAGAAAAACCTTGACCTGATTCAAATTCCACACCTTGTGTATTTAAATCTGTAACTTGTTGATCAAAAGCTGCATGGATAAATGGAAGAAGTACACCTAATGCAACAAAGAAAATTATAATTGTTAATAATAGATTTGTATCTGACATTTTTCATTTTATGTTGAATTTTCAGCAGTAAACTGCCTTCTAGCCCATAAGACTACTGAGAAAATTGCAAGTATAATAATTACAAGCATAATCCCAAAAGATATTGCACCAATTATTGTTCCTATAATAAATATAAACGCATTTCCAATAATCATAAAAATAACTTTGTTCATTGTGATCATGCTACTATTCACTTTATCTTTTGTTGTTAATACTGCTATTGTCCAACCTAACATTAATAATAAAACAAAAACTAATGGAGAAACTTTAAATTGATTTGATCCTCCTTCCACAAATCCAATAATACCTTCATTTGCTAATGCATCTGCTGTAATATTTAATAATGGCTCTTCAATTTCTGCTGCTGCTATTAATTCAACTTCAACTATGCAGCTAACCCCATCTTCAAATGTTAATCCTTGTTGTGCTACTGAAAATAATTGTTCTTCAACATCTGCTTCCGTCAAATTAGTATCTTGAATTTGTGTCCTTATTATCCCATTAGTAATAGTATTATTCATTTCAAATCTAGGAGTATATATAACAACTGCTTCCCCTGAAATCGGATTGGTTGATATATCAGGCAAGGATCTATTTTGCTGATTACTATCTCCAAAATAAGCAGATGTATCAAAGTTAATATTATCAAATCCTAATGCAATAGTATTGGTATCTCTTGCTGTTACCTTAATTTGCATGGTTGTATTTATTTGTATCAAGGTATCAACAGGGCAAGGGATATATTCTATGTCCACTATAACAGCAGGATTATTTTTTCCCCTATCATCAAAATAAAATATATTAGTTTCTGTCATTGAAATAATATCATCTTGACCAAACTTTTCTAAGTCTATTGCTAAATTAACCCCCCTAGTCGTTTGGGGATCAAATATTCTATCCAAATCAGCAGGTGTAAAATCTAATTTAAAAATACCATAAGTTGATAAAATTTCTTCCAGATCAACTGATTCTGTCAGTTCATTTGAAAATTGAACTCCATGTATCAGATGATGTTGTTCTTTTACATCAAAAGAAATATTAAACCCTAATTCTTCAAATGGAAAACCATAAACAATATGGGAAAATATTACTCCTGTCCGTTTATCAGATCCACAAAGTAATTCATATTCATTATCTACTGAATCAAATCCCATAACGCATACATCCTGATCATTAGGGGAATCAGGGATAAAATTTCCTAATGCAATATTAGAAATTATATTTCCATCAGCTTCTAATAATGACAATTCCTCAGGATATTCATCAACAGTAGATCCATCAGATCCAGAAAGACAAAATATTCTAAAATCATCATTTGAACTTTGAGCACCAATACATGATTCTTTATTAGCTTCACCACTAAATAATTCTGCTGATATTGGGGATGTAAAAGAATTAGTTAATGAATTTGTACTTTCACAATCACCAGTAATAAGTTCAGGTACATTCTCAGGCTCAAATCCTGTCAATTCAACTGTCAAATTATTTAACCAAAATATATGCCATTCAGCAGTTGCACCACCTGAATCTTCTTTTAATCCCATAGAAATAATATACTCTAAATTTCCATCCCCATCAAAATCATCAACAACAACTTTTTTATCTCTAGGTGAACACAAAGCAATTCCATCACTTGATGGTTGCCCTTCTGAAAATATTGTAGTTTCTGATGATGTTAAACCTGTTGAATCAAAAGAAAATGCATTATGAAATGCTGTAAATGAATTAAATTCATCTAAAGTATTTCTGGAAGTTACTGTCATTATACATTCATTTGCTGCCCTGCATCCGATCATTGGATGTGTTACTGATGTTGAAACCGTAAATCTTTTTTCTAATTGAATACCATCTGATTGCGTAAAATTAAATATAAACAGTACATCATTCGTAGAATTAACATTTAATGCTAAAAATATTATTTCATTGATTGCATCACCATCAATATCAAAAGAAAGAACATTTGAAATATCAACAGGATTATCTCCAATATCAAAAACTGCACCGATAATATCCAATTCTTTATTTTGGTATGCCCTAACTGTATCTTCATCCACAATTATCATTTCAGAAATAGAATTATTATCAAAATCATCTATTATAGGAGTTGCTTCTGATCCTGATAAACCTTTTGAAAATTGATCAAAATCAAATATTCCATCAACAGGTGCAATATCAAGAAATGATCCTCTACCTTCATTAGAATAATCTTGATCAACACCACCTGCTGTTGGGTATCTTGTTGTTCCTATTGCAATAACACTAGGAATTATAAAAATCAGCAACATTAAGCATACTATATATAGTTTCATTTTATTTTGTTGGAGATATTGTTATTTTTTCACTACTCCTTATACCCTTTCTTTTTATTTCTGATTCAATAAATGGAATCCAAAATTTTGCAAAAGAAACTAAAACAGGTTGTCCATTAATAAAAAATTTATCTTTGTTCTCTTTTACTGCCTTATTTCTTAATCGTTTTATTTCATTTAAACTAATCCTTATATCTTTATTGGAATTATTATTAGGATTATTATTGGAGTTGTTATTAGGATTATTTTTATCCATAGGATTATTTTTCTTTTTGAATGATCTTATAATTGCCAATGCAACAGCAACACCCAATAAAGTTCTCAATAATCTTTCTGTTTTTTTTCCATTAGGATTTGAAACTTTGGGTATTAATCCTTTATTTCCAAATTCCTTTCTTGCTTTTGAAAATGCAATAGCTATTGCCTGATTCTGAGGTTTTCCTTCCTTTCTTTGCCTTGAAATTTCCTTAGAAATAAAATCTCTTTGATTTTTTGGTAATCTTGTTGGTTGATTGTTGTTTGATTGTTCGCTGATTTTTCGTTGATTGTTCGTTTGTCCTGATCCCATTATAACTTTTCTTTGAACACGATCATTAGGATTTCTTTCAGAATTAATTACTTTATTATTAGGGTTAGAAGTTCTTTCATTACTATTAGGATTGTTCATATTACTGAACATAGCTTTCCTTTCCCTGTCGGATCTTATATGTCCTGCCATTTTTAAGGTTAATAATCTCAATATATATAAACATTATGGAAAAACTTATATATGCACACACACACTATATTTACTATGGAATGTACAGAATGTAAATCTAAATTTGGATATGTTAGGATTTCTACTAAACAATGGGTTTGCAGGAAATGTGGAAATATCCAAAAGTTATTAACATCAAAACAGATGGCAAAAAACTTTATGGGATTAACTCAATGAACTCTAAAAATAGATCTATTATATTAGTATCAGTAAGGATTCAATGTCCTATCTGCCATGAATCTTATTTGAATAAATATAATCTAAGGCAACATCTTTCTGGAAGTCATACAGATGATGAAGGAATAAAATATATGAAAAGGCATAAACTGATTTAATTCTTTCCTTGTATTGCCCTTTTGATCGTCAGGAAACAAGCAGCAGAAAATATTAAGATCAAAACAACTGAAAATAAAACTCCTATTGGCATTATTAATCCTAGATCCAAAAATGCACCACGAATCAATCCAGTAAATGCTACTATAATAGAAATTATAATGATTGCAGCAATTAATACATTTCCAATATTTTTGTTATCTACCATTTAAGAAAATAAAATAAAAAAGAAAAAGAGAAAGAAAAAATTAACCCCTTAATATTTTTCTTAATCCAACAAACACAGCAGCAGCGAATACTATTCCCAAAACAACTGTGAATAATACTCCTAATGGTAATGATTCTCTAGGAGTAGTTAAACAGGCAATTCCTGATCCTTCTGATGAACTATTTATTGCACAAAATCCAGCAGGATTATCAAACGCACAACCTTCATCTTCACAAGCATCAGTTTCAGAAAATTCATTAAGTCCACTTAGAAATATACTAACAAAACCAACCACTATTGCAATAGCAATTATGAATGATAATAAAACTTCAAAATTTATTTTTGTTTCAACCATTTTTATTTATAATCGCAACCTGGATTATCGCAAGTTTCTCCTTCCATATTAACCCTCAAAGTTATTAAAATAATAAAAATTAAAAAAAGAAAAAATAAAAATTGCCGACTTTGATCATTTGATCAAAATCTTAGTCCTTTAAGCACTCCCTTAAAGATTGCAACAGCCAAGATTATTCCCAACACAGTTGTGAATAGACTTGCCAAAGCGATCCCTGAGGTAGACAGGTTTGTAAAACTTGTCAGGGCAATAGGGACTAAAGCAGCAGCAATAAATACAAACACAACAACACCAATCAGCTTGTCGGTAAGTACCTCAGCAGATGCTTGACCTTTCTTACCCATTTTCCTCATTAGAGCAATAGTTTTGTCAAACATATTGTTTTTTTCCTCCTTAGAATTTTTAATAAATCTCATAATTAGGTGAATATGCGAAAACTATATAAAGATTGCTGCAAATATCATGCAGTAATGGTGCATGATAATACTTATTCTGAAAGATTAATTTGTTCTAAGAGGATCAAGAATTACATAAATAAAGAATGTAAGCAAAAATTCGTGGAAGAATATCCAGAAACAGAAGGATCAAAAATTACAGAAAATCAAATACTAACTTATTTAATAAAAAGCAAGTTAGGATTATTTTATCTTGAAAATGGTGAACATAACAAAGATTCCTGAATTAAATGTACCAATGTTGCAGAATAACATTCAACCTTTTGCACCTGATAATGCTTGTTTTGATTGGTGCTTAACTCAGCAGGTGGTACATTCAAATAATCTGGAACTTGAAACTGTCATGCTTGTTTTTAGTGCTTATATTATGATCGTGTTATATTCAATGGATGATGTTCCATTTCTTTTTAAATATAGAAATGCGTTTATATATGTTGCAAAATTAATGTTGATTGCTTTTTTTGTTATATATATATTAGTCATAAGGTTGAGGATCTATTATTAAAATGCATAAAAGATGCCCTAGATGTAAAGCAAAAGTAAAATTCAGCAAATTAACTGGAAAATATTACTGTTGGGAATGTGATAATTATTATACAACAAATGAGGTTATATTTTTTAATTAAATGATTAGAATATATTTAGGAAAATTAGGATCAGGGAAATCTGTTTCTGCAATAAGGGAAATTGCAAATGACCATTCTGAAAGAACTAATTACACAAACATTAAAAATAATCTTCCAAATTCAACCTTGATCAAGGGTACAGATATAATAAAAAAGATTTTACATTCAACAAAACAAAAGAGGGATGGAACTGTTGAGGAAATTCATAAGTATGAATTTAATCTTGATTTCTGGAACAAACAACAAAAACCATTAAATATTATTTGGGATGAAATTCATTTGGTTGCAAATTCTAGGGATTCACAAAGCAAGTTAAATAAATGCATGAGCAGATTTTTAAGTTTAGGTAGAAGGATAACAGGATCAGATGATTCAGGTTATGGACATTTTATATTTATTGCACAAGCATCAAGAACTATTGATGTAAATATCAGGGATCTATGTAATGAAGTTAGATACCATATAATGTACTGGATCTCAGAATGTAAAAATTGCCATAGGGGAAGATGGGTTACTTCTGAGATCAAGGAAATAGAATCCTGCATCTATTGTGGATCATGGAAATTATTGAGAAAAAACTTCATGGTAAAAGTATTCAAGTTCCATGATTTTATTAATTATCAAAAATGGTATGAAGGTTGGGGAAAATTTTATTTTGAAAAATTATGGATAACAGATATTGAAAATTATTTCCAACATTATAATACCCATCAGATAGAAGGAATATTTGATGATTTTGTTTAATTTGTTATTCCCTTATATATTAAATAACCAATTAATGCCAAAAGCAAAAAGAAACCACCTAACAACGCATAATATAAATAATTGTTTTCATAATTATTATAGGTATAATTAATTACTGGATCAAACAATTTTATTATAGGATCAAGGATCATTTTTTCTTTTATATTGTTTACATTTACAAATAGGCATTAAACAAAATGTGTTTCTAAAATTAAATTTTTTAAAGTTTTTTTGGCTATAAGTATACCTATGGCTACTTTTTAAATGATCACAAACACAATCTAGTTTCATCTTAAATATTCATCTATTATACATGGAATTATAATACCTATTGTAAAAGCCATTGGCATTATAACAAGATACCAATAATCTTGTGTTGTTATTCCTAAAAATAACCCCCATTCCAAAACTAACAAAACAAATAAAATTTCAATTACTTTCATTTTATTTCTTTAATCCCAATTCACTTGAAAGATCTGATGATATAAAATCAATTACAACATCAATTATAACAGCAATTAATATAATAATTATCAGGATCAATAAAACCCTAAATAATCTACCCAATGCAGATCCTTGAAGTATTGCCTGTATAATTTCTGATTTGATCACTCTTTCTAAAACTATTGGATTAATGCTATTCTCAACTTGCGTTATTCCAGAATTTTCAATAGTTTCTTTAATATCATTCAATGGTATTTTTCTTTTTATCCCTTTCTTTGAATCATCTTCTAACATAGGAATTAATTTTTTTTCAAACATCTGAACATATTTAAAAAGTTCATCATTTGGTTTTAAAGTATTTTTCATTGAAATGCTTAATGATTCATGGAAATCATAAGCCCATATCAAGCTATCAACAACCCAATACCTGTTTTCAAGATCAAATACATACCTGCCTCCACTATAAACAAATCCTGATGCATCATCCTTAACAAGAAATTCCCTATGTGTTCCATTATTCATTTCCATCCTGATAAGAACAACTTTTGCAGGAAATTTTTTAAGCATCCTTTTTTCTTTCCATCTTCTAAAAGATAAAAAATTTTTTCTAAAATATGATCTAGGTACTGCCTCAAAATAAAATTTATCCTTATCCATAACCTTTACTGCATTTTTATCAAGAAGTCTATCAACATATTTTGTAACAAGCTGTATTTTTGGTTTAGGTTTACCTTTATTCTTAGAGGGTAAATACTTAGAAACCCATTTTATTACTGTCATTTTTTATCAACTTTTTTAACTATCATCTGATGCATTAATTTAAGTGATTCATCAGAAATCTTTTTTGTTTTAGGATTTTTTTTACATGATTTCAAAAATTCAGATTCGGAAAGTTCTGATAGTTTCTTCAATTCTTTTTTACTCATAAATTTCATAGCAAGTTTAATATGGAATTTTGTGAGATTCATTTGTTCATACCCACAAAATTCTTTCCCATTTGTCCTGCACCCATCCTAATATCCTGTTCTTTCTTTCCAGTAACAACATCAACAAATTCCCCTCTACCTAATCCTTTTAATGAAACTGATTTTCTCATTTTATTTCTGATAATAATTCCTGATTCAACAGGAATAACTTTTAATCCTATCAAGGAAGAAAATCCAACCATAGGAGGCATTTCAAATGGATCTATTCTTGACATAAAATCAATAGACGATAACCTTTCCTTATTTACATTATCCTCATTAAATTTAGTCAATGCATCCCCTAATTCAGATGATTCTTTTATTGGAACATTCCCCTGATCAAATGATTGCTGCACCTTTTCAGTTCCACCAGTAGTACCATCCTTATCAAGATCAGCAGCAACAAGTTCTGTCTTTATTCCATTAATAATAATAACATTTCTTCTTTTCATTGTAGTAGTTTTTTAAAAATATTTTTTCCTATTTTTTTTGCAGTTGATCTGATAGATCCTTCATCTAATTTATCTTTTAGTTTCTGCTTTTCAGTTTCTATTTTTTCCTGATCTTCTTTTTGCTTTACTTTCTTCCTAAGATCTTCAAGTTCTTTGTCCATCAATACCTTTCAAAATCGTCAAATGTTTGATCCTCAACAGGTTTATCACAAGAACTGCATCTTCTAGTTCCATGTTGATCTTGATAATATCCCACACTATGTTTACAATCTCCTTGATCCATTATTCATCATCAGTAATTTCTTCAATTTTTCCTTCAAGTTCTATTTCATGCTTGTCGCATAAATACCATTCACCAGTTATTGCTTTCCTGCATCCACAATTATAATCAGATCCCATTTTAGGATTTTTTATTTTTCTGCATTACATCTAAAACTATTTGTTGGAATTTAATCAAAATAAAATTATTACAAATTAAAACAATTTCTGAGGGGGTATAATCTCCAAAATAAGTATGTAATTTATCTAACTCTACTTGCAACCTTTCCTTATCAATTAAATCACTCATTTTTAACCATTAATTTGAAAATATTTTAATGCTTTGTTAATTAAATTATCTGTTGAATAATGATCAATTTTCTTTTTTTCTATAAATAATCTCCATGAATCCCTGCAAGGTTTACAAAATAAAGTATCAAACCGATCCAACTCCTGATAACAATTTTTTACTGAACACATTTTAAAAAATAAAAAAAAAGGAAAAAAAGTTTACTCTAAATCGTAGTAAACCCTTCCTTCCTTTGATTTTTTCTCTACCATCTTGCAACGAATAGGAAGATCTTTCCTAACTTCCTCTATCCTTGCATTGACAACCTTGCTGCCAAAAGCAGTAGATACTTCTTTGCCATCAACTTCAAGTAAAGCTACATTGAACTTTCCATGCTGTCCATCAAGTTCTTTTGCCTCCTTGATAACAAATTCCTTTCCAATCAATGCAGAACTTTCTACACGATCCTTATCTGGATATAATTCCTTTCTTTCAGGCAATACATCCTTAATATTTTTTACATCTGTCATTTGTTGTACCTCCATACAATTTTATCAATGATTATCTTCCAGAGATTACAGATTGTTCCAAATCAGTAACTTCCCATGCACTTAATATTACAAAAAGATTTTCAGTAATTCTTTTTAAAAGTAAAGGATCTTTCTTTTCAGGCAGTTCTTCCCACTTCTGCACTTCCCATAAAATATAATAATTACTTAAATCCCCATCAGGCATTAATGTTGCAGGAATTATAGGAACTTTTGTTGTTACTTTTGGATTTGCTATTTGCCAACTTGAATCAACATCATAAATTTTTTTATCTGTTTTTAATTGTTCTTTAGCCCTAACCCATTCCATAAAAGTATGAGGTTGTAAATCAACATCCCCATCCTTTCTATTAGCCCAATCGTTTCCTGTTACAGAAAATACCCCTCTACCTGCATCCCTTTTTACAAAAATAACTTTCTTCCAATCTGCCCTTGCTATTGCTAATTTTGGATGATAAGTTTTATTAACCCCTGCCTTTTCCATTACTTTGTAAATATCAATTAATTCCCTCCCCTTAGAAAGTTCAAACATACATTTTTTCATATCTGCCAAATATTTATCATGCCTTGTTTTAATCAACTCATTATATTTTTTCCATTCTTCCTTTGCCTTTTCTTTAGGCATCTGTATTTTTTCTATTTCCATTTTATGATTTAGATTTTATATCTTTGCTTTTCATAGCTAATTTCAAAGCAATTTCAGTTGCATTAACAATACTTACTTCTTTCTTAGAACAAAATACTTTCCAATCTTTATGGACTTCATTAGAAACTTGTAATGTTTTCATTTTATTATTAAACTTCAATCTTAGAAACTTTTTCAAAAAAACTATCAGCAGTTTTCATTATATAATAAATTTCTTTTACAATTTCCAAATCACCAAAATTAATTGCTTCTTCATATTTTGTAGTAACATCATCTATATTTTTTTGAATTTCATTAAACTTATCTCCAAATTTTTTATCAAATTCCTCATTAGCAATTTTTTTGGTTACACCTTCTATTTC